>Ga0105046_10008450_pt1 | contig 16161 bp, 14 predicted proteins | sample MAT03_FD_78385 | JGI IMG/M metagenome (GOLD analysis project Ga0105046, IMG submission 78385) | Freshwater microbial communities from Lake Fryxell liftoff mats and glacier meltwater in Antarctica - MAT-03 (megahit assembly) | ecosystem: Environmental > Aquatic > Freshwater > Ice > Liftoff...
AGTGAAAGAGATTGACAGTCGAAGCCCGGCAGCGCGAGCCATTCAAGTCGGAGAAGTTATTCTCGAAGTGAATGGTATGAGTGTCTCTAGTCCGGATGAATTCAAAGTGGCTGTTGGCAAGAGCAGTAAAGTCATTCGAATGGTAGTCCGCAATGCGACCTCAACGCGAATGGTAATTATCAAGTAAGTCGAGTGAGAGCTTCGTAGATTTCAATCGATTCGAGTCCATTCTGAACAATCGTTTTAGCACCTCTAAAATCAGAGGTTGCCGTGTGGCGGTTGGGAACCGAGATTACGTGCGCCTTCGCCGCAACTCCCGCGGAGGTGCCAATCGCACTATCTTCTAAAACCAACATCCTCTCCGGTGTCGTTTTCATACGTAAAGCCGACGCCTCATAGATATCAGGATGAGGCTTTCCATTGGCGACATCTTCTGCCGTAATTAAAAAGTCGATGCGACTAAAAATTCCGACTATCGATAATGCTCTTTCCGCAAAGGCGCGGCGTGAGCTTGTGGCAACACATCGCGGCAATCCCAATCGATCTAGCTGATCGATCAATCGAATCGCTCCAGGCATCACGTCGAGTCGTGTTGGGAGTAGTTCTTCAAAGATCTCGTCGGATTCACGCTGAAGCATCAGCCAGTCTTCGGTGAGCCCCTCTGCCTCGATGAGGACTGCATAAGCCTTGGGAGCGGGAAGCCCCATCATCGCTTGTCGAACCTCATCGCGGTAGGTCTTCCCTCTTCGCCGCATCAGCTCTTCACCAACGATTTCGTAAAGGTCTTCGGTATTCAATAGCAGGCCATCCATGTCCAAGGCGACGGCTTTTATCCAACGTTCATTTGTCAAGTCTTCAGCTCGCAATCTATGCTATATGCGCCATTGGGGATGTGACATCGCTTGTACGTCTGGATGCGGGAACCCTAGCGATTTGTCGACGATATTTAGTAGCGGTTTCTTTGCCAAATACCTTCTAAGATTTTCACAAGCCAATTTCGTCGAGTCATCGACACGACTGGCTGCTTGAGCACCGACATGTGGCGTGATTATGACGTTAGGCATGTTCCAAAGGGGGCTCGATTTTGGAAGGGGTTCGATGTCGGTTACATCGAGACCAGCACCCGATAGTTGTCCACTAATTAGGGCTGCTACTAAGTCGCCTTCATTGACACAAGAACCGCGGGCAACGTTGATCAGCAACCCACCCTTTGGCATTGCCTCGAATACTCTGCGATCGATCCATTGATGCGTCGAATCATTTAATGGTAAGGCTAGAATCAGTATATCCGACTTGGCTGCTAGGCTCAAAATCTCGTCGGGAGGTTCAAGCGTATCCACCTCTTTGGGCTTCGAAACGGGATAAAAATCGACCGCTGAGATCCTTGTTCGAAACGGATGTAAGACTTGAACAAGCCTGCGTCCATTACCGCCAAGTCCTACTATCCCGATGCGCTTTCCATGAAGATCGCTAGTTGGTTGCCTGACAAACTCCTTCTTTTCAGCTTGCCGGAAAAACGTTGGAAGTCCCCGAAGAAGCCCCAAAAGCAATGCAAGCGTCTGCTCCACAACCTGATCTGCGAAAAGTCCTGAAGCACTACATACGGTGATGTCTGAGTCAATCATCGAAGGGACCAAGCAGTGATCTAAACCGGCTGCTGAAGATTGGATAAATTTTAAGCGACCTTGTCGAACTACCGAGTCCCAGTCGACTGGAACTTTCGCGTGACCGACAAATATATCGGCTTCGAAAATCGATTCACCAATTCCTTCTTGACCAGCATTGATAAGCCTGCATGTCGGTGCAGCGGCTTGCAACCAGTTAAGATGCTTCGGCAAAACGGGATAGCAAATCACAATATTATTGGACACGGGAACCTTACTCGCTGGACTTGTACTTGGAGATTGTCATCTGCTGGCCATATAAATCCGTAGTTGGAATTGATATCAGCTTTCGACCTGCTATGGTGTTCAAAACTAGATTCTCGTCAACGCTCAATTCCCAAAAGCCTTAAAGATATTTTGAATGAATTTTCTACGACAGTCACTTAAACACTGTCGAACATGCCGAAATTGGTTGACTGGCCCCTCCGGGCCAGTCGATGTCCTTTCGGTAGCCTGGCCGCTTATCCTTTCGACTGGATTGTTTTCACTAACTATTTTCGTCGATCGAATGTTTCTGTACGCCTATTCCGATCGTGCTGCTGCCGGTGCTATGGGAGCAGGAACCATGTTTTGGGCAGTCACTTGTTTGCCGGTTGGCGTATTTGGTTTCACAAGTACTTTTGTTGCTCAATACGTTGGCGTAGGACGGATGGATCGTGCGATGCGGTCGGTTATTCAAGGTATTATCTTGGCAACTGCCACTGGCCCCTTTCTGTTTCTCCTGGCATGGCAAGCACCTTCGTTCTTCGCCATGTTCCACAATCCTGAACTGGTCGAACCTGAGTCGAGTTACTTTCGGTGGGTTTCGGTTGGTGCGTGGGCTACGATTGTGACCGCACCTCTGATTGGGCTCTTCGCTGGGACTAACCAAACTCGACTCTTATTGTTTTGCGATTTCTTGGTAACCATACTCAATGCGCTGCTTGACTATGTTTTGATCTTTGGCATTTGGGGATTCCCGCGACTGGGAATTATTGGGGCTGCGCTCGCTACCTCCATCTCACTTATTGTCAAACTTATTCTGCTGCTCATCGCCGCCAACCGACTTTCATGGCTCAAGAATTCTGGCAAGAATTCGCTCGGTGATATGGCTCGCATTGGATTGTTTTCAGAACCGTGGAGGTTCGATTGGGCGATCTCAAGTCGTTTGATGCGATTTGGTTGGCCGGCGGGCATTTCGACATTAGCCGAGGCGATCACGTTCTCGGTGATCATGTTGGTTGTTGGGCAATTGGGTGAGAAAGCGATGGCTGCGACGACTCTTGCTTTGGGGGTAAATATGCTTGCCTTTATTCCGATGATGGGACTAGGGATTGCGATTGGCGTATTGGTTGGACAATCTCTGACGAGCGGAAGATTGGACCTCGCCAAGCGAACTGTCCGTTCAGGACTAGTCATATCGATGACCTACTCTGGATTGTTCGCAATCCTGTACGGAGTATTTCCAGAGCAAGTAATCGCGGTCTATAGCGTTGGAACCGAGTCAATTCGTTTTGATGAAATGAAAGATATTGTTATTCCCATTCTTTGGTTTATCGCCGCGTATTGTATCTTTGACGGAATACAAATCGTATTTGTCGGTGCGCTCAAAGGAGCGGGAGATACATCGTTCGTTTTGATCGGCCACATTCTCAGTGGATTCTTAACGATTGGCACGGGTAAGTTGCTGGGCGACTATTTTTATGGTGGAGGTGGACTTTATTGGTGGTGGGGAGTGATGACCGCTTGGGTCATCGTCATGGCCATCGTCTTCTCAATACGCTACATCCAAGGCGGATGGCAAGACAAACGAGTAATCGAACCGGATTTACTCTAGGGCTTTTTTCGCCAGACCCACAATGTCCAGCATGTAGCAGAGAGAATCCACCAAGGACGATCTCCTACGGTTTGCCAAAGGCCGCCACGTGAGTCGCGGTAGGGAGTCGCGACGATCGTGTCTGCCGCCAATCGCTTGGTCACTGCCATTCGTCGTCCAGATCCATCGATCCATGCCGAGAGACCTGTGTTTGCAGCGATCAACATTGGGCGACGATTTTCTACACAAGCTAGCGTCGCGCAAGACAAGTGGTGATCCAGAATCGAAGAGCCTCGGAACCATCCATCATTGGTAAGGTTGATCATGAGTGTCGGATCGTTTCCAGCCGCTTTTGCTTCCACAATAGCTCGTCTATTGAGATGCGGTAAAACATTCTCAAAGCAAATCGTTGGAGCCAACAGGACATTCTGGCCGAGGTCGAAGGTTTTTGCTGAGTCGCCCGCTGACGCTGGGACCATCCCAAGCGTTGAATAAATGATAGGCAACAAATCACCCAAAGGGATATACTCACCAAACATTACAAGATGCCGTTTCGCATAGTAACCGGCTCGATTTCCATTGCGATCGATCCAGATAGCCGCGTTAAGCCGCTCCATCTTATCGCTATGAATCTGGATAAGATCGTTTCCGACGATAAGATGCGGAGCCTTCGGCGCAACGGTTTGTTGAACAAGTTCCGTTTTCATCCGGAATCCAAGCGAATACTCGCGTGATCGAGATTTTATCTCCTCCTTATTGAAGCCTTGCTTAATCAAATCACTTGGCAATTCAAAATCGGCCGATAAGTCGATAATCGGATTATCCGCTGTAAAAACAGATTCGGGCCAAATAATTAAATCCAAATTGGGATTGGACTTCTGAGTGGCCTTTGTTAATTCCATGTAGCTCTGCCAAGAGCGAGCGTTGCGATCAGGATTCGCTTCAAACATTGTCGGCGAGTTCTCCTGAATTAATGCTGCAGTGAGAAGCGGTTTTGCGAGCGGATCCTTTTCGTGAGGCGATTTTACCGCTTGCAATCCGTATCCTATCCAGACCACGACAAGGATAATCGAGCAGGATAGTTCAGCACAAAATAGCCGCTTGTTTACAGGAATCACTCGACGGGATAGAAGCCACAATTGGTAGAATAGACCTGCTGATATCACGACCATCGCACTAACTCCATAGCCTCCCAAATGGGAAGCGATCTGTAGCAAAACAGGTTGTTCGACTACCGTATGTCCCAACAGGCAAGCCGAAAATCCGGTTACAAAGTAACCTCGAAAAAGCTCCCAAGAAACCCAAACACTGGGGATTACGATCTGCCATGGAATCTCCCAAGCGTGGATAAGTTTCCGACAAACTCCTACCCAAAGAGGAATGTATACTCCGCAGTAAAGTCCGAGGGCCAGCCATCCGCCGTACAAAGGCCAATATGCAAGGCGTATTCCTTGCAGCAGTGCAAGCCACAGTAACGAACTACAGTACCAAAGCCATCGATACTCCTTAGCTGTCAGCCCTTCGACTCTTGTGATGATAGGAATGAATATGGCGATCGAGAGAAATGCTAGCGGCCACCAAGAGAAAGGTGGAAAGGCAAGCCAGAGCAGGCAACATGCGGTCATTGTCTGCGTTCGAAAACCAGATTGGTAGTTCAACTTAAATTCATCCTTGAATGTATTTTATGAATGTAGATCAGGTAAGTGACGGATTAATCGTACCGTAAACGTGCTTCCTTGTCCGATCTCGCTTTCGATGGCAACGGTTCCGCCGATCGCAATGACAAGATTTTTTACGATTGCTAGCCCTAATCCCGTCCCACCTGCGTCCGAACTTCGAGCCTTTTCGACGCGATAGAATCGCTCAAAAATGCGTTCGTGATCTTCAGCCGGAATTCCGACTCCATTGTCTTCGACATTGACGACGACATGTTCTTGATCGAGTTTTATTTGTATTCGAACATGTCCGCCCTTCGGTGTATATCGAACTGCATTGCCTAGCAGGTTATTGAAGATGGTAAGCAACGCTTCTTCGTTTCCCAAAACGAACCAATTGTCTTCCGCTTTCGCAAGATTCGGTTTCACAAAATCAATCGTTATTTCCTTCGAAACGCCGATCGCTCGATGATGCGAGATACATTGATCTAAAAGAGGGAGGATAGCCGTCGGCAAGGTCGCGATCCCATCGGGTTCTGACTGTAGCCTTGCAAGCCTTAGAAGGTCATGGATCAAGTTATCCAATCGTTCTGCTTGATCGGAAATGCATTGAACAAAGCGACGATTCGCGTCGAGATCTTCTAGAGCTCCCATTAGAAGTGTTTCGGTGTACGCGCGAATCGCGGCCAACGGGGTTTTCAGTTCATGAGAAACATTGGCTGTGAAATCACGTCTCATTGCCTCGAGTTGTCGCAGTCGAGTTTCGTCGCTGATCAATATTAGGACGCCAGGTGAGTCGCCATCTGCATTGAGCGGCGAAGCACGAAGCCGCAGAACCTGGTTTGGAGATAGCCGTCCGATTGATGCGCTAATCGAATTCGATTCGACTTCTAGCTCGATCAAGCGTCCACTGTCGCGGACTTCTTGAACCAAGGCGATGATCCGTGGATTTCGAATCAACTCTACGAGCGGACGGCCGGGTGTTGGGCGACCGGTAATGTCTAACATTTCTTTTGCAGCATGATTCACCAGCAGCAACTGCTGCGACTCGTCTAAAGCCAATATCCCCACCATCGTCGAACGCAGCACCGTGGCTACTCGCATCTCTTCACTCTGAAGACGATTCAAACGGCGATCAATCGTTGCAAGAGATGCACTCAGACGCTGAACAACTTCCTCCAATGCGTCCAAATAACCACTTGAAGGCAATGGTGGCAAACGTTGGTCAGCGATTTGGGATTCAAACCTTTCGTTCCATAGCTCTAGTTTATCAACCAAATCATCCAGCCGACCCGTGACCGACGACCTAACCCACCATAGCATGCAAGTTCCAAGGAGCCACAGGCAAATCGCCGCACACCATGCACCCGCAAGGCTGTAGATAGCGATCCACAGCAAGCCCCCACCTAGAGCCCATACAGTCATTAGTTTCCAGTACGAAGGCTGTAGGTCGCTCCATCGATTCATGACTTTACACCATTAAGCTTTCAATCAAATAGTCGGCTACCGGAAGCCCGCATCGATTCACGAATCGCGCGGGCTTGAGTAGCTGCGTCCATGCTGTTCTCTCCAAGGCATGTCAAGTGCCCCATCTTACGCCCCAGACGAGCGTCCTCCTTGCCATAAAGATGCAAGAAGGTATTGGGTTTAGAAAATGCCACTTCATACTTTGGATGCCCTACTGCCCAAACATCACCTAGTAAATTAGCCATCGCAGCAGGTTTTTCGAGACTCGTATTACCCAATGGAAGATTACAAACAGCTCGCACTTGTTGCTCGAACTGACTGGTACGACAAGCTTCCATAGTGAGATGCCCCGAATTGTGCGGACGCGGGGCAAGCTCATTGATCACTAGCTCGCCGGACTTCGATATAAAGAACTCGATACACAAAAGGCCGACACAATCGATCGATTCAATAACGCCTCTCGCGATCGACTCGGCATTCACCGCGAGGGAAGCATATGCATCGGGAACCGGACACATCGACACATCCAAGATATGGTTAGAGTGCTCGTTGTAGAACATAGGGTAGACCGCAATCTCACCGCGAGGCGAGCGAGCAACGAGCATTGAAACTTCTGCTTGAAAGTCGATCAGCTTCTCAGCGATGACGGCACTCGGCCCGAGGAGTTCAAACGCTGCTACCGCTTCCTTCATCGAATTTACTTTTCGTTGGCCTTTGCCATCGTAACCCCAAAGAGCCGTCTTCAGCACCATCGGGAATCCAAGCTCGTCGCTTGCTTTTTGTAAGTCATTTAATGACTCGACCGCAACGAAGGGAGTTACTGCGAAACCAAAATTCTGGAGTGTTGTTTTCTCGCGAATTCGATGTTGAGCCACCTCCAGCACGTGATATCCCGGTCGCACCGGAGTGATTTCCGAGGCTCGGACAACAGCGTCCAAGGGTATATTCTCGAACTCCAGCGAGATGACGTCCACCGACTCGGCAAATCGTCGTACGGCCTTTGGATCTTCGTAATCAGCAAGTATGGTCTCTTGGGCGACTTGGCCTGCTGGGCTGCCTTGGTCAGGAGTAAAGACAACGACAGTGTAGCCGAGCCGCTGAGCAGCATGTGCGAACATCCTACCGAGCTGGCCACCGCCAAAAATCCCAAGTCGCGATCCTGGAAGAATCATCGATTCGTCAGACGCTTTTGATCGAACGTCTGTGTTTGATTGCGCTGAGTTTGCTGTGCCCATGTTTAGAGACTTGACTCCATCGCTTCGCTGGCTCGATCAGCGGCATATTGAGTCAACTTAGTTGTCAATGCGTCCGAGCTCAAAGCAAGAATACGAACGGCCATCAATCCGGCGTTTGTTGCACCCGCATTTCCAATTGCCATAGTGGCCACCGGAACACCACTCGGCATTTGAACAATACTCAGCAAAGAATCCAAGCCTTGTAGAGCGCGGCTCTGCACCGGAACTCCGATGACAGGAAGCGACGTCATCGAAGCAACCATACCCGGCAAGTGAGCCGCTCCACCAGCGCCAGCAATTACGACTTTTATATCGCGAGCTCGAGCCATCGAGGCGTAATCGACCATCCACTGGGGCGTTCGATGTGCGGAAACGACCCGCTTTTCATATGCGATTCCGAAATGATCCAAAATATCACATGCATGCTTCATCGTGTCCCAGTCTGACTTCGATCCCATGATCACGCCGACTTGTATACCGCTTGCGACATGACTCGGCTCATTTTGAGCGATGCTACTAACTTCCACAGAACATACTTTATTTTAAGAGGCAACCAAACGGAACGTGTCGTGCTTAAAAACAACCCTTACCAGATTATATCACGAGCATGCGGAATGCGTTAAGATGAGGACAGAAGTTTGGATGATTATCCTCTGCATTTCAGTTTTTTATTTACGGAACAATCGATAATGACTACAGCAAATACAATGCGTTCGATGAAGTTTGCCGTCGGTGAAGAATTACTTTCCTTACAAATTGCTGATAATACAACTGAAGTTGCCGACTGGTCGGTCTCGGATGTGGTCGACCTTCGCAAGGAAGTTTTTAAAGCATTCAATCAACCTGTCGAGTTCCCTGAACTGGCCCTTGCGATCGTTGAAGACGATTCGGTCGCAATTCCATTGGAACCAGGTGTTCCGCAGGCGGAACAACTCCTCGAGTTTGTCATGGAGTATCTGGTGGAGCATGGTGTCTCACCCAGTCGAATTACCGTACTTGTTTCTCATGATCACGAGGATATTGTCGAAGCGTTGACGTTACGACTCAGCAAATCTGCAGGCGGCGAAGTCGCGGTCCGCTATCACCGTGGCGACGACGCCGAATCGATGGGTTATCTAGCCGCAGCCAGTGGAGCGGACGCGATCTATGTCGATCGCGCACTCCTCGAAGCCGATGTCGTCCTCCCGATTACAGTAGCCAGAGACATAGACGCCTGGGCTCATGCAGGGTTGTATGGGATTGTCCCTTGGTTCACCGACTCAAAGACTCAGAGCCGATGGAAACATGACTGTGCCGCAGACAGCCATGCAAGCAAAGAGAAACGTCTTCGTGCTGCCACGGAGGTCGCTTGGCTTCTTGGAATCCAACCTGTCCTCGCCGTTGTACCTGGCCCTCAAGGCAATATTGATAGTCTGTTTTTTGGCAAAGTCGACTCTGTCGAGCAATCGATCATTGATGCGGTTGGACCGCGATCCCTTCCTGGCATCAAGGACCGCTTCGATCTCGTTGTCGCCAGCATTGACGGCGATAAGGACCAGCAAACATGGGAGAACGTTGCTCGTGTACTTTATATGGCAGAGAACTATGTATCTGAGAACGGACGAATCGCCGTCGTCACCAATTTGCAAACAAAACCAGGCCCACCTTTCCGATGGCTTGCGGGAATCGAAGAATCAGATTCTGTCGAACAGCATTTGCTAAAGAGCCATCATCCACAAGCCCTGGCCGCAATTGAGATCCTGCGTTCTCGCTCGAAGCATGTCGTTTATCTTTTGAGCAAGCTTCCTCGCGAAGTTGTAGAAGAGCTCGGTATCGGCTCCATGGTTGAAGTCGATGAACTAGAACATGTCATCGCAGCCAGCGACTCATGCCTAGTCATTAGTGGTGCCCAACATCGATGGACCTCGAAATAGCTTATGATTCTATTTTCTCGCGTTGGCTTGCTTGTGACGGCACTAACGATTCTGTTTGAGCCGGCGCGGTTGTTATCTGCCGAACAGTGGACTATCGCGACCTTTGCAGGAACGGGAATCCAGGGGTTTTCAGGCGATGGCGGGCAAGCCACACTTGCTCAAATCGATAATCCATTTGGCGTGATTCGGGGCCTTGATGGAGCGGTTTGGTTTTGCGAGTATGCAGGGCAACGCATTCGGCGAATCGGGACCGATGGATTAATTTCAACTATCGCTGGATCTGGTGAAAAAGGCTTCACAGGGGACGGTGGCGTTGCATCGCAAGCAACGTTTAACCTCCCGCATGAGATTCGATTCGACTCCTCGGGAGATCTCTTTATAGTCGACATGTTGAACCATGCAATTCGCAAAGTCCACATGAAATCCAAGCTCGTTTCGACCATAGCTGGCAACGGAAAACCTGGCTATAGCGGCGATGGCGAGCTAGCCGTCGATGCACAACTTAATCAGCCACATAGTATTCAATTCGACTCGCGAGGAGACCTCTACATCTGTGACATTCGCAATCACGCTATTCGCAAGATCGATATGCAGACGGGGATAATTTCAACCTTCGCAGGTACAGGTAATGCCGGCCCGACCGCCGATGATTCGCCAATTACTGGAACGCCGCTGAATGGGCCACGCTCCATAGACTTTGACTCGCACGGTGACCTTTGGCTAGCAACTCGAGAAGGTAATCAAGTATTTCGATTGAGTTTGAAAGAAGACAGAATCTATCACGAGGCTGGTTCTGGCAAAAAAGGTTTTACTGGGCAATCCGGCCCAGCCAAGCATGCAGTACTCAACGGTCCCAAAGGAATCGCGATCGATTCGGAAGGGAACCCTTGGCTAGTGGACTCTGAAAGCCACACCATTTGGCGACTTAATCGACATTCCCAGACGATCGAACTCATGGCCGGAACGGGAGAGAAGGGGGATGGCCATGATGGCGATCCAAAGCAATGTAAACTCGCCCGTCCACACGGAATCTTTGTCGATCAAGCGGGAAGAGTCTTTATCGGCGATAGCGAATCGCATCGTATTCGCGTCCTCACCAAGTCGAATTGATAGCGTCCCGCGTAAAAATTCGTGCTCGTGCTCAGCCCGAAGGGCATTACTCGTACTCGATCGTCCAGCACATTCGATTACGAGCACGAGCACCATTTCATTGAACACGAGCACGAAGAAATCCGGGGAAACCGACTTGTTACGTTTCTAGGCGGGACGCTCGGCTATTTGGCTCGGCGGACGGCTTCAATCAATAAGAAGTTTTCGCCGCGGTACTCGGTAGCTTTCCCGCTAACGATCCACGAAGGAGGGTTCACTTCCTCCGTGATCACTTGATAGACCCGTTGCAACATCAAATTCTCTAAGCAGCGAAAGATTCGTCCCGATTCATTATCAACGAACTGAACACGATCGCCTAAGACTTTGAATGTTCCGACTTGATCCGGTAGGATAGCCCCTTCCCGAATCGACTGTGGTTGCGGGCCGTTTGCGGGACGTTCTTGAGCATGGGTGCTGTTGGCGTTCATAACGCCGGTCCCATTGAATGAGTTCGCAACGATTGCCAAGATGGCTGCAAACAGCACTACCCAAGCTCCCGAACTTTTCGCTGCTCTCATAAGAAATTGCAAAGTGGCGGTCCTCTCAAGACAAGACTCTCAAGACAAGACTAGGAACGCTTCGGCAATGCGAGTGCATGAAGACTGATGACACCACCAGCTGTCAACAAGGCCCATCCCAACCAAGGTGGCGGCTGAATGGTCTTCTTCGGTTCCTGAGCGACACTCATGTACATATCTGTCAAACCGTTATTGCTTGCAATCTGAGACTGTTTCGCAAACCTATGCAGGGCCCGTGTTGACTGCTCGCTCAGAACGAACGACTCCACCATTCGGAACTGAACTCCGATGAAGAATAGAATGACGCCCAAAGCGAAATATCGATTGCGATCCCACTCCATTGAACTGTTCCCGTTATCAAGACAATTGCCGCGACGAACACTCTCAGGCTGTATCGAACCTCGATAGGAATTCAGGCCAATTAAAAGCCTCGGCTTTGCCCGATTCGAATCGTCATCACGATTTCCTCAAGTCCTACAACCCAATTCGTCGATACAACCCTTAGAGCCATTCCTATCCTTCTCACAGCGACGAGCCTGTCATGCCCAAAATCATGTCAAACGAGATGAAATTATTCGCCTTAGTCGCTGTCGGAGTTGCAGCTTTGCTAGGTTCCAGTACGGGCTGCCAAGTCTCGGTCGCTGGCCAGACATTACCGAGCGCGTACTACCTAGATGATGATATTCAGTACTTCCCGACCGGCCCCGAGAATAAGCTAGCAAATGAAACAGCTGCTCTCAAGAAAGCCCGAGAAGAGTCCAAGCTACGTCGGTAGCAGAAGGTTTCGATTCGATTACGAGCGTCGCGTTGCTGAGCACGAGCACGAATTTCTAAGCGGGACGCTCACTAAAAACAGCAGTTTTTTAGTTCGATTGATTTGGTATATCTTAATTTCAGGGCAGCGAAACTCGTCAAGAGTTTCGGATCGCTTGGCAATGGCCGAAAGTAGCAAGATTACTTTTTATTCTTTTCGATGATCCACCACCACTGTCACCCTCCCATCGAAGTTGGGAGGGTCGAAAAACGAGCCTTACAGCGAGTTTTTCGGGGAGGGCGAGATTTCGCTACTAAAATATTTCGCTATTAAAATATTTCGCTATTAAAATATTTCACAGCGTAAAATTAATTTGGCTCACGGTATCCTCCCCTTCCCGGCGTGGCTATCGCCCGCAGACCCTCCCCAAACTACTATTTGGGAGGGTTACCGCTATCTGTTGAGGTGGCGATTAGTGAGAAGTGTTTTCTTTTTGTAAAAATCTTGAGAAGCTAGCGTCCATGGTCGATGAACTTTCGGAACTTGAAAACCTGATAGTGAATCGTTCCAGTGCGACCCCTTACGCTACTTGCCGGAGCGAAGGCGCCAAGGTTGCTTCCATCGGATTCTTAGAACTTCTTAGGCGTTTGGGGATCAAACAAAACCCGACGCCAACTATCTCCTTACAGGTGGGGTCGTCGCCTGAGCTGCTTTCCGAGTCGCTTCCTGATGAGATCCAACGTTTACTAGCTCAATCATTTCTCGCTTCAAAGCAGTCATCACCGATTGTTGCCGTCGCCGGAGTCTTAAACGCGGGAAAGAGTAGTTTAGTTGCCAGTTTTCTTTCGCGATCAGGCCGATCACGATTATTGATTGGATCGTCGAACGAGCAAGGGACGCATCGATTCATCCTATGGCTTCCCGAGTCTTGGCGCAACGATTTATTGATGTGGGAGAATACACTTTCCCAGATAGAAAGCGTGTTCGGACATCCGCCAGAAGAGCTATCGAGCAGTCCGATCATAGCTTTCGACCAATACAACGGGCGACTTTGTCCGGCTTATGTCGACGCGTATCCGGCAACGAAAGAGGCCCCCTCAATTCTGATTCCGTTGATTGCGACAGATCCTCAGCTGGATAAATATGCGATCGGATTGATGGATTGTCCTGACATCCAGACCGGTTTTTTTAATAGCGAGCTAGATCTTCAGGCGAAAAACGCTAGTCCCGTTACTACGCACGATTTGCGGACCGATACGCGTCAGTCTCTGTTTGCCGAGCAACGTCGAATGGCCTTAGAAAGGTCGCTTCAGATCTCCTCCGCGTTTGTCGTTGTGTCCGCAGCCAATTCAATTCAAGATCAAACAGTCAGCGACATCCTGAAGCTCGTTCAACGTGTGATGCCAGGCTTACGAACGATGCTTGCGGTGAACCGAGTCCCACGTCGATATGATTCGTTGGATATTTCGAAGGAGATTGAAACTGGCTATCGCGAGATCGGACTTTGGCGAGTCTACATGGCTTATCATTTTGAAGGCCCACTCCTTCGACAGCGTATACCGCGACTACCAGGCGAAGACAAAACGATTGAAGATTTGCCCGTCTTTTTTCGAATTGATCAACAACCACCCGTTCAACCACCCATCGAAATAAAGCGGAATGACTATCTTGTGAGCATTGGTGAGCAGCTTGACCCAAGTCAGCTTTCGAAAGAAAAATTACGTGCAACCCTTACGTCATTGAAGTTGAAAATTGATCAAGGACTTCAGGCGATCCAAAGCCACAATCAGCGAGCCTTATCAAGGCGAGCTCGCTGGCACCAGCTATTAGCACAGTCGATCTTTAGCCTTTCGTCGCAAGATAAATCCAAGAGTTCTGATATGGGTACCATCCGGCTGCAAGTATCGCGAGAGTTGGTTCAGCAAATATCGACAAGCCTTGAAAAAACCGCTCCTTGGTGGGCCATGCCAGGTCGATGGGCAATTCGATGGTCTTCTAAGGTTCAGGTCGTTGCAAGCAATGCAACCAATTGGTTTCAAATCCCATCATGGATTAAAAGCCGTGTTAGCGATCTCAGTAACTCTGTCACCTCGCGATGGCGAACCGGAGAAGGAGGACGCATTATCTCTCCTCGCAATTTTTTGGAGACGATCATTGCCCATGATCTTTCGTACCATCTGATTTCAAGCGAATCAATTCAGAATCGAAAAGAATGGGAAGAGCGTCTGAATGTTGCTCTATCGCGGTTCCAATCGGAGAGTCAAGTTCGACTTTCCGATCAACAGCTGGACGATTATACAAAAGAGATGTGGCATCGGATGAGTTGGAGCCAACGCCTGTGGACAGGCGTCGCTCCGGCGGGGATGCTCTTTGCACCTATTGTTGCTGTCCTTATGCTTCCTTTAGATTTTGGTGGAACTACAGTCCTTCTGGCAGCTACCGGGAAGGAATTGCTGCTTGCGGGGATGACTACAGTTGGCGTTTCGATGCTTCATATGGACACGATGCCCAAGCTTGCTGAAAACGAAACCGCTTGGAACCAGATCAATGAGCTGTTTGGGGTATGCTGTGATGAGCTAGGGATAGATCGTCCTGCAAACGATAAAATGCCGCGTATAGTAACGACGAATCTAGAGCGATCCCTATCACCAGTAACTCTTGCGATCGCAACTAAGCTACCGCTAAACGTAGACGACGAACACTATCCGATTGAGTCAGCCACCGATCTGAAATTGAGAAGCTACTTGAACGCGATTTTGCTATAAGATTTTGCTATAAGATTTTGCTATAACTGGAAAAGCACTTATTTCGTACCACGATGTCGCATGACTATGTCCAACATTCCATTCGCTCAAAATAAAATAGTCTCTCGGCGTGATGCTCTTATTTGCGGTATCGCGACGACTACGGTAGTAGCGACCGCGAGTCTCGCTACGAGTCTCACTACGAGGCAATCGATCGGCCAAACAGCCGCAACTGCGGAGGGCATTCCGGACGCTCGAAGGAGTTCGCCCAAGCGATTTGCGATGCGCAAGTCTATCAATCTTTGGGCCTTTCCCTATCCTAGTCGAATGACCTTGGAAGAGTGCTTGGTACTCGCCAAGCGGGCAGGTTTCGATGCGATCGAATTGAATTATGACCTCGACAACGATTTGTCGCCTAAGGCATCCGCTAAGGAGTTAGCGGCTATTCGAAATATGGCCGATAGGATCGGAATCGAGATCAGTGGCTTATGTAGTTTTTTGTTCTGGCCTTACCCACTATCAAGTAACGATAGCTCGAAGCGAGCGAGGGGAATTGAACTCGCCGGCTTGATGGCAGATGCTGCCCATCAAATGGGCGTAGAGAACCTACTGGTAGTCCCCGGAGCGGTTCATATTCCGTGGCGTGACGATCACGAGCCGGTACCCAATGACGTATGCGAACGGCGGGCCCGCGAAGCGATCGGAAAGATGGTTGGCAAAGCCGAGAAATATAAAGTTTCCTTGAACATGGAAAACATTTTTTTCAACGGGTTTTTAATGACTCCGATGGAGATGAATCAATTCGTTGATAGCTTTGGTAGCGAAGCAATTCAGGTTCACTTTGATACAGGCAACATCTCGATGTTTCAGTTTGCTGAACACTGGATACCCATTTTAGGGAAACGCATAAAGAACATTCACTTCAAAGAGTTTACCAAGAAGGGTACAGACTATTCTTTGGAGACTTTTCGCCCTCTTTTGGACGGAACAACCAATTGGCCGATCGTGATGGAAGCTCTCGATACGATCGGCTATAAGGGCTATGTCACCTTTGAGTACTTTCATCCCTACATCCATTATCCTGAAGCGCTGATCTATCAGACCTCGGATTCATTAGATCGAATGCTGGGCCGTTACCAATTGCCGGCTTAGGAATCGTCCTGAAACAATTTCCGTAATTCGCCGTAGGATGGACTTCCAGTCCGTCCGAAAAAAGACGGACTGGAAGTCCATCCTACGTTTTGCAAAACCGCATATTATTTCGGGA
>Ga0105046_10008452_pt1 | contig 16159 bp, 14 predicted proteins | sample MAT03_FD_78385 | JGI IMG/M metagenome (GOLD analysis project Ga0105046, IMG submission 78385) | Freshwater microbial communities from Lake Fryxell liftoff mats and glacier meltwater in Antarctica - MAT-03 (megahit assembly) | ecosystem: Environmental > Aquatic > Freshwater > Ice > Liftoff...
CTGTCCAACCTGTACGGGGAGTTGGCCCAGCGTCCCCGGGCCGGCAGGGTCACCGAGGTGCCGACCACGGTTCGCAGCCGGTCCGCATCGAGGCGGGTGTCGCCATGAGTGTCATCGAACCGGACGCACCGGCACCGCTGGCCGTCAGCTGGCTGAGCGATGACGTCCTGATCGTCCTCGGGCCTTACGGCGGCTGGCCGGAGCTCTCGGTGTCCCTCGACGGTACGGACTCCGAAGCCATCGGCATCGCTCAATTCTCTCCGGGCATGCATCGGGACTCGCTCAGCGTATTGGTCCTGCGGCTGGACGTTGCCCGTCCCAGTCGAACTCTCGGCCTGCATCTGCGGTTCGCCGGCCACGCCGGTGAGTTCGTCCTCGACGACGAGGACCTGGCCGATCGGACCGTCCCGCTGTCGGATCTGCTGCTCGACCATCTGGCTCCGCTCGAGAACGTCGAGCGGGTCGACACCATGGCGTTCCTGGTCGAGGCGGCGCTGATCGGCGCTGCGCCGGGTAGCGACCTGTCCGACGCGTTGTCGGCCATTCGTTCGGCGCTCCGTGAGCCGCTCCCTGCGGTACGGGTGGTGCGTTCGGGCCACGATGGCTTCCACATCGAGTTGCTCATCGGCGGAGACGACCACACCCGGTTCCTGCGCGGGTGGCTCGGCCTGCCCGACGAACAGATCGAGCGGATCGTCGCGGTGTCCCCCGAAGGTGAGCGCGTGGCGTTGACCGAGTGGCATCGGTTCCCCCGTGTCGATGTCGCCGAGTTCCTCGGCCACACCCGGCCCGCCGCTGCGGACCTCGGGTTCGCGGCACATCTGACCACGGTCGCTCCCAGCCGGCGGGAGGAGGGATGGGTCCTCGAGGTCCACCGGCCGGACGGCACCGCGACCGAGACCTGGATGCCCGACGTGGTGACCGACCCGTTGGAGGCTCGTCGGATCCTGTTGGGCGAGCTGGCAACCCAGCGTCCCGACGACGAGCGCCTCCTGACCGAGCACCTGGCCCCCACCCTGGCAGCGCTGGAACAGGCCCGCCATCGCCAGGCCCGCACCCTGGCCATCGACGAGTTGGGTCGGCTCCCCGCCCGACCCGTTGTCTCGGTGGTGATCCCGCTGTACGGCCGGGTCGACTTCGTGCAGCACCAGATGGTGCAGTTCGCTCTGGACCCCACGCTGGCCGACGTCGAGTTGATCTATGTACTCGACGACCCCCGCGAGGCGGACGCCTTCCGAGCCGAGGCCGGACGGCTGTTCCGCATGTACGGGGTGCCGTTCCGTCTGATCGTCCTGGCCCAGAACCTGGGGTTCGCCGGAGCCAACAACGTGGGAGCCGCCACGGCTCGGGGTCGTCACCTGCTGCTGTGCAACAGCGACGTCTTTCCCGAGACGCCTGGCTGGATCCTGGCCTTGTCAGGCGTGCTCGATGCCCGACCTGAGGTCGGGGCCGTCGGGCCGATGCTGGTGTATGAGGACCAGTCGTTGCAGCACGCCGGCATGTACTTCTCCCGCCCGCCCGGCGTGGCGCACTATCGCAACGAGCACTACTTCAAGGGCCTGCATCGGTCCTTCGCCCCGGCCAACCGGGCGCGTTCGGTCCCGGCGGTGACCGCGGCCTGCCTCATGACCGACACCGATCGGTTCCGCCGCCTGGGCGGCTTGTCGGGTGGCTACCTCCAAGGCGACTTCGAGGACTCCGACTTGTGCCTGAGGATCCGGGCCGACGGTGGGGACATCTGGTACGAGCCGTCGATCGCCGCCTACCACTTGGAGGGCATGAGCTATCCCACGGCAGAGCGCGTGTTGTTCGGACGTCACAATGCGTGGCTTCACCACAGTTTGTGGGCGGACCGAATCGATGAGCTGATGTCCGAACCGCGGATGGATCCTGCGGTGGCGGCCGGACGGAAGCGATCGGCGGGATGAGTTCCCAGTCGCAACGGGTCGTGGTGGCCGGCGCCTTGGCGCACCGCGTTCGTCGACCCGGTCACGCCTGGGTCTTCCTGCACCTGCTCGAAGGGTTCGCCAAGCTGGGCCACGACGTCACCTTCGTCGATCGGTGGGACCCGGCCATGGGGACCGACGACCTGGGCCACCACGTCGACGCGGCCGAGGCCGTTCGTTGGCTGGGAGACTGCCTCGACTCGGTCGGCCTCGGCCAGTCGTTCTCCCTCCTCATGCCCGGCGGATCCTGCGTCGGTATCGGCCGGGACGAACTGTCGAAACGGATGAGCGGCTCGCTGCTGATCGACGTGATGGGATTCCTGTCCGACCCCGATCTCATGGCCTTGCCGGAGCGGCGGGTCTTCTGGGACCTCGACCCGGGCTTCGGGCACCTGTGGGACCAGCAGGGCCTGGCCCGACCGTTCGACGACCACGACGACCACGTCACGGTGGGACTGTCCATCGGCATGGCGACCTGTGAGGTCCCGACCCGGGGCCGCCGCTGGATCACCACACCGCCGCCGGTGGTGATGGACCGGTGGCCGATCGCAGATCACGACCGGCGAACCGTGACCTCAGTGGCCACCTGGCGGGGCCCGTTCGCGCCCTTGGAGCTCGATGGTCGACGCCTCGGGCTCCGGGCCCACGCCTTTCGACCGTTCGCCGATGTTCCCAACCGCTCCGGTCATCCCGCGGTGTTGGCCATGGACCTGCCGGATTCCGACCGGGCCGACCGGGAGCTCCTGCGCAACGGCGGTTGGGAGATCGTGGATCCGTCGGTCGTGGCCGGGGACCTGGAGGGTTATCAAGAGTTCATTGCCGCGTCCGGCCTGGAGCTCTGCGTGGCCAAGGAGCTCTACGTCGAGCTGCGCACCGGTTGGTTCAGTGATCGCAGTGCCACCTATCTGGCCTCCGGTCGGCCCGTTGTGGCGCTCGACACCGGGTTCTCCCAGGTGTTGCCGGTGGGCGAGGGACTGATCGCCGTCACCGGTCCGGACGAGGCAGTCGAGGTGATCGGCCAGGTCACCGCCGATCTGCCCCGCCATCGAAAGGCCGCTCGTGATCTGGCCGAAGCGCACCTGGAGAGCAGCCACGTGCTGACCTCGGTGCTCGAACGGCTGGGATCGTGACACCGGACGAACGCGCCGCCGAGGCCGGCGGGCTCCGACGCATGAACTGGGGCGCGGGCCGGTCCGAGACGGGCTGGTGGAACTCCGACCTCAAGGACGAGTTCGGCATGGACCACGTCGGTGACATCGCCGAGGGGTTGCCCATCGCCGATGACACGTTCGACTACATCGCCAGCATCCACGCCCTCCCCATGATCCGGTACCCGGAACTCATCCCGACGTTGACCGAGCTGCGCCGCACGCTGGTTTCCGGCGGGGTCCTCCGGCTGGTGCTCCCCGATCTGGAGAAGGGGGTCGCCGCGTGGCGTCGAGGCGACACCGACTACTTCGCGGTCCCCGACGCCGACGAGACCACGCTCAGCGGCAAGCTCATCTGTCAGCTCCTCTGGTACGGCTGGTCCTCGACCCTGTTCACCCGCGAGTGGATCGAGGACCTGTTGCTGCGGTCCGGCTACGTGGCGGTCCACCACGCCACCATCGGCCACTCGCCCACCGGGCGCCACGGGATCTGCGACCTGGACAACCGGGAGGCCGAGTCCCTGTTCGTCGAAGCCGTTGCGCCGTGAAGGTCGTTGTCTCGGGGGCGGTGGCGAACCGCGTCCGAAACGCGGGTGAGGCCTGGGTCCGGGCCAGTTGGGTCGAGGCGCTGACCGAGCTGGGTCATGAAGTGACGTTCGTGGAGGCGCTTGCGGCCCGGTCAGCCGAGGAGTCGCTCGCCGCCAGCGGCTGGTTCGCCGAGGTGGTGGCCTGGTTCGACCTGGTCGACCGGTCGCATCTGGTGGTCGCCATCTCGCCGGCCGACCTCGAGCCCACCGAAGCGGTACGTGAGGTCCTCGGCCAAGCCGATGTGTTGGTCGACATCTCCGGCACCCTGCCCATCGACTGGCTGGATCTGGTGCGGGGTGAGCGGGTCTACGTGGATCTCGATCCGGGGTTCACCCAGGTCTGGGCCGCTCACGGCCTGATCGAGCTGGGGCGTCACCACCTGCACGCCACGGTGGGGACCCGGATCGGTCGACCCGGTGGTCCGGGGCCGACGGGGGGTGTCGATTGGATCGGTATCCGTCAGCCCGTCGTGCTGCGTCGGTGGCCGACCTCAGCGGTTCCTGTCGATCCGTTCCGATGCACGACGGTGACTTCGTGGCGGCCGTCGTACGGGCCGTTGGAGTGGGACGGCGTCATCCACGGTCTGAAGGTGCACGAGTTCCGCCGACATCGGGCGCTCCCGGACCTGACCCGGGCCCGGATGGAGCTGGCCCTGGCCATCGACGATGCCGACGCCGGCGATCGGGATGCGTTGTTGGCATCCGGATGGAACCTGAGTGACCCGCGCCTGGCCTCTGGCTCCCCGGATGGGTTCCGGCGGTTCGTGGCTGCCTCGTCCGCCGAGTGGTCCGTGGCCCAGGGCGCGTACGTCGGGCTCGACACGGGTTGGTTCAGCGATCGAACCGTGCGGTACCTGGCCAGCGGACGGCCGGCCATCGTCCAGGACACCGGGTGGACGCACGAGTTGCCGTCCGGGTCCGGCCTGCTGGGATTCCACGACCCGGAGTCGGCGGCGACGGCCATCGACTCGGTCATGTCGGATCCCCAGCGCCACGGCGCCGCGGCCCGCCGCCTGGCCGAGGAGTTCTTCGCCCCGGGACCGGCGCTCGGACCCCTCCTCCATCGACTCGGGGTCACCACATGAGTCGAATCGTGGTGGGAGGACGGGTGGCTTCCGCCTGGGGACAGGGCGGGGCCGTGTGGGCTGTCGCCAATTGGTTGTTGGGACTGGAGGCGCTGGGTCACCAGGTGACGCTCGTCGAGCCGATACTCCAGGACGACGGGAACCCTGCTGCGGTCGACTCGGTGGTGGAGCAGGCCGGAGCGGCGTTGCGGGGGATCGGGGTCGAGGCCGAGCTGGTCCCGGTCACGGCGGTCGAGAGTGCAGCCGGTCGAAACGCCCTCAAGTCCGCTGACCTGGTCATTGACCTGTCCGGCGTGCTGGGCGAAGCCGGACTGCTCAACATCAATGCCGATCTGGTCCTGGTCGATCTGGACCCGGGGTTCACCCAGTGCTGGGCCAGGGACGGTCTGTTGAGCCTGAGCGCGTACGACGCCCACGTGACCGTCGGGACACGGATCGGCCGGCCCGGATGCCCGGTTCCGACCGCGGGCGTGGAGTGGATCACCACGGTCCCGCCGGTCTGGTCGGCGGCCTGGGCCGATGTCTCGGCGCCGACCTCCGGCCGGTGGACCACTGTCGCGAATTGGCGGAGTTACGGATCGCCCCAGCTCGACGGGCGCCGACTCGGCCAGAAAGCTCACGCCGTGCGATCCCTGATCGACCTGCCCGAGCTGACCCCGGTCAAGGTCTCCGTGGCCCTGGACATCCATCCAGAGGAGTCCGACGACCTGGCGGCGTTGACCGGTCACCACTGGGATCTGGTGGACCCGGCTGTTGCCGCCACGCCCGAGTCGTTCAGGCGTTTCATCGCCGACTCGACCGGGGAGATCGGCATCGCCAAGGAGGGGTACGTCGTCGCTCGAACCGGTTGGATCAGCGATCGGACCATGGCGTACCTGGCCGCAGGTCGTCCAGCGGTCGTGGCGGCGACCGGTGTCCCCGGCGACCTGTTCCCGGCCGACGGCATCCTCACGTTCGACGACGCGGCCGGAGCGGCCGCGGGCATCGCCACCATCGAGTCGGACCTCGCAGCGCACGGCCGGGCAGCTCGGGCCTGGGTGGCCCGTCACGCCGAGGCTCGTCGGGTCTGTGCCACCGTGCTCGAGGCCGTTCGATGAGCGCCACCGACAGGCCCGCCGCAGGATCGCGGCCGTATCGGTACGCCACGACCCACCCGATCGACGAGTGGCCCGCCCGCCATGGGCAGCCCGGTGTCCTCCACAAGGACCTGGCGCCGGGTCGTGTTACCGCAGCGGGTCTGGCCGCCCGGCCCGACTGGATGTGTGACCCCCTACGCGAGATCCTGGCCTACCGGCTCCTGCTGGTCGACGCTCCGCCCGGACCCCCTCGGCTGATCGACAGCCTGGCCGACGCCGAGGCCGGTTGCTGGTGGATCCGAGTCGAGGCCGTGGTCGGTGCCCCGCTCACCGAGGTCGGGGACCTCGAACGTTGGATCGACGCAGCTGGGTGGATCGGGTCGTTCCATGCCTGGACCGACACGCTGGACCCGCTCCCCGAGGTGCGCCCAGTTCTCTGGACCCGTGCCGCCGTGGCCGGCGTCTCTCTGCGTGCCGTGGCGACAGCGCCGCTCGGGTCGCTCGGCCCGATCCTCGAGCTCGCTCATCGGGCCGACGAGCTGGTCGACCTCCTCTGCGCCGGGCCGACCGGCCTCATCCACGGCGAGCTCACCGCGTCGAACGTGGTCGTGCCCGCCGACCCGGCCCGCCCGGTCGCCGTCGTCGATTGGGAACTCGTGGCCATGGGTCCCAGGATGCTCGACCTGGCGTCACTGGTGGTCGGGTGGGACGAGGCGTCGGTCGACCGGTTGCTCGCCGCCTACGTGGGGGCCTCGGATCGGGCCGGCTCCGACCCCGCCCGACATCTCGACCCCGCCCGACATCTCGACCCCGCCCGACATCTCGACCCCGCCCGACTTCTCGATGCCGCCCGCTTGTTCAACGCCCTGCGTTGGATCGGGCAGGTCGGCCCCCAGTGGCGGCCGCCCGTGGAACACCGCACCGACTGGTTGGACGAGGCCGTGGCAGCAGCGCGACGGTTGGGTTGGTGAACTGCATCACGATCACCGCCGATGACCTCGGCCTCAGTCCCGGGGTGAATCGCGGGATCATCCGGTCGCACCTGGAAGGCCCGGTGATGAATGCGTCGCTGATGGTCCATGGTCCGGCAGTCGACGGCGTTGACGACGTCATCAGGTCCTGCCCCCATCTGGCCATCGGGCTGCACGTCGACCTGGGCGAGTGGCAATACATCGAGGACCAGGGTTGGATCGTCAGCTACGACCGTGCTGACACCGACGACCCGGACGCCGTGTCCCGGGAGTTGTCCGACCAGCTCGAGTTGTTCGAACGCCTCGTCGGCCGTGCGCCGACCCACCTCGACTCCCATCAGCACATCCACCGAACGGAGCCTGCAGCCGGACTGCTGTTGTCGATCGCAGAACGATTGGGTGTCGCACTGCGGGAGGTGACCAGGCCGTACCTCGGGGGCTTCTATGGTCAGGACAATCGCTCACGGCCGTTCCCCGAGGCCATCACACCCGAAGCGTTCGCTGCGGTGGTCGCTTCCTGTGTGGCTCCGGTGACCGAGCTGAGCTGCCACCCGTCCCTGTTCGCCGACACCGGGTCGGTCTACGACACGGAACGAGTGATCGAGCTGGAGACCCTCACGTCCGCCACGGTGGGCGCGCTGTGCCGCGAACTGGGTGACCGACTGGTCCGGATCGACGGTCAGCCGAAGCGGCCGGTCACGTAGTCGAGCGTCCGCGGATCGCTCGGGCTGCGGAACATCTCCTCAGTGGGACCGGCCTCGACGATGTGTCCCGGGGTGTTCTCGGCCGCCAGGAAGAAGGCGCAGTGTTTGCTGACCCGCTGGGCCTGTTGCATGTTGTGGGTCACGATCACCACGGTGACGTCGGAGCAGATCTCCGAGATCGTCTCCTCGATGCGTCGGGTCGAGGTCGGATCGAGCGCCGAGCACGGCTCGTCCATGAGCAGCACGTTGGGGGCCACGGCGAGCGACCGGGCGATGCACAGCCGCTGTTGCTGTCCTCCGGAGAGCGCCCCGCCGTTCTCGGACAACCGATTGCGCACCTCGTTCCACAACCCGGCACGGGACAGGCATTGCTCCACGATGTCGTCGGGATCGGCGATCTTGGTGCCGGAGAGTCGCAACCCGGACAAAACGTTCTCGTAGATCGACATGGCGGGGAACGGGTTGGGCTTCTGGAAGACCATCCCGATCTTTCGGCGGGTCTCGGTGATGCGGAGCTCCGGGCCGTAGATGTCGACGCCGTCCAGGAAGATCTCGCCGCCCATGGCCGCGCCGGGGATCAACTCGTGCATCCGGTTGAGGGTCCGCAGGAACGTGGACTTCCCACAGCCCGACGGGCCGATGAGCGCCGTCACGCTGTTGCGTCGCATGGTGAGCGAGACCCGCTCCAGCACCTTGTTCTTGCCGAACCACGCATTGACGTTCAGTGCGTCCAGTTCTCCGGCCGCCGTGCGGTGCGGGTCGCGCAGGTCGACCCGGGGCTGGTTCATGGTGGCGCTCATGGTGCTCCTTGATCAGAAGTCACCATGCTCCGATGGGCATCGGAACCCAGCGTGGACCGCATCGGTGCGGAGGACGAAACCTGGGTGAACGTTCGGTGTCTTCCCTTGAGCCCACGGCTTCCGGCACCCACCATGTCCCGGGACAGCCATGGCGGTTATGGCGATTCCTGAGGAGCATGTGAGATGAACTACACGACCAAGCGGATCGCACTGATCGTGGCCCCGTTGGCGTTGGGGCTGGCGGCCTGCGCGCCAATGCCTCCCCCACCGGAGGGTTTCGGGCCGGTCAACGGTCTCGGTGCGAACGGCGATTCGTTCCAGTCGGCGGTGTCCGATGGCGCCAAGTTCGTGGTGTTTGCCTCCAATACCAGCAACCTGGTTGCTGGTGACACCAACGGTGCCACGGACATCTTCGTGAGGGATCGCGTTGCGGGAACGATCACGTTGGTGAGCACCGGGAGCGGCAACGTTCCGGCCAACGGTGGGAGCTCGAACCCGTCGATCTCCGATGACGGCTCCAAGATCGTGTTCGAGTCCGATGCCACCAACTTGACCGCTGGTGACAGCAACGGGGTGGGCGACGTGTTCAGCAAGGTCGGTCTCGTGACCACCAACCTGACCGGCGTCGGCAACGGCACGAGCACCGATGCCATGGTGTCCGGCGACGGCAGCACGGTCGTCTTCCAGACCTTCGCCACGAACCTGGTGGCCGGCGACACCAACGGCACAGCGGACATTGCCACGGTCCCCTTCGCCGGCGGCCCCCTCGCTGCGGTGTCCAGCACCTTGCCCAATGACTACAGCGAGTTCCCGTCGATCTCCGATGACGGCACCAAGGTGGCCTTCGGCACCTTCGCCACCAACATCGGTGGCGACGCCACGAACTCGGCCATCGTGATCGCCACCGGCGGCGTCGTGACCCCGGTGGTGGCAACCGTGGCCGACGGGTACGTTCGCAAGCCCGCCATCTCCGGCAACGGCACCACGGTTGCCTTCGAGTCCAACGCCACGAACCTGGTGGCCGGCGACACCAACGGCAACCGGGACATCGTGCTCGCCTCGGAGGGGACCGCCAGGGCGGCGACCGCCACCCAGGGCAACGGCGACGCGGCGGACCCTGTCCTGACGGACAACGGATCCATGGTCGCCTTCTCGACGACCTCGTCGAACCTCGTCACCGATGACACCAACGGCGTCTCGGACGTGTTGTTCTCCATCGGCGGCACAGCGTGGTGGACGACACGCAACACGCTCGGCGACGGCGACGCCGGCGAGCCGGCTCTGGACAGCTCGGGTCAGTTCCTGACGTTCACTTCCGCTGCCACCAACCTGGTCGCCGGTGACACCAACGGGTTCGGCGACGTGTTCCAGCGGGACACCTACAACTGACGCCCCCGAGCCCGAGAGGAACCCGCCCGACCACGTCGGGCGGGTTCCTCTGCGTACGGGGCTCATTGATCCTGGGACATGATCGAGGGACAGCTGAGTGCGGTGGGGACCGCTGAGGAGTTCAGGACCGAGAACGCTTTCAGGTGGCCGGACCATGGCCGATCGCTGAACGAAATCGGACTGCCGGGGACATTGCGACGAAGACCGGATGAAGCCATGGTCGGCGCCCTTGAACGGACTGTCCGGCTGCGGTTGGGTAGAGGAGTCCACCTCACTGGGAGAATCACTGTGAACCTGAAGTCCAAGCGGGCAGCACTGCTCGCCGCCCCCATTGCTCTCGGCCTTGCCGCTTGCGCTCCGATGACGCCGCCCCCGGCCCCGACCCAGCTGCCCCCGGTCAACTCGTTGACCGCCAACGGCGACTCGTTCCAGTCGGCGGTGTCCGACAATGGCCAGTTCGTGGTCTTCGCCTCCGATGCCACCAACCTGGTTGCCGGTGACACCAACGGTGCCACTGATATCTTCTTGCGGGATCGGATGGCCAACACCCTCGTCCTGGTGAGCCAGGGAATTGGCAACGTGCCGGCCAACGGCGGCAGTTCCAACCCCTCGATCTCCGATGACGGCGCCAAGATCGTGTTCGAGTCCGACGCCACCAACCTCAGCGCTGGTGACATCAACGGCGTGGGCGACGTGTTCAGCAAGGTCGGTCTTGTGACCACCAACCTGACCGGCGCAGGCAACAGTGCGAGCACTGACGCCTCGATTTCCGGCAACGGGAACACGGTGGTGCTGCAGACGTTCGCCTCGAACCTCACCGTGGGTGACACCAACGCCACCGCCGACATCGTGACGGTCCCGACGGCTGGCGGTCCAGCAACTGCGGTGTCCAGCACCTTGCCGAACGACTACAGCGAGTTCCCGTCGATCTCCGATGACGGCACCAAGGTGGCGTTCGGCACCTTTGCCACCAACATCGGTGGCGACGCCACGAACTCGGCCATCGTGATCGCCACTGGCGGCACGGTGTCCCCGGCCACCGCAACGGTGGCCAACGGCTACGTGCGCAAGCCAGCCATCTCCGGTGACGGCACCAAGGTGGCCTTCGAGTCCAACGCCACGAACCTGTTTGCCGGCGACACCAACGCAAGCCGTGACATCGTCATCGCGACCGGCGGGGTCACCGCTGCGGCAACCGTCACGCTGGGCAACGGCGATGCGGCCGACCCGACCTTGTCCGACACCGGCTCGGTGGTGGCATTCACCTCGACCTCGTCGAACCTGGCCTACGAGGGCAACGGCGTTGGCGACGTGTTCACCGCTACCGGCGGCACGGCGTCACTGGCCACTGGCAACGTGAGTGCGAACGGTGAGACCGGCGAGGCTGCACTCAGCGGCACCGGCGGATTCGTGTCCTTCACCTCGGCGGCCACCAACCTGGCGGCGGGCGATGCCAACGGCAAGGGCGACGTGTTCGTCCGGGACCTCAGCGCCTGATCCAACAGGCCCTGCCGGAACTCTGGAGGGATCACACAAACAGCACAGCCGTCCGGGTCCTCCCGGGCGGCTGTGCCGCGTCGGGGGTCCGATTCGGGACCCGACGGTAGGGTCTGACCGTGCCTGACACCGAACCCGAACGGATCCTCGTGATCTGTGCTCACCCCGACGACATGGACTTCGGGGCGGCCGGTTCGATCGCCCACTGGACCACGGCGGGGATCACCGTGACGTACTGCCTGGTGACCTCGGGCCAGGCCGGCTCGGAGGATCGCTCGTTGACCCCCGATCAGGTGGCCGAGGTCCGGATCGCCGAGCAAACGGCCGCCGCAGCTCTGGTGGGAGTCACCAACCTGATCTGGTTGGGCTGGCCCGATGGCGCAGTCGAGCCGACGCTGGTGCTTCGGCGGGAACTGTCACGAATCATCCGCTCGGTCCGTCCCGATCGGGTGGTGACCCAGAGCCCGCAGCTCAACCTCGATCGGATCTACGCCAGCCACCCGGATCACCTGGCGACGGGACAGGCTGCCTTGGCCGCGGTCTATCCCGACGCCCGGAACCCCCACGCCCACCCAGAGCTCCTGGCCGATGGCTTCGAGCCGTGGGTGGTCCCTGAGGTCTGGCTCATGGCGGGACCGACCACCCCCGAGTCGTCCCGGGTCCATGTCGACATCACCACCACGATGGACAACAAGATCGCCGCCCTGCGATGCCACCGCAGCCAGAACCAGACCTGGGCCGAGTTGGACGACGTCATACGCGCCTGGGGGACCCTGACCGCCGTCGAGGTGGGCCTGCCCGAGGGCAGGATGGCCGAGGCGTTCCGCCGAGTCGACACCCCCTGAGCTGATCTGGCGAGTCGGGCGTGTAGTCGTAGCCTGCGCCCATGTCTCAGCCCTCCGTTCCTTCCGTCGGTCTCTCCGTCGCCCATCTCTTCTGGAAGGCCGGCCCGCTGGTCGACCGGGAGGCGGTGCTCGCGGTGCTGAAGGAGGCCGACGTGGGCGACGGGCAGGTCGTGACCGCAGCCATGCTCGGTCACAAGGCGGACCTGTGCACCATGCTGCTGGATCCAGATCAGTGGAACCTCCGTCGCGTCCAGACCCGCCTGGTGGCCGCCGGGCTGGAGCTGGTCGACAGCTACGTGTCCATGACCGAGATCTCGGAGTACGCGCAGGGAGTGCCGGAGGAGATGCGCAATATGCGGCTCAACCCGGTGCTGCCGCCGGAGGGCAAGCCGGCGTTCTGCTTCTACCCGATGTCCAAGAAGCGTGAGGCTCACGCCAACTGGTTCTCGCTGCCCTACGACGACCGCAAGGCCCTGATGATGGACCACGGTTCGTCGGGACGGAAGTTCGCCGGCCGGGTGACACAGGTCATCACCGGCTCGACCGGCACCGACGATTTCGAGTGGGCGGTGACACTGTTCTGCGTCCACCCCGATGACGTGAAGGACGTGGTGTACACCATGCGTTTCGACGAGGCCTCGGCCCTTTACGCCGAGTTCGGCAGCTTCTACGTCGGCATGGTGGCGGAGGCCGAGACCGTGCTCACCGAGATCGGGATCGTCTGATGGCCTGATCAGCGTCGAAGTCGATTACGGCGTCGGCGCCAGTGCCGGGGAGAGGTTTGCGGCGTACCAGGGCAACGCGGCCGGGGAGAGTCTCGCCTCGGTCAGAGCGGTGAACGTTGCCGCGATGACCTCTGGTCGTCCCACGAACACGAAGGCCTGCGTGGTGGCACTGGCCACGGTGAGCGCCGTAGCGGCGGCGGCCGGACCGTCCGGTCCCGGGACGATGAGAACAGCGGGGTCCGTTGCCCCACCCAGGGCGACGAGTCGAGCGTCGAACTCGGTGGCGAAGGCCACGCTGTTCGGTTCGGCGTCGATCACCAGCGTTGGGCGGAGCAGCCCATCGCCGGTGACCACGTCCGCCAGGGCCCTGGCTTGGAGAATGTCGGGTGGGACGGTTCGGAACAGCAGTCCCCGGTCCTCGGCGTCGAGCGACGCGCCCGAGGCGGATGCCGACATGGCGATCCGCCCGGTCGCCACGACCTGGGTGATCACCGGTGCTGCCCGGTCGTTGCTGACCGGTGCGATCACCGCATCGGAGCCGGCGGACATCAAGGTGGCCGTCGCCGTCTCGGCGGACGCGGCCGAGTCGCCCGGGTCGCCGTCGACCAGTTCCATGGGGAGGCCCAATACTCCTCCGCTGTCGTTCACGTCGGCCATGGCCAGGGTGATCGCTGCTCGTTGCGCGTTGCCCGACACCGCGTCGACCCCGGAGCGGTCCAGCAGCACGCCGACACGCAGGACTCCGTCGGCGGGCGGGCCGCCCAACACGTCGACCGGCGTCGGTGGGGTGTCGAAGGCGTCCTCGTCGGCTCGGGCGGAACGGATCGCCCCGGGGATCAACGACCCGGCCGCGTCGACCGTCGCCACCTGGAAGCTGGCGTCGCCCGGGTCCCCGGACGGAAGCAGGTCGATCGTTCCCGATTGTCCGTCGTAGTCGATCTTCCCACCGCCCTGCACGGTCGGCAGGCAGGCGGCGTAGCTGAGGCACTTCGATCCCCGACGGGTGACCTCCACGACCCCGGAGGCGAACTTCGAGGGAGCGTCGGTCTTCGCGGCTTCCGCCGCCAGGGCCAGCACGATGATGGCGTCGTAGGCGGCGGCGGCATCGGTGAACGACGCCAGCCCGGGAGCGACCGTGATGAGACGCTCGTTGAAGTCTGCCGATGGTGTGCCGGTCGGGAAGGTGCCGATGAGCCCGGCGAACAGCCCGAGGGGTGGGTAGGGGGCCGCCGCTACGGATCGGGTGGTCGGAGCCCCTGTTTCGATGAGCGTGTCGTCGCTGCATCCGACGGTCATCAGGAGCGCCATCGTCACGACGAGGGCGAGTCGGGTCGATCGCACGTTCCCACGGTATCGACCAGCGGCGGCGGGTCCAGGCCGACCCTCTCGGACTTGATACGGTCCCGACACCGAGGACCGGGGGACGGCCTGGTTCCGGCGCCGTTCACGGGAGGGGTTCCATGGCTGAGTTGACCGCACCGTTGGCTGATCGGCGCGGGGAAGCGCCGGCGCTGGTGGACGAACATGGCATCGTCTCGTTCGTCGAGCTGGATCAGATCGTCAACCGGCTGATCTCGGCGCTGTCGGCGCGGGGCCTCGAGGACCATGACGTCATTGCCCTGATGTGCGGGAACCGGGCGGAGTTCTTCGAGGTCACGTGTGCCGCCGCGCACGCCCGCTGGGTCGTCGTTCCGGTCAATTGGCACTGGGTTGCCGATGAGGTGGCGTATGTCCTGGAGAACTCAGGGGCCCGAATGCTCATCGTGGAGGAGCAGTTCCTGGACGTGGTGCGGGCGGCGCGAACGGATCCCAGGACCGCCGGGTGTTCGTCGTGGATCGTGGTGGGCGCGGCGACCGACGGCTTCGAGTCGCTCGAAGAGGTGATTGCGTCCGGCTCGGACGAGGAGCCGACACCAGGCGGAATGGGAGGTCCGATGTTCTACACATCGGGGACCACCGGTTTCCCCAAGGGCGTCCGCAGCGCACTGTGCAACACCGAGTTGCCCACTGCCATGTTGTCGTTGATCTCGGGGTCGTTCACCGCGATGCTCGGTCTGCCGGCCGACGGCGTGACGTTCCTCAACGGTCCGGCATATCACTCCGCCCAGTGGGTTTTCTCCATGTTTCCGTTGCTCTCGGGCTCCACCGTGGTGATGCGGCATCGGTTCGATCCGATCGAGACGCTCCGGGTGATCGACCAGCACCGAGTGACCAACACGCATCTGGTGCCCACCCAGTTCATCCGGCTCCTCCGGGTGGATCCCGAGACCCGCGCCGCGTTCGACGGTTCCTCGCTGGAGTCGGTCTTCCACGGTGCGGCTCCGTGCCCACAACCCGTCAAGCGAGAGATGTTGGAGTGGTTCGGTCCCGTCGTGCACGAGTATTACGGGGGCACCGAGGGCGGCTTCATCACCGTGATCCGCGGCCACGAATGGGACGACCATCCGGCCAGCGTTGGTCGGCCGGTGGACATCATGGAGCTCCGCGTGGTGGACCGGGACGGCAAGGACTGTGATGCCGGAACGACTGGACAGATCTACTTCCGAAACGTGATGGGGTCGGACTTCAGGTATCACGGCGACGATGCCAAGACCGCCTCAGCGCATCTCGATGGTTGGGGCACGTTGGGCGACGTCGGTCACCTCGATGCCGAGGGTTACCTGTACCTGTCGGACCGGTTGATCGACATGATCATCTCGGGCGGGGTGAACATCTATCCGGCCGAGATCGAAGGCGTGCTGGTGTCGCACCCATCGGTGGCCGATGCCGCAGTCTTCGGTATCCCCGACGACGAGATGGGCGAGCAGGTGATGGCCGTGGTCGAGCTGTGCGACGGCGTGTCCGACAGCGACGCAGTGCGTGCGGAGTTGGTCGCGCACTGTCGCGTGCACCTCGCCGGGTACAAGTTGCCACGGCGGCTCGAGGTGACGCCGTCGCTTCCGAGAACTCCGACCGGCAAACTCACCAAACGGCTGCTTCGCGATCCGTTCTGGGAGGGCCGAGACCGCATCATCTAGTGCGGCGCACAGAGCATCGCGCACCTCCTCATGCGTGCCCGCCGTACAGGGCGGCGAGCTGTTCGGCCGCGTCCGCCATGCGCTGGCGGAGTTCGGGTGGGTTCAGGACCTCGAGGTCGGCGCCGAACTGAAGGAGGTGGCGGGCGGCGCTGTCGGGTCGATCGAACCGCAGGCGTAGCCGGGCCCAACCGTGCTCGTCGCGCTCGATGTCGGCCGGCAGGGGCAGCTCGGGTGCGATCCCTTCCAGCAGGCCGAGCAGCGGCTCGGCCTCCGGTGCAAGGCGAACGGTCACGAAGTACTCGGGGATCGAGTCGAGGAAGGCCTGTCGGCGCACCGCCCACGCAGCGGGGAGATCGAAGCCGGGTGGCC
>Ga0105046_10008453_pt1 | contig 16159 bp, 10 predicted proteins | sample MAT03_FD_78385 | JGI IMG/M metagenome (GOLD analysis project Ga0105046, IMG submission 78385) | Freshwater microbial communities from Lake Fryxell liftoff mats and glacier meltwater in Antarctica - MAT-03 (megahit assembly) | ecosystem: Environmental > Aquatic > Freshwater > Ice > Liftoff...
ATCGATGGCCACTTGACCGAAGACGAATTTCTTGGCGAGAGCCACATACTGGTTGCCGGGGCCAACGATCATATCGACCGGTGGGATGCCTTCCACTCCGTAGGCCAATGCCGCGATCGCTTGGGCGCCGCCCATGCGGTAGACCTCGGTGACGCCGAGTTCATGGCAGGTGGCCAACATATCTTTGTTGTATGCGCCGGTATCTTTGGGTGGTAACGCCACGACGATATCCGTCACTCCCGCGGCGATCGCCGGGCAAACGGTCATCATCAACGTAGAAGGGTACGCAGCGGCTCCGCCTGGGCAGTACACGCCGACGCGCTTCAGGGGGCGGTAACGCAAGTGAAGCTCGTGGGAACCGACGATCCGCAGCTCCGCATCGCGGTGCATGACACCGGATTGGTAAGAATCGATATTGTAGCGCACGCGGCGGATCGCTTCGAGGAACTCGGGGGCCGCCGATTTGTGGGCCGCTTCGATTTCCGCCAACGGCACTCGCAGGGCATCGGCTTTCAGCTTCACTTTGTCGAACTGTTCGGTGAATTTCAGCAAGGCTTCCACGCCTTTATCACGAACCGCCAGGCAAATGCGTTCGACGACTTGTGCAGGCGTAAGTGCCGCACCGAAAACGGTTTGGGTGAGCTTCTTGGCTGCGGGAGAAACGATTTCCGAATCGAGCCGGAATTGATCGCGGAGTTTGGCGAGTTGGCCTCGGGAATTGCTGGCGGAAAGCACGATCCGGCGAATTTTCAATGCGGACATTCGTGAACCTCGGTCGGGGTGGTCAACCTCCCCGGATCAGCGTTGCGGCTTCAAACTAACTACTATGTTTATATGAATTTCCGCAGCAATATCCAGTAACGCCTGCAAGAATACTGTCGGATCGCTCACGCAAAAGCTTCCGGAGCTAACGGTTACATCACTTTTGCGATTCCGTCAAGGAAATGCAATGTATTCAATCTAACTTTTGACCGTTTGTTCGATCGGTACGGTTGCTTCCACCGCTTCCACCGGAATCTTCGGAACTTCCACGGGGTGTTCCATCGCGGGCATATCTTCCGAACTCATTAGGTGGCCCCAAGCGCTCCAACCTTCGACGTGCATACACACCGATTTGATCGCCGCCATCAGCGGCATCGCCAAGAACAAGCCCGCCGTGCCCCAGACTAAATGCCAGAAGAGACAAGCCAAAAGTACCGTGGTTGCATTGAGCTCCATGCTCCGGCCCATGACCCAAGGCACGATGATATAGCCTTCGAATGTGACGACTGCGGTGTAGAAGATCAGGATGCCGAAGGCAGTACCGGGGCCTTGGTTGGGCAGGATCAATGCCTCCAGAATAGGCGGAACGCCAGCGGCGATTGTGCCCAAGTATGGAATGTAGCTGAATATAAACGTGAGTACGGCCCAGAGAGTTGCCTGTTTAAGGCCAATGGCGTGATAGACACTCCCCAGCACCAGAGCCAAGCCGAAGTTCACGAGAGTGCGCCAAATGAGATACGAACGTACCGCCGCGCTCATTTCGACGATGACCGCAGAGACATGCTTCTGCACTCCGAGCCCGGGGCCGAAGATGTTCCTCACTTTGTTCACGAGCAGCTCCCCCTCGAGAAGAAGGAAGAGCAAAATAAAGAGGATCAACACGGCTTGGAAGATCAACAAACCGCCGAACTGCCCGAGTTCAAGAACCGCTTGCAAGATATAGTCGCCGGTGAGAGCCTTCTGGACGAGTTGATAGAGTGGGGAGTCCGTGGCATTGGGCGGCAACTGATCTTTAATCTCGAACGGGCTACTAACCGTCATCATTGTTCGGAATCGTTCGTACATCGCCTGCCGTTGCTGTTCGGAGTTCGGTAGGTCGTTGAGCATCTGCGGGATGGCGATCGAGACCAGAGCGAACAGCAACAATATCACAATGACCAATCCGGCAACGACGGTCGCGCAAGCGAAGAACCACGGCAGTTTGAATATGCGACTCAGGTCGCGGGCATAGGGCCACATGATCGCAGCGAGCAGTGCCGCGATCGTCAGCGGGATGAAAATGGAACGCCCGAAGTACAACGCGATGCTCGCACCCAAAAGGGCGAGAACATTAAGCCCGTAACGGGTCGCTGTGGTCAGATTCAGATTCATGGATCCGCCGCGAAGGACAATGGAGGCAGACGCGAGAGGTTGACTCTAGTATGGCAAAGGTTCGCTCAACCGTCGAGGGCGACGGCCGCCTTCAGCGTATTTTCGAGCAGCATGGCGATCGTCATCGGGCCGATACCGCCGGGTACCGGGGCGTAGGCCGAAGCCAATTGCATGGCCTCTTCGTGAACGTCCCCCACGATCTTACCACCCTCGGAATTGATGCCCACATCGAGGATCACCGCCCCCGGCTTCACCATCTCCGGCAGGATCAATCTCGCTTTCCCCACGGCGGCGATCAGAATATCGGCCCGGCGGCAAACCTCCGCGAGATTCTTTGTGCCCGTGTGGGCGATCGTAACGGTCGCATCGCCACCGGCCGGGTTCCAAATGGTTTTCTTCTGGGCGAGCATCAGCGCCAACGGCTTGCCGACGATGTTGCTCCGGCCGACGATCACCACTTCTTTGCCAGCAGTTTCGATTCGGTTCCGTTCGAGGATTTGCATGCAGCCATGCGGCGTGCAGGGGTAGAAACGCGGATTCCCCGCAACGAGCAAACCGACGTTCTCCGGGTGGAAACAATCGACGTCGATCTCGGGATCGATGGCGTCGATGATCTCTTTATTGTCGATCTGTTTCGGCAGGGGAAGTTGAACGAGTAACCCGTGAACGAGCGGGTCGCAATTCAATTCGCCGATTTTATCCAGCAGTTCCCGCTGAGAAACCGTGGCGGGTAATTCGACGAGCGTGTGGCGAATGCCAACGTCGTCGCACGCTTTGATTTTGTTGCGAACGTACACTCGGCTGGCGGGTTCGTCTCCCACGAGAATGACCGCCAAGCCGGGGGCGGGCAAACCGGAATCGGTTTGCTCTTTCACCTTCGCCGCAATTTCGGTGCGGATCGTTTGGGCGAGGAGTTTGCCATCGAGTTTGAGCGGGGGCACGGAGAGCCTTTTCGTAGGGTGGGCACTGCCCGCCTCGGTGGGATTCGCGGTGGGCAGTGCCCACCCTACAACAGCGATAGTATCCGCGGGAGTGTTTGGCCGCTGGGGCCGTACAAACCGATATCCGCGTGACCGCTGGCATCGGTGCGGGTAAGATTGCACTCGATCACCACCGCGTTGTTGCCTTCTCGGGCGATGGGAATGATACTCGCTGCGGGATAAACGACCGCCGAGGTTCCCACAACGATGAGCACATCGCATTCGCCGGCCTCCTTCTCGGCCTTCCGCCAGACGACCGGAGGAAGCGGCTCATGGAACCAAACCACATCGGGCCGCAGGAAACCGCCGCAATGCGGGCAGAGCGGCCGTTCTCCGAGCGGTTCGAACCCGCGATCTTCCACGGTGTCGCAACGCTCCGAAGTACACCGAGTGCGGGCCAAACTCCCGTGGAGTTCGAGCACATTCAGGCTCCCGGCCCGTTGATGCAATCCATCGATGTTCTGAGTGATGACGGTGAAACGCCCCGGCATTCGGCGTTCGAATTCGGCGAGGGCGAGGTGCCCGGCGTTCGGGTGAACCTTGGCCACGGCCTCCCGGCGAAGGTTGTAGAAACGCCATACGAGCAGCGGATCGCGGCGGAAGCCCGTCGGCGTGGCCACATCTTCGATGCGGTGATCTTCCCACAATCCATCGGAGGCCCGAAACGTGGGCACGCCGCTCTCGGCGGAGGCCCCTGCCCCGCTGAGTACCGCGACGCGAGACGCTTTGCGGAGTGCCGCGGCGGCACGTTCGAGCTCGGTTTCGAGTGTATTCATGGATAAAATCCCGATTGGAACTGACAACAATCAACTGATTACTAACAACTAATCCTCATCGACAATCAAGAGTAGTTGATAGTGTTCAGTTGACAGTTTCGAGTTCAAACATCATTTCGGCAACAACGCCCCCGCTTCGGCGCACAGTGCCTCCACGCGTTCGGCAGTGGGGGCTTCGGCGATCACGCGGATGATCGGTTCGGTGTTGCTGGCCCGCACGTGCAACCACCAATCTTCGCCATCGAGCCGCAAGCCATCCAATTTGTTTGCGCTGGCCTCGGGCCAGTTCTTTTCGATGGCCGCGAGGGCCGCGGGCAACGCGCTCTTCGCCACGGTGAACTTCGTCTTCCGCATCTCGTACTTCGGCAGTTCCGCGATCAATTGTGACAACGACTTCTTTTCTTCGGCCATGAGGTTGAGGATCAGCCCCATGCCGATGAACGGATCGCGCACCCAACCGATGCGGGGATCGATCACCCCACCGTTGCCTTCGCCACCGATGACTGCCGAGTACCTGCGGATTCCCTCGACGACGTTGGCTTCCCCCACCGCGGTCCGATAGAAAGCGCATCCCGCCGCATCCGCCAAATCTTGGATCGTACGGCTCGTGCTCATGTTCACCACGACCGGCCCGGATTGTTGCCGAAGGCGGAACTTCACCGCCAAGGCCAATGTGAGTTCCTCGCTCACGCAATCGCCATTTTCATCAATGAGTGCCAAGCGATCGGAATCGGGGTCGAGCACGAAGCCGACGGCCGATTCGGTCTGCTTCACCCAAGGTGCGACATCTCGAAGATGCGCCGGGATCGGTTCGGGTTCGTGGGCGAAGATACCGTTCGTTTCGCAATTGTGTTCCACCACTTCGACGCCGAGTTCGCGGAGCAGGCGAATTCCCAACGGGCCACCCGCTCCGCCGTTGCCATCGAGGAGTACTTTGAAGCCGCGACCCGCGATCTTGGAAGGGCTGATAAGATCGGTCACTCGTTCGCAATGACGTTCGAGAATTTCCGGGGAAACGGTAACGGCTCCGACGCGATCCCACGGCACGCGATCGAATTCGCCGAGTTCGTACAACCGTTGGACGTGCAAACCCTGGCTCGCCGGGAGTACAGCCCCGTCGCCGCCGAAGAGTTTTAGGCCGTTCCACGGTGCCGGGTTGTGCGACGCGGTGATTTGAATGGCACCCGCCGCCCCGCTGAGTTGCACGGCCAAGCCTACCGTCGGGGTACTGGCGATGCCGATATCTTCGACGGTGCAACCGACGCTGAACAGACCGGCCATCACGGAGTGCTTCAGCATTTCCCCGCTGGTTCGGCTATCGCGGCCGAGGATAACGCGACCGCCTTTGAGGAAGGTTCCGAGCGCCGCGGCGAAGCGGCTCGCCGCTTCGGGCGTGAGCGAATCGCCGATGATGCCGCGGATACCGGAGACGCTGACGATGAGTTCGCTGGGCATGGATTACTCTGTCTTACCGCCGAGGGAGAAGGGAACAAGCAAAGAATCACGTCGGTTTGTTCGGGGACGGTTCGGCGAGCTTCTTCCGCAAGTATTCCAACGATTTTTCCAACGCGGTATCTTTGTAGTTCGGGTCGAGCTTCGGGCCGGTCGGGTTCGCCCCTTTCGCCTTCACTAGGTCGAGCCGGTTGAAGTGGAGCATGTACTGCTTGTAGTCTTCGGGCTTGAGAATCACCTCCAACTCGGCGTCGGGCTTCACGCCCCAATCGTCTTTGTCGGACATGCCTTCGTTCTTGTTCAACGCCCGGCCGTTGGGAGTGAGCCAGATTTCGGTGGTGATCTTGAGCGCCGATTTACCGTCCGATAGGCCGAGGACTTTCTGCACACTCCCCTTGCCATAACTGCGTTCGCCGACGATCGCGGCCCGCCCATTTTCTTTCAACGCGGCGGCAACGATTTCGGATGCGCTCGCACTGCCGTTGTCGATGAGAATCGCGATGGGTTTGTTCCCGAAGATGGTATCGCCTTTGTGAGCTTTCCATACGCGACCGCTACCGGCGCGATCCTTGGTGCTGAGGATGGTTCCTTCATTAAGGAACAGATCGGAAATCAACACGGCTTGATCGAGCAAACCGCCGCCGTTGTTGCGGAGATCGAGCACGAGCGCTTTGGCCCCCGCTTTCTCGGCTTGCTGCACGGCGGCTTTCACTTCCAAGTGCGTGTCTTTGTTGAAGGCGCTGAGCCGAACGAGGGCGATCTTGTTTTCCTTATCGGCGAGGTAATCCCACTGGCTCGGATCGTCGTCCTTGCGTACGAAGCCGCGGACGGGGTAGATTTTGATGAACGCCCGTTTCAGCTTCACGATCTCTTCCTCGGCGCCACTTCTGCGCACGGTGAGCGTCACTTCGCTGCCCGGTTCCCCCATAATCTTCGCCCGGGCCGCATCGACATTCATTCCTTCCGTCGAAGCGTCGTCGATTTTCAAGATCAGGTCGCCGGGTTGAAGCCCCGCTTCGCTGGCAGGCGTGCCGATCATCGGCGATTCGACCTGCAACCGCTGCGTGACCGGGTCGAGCGAAAGGAATGCCCCGATGCCCCCGAACTTGCCATCGGTATCATTCTCGAAGGTTTTGAATTCTTCTTCGTTGAAGTATTGGGCGTGCTTATCGAGGCGTTTGAGTCCGCCGTTGATCATATTCTCGACGAACTGCTTTTTCTCTTCGGGGGTGAGGGCCCGGTAGTAATTCTTATCCACCTCCGCCAGCACATCGACCACGGAACGAACCAGTTGGTATTCCCGTTCCGGAGCGGGCGCCACCGCCGCGAAAACGGCCGCGATAAAGACGAACGCGGGCACCAAGAGAAGCCAAGCGAGGTTGCGTTGAGGCATGCGGTCGATCCGGTAGAAGCGGTAGAAGCCCTACAGTTTCCCACGAAACGGCGGGTACGAATTTAGGGATTATAGCCGTGGTTCCCGAAAGGCGGGAGGCGAACCCACAAAGCCGGGTTCAACCCGTCAATTTTGCACCAAGTGCTTTTGACCTTTTCGGCGTCACCGTTTACCTTTCCGGTAGCAATTGCCCAATTCACCCATGTTCCGCACAGGGACCCGACCATGTACACTCTGATGATGATGACGGCTCTTTCCACCTCGCCGGACGCCGCCCAATTCAACGGGTACTTCCGCGATCTTTTCAATCGCGACGAGAAAGGAAGTTGCACGGGCAAGGACGCGACCAGCAATACCAACGCCGAGAAATCGAGCTGCCAAGGCAGTTGCCACGGGCAAGGCCTATTCCACGGCAAGATCATCTCAATGTTCCAACGGGATAGCAATTCCTGCCAAGGTTCCTCGTGCCAAGGGAACAACGCGGCGAAAGCGGCCTCTTCCTGCCAGGGCAGCAGTTGCCGCGGTTCGGGGAATGGTTGTTGCGGGGGCGGTGCGGGCTACGCCGCGGCGAGTTGCATCGGCTCCTCCTGCTTCGGCGGCATGCAGATGGCGGCAATCCCGTACGCTCCGATGGGGGGCGAATACTATCAACCCTACCCCATCGGCTACGGCAATGCGATGGACAGCGGCGCCGGGTGTTTCGGGAACGGCATGCAGATGCCGAGCTACCCGAGTTATCCGTCGATCCCTTCGACGAACGTTCCGATGGTTCCGAGCGGCCCGCCGATGGTGATGCCCCCCGAACAGGCCCAACCGCGTGCAATTCCCCCGGAGAACGCCACGTTCAAACTCAACGAAGGAAATCGCGCCACGGTGATCGTGAAACTCCCGGCCGATGCCAAACTGTACGCCGAGGGGCGCCCGTTGAACCTTTCCAGCGGGGAACGCAAGTTCACCACGCCGCCGTTGCCCTCGGATCGGGAAGCGGTGTACAACTTCCGCATCGAGTATAGCCGCGATGGCGAACTCGTAACGCAATCGAAAAAGCTCACGGTCAAAGCCGGTGGCGTGTCCTACTTGGAATTCAACGATTTCACCGCGAAGCACACGTTGAAGCAACCGGAACTCCACGCCGGGAGCGCCCCGAAACTCGGTTCGCCCGTGGTGCCGGTGTCCAACCCACTTACGATTCCACTACCCCCGCTAACTTCGCCGACCATTCTCCCGCCGTTGGGTGCGGGGAGTGCTCAACAAGTGCTCACGACCCGTGCCAAGATCACCGTGAAAGTGCCGAGCGGTGCGGTTCTCTTCGTGGATGGCAAAAAGAATGATCGCTCGGATGCCATTCGGGAATTCAGTACCCCGGCACTCACCTCGGGCAAAGTGTACACGTATGTCATGCGGATCGAACGGGGTGCGGAAAAGGAAGAACGCAAGATCGAGTTCATGGCGGGCGAGGCCCATTCGGTCGATTTCACCGCGTGGCCTGCGAGCCAACAGCGCGCCGGCCGTTAAGCCGGGGAAACCTTGACGGCCACGGGGGCGGGGGAAAGGATTAGTTCCGGAAGCCCGCACCCCACGCCTTGAGGCCGAGCCGCCGCCGGGGTACCATAAGGATACACCCCGCGGGATCTACTATGGCGGCCTTCACCGATCTCGACCGCGACCTCCTCCGCCGTTGCTTATCGAAGCAACACGCTTCGTGGAACGACTTCGTCGATCGCTTCCTCGGCCTGATTTACCATTCGATCCACTTCACCGCGCACTTGCGAAGCGCTCGCATCTCGCCGGAAGACGTCGAAGATATCGCCGCGGAAGTGCTCGTGCAAATCCTCGCGGACGATTTCAAAGTCCTGCGATTGTTCCAGAAAAAATCGAGCCTGAGCACGTACCTCACCGTGATCGCCCGGCGGATTTGCGTCCACGAACTCACCCGCAGGCAAACGGTGCGGGAAGCCATCCAAAACGGCCACACGCGGTTGATCCAACTGGCCCCGGACGATACTGAAGCCGCGCAAAAAGGAATGGAAAAGCTCGAAGAAGTCGAGGCGCTGTTGCGGAAACTCGCCGGGAAAGAACGCGAGATCGTGCGGCAGTTCTATTTGGAAGGCCGGACGTACGAGGAGATCAGCACGGAGTTAAACCTTCCCGTGAACACGGTGGGATCGATGCTCGGCCGGGCGCGGAGCCGATTGCGGGCACTCTCGAATTCGGGCAGCGACATTCCCGCGGTGAAGGTTCCGAAGCTCAAAAAGAAGAAGCCCGCGAAAAAGGCCTGAGGTTACAAACCGAGTTCCGCGAGCGACTCGGCCTCGGCCAGTTTCAAACCGAGGTTGCGAATTTCCGCATCCGTCAGGCTTCGCAAGGTCTTCAGGGAAGCTTCGGCAAGAGTGCCGAATTTACTATCCAACTGAGCTTCGATCAATTCGAGCCGGCCCAAGCGTAACCCCTCCGCGAGTCCATCCTCGCGCCCTTCCTCGCGACCTTCTGCGATGCCTTCTTCCCGCATAATTGCGAACATCGACTTGTTTTGGCGCATGGTCGTATCTCCTTTTTGTCTGTGGAATTGTATCCGACCCACGATGGCTTTGCGGAGTTTGTCGTCGATTTCCAAATACGTATCGAAACAATCGTTCAGCAGAAAAGTGCGTTGCTCGTTGAGGCCGGCTGAATTCAACTTTTGGAACGCCAGCAATCCCAACTCGGCGATCCGTTCCTCGGGCAATTTCATCAGCGAGGCCAAGGCCACGCCCAGCCAGTTCTCGCCGTGGATGTAGCTTTCGCCGTCCAACCTCGGCAAACCGACGTACAAGTATTGCAGCTTTAACGTCTCCAGTTCCCAGAACTTCTCCACCACCGAATCGACGCCGATGCCGTCTAACCCGACTTGCAGGTAGAGCACGATTGGCAGCACGGGATAGCCGTAGCGTTCGCGGAGGTGCAGGTAGTAAGAAGGCAACCTCGGCTTGATGAGAGTCGATTGCTCGGCCGATTCTACTTCGATGTGAACCAACGCGATCCAGTGATCCGGCTCGACCGCTTCGAGCGTTTTCAGCTTAGCGACGAGATCGGCCTTGTGCCGCGAACCGTCCGGCGGATCTGGCAGCAATTCCGTATCGAGCCATTCGACCGCATCGAGATCGAACCGCGCGGCCCAATCGACGAAGAATAATCGCAGGAAATCGCCAAAGAATTCCCGGATCAGCACCTTGAACCGCTGATCGTGATCTTCGGGAATCTGGAAAACTGTGGTCATTTCGATCCGATCGCTACGGTACACGTCGGCTTCCGGGCGTTCGGCCCTTCGTGGTTGCACGTGCCCACGAACAACGTCCCGTTCTGGACGGTGACCCCGCCGTAGATCATCCCCGGGGCTTTCACCGCAGCATCGGTGCCGAGATCGAACTTCCACTTCGGCACGCCGTCATTCAGGTTCAAGGCGTGGATAACGCCCTGCAAATCGCAGGCGTAAACCGTGTCCTTCGCCACGGCGGGCGGGGCGAACATCGGCCCTTTCGCATCGTACAACCATCGGCGTTCCCCCTCGGCAATCGCATATGCCCGCACTTTTCCATCGGTCGCGGTACACACGGCGAGTTCCCCGGCCAACGCCACGCTGGCCACGATTCCGCCGGGGACATCTTTCTTCCATTTCGGGTTGCCGGTCTTCAGATCGAACGCCGCGAGTTCCCCCTTGGCCCCTTTCAATTCGTTCAAATACATGCCCACGGAACTCCCGCCGACGATGACCGTATCCCCCGCAATGCTCGCCCCGCCCCACGGGTTGTAAGTCAGCTTCTGCTTCCAGATTTCCTTGCCCGTCTTGGCATCGAGGCAGACGAGTGCCCGTTCGCCGACCTTTTCCTTGTCCAAGAAGCTCGTACACACGAGCAACTTCCCCTCTGCAAAGGCCACGGGTGCATCGACGTGCCAAGTTTTCTCGCCGACTTGCCAATGCCGCTTCGGCTCGGGTTTCAGCAGTTGATCTTCGCTCGGCGGCACGGCGAAATCGGGATCCTTCTTCTTGTCCGCCTCGTATTTGGCTTGCAGTTCCTTCCACTTAGTTTCCTGCAACTTCGCCACTTCCCCGGCCGTGACTGGTTTACTATCGAGTGTGGCAGACTCCAAATCGACGCACAGCACCCCGGCAGCACCGGCGCCCATGAACACTTTCCCCTCAGCAATCGTCGGTGCCCCTTCGAGGTGGATGAGGTCGCCGGGGAGTGTCAGCTGCCAAATGGGCCTTCCGGTATCCGCGGTGAGGCAGTGCAGTACGCCACCGGAATCTTGATGGAGGCCATCGCCGAAGACGAGGAAGTTCCCGCTGACAGCGGGGGACGAAACCGTTGCGAGCCTCAGATAAGGTGCCGAGCGCTGCCAAACCGGCTTCTTGCCATCTTTGGTGGGAAGTACGGAAACGGTTGGGCGGTTGAAGGCACCGAAGCTTGCGAAGTAAACGTTCTCCCCGACCGGCACCGGCGATGCGATGGAATGATCTTGCGAAGGCACCGCCCACAACACGCTGGGTTTCTCCGGGCCGGGCTTGCCATCGGTATTGCCGGTACGCTGAGGGTTGCCGCGATATGTCGCCCACGGCCCCGGTTCGGCTGCACTGGCAAAGAACGACGCAAGCAAAACCGTTGGAATAGCGAATTTCATAATGAACCGGAGAAGTGAAAGCGGGGGGACATCGTCCCCCCGCGGTTACCATGCAAGGGGGACGATGTCCCCCGTTTTCCAATTCATTCCAGCACAACCCGTATCGGTTCTATGGCTGTGGTGAACGATTGCTGTTTCGCTTTGCCATCGCTGCCTGTCACCGTCACGGTATATAGTCCGGGTGCGAGAACGAAACGCGGGGCGATGCAACCCTGGCCACCGCGGCCGTCGCTGCCGAGGAGTTGCGTGCTCGCCACAGTTTTGCCATCGGCGGCAGTCACGCTGACGGTGCCGCCGCAATGGTTCGCACTCTTGGGCAGCTTCACGCTCACCGGCGTGAGGGCACCGGGTTCGCCGGGTTTGCCGAAGAGTACGCACGATTCCTGCCCTTCGTTATTCAGCACGAGATCCAGTTTGCCGTCGTTGTTCAAATCGGCGAACGCGGCCGCTTGGGTGTTGAACACTCGCTGATGCAACCCCACCTCGGCGGACTTCTCCGCGAACGTGCCGCCCCCCATGTTCTTGAAATACTTGTTCGTGCCTTTCAAACATGCCACGAGCAAATCGGGTTTACCGTCGTTGTCGAAATCCCCCCACGCGGCCCCCACGGCACAGTCGAGGGGCTTACTCAGATCGCCGGAGCGTGCGCTCACGTCCTCAAATTTGAAGTTGCCGAGGTTGCGGTAGAGTTTGCTCGGCCCTTCCATCTGGGGCACGAAAAGGTCGATCAAACCATCGCCATCGAAATCGCCCAACGCCGGGCCTACCTTGCCCGCTTGGTAATCGATGCCCGCGTCGCGGCGTTCGAATTTCCCCCCGACGTTGCGGAAGGCCATGCCTCGGCCGGCCCCGTAGAGGAAATCGGGTTTGCCGTCGTTATCGAAATCGGCCACAGCGAGCGTATCCCCCTTATCTTCGATGCCGGCCAAGCCGCTCTCCTCCGTGGCATCGCGGAACATCGGTTCGATACTCGCCACGTTATTGCCCCCGGCGAAATAGAAGGCGTAGGCTTGATCGGTGTTGCACACCTTGAGCAGCAAGCGGTTCTTGCCGGCGTTGAGCTTGATCTTGAACACCGCGGTAGCGGGTTCGCACTTGCGACTGACAGGATCGGAGTGAACCTTCACTCCGTTCACCCAGGTGGTGAGCGTGTCGTCGTACCCCAAGGACACCGGATATTCCATCGCTTCCGCGGCTTCGATCTCCCGGTACAGATACGTCGCGCAGTTCCCGGCAAACGCCGCGAGATCGTTGATCGTGGCATCCGGGTATTCCTTCGGCAGCCACTTCACGTCGATATCGCGTTTGCCTTTGTACACCTTGTTGGCGTCGATGCCGGTTTCGGTTTCCGGGCCGAAATCGGTGTCGAAATTCTTCTGCGGGCCATCCTTGTGGCGGAACGGCCCGACCGCGAACCACGGCCCCATCTTCGGCGGTGCGACCGCAACTGCCGCAACATCCTTGCGAATGTTCTTGTACAATTTTAAGCCGTGGAAGCCGTTGGCGAGCAGAATGTCCGGCTTGCCATCGCCGTCGAAATCGATCCACGCCGCAGCGGTGAGGTTCCAAGCCGTTTCATTGGTCAACAGTTTGCTGTCGTCGCGGAACGCGGCCTTGCCGAGGTTCGTGTAAAGCTTCGGCCCCGCAGGCGTAGCCAACAACAGATCGGGCAGGCCATCCGCGTTGTAGTCGGCCCACACCGCTGACCGGGCACCGCCGGTCAATCCGGGTAAGCTCACTTCGCTGTAACCGTCGTCGGTCTGTTGGAACAGTGAGATTTTGTTGGCCCCGCATAGGCACACGCCCGGCTTGCCGGAGCCGTCGAAATCGATCACCGTCACCGATTGCGCTTCCGCTTCGGTTCGACCCAACCCGGCGTACTTGTGGAAACCGGGCATCCCTTCGAGCCGACGCACTTCGTCGCCGACGCCGCCCCAGCCAACGAAATCGCGTTTCGGGTTGTAATCGAGGAGTTTCAAGCTCGCCTTCATCTTTTGGAGCTTGGCCGTCTTCTTGTGCAGGGCTTCCTTATCGCCATCGACCATGCAGCCGACCACCACTTCCTTCCCGGCCACTATGTCCTTTACCACACCGGCGAGTTTTTCCTGCTTGCCCGCGAAGCTGCGCAATAGGAATGGTTCCTCGTGGCTCATGCCCCACCATTCGCCATTGGGGTAGGCTTGGTACCACGTGTTGCCGATAAAGGTTTCCGAGGCCCCGCCGTTGTGGAAGAAGATCGCCACCTTGCCGACCTCGGCCCAGTTCATGATGTTTTGCCATTCGCCGGGGCGGAGGCCACCGCGCCCGATGTTGTGTTTGATCGTATCGGGGTTCTTCCCTTTGAAGTCGCTGATCTTCTGAAAAATGATGAGGTTGTTGGTCTTATCCACCTTCGTGATAACCATGCTGCACACGGCCACCGATTGTTGGATCACGGCACCAAGCGTCATCGGCACTTCGACGTAAGCGTGCGCAGAAGGGGCGAGAAGCAATACGACGACAAGTGCGAATCGTTTCATCGGGGAACCTCAGCAGTGTTTTGTCCGGGCCGGAAGCGTGAGCAACCGGTGTGGTGTAACGACCGGTCGCTTACGCTCGCGGCTCTTAAAAACCTATTTCTTCGGCAGCTTCTCCAACCGTTCCTTCGCGGCCTTGTGCCACGGCGAATCGGCGGGGTTCGCATCCATCAGTTTTTGCAGCAAACGTTCGGCTTGCTCGGGCTTGCCATCCCCGGCATAGGCGCGGGCCGCTTCGAGCGATGCGGCGTTCGCAATCTCCTGATAATCGTAGGTGTACACGACCGTGAGGAAATCGTTCGCGGCCTCGGCGAACTTTTTCTGCAACATACGGCATTCGCCGATCTGCAACTGCGCTTTGGCCGCGACCTCGGCTTTGGTCGCGCCGACGACCTGCTCGTACGCCCGGATGGCTTCGTCGTGTTTGCCTTGGCCTTGGAGGATTCCACCCAAAGCGTAACGGGCCTCCGAGGCGAAAGGGCTGTTGCCGAAGCGTTGGAGCATCGTTTCCAAGGCCTGCTTGCCGGCATCGGGGTTCTTCGCGGCAATCAGCGCGAAGCCCAAGCGGAGCATCGCGCGATCCCCCAATCCCGCCGCGTTGTGGAACTCGTTCTTATCGCGGAATAGGGCCAAACGGGCCGCGGCTTTTTCGTATTCCCCCGCCGCGAACCAGCATTCGCCGGCGCGGTACACGCTCTGCGGATAGTACGGCGATTTCGCATTCGAGAGGTTGGCTTCGAATAGGGAGGCCGCCGCCTTGTACTCCTTCATTTGGAACAGCGAAGCGCCCAGACGGAGGCGGATGCGTTCGATCGTGTCGGGCGGAACGGGCTTATCATTCGGCTCCGCATCGAGCGCCGCCCTCAGCGATTTCACCGCTTCTGCGTGTTCACCGCGATCCGCTTGCCATTCCCCGGTTTCGAATCGGGCATCCACGGCCAGCGAAGTTTCTGGGTACTCTTCGATCAACCGCGCGTAACAATCCAACGCTTTGATTTCCGATTTCGTTCGGGGTATCTTCGAGCGATCAATCTCGGGGAGTTGAGTGACCGGTTCCGGCGAATTCGGCGGGAGTTTCGATGCCGCTTCCGCCGCGAGTTTCTTCAACAATTCCTTTTTGGCCGCGTCGCGGGCCGAGGCGATTTCCTCGGCGGCCAGTTCGCGGTAGGCCCACGCGGCATCGTAGTACATGCGGGCGCGGGCTTCGGAATTCGGGAGCGTCGCTTTGAATGTGGAAGCCTGACTCATCAAACCCTCGGCGGCCCCATTCAACCCCGCTCGCCCTTGGCCGAGAACCCCTTCTGCCGCACTGCGTTTTGGGGTGTTGTTGCCAGCTTCGGCGCGGGCTTTGTTGCCGTCTTGCAGGATTTTTCGGCATTCCACAAGCAAACATTGGCCCACGCGCAACGCGGCTTCGGCCCCGAGTGGCTTGCCTTGTGTCGCCAAGCCCACTTGCTCGAAGAGGGGTCGGGCTTCCACCGGTTTGCCGGTTTCGAAGATCGCCACGGCGTGGTGATACTTCAGCAACGGCACCCAATCTTGCCGCTGCGGATCGTTCTGCATCGCGGCTTCGTACTTCGGGCGAGCCTCGGCTAACACTTTGGCCGCTTCGGCGGGGTTGTTCTGCTGGCGGTACAGCGTGGCCAAGTGCAATGCGGCCAGCGGGGCGGCGGTATGGTTGCGGGTGCCGTCGTTTTGAAGGAACGCTCGGAGATCGTTGATCGCACCGTTGGGGTCTCCTTGGATCGCTTTCACTTTCGCCAATTCGAGCTTGGCTTGGCCGGCGAGCGGATCGCTCGGGTATTCTTTGGATAAACGAGCGTACACGTCTCTGGCTTTCGCCAACGTTTGGTTGCGTTCGTTGGCATCGGCGAGGTTCCCGCCCAATCGTTTCCAACAGAGGCCGAGTTTCATCAGTGCCGCCGGCGTTTCCGGAGCCTTCGGCCCGGCGGTGAAGCTTTCGAGCATCTGCGCGGCCGCGTTCAACTTCTCGCGGATTTGGTTTTCCTGGAGGGCGTCGTCGGCCTTCGTAGGCGCTTGGCGAATGTAGCAATCGGCGAGCAAATATGCCGCGAGTGCCACCTCGCCGCTGCGATCCGGCCCGGGGATGGCTTCGAGGGCTTTTACAGCTTCCTCAATGTTGCCGAGTTGCAGCAGGCAAATTCCGGTGCCGAGGCGAGCGTGATTCACCCGCTCGAACTCGGGATACTTCTCGGCGACATCGTGGAACTTCGTCGCGGCGGCCTCCCA
>Ga0105046_10008454_pt1 | contig 16158 bp, 12 predicted proteins | sample MAT03_FD_78385 | JGI IMG/M metagenome (GOLD analysis project Ga0105046, IMG submission 78385) | Freshwater microbial communities from Lake Fryxell liftoff mats and glacier meltwater in Antarctica - MAT-03 (megahit assembly) | ecosystem: Environmental > Aquatic > Freshwater > Ice > Liftoff...
CATCCAGCCCCTCATCGTATGATGGAGATGAAGCCCGTGTAAGGTGCTGACTGCCCTTCGAGTTCGTTCAACTGAATATGGTAGTAATAGGTGCCCGTGCTCACCTTGTTGCCATTGTTGGTGCCATCCCACGGTTCGCGGTAGCCGTTGCTGCGAAAAACGCGCTGACCCCAGCGGTCGTAGATCAACACCTCCGAACCGGGATAATCCACGATGCCGGGGATCTCCCACGTATCGTTGATGCCGTCGTCGTTCGGTGAAAAGGTGTTGGGCGGCTGGATCAGCAGCAGGATCTCCACATTCACCACGTCGATGAACGTGCAGCCATTGATCACGGTGGTCACGGTATACGTGGTGCTCGATACCGGCGAAGCGATCGGATCAGGGATCCCGTTGCCACTGAGGCCCGAGGTAGGCGACCAGTCATAGGTTGTTCCACCCACCGCGTTCAGTTGTGTGCTCGCCCCTTCGGAGATCTCCGCATCCTGACCCGCATCGAAATCGACGTTCACGATATCGGCACCGGGCCCATCGATCACCACATCAAAGCCGCACTGCCCGGCGACCGTAGCGCCATTGTCCATGGCTCCGGCAACCACGATCCAATACTGCGTGCTGGGTGCCAGCGCCAGCGTGGTAACGGTGAACGCCAGCGAATCCTCGGCGCAGGGCGATACCGCTGTGAAGGAAGCTGGAAGGCAACTGCCATTGCCGCTCAGCACCACCACGCTCAACTCATTGTCCATGCCCAGGATCAGCGGACAGTTGATGGACGTGAGCGAAACATCCACCGGCCCACCCACGCTGTTGGTGGTGAAGGTGTACCAGACCAGGTTGTCCGTTCCGGCGCAAAAGCCCGGCAGGCCGACCGCCCCAGCGTTGTCACCGGCCAGGGGTTGTTGGGCACAGAGCAGGGCCGCGGTGGCGCAATCGCTGTTGGGCGGTTGCGCGCGGGAAACCGTTGCGGTGAGTGCGGAAAGGAAGAGGAACGCGACGTTGCGCATGGATAGTGAAAGGACGGGCGCGCGTACGCACGCACGGCCACGCCGAAGGTAGACGGGCCGTTTCCCGCGCCCGGCCGCGCACGACGGGCATTTTCACACACCATACTGTTAAGGCCGCGCACCAGCCCTAGCGTTCGCCACTTCCGTCGGTGAATTGTCGGCGCTCGGCGGGTTTGGCGAAGCGCTCGGCGTTGAAGGCCTGCGATCCACCGCGCGGGATGGAGAGTGAGGTCCATTCCGCACCAGCGAATGTGCGCGCCAGCAACACGATCTGGCCAACATGGTAAGCGTAATGCGCCAGTTGCCGGTGAAGCGCTTCCTGCACGGAATGCCCCTCGTTCCGGATGAGGACAATGCGTTCGAGGTCCGCATCGCTCAGCGCGTCAAGCACCGCGAACAGACAGGTCCAACCGCTGTTCCAATCCCCCATCAGCGCTGCGCGTGTCGCGTGCGGACCTTCGAACTCGCCTTCCCGGTCGCGCCACGGCTTCTCGCCATCGCTGGTAAGGAAGTCGGTGAACCGCGAACGCATGTTGCCCGCGAGATGCTTCACCAGAAGGCTGACACTGTTGCCCTCCGGCGCCAGCACGCGCACGAGATCGGCATCCGGCACTTGCGCGATGGCCTTGGTGCCGAGCTCCTGGTAATAGGCGAAGAGCTTGCGGAGGGATAGGATGGTGGACATCGCGCAATGGATCGTCCGGTAAAGTTGCTGATCAGCCAGGAAAGCGATGTTCCCGAGCTCCCTGTGTGGTCCTCTTGAACCGCCATGCGCGCACTGCGATACAGGGGACAGATCGACCCGTGTTCGCCTGACGATCATCATTTCCCTGAAAGCCTGAAGGTGTGACTCTCGCCGCATGAAAGTCCAGGAACTGACTACCGTCACCTGCTACCACTGTGGTGATCCCTGTGCGGAAGCGCACCGCGTACACGACGGCAAGGACTTTTGCTGCAACGGCTGTGAGGTGGTATACGACCTGCAGAAGGAGGCTGGGCTGTGCGATTATTACCCGTTCTCCTAGAAGTGCGGAAACGCCATCCACCGCTTACCGCATCGGCATCTGGATCGATCCGCAGAAGGCGTCCATCATTCTTCGAAGGTCGTGATGCGCACGTTACGACCGTGAGGATGAACATGGAACGACACAAACGAATCCTAACGTCAATGCATAGCGACGTGGGTGTCGGCAGACGCGCTGTGAGTTCCAAAAAGCGCGAACAGATCAGGCTCGATGTGGAGATGCGCCGTTACCTCAACGCGGTGATGGACACCATCGACGTCGCATTCGGTCCAGTTCTCCTCCGGAACAATGCGCATCAGCATCATGCTGCCAGGAGACCACCTGGCCTATGGTGTGCTATTGCTCGATAAGCATTCGTTCGGTAATGCGTTCTCCACCGGCTGTGATCGAAAGCAGGTAGACCCCAGGGGTCAACTTACCTTCCAGATCGAGCAGCGTGGTGACGCCGTCCGCTACCGTGATCGTGCGGGCACTCACACATCTGCCGTTCACATCGAAGATGTCCACAGCTACAGACCCAATGCTGTCCTCCACCCCACCCAGGACGATGAAGATCTGATCGCCTCGGTTGGGGTTTGGGTAAATGCGCAGGGCAGAACCATCTTCTGGCGAGAAGTTCTCATTGCCACCGCTGGCAGGTGTGTTGTCGATCGTCAGGTCACATACGTCACCCCATTGTGCGAAGGGTAAGCCACCAGCGAGGCTACCATGATCAACACACCACGCACCGTTCTTGGAGGCGCGCACTTCCACCTTGTAGGTCTTGCCGTCCTGCAGCGGGTTCGTGATCCAGTTAAGCTGCACGAAGTAGGAACTGGTCGTGCGCACGGCGAGGAAACCTTCCGCATCGATGCGGAAGCGGAACTGGTATTGGGTCGCCCCTGTGACGGGTCGGGCATGCACATACTTCCCATTGCCCCACATGCGCGTGGCGCCACAACTCAGGTATGGGTTGCCCGGGATGTCCATAAGCTTGGTGAGCGGACAGGCGGCCTGCACCGGATCGATCTTGAAGCGGCAGGCCGGACCCCACTCGTTGTTCACACCGGCCACACGGCCGCGCACCCGCACGTTCATCAGCACATTGGCCGGGATCTGACTGGCCGCCGCCCAGCTATTGATCTTGGCATGGCAGGCACGCATGGCGTTGTTCGGTGAGAAACCATCGCTCGTGGCGTGGTCGCGGAAGCGGCGGAAGCTGTAGCCACCGTTGGGGTTAAAGAACCAGAACTCGTAGCCACTGGTGGTGTTGGTGACCCCGAACTGCGCGCTGACCGCCGGGTTCGTCGCGGCCACGATGTAGTTCCCGGTCACCCAATCGAGCTTGTCGCAACTGGTGTAGATAAGCTGGTCCGTACCCATGGGTACACAGAAGCCTCCGTTGTTCGCAATGGCGCTCAGGCTTCCGAAGAAGCCGTTGGCCGTGTTGTCGATAACGCGTGCGCCGTTCTCATCACGCAGGACATACCCGCCAAGGGTGCCGCTGCTAATACCGTCGCCCGCAGCGTCCATCACATGCAGTTCGTAGCAGCCCGCCGAGAGGCAGATGTCAGTAGTGAGCTGCGCGTTGGATGCGAGCGGCCCCCCAGAGGCGATCACCATCGTGGTGCCCTGCCGAACGATCTCCCACGTGGTTTCGTCCACTGCGGCATCGGTCCCTATGGAGAGTTCCAGGTCCTCGGTGCAAAATGTTCCACCACCGCAGGAGCAATCGCCCTGCAACACAGAGTTCGTGGTATTGGGATCGCCATCGTCGCAAGGTGAACCAACAATGCAGTTCGAGTCCAACAGACGCGTAAGGCGGTTGCGCAGGATCTCATCATAGGAGGTGAATTCACCTCCCACCATCACGCGGCCATCGGGCAGCAGGCCCAGGGCGTTCACCACCGGGATACTGTAAGCACCTCCCGCGAAACCTTGGAGGGGTGCGAAGGAGGGGTCCAACCCGCCGCCCGCATTGAGGCGGGCGATGCACTGATTGGGGCTGCCCGCATAAGCATTGAATCGGCCGCCGATCACCACCTTGTCGTCAGGACGCACGGCCAAGGTGCGGCCACCGCCCGGGCCGAACACGTAGGCGAGGCCATTGGAGAATCGGCTCACACGGTCGTCCGCGGCGATGATGAGGTCACCGTCCGCCTGTAGGCCCAGCGCATGCACATCGCTGTCGAAGAGAAAGAGTTCATACGTGAACCCGGTGTCCAGCGTGCCATTGCTGTTCAGGCGTGCCACATGGCCGGGGCATTGTTCATTGAGGTCGTGATGATCGATCGAGCCTCCGATGTACACTTTGCCATTGGGTGCAAGTGCAAGAGCGAAGATCCCGCCTTGGAATCCGGTCCCCGCGTTGAACGTGCCGTCAAGAACCCCGTTGGTGCGGAGACGAACGATCTTGTTCGCGAACGCTCCATTGAACGAACTGAACGAGCCTCCCACGAGCACTTTTCCGTCAGGCTGCAAGGCCAGGCACCGTACCCAGCCCGGATCGCCCTCCAACTTGAACCCGCTGCCAGGGTTGAACGCGGCATCCAGTCCGCCAGTGGACGTCAGGCGTGCGATACCATTGCGCCCCGTGCCATTGAACGAACTGAAATCTCCTCCAACGATCACTTTGCCATCAGGCTGTAGGGTCAGGGTGGTCACCACATCGTTGAATCCTGAGCCCGGGTCGAAGGTGGCGTCGAGCGTGCCATTGGCGTTCAACCGTGCGATGCGGTTCCGCGCGACACCGTTCACCGCAGTGAACGCACCACCCACGATGGTCTGCCCGTTCGATAGTACGGCCAGGGCCAGCACCTCACCATTGAAGCCGGGTGCAGGGTTGAAGGTCTCATCCAGGCTCGCGTTGGCATTCAAGCGGGCCACATTGCCCAAACGGGTTCCTTGATAGAACTGGAAAGAACCAACAATGAGAACCTTGTCATCCGGCAGCGCGCACAATGCCATTATGTAGCCATCGGGACCGGAGCCGGGATCGAACGAGGTATCCAAGCTTCCATCGGTGTTCAGTAGGGCGATGTCGCCACGATGCATTTCATCGTACCAATTGAACTGGCCGCCCGCCAGTATCCGCCCATCGGGCCGCAAGGCCAATGAGAGAACAATGCCTGGCCCCCCCGTATCGGTGAATCCATCTCCAAGGTCGAAGGATGGATCAATGCTCCCGTCCTCAAGAAGCCTGGTCAGGCCATTGCGTGGCGTACCATCGATCATTGTGAACGCACCGCCTACGAGGACCGCGCCATCGGGCTGCTGAAGCAGGACATACACGACCCCATCGAAGCCGCTGCCGATAGTGAAGGTGGGGTCGATGTTGCCGTTGGCATTGAGCCGTACAAGGTTGTTGTGTGCTGACCCATTGAAGCTGGAGAAGTTCCCACCGACCAACACGGTGCCGTCCGGACGTAGACCAAGTGCCCGTGCATGACCATCCGTATCGGAGCTCACGTTGAACGTGGGGTCCAGGTCACCATCCACTTCAAAACGAGCCACCCAGGCGTTACCCTCGTCATCGACATCGGGTATGATGCCCGCAGCGATCACACGGCCATCCGGCTGCAAGGCGAGCGCTGAGATCCCGGCCTCCATCGGCTGCACACTGAACGTCGGATCGATGCTGCCGTTCGCGTTCAAACGGACGAGCTTTGAAGCGGCGGTCCCATTGAAGGTGGTGAATACCCCGCCGAGAAGGATCTTCCCGTCGGGCTGCAGCACCACGGCCCAGATGGGATAGTTCGCACCCGTGCCGATGTTGAACGAAGCGTCGCGGACGCCATCCGCGGAAATGCGCACGATACGGTTGGCGGGTTGGCCATTGTAGTCGGTGAACTCGCCGACCAGGATCAACCGGCCATCCGGCTGGCGCACGACGACGTCAATAGGATCGCCCGATGGACCGGTGCCGATGCCGCTGCCGGTCCACGCGTTGAACGAAGGGTCGTTCCGGCCCGGCTGGGCGGTGAGTGTGGCCGTGTGAAGGATGCTCAGCACCACCGCACAGATAAGAGAACGTAGCATCGGTCGCATGGTTTCGGAGTTTGGTGCTGCTGGCCTCGGGATCCATTCGCCCGACAAGCGTACGGGCGTTGCAGCGGCCGTGCCATGACCTCCCTTGGCTTTCCGTATGATTTTCATCAGTCGCCCCGAAGCGTCGTCATGAACGAAGGGACCGGATGGCCTGCCACTGTGCCCGGGGCCGTCCAGGCAACAGGGTCAACGGCCGCCATTCGCGGATATCCACGGCGATGATCATGATGATCGATACTACGGCATCAGCAGGACCATTCCAGAAACGCCCCACAATAAAGCACCGACCAGCACGATGACGATCGAAGCAAGGGTATTGAGCCCGAGCTGCGTACCCACAACCTTCGGGAAGATGAGGTTGGCCTCCAGGTATTGCACCACGGCGAACACGACCACAACACCGACCGGTGACCAGATGCTGCCCGTGGTCAGCCAGGCCACCGAGATGGGCATCAACGAACTGAAGATGATGCCCACGTAAGGAACGATGGTCAACAAGGCGGTGAGCATGCCGAACAGGATGGCGTTGGGCAGTAGCAGGCCGACGCTGTTGAGCACGCCGACGATGGCATAGACCTTCACCATGACGAAGATGAACCCTGCGAAGCGATGAACGCTCCGGTGCAGGATCATCGGGAGTCGCGCACCCAGCTCCGGGCCGACCAGGGATACCAACGCCCTCACCCAAGCTTCCCGATCATGCAACAGAAGGATGGTGAACACCGGAATGATGAACAGGTTGAAGACCATGCCGAAGACCACATTGGCGGACTTGATGAACAGCGGACCCAGGTTGTTCGGAACACCGTCGAGCAGGTCGGATATCCAGATCGCCCGACCCTCCTGCACCGGTCCGAAAGCGTTCCCCATCCGAACCAATAGCGCGTCCCACGCGAAGTTCCGCTTTTATCTGAAAGCGGTCGGTCGAAAACATGCGGGAGCGCAATGTGACCCCACCAGGAGTCGAACCTGGATCAAGAGTTTAGGAAACTCCTATTCTATCCATTGAACTATGGGGTCGGGATAGCAGCGGGCGAAAATAGCTCAAGGAGCAGGGGCATGGGCAGCGCGATCCTTTGCTCCTGCGCCCGCACCTGCGCCTGTACCTGACCTTACCCCTGCTCCTGACCTCTCCCTCTACATTTGGCCGAACCACTCGCATGCACCTTCGCCGATCACGTTCGCATCTGTTCATCGGCCTGCTGGCGTTCGCTTGCGCGTGGTTCTGGAACAGCTGGAACGTGAAGGCGTTGCAGCGCGACCTGCCCGACCATCTGCGCGAGGGTGTGACGGTGGCCACCACCGACGATGCCTCCTACCTGCGCGTTGTAGAGGATCTGGTGGAACCGCCGGTTACAGCCGACAAGCCGCGTATCGACCTGCGGGCACCGGGCTACCGGTTGTGCTATCTGGTGCCCCGGCTCTTCCTTTCCGCGCCAGCGGCGTTGCAAGTGCTTGTGGTGCTGCAGTGCCTGCTCTTCGCGGTTTCCGTGGTGTTGATCTGGGAGGTGTTCCTCGTGTTCGGCATAACGACACCTGTCCGTTGGACGTTCGCGTTGCTTATCGCGGTGCTGCCCACCTTCCATGGCTTCCTCTTCTATACGCTCACCGAAGCGGTGACCCCGGCGTTGACGTTGCTAGTGCTCTGTTGCGCTATGCTCGGCGAACGCGCGCAGGGCAATGGATGGCTTGTGGCGGCAGGCATCCTCTGGTCGTTGCTCATGGTCACGCGGCCAGCACTGGCGTGGGCGGGCCTGCCCTTGGTGCATGTGTTGTGGTCGCGCTACGGCGGATGGCGTTCCTGGGCGCGTATCCTCATGGTATGTGCCCTCGTGTTCATCCCGACCGGGATCTGGTGGATGCGCAACATGACGATCGCTGGCGGCTTCGTGAGCCTGCATCCGGTGTACCGCGCTGACGAACCGGGCATCAACCGGCCAACGCACGAGGCATTCTGGGAACTGGCGAAAAGCTGGGGCACACCGGGGGACACCTTCCACAGTATCATGGAACCGGCGTTCCACGCAGCGCTCGCAGGCGACACGTCACGTTCATATTCCGTGCGCTTCATCGCCACGGCACCGCCGAACGAACTGACACCGGAGGAGAAGGAGGCGATCGCTTCCGGCTTCGGCGCGTGGCAACGTTTCACCAGCACGATACTCGCCCCCGCGATGGCCCGGCCCGAACGAACGCTCGGACCGCGACCGGAAGAACAAGTCATCGTCGATGACATTGCACAGGTCACGCGCGCGTACCGCAGCGAGCGCGCCTGGCGCTATCACATCCTTGTGCCGGCGCAGGTGCTGCGCAAGCTCATCGCGCACTCCAACCTCAACCTCCACCTCTTCCAACATGCGCTCCGCGGCCGACCGTGGGTGGAAGGCTTGCGCTGGCTTTCCGCCTTGCTGCACATCATCCTGTTGTTGGGTGTCTTCCTGGCGGTCTGGTGGCGAATCGACCCGACCGTTCGCTGGGCGGCCCTGGGCGCTGCACTTTACGTCTTCTATCTCGCCCATGTGCAGCGTGGCGTCGAAGAGCGTTACACGCTCCCTGTTCTGCACATGGCGGTGCTCTTCGCCGCTCTTATGGCGGATGCCGTTGTGCGCGCTTGGATCTCCTGGCGGGGACCAAACCCCGCTACGAACAGGTGATCGTGTACCGCTTGTGAAGATCCCGATGGGGGCCAACGCGTACAACCGATCGATTGAACGCTTAGTTTTCCAAGGTCCAAACCCACCCATCATGCGCCGCGTTCTCACCATCGCCGTTCTCGTGTTGCTCATCGCCTGCCGCAAAGAGGAACTCTCGCCTTCCACGGATGGCGCGCAAGGACCCGTCCTGCAGGAACGGAACGATCCATCGCCCGCTCCGCTGGGCGACCCGTTGACGCAGGAGGCACTGGACCAACTCGTGATCAGCACCCTGGAACAGCGCAATGACTTCCGTTGGGAATGGTTGGACCTGCGCACGCTCTGGAGCGCTGTGCAGTACAACGACCACAGCCTCGCGATCGGCTACCAACCCGCCCAGATGGGTCCGATCGACGATATCATCCACACGATCGACATCAGCAAGTCCGAGTGGCGCGCGGTGCACGATGCATTGATCGACCTGGTGCTCGCCGAGCTGAACAAGGCGGGCGGCACGATCACGCTACGCGACATCTTGGTGGAGGATGATCCCGTGCTGCCGATCCTCACCCTGCGCATCACAGATAAGAATGTGATCACCCGCCTGCACAACCTGCGCAACGTGCGCTACCTGGAGCCGCTGGACTATTGGCCCGCCGCGGCCAACGATGAGCGCAGCACTACCGGCTGTAGCGCATCCACCTACGCGTTGAACGCGGCCGATCACACCACGATCACCCCCAACGCGAAACTGCCTTGGAATTTCAACAACCACACCATACCCGCCGCGTGGTCGGCCTCGCAAGGCCAGGGCATCACCGTTGGCGTCATCGACGCGGGTCTCAGCAGCGCACAACCGCTCCTGGGCAGCGACTTCAACAACGGCGAAAGCAATGTGGGGCGCACGGTCACAACCAGCGCAACACTCGGGGCTTCCGCCTACACGAGTTGCACACATGGCAACAGCATGAGCGGACTGGCCGTTGGCCCGCGCAACAACAGCGGGGCCTCCACCGGCGTGGCCTACAAGAGCGACCTGCGGTTCATCCGCGCTTGCGAGGATGTGACCCTGGACCTGAGCAGTGAGAAGACCGCTGTGAAGAACGCGTTGATCGCCATGGGCAACGATCCAGCGGTGCGCGTGATCAGCATGAGCATCGGCGCGCCGTTCAGCAGCAGCGTATTGACCGATGGCGTGAACTACGCTTACGGTACCGGCAAGATGATCATGGCCGCTGCGGGGACCAGTTTCAGCTGGACCAGCTGGTGGGGAGTTATCCACCCGGCGGCGCTCACCAAGTGCGTGGCGGTAACAGGCGTGAAAGAGAACGGCAGCAAGTGCGGCAGTTGCCACGATGGCTCACAGGTGGACCTCACCATCTGCATGGAACGCACCAGCAACAGTTCGCGGAACTCGCTTTCGCTCGCGCCGAGCGGCAACACCCCGAGCTATATCGGTGGCAGCAGTGCGGCGACCTCAACGGCGGCCGGCATCGCGGCGTTGGTGTGGAGCGTTCGGCCCAATGCCACACGCGAGCAGGTCTTGCAATGCATGAAGAGCACGGCGCAATTCGCCAATGCCCCCAGCGGTAGCAAGGGCTATGGCAACATCAACGCGAGCGCTGCGGTGAATTGTGCACTGGCGTTGTAAGGATCAGCGCACTTCGCTGCCGTTCGGCATCGCCTCGCCAGGCCGCACGAAGCGCAACTTCCCCTCGGCATCCTCGGCCATTAGCACCATGCCCTGGCTTTCGATGCCCTTGAGTTTGCGCGGCTCCAGGTTGCAGAGCAGCAGCACCTGCTGTCCGGGCAACTCCTCGGGTGTGTAATGCAATGCGATGCCACTGACCACCGTGCGCGATCGTGCTTCGCCGATGTCGATGGTGAGTTTCAAGAGCTTGTCGGCCTTCGCGACTTTCTCCGCTGCGGTGATCGTCCCGATGCGCAGATCGAGCTTGCTGAAATCCTCGAAGGAAATGTTCGGCGGAGCGATGGCCGCAGGAGCGATCGGCGGAGCGGTTGATGGTGTTTGTTCCACAGGTTTGTTCGCGTGAAGGCGATCGACTTCCGCGGCGATCGCCGCGTCGTCGATCGGTTTGAAGAGATGCTCGGGTTTGCCGAGTTGCGCACCCGGTTCGATCAGGTCGGCGCGTAGAGCGTCGTCCCATTTGAGTTCGCCGAGACCGAGCATGGTGCGCAATTTCTTCGCGGTGAACGGAAGGAAGGGTTCCAGCACAACACTGAGCGCTGCGGTGATGCGCAAGCTGTTGAAGAGGACCGTGCGAACGCGCACGGGATCGGTCTTCTCCAGCTTCCATGGCTCGGTGTCGGTGAGGTACTTGTTACCGGCACGCGCCACCTGCATCGCGCTGGCCAATGCGTCGCGGAAACGGAACCGGTCGATCTCATCGGAGATCTTCCCGGGGAGTGCGTTCAACTCGCTCCAGAGGAGAATGTCCTGATCGTTGCCGCTTGAAGGTGCCGGCACTTTCCCCTCGTAGTACTTGTCGCATAACACGAATACACGCTGCACGAAGTTCCCCAGGATGCTGACGAGCTCGTTGTTGTTCTTGTCCTGGAAATCCTTCCACGTGAACTCACTGTCCTTGAATTCGGGAAGGATCGAGGCGAGGGCATAGCGCAACTCGTCCTGGCGGCCCGGCCAGCGCTCGATATACTCGTGAAGCCACACCGCCCAGTTGCGGCTCGTACTCAGCTTCTCCCCTTCTAGGTTGAGGAACTCATTGGCCGGCACGTTCTGCGGAAGCACGAAGCCTCCGTGCAACTTGAGGATGATCGGGAAGATGATGCAGTGGAAGACGATGTTGTCCTTGCCGATGAAGTGCAGCAGGCGAGTGTCATCGGCTTTCCACCACTTCTCCCATTCCACACCCTTGTCCTTCGCCCACTGCTTCGTCGCGGTGATGTAACCGATCGGCGCATCGAGCCATACGTAGAGAACTTTGCCTTCCGCACCGGGTAGGGGCACAGGTACGCCCCAATCCAGGTCGCGCGTCATCGCGCGCGGGCGCAGGCCGTCCTTCAGCCAGCTGTTGCATTGGCCGAGCACTTGCGGTTTCCATTCGCCTGCGTCATGGTGTTGCTCACCGTCCAGCACACCGGTGTTGATCCATTCCTCCACCCATTGCTGGCTGCGCTCCATAGGGAGGTACCAATGCTTCGTGAGCTTCAGCACGGGCTTGGCGCCACTGAGGGTGCTGCGCGGGTCGATCAGGTCCTTTGGGCTGAGCGCACTGCCGCACTTCTCGCATTGGTCACCATAGGCGTTGGGGTTGCCACAAGTCGGGCAGGTGCCCATGATGTAACGGTCCGCGAGGAACTGCTTCGCCTCTTCATCATAGTACTGCTGTTCCTCCTGCTCGATGAACGCACCGTTCTTGTGCAGTTGAAGGAAGATGTCCTGGGAGGTTTCCTTGTGCAGCTCCGAGCTGGTGCGGTCGTAGATGTCGAAGTGGATGCCGAAGTCCGAAAAAGCCCGGCCCATCATCACGTGGTACTTGTCCACGATCGCGCGCGGCGAAACGCCTTCCTTCAGCGCGCGGATGGTGATCGCGGCACCATGCTCATCGCTGCCACAGACGAAGAGCACCTCCTTGTTCCGGGAGCGCAACGAGCGCACGTAGATGTCCGCCGGCAGGTAGGCCCCTGCGATGTGCCCGATGTGCAAAGGCCCGTTCGCGTAGGGCAACGCGGCGGTGACGGTGGTGCGTTTGATCTCCTTCACTGTTCTGGCCGCTGTTCCGGCGGTGGGCAGGCCTGCCTCCGGTAGGCAGGCGCGAAAGTACCTCGCCCGTTATTGCCCGGACAGGCGCACGGATCCCACGCTGCCGTGTGTTGATAGCCCGCTCATTACATGTGCATGAGTTTTTTTGGATGGGAGCATACTGGCATACCACCTTCGCGCCCCCCTCGCCAAAGCCCTTCTTCCCATGGACCAGTTGCTGCGCCCACCCGCCCTTCGCGCCGGGGATACGGTCGCCATCGTACCCACCGCCCGTGCAGTGAACAGGGATGAGCTCATGGACGGCATCACGCTGGCCGAGGGCTGGGGGCTTAAGGTGCGACTGGGTGCGGGTGTGGGCCGCAAACGGTTCCAGCAAGCGGGTACCATCAAAGAGCGCAGCGCCGACCTGCAGGCCGCATTCGACGACCCGGAAGTCAAGGCCGTGTGGTGCGCCCGAGGCGGCTATGGCACCGTTCGGCTTCTGGAACACATCGATCTCTCGAAGCTCAAGCATTCGCCAAAGTGGGTCGTTGGGTTCAGTGACATCACGGTGCTGCACAATGCGTTGCACGATCTGCGGATGTGCTCATTGCACGCTCAGATGCCCTTCATGGTCGGGGCGAAGACCCCCGAGTGCCGTGAATCCCTGCGCGCCGCGCTGTTCGGTGAAGAGTATGTGGTGAGCAGCTGGCCGAACCTGTCGCGTGCCGCCCGTGTCGCCGATCCGGCGCTGCATGCGACGAACCGCCCCGGCGAGTGCGAGGGTTTACTGGTGGGCGGCAACTTGTCCCTGCTCTATGCCCTGCGGGGCACGCCGTATGACATCGACCCGGCCGGGAAGATCCTCTTCCTGGAGGACCTCGACGAACTGTTGTACCATGTGGACCGCATGGTGATGAACCTGAAGTTGGGAGGTTGGTTCAAGGACCTGGCGGGCTTGGTGATCGGTGGTATGACCGACATGCACGACAAAGACCCCGCCGACCCCTTCGGCATGACCGCGGAGGAGATCATCGCCGATGCGATCAAAGGGACCAACTACCCGGTCTGCTATGATTTCCCCGCAGGCCACATCGCGGACAATCGTCCACTGATGCTGGGCCGAAAAGCGAAACTCAGCGTGACCCCGGAGGGTGCGACGCTGAGTTTCAAAGAGGAAGTACCGGGTTAATTGCGCTCGAACTTGTTGAATCCGGCGGGGATCTCGAACAGCGTGGGCTTCTGCACGCCCTTGGCCACCTTGGTCACCTCCAACCGGCTCACCTCAGCGCCGTCCATTTTCTGCTCGATACCCAGCATGGGGAACACCCCAGCGGCTTCGTTGATCGCCAGGAAGAACACAGCCTGTTCATCCTTGCGGTTCAAGGTCTCCAACAGGGGGATGAAGAAGTTGAACTCGTCCGCGGCCACCCAATAGGTCAGCTGGCGGTCCTCCTTGGGACCCTTCACCAGCCACTTCTCGCACTTGTACCCGGCGATCTCCTTCATTTCCGTGGTCTTCTGGATCGTGGTCTCCACGTCCTTGGGCAGGCGCATGTTGGGCACGTCCATGTACAGTTTGCGCTCGGGGCTCACGGCGGTCACCGTCTTGTCGCGGGTGTCCACCAGCATAATGCCCTGCACTTCGCCGCGTGCGCTGATCTCCTCGATCCGCACCCGGTCGCCCTTCACGTAGTACCTGTAACTGGTCACCACCGGGCCGGTGGTCTTGGTGAACTCAACGACACCCTCGAACGACTGCGCGTTGAGGGTGAGGAAGGAGCCGGCCACCAGGCCGAAAAGACAGAGGGAACGGGTGATAGCGTGCATGTTCGTTCTCGTTTCCGGATGAGGCTGGCCGGTATTCGTGTGAGCGCCGGTCCGACAGGGCTGAAAGTTCCTCAATTTTAGGCCTTCAACGGCGCGTCCTATCGATGGTTACGCCGTGATCTTTCCACAGATGGCAGAGCACAACCTCATCGGCGACCGCGGGGAGCAACTGGCGTGCCGGTTCCTCCAGGAGAATGGTTTGGAGGTGCTCGAACGCAACTGGCGCCATGGCCGGCACGAGTTGGACATCATCGCACGGCAGGGACGCGAACTGGTGATCGTAGAGGTGAAGACCCGCAGCAGCGAGCAGTATGGCCAGCCCGCCGAAGCCGTGAAGACAGGCAAGCGGGGCCGGATGGTGCGCGCGGCGAACGCCTATGTGCAGGCCACCGGTTGCGAGCTGGGGGTGCGCTTCGACATCGTCAGCATCATCATGCACCCCAACAAGCCTTACATCCACCACATCAAGGACGCCTTCTACCCCACCCTCAATGAACGACCGTACTAACCGACCCGGCCGTGGTGGCCGGCCCAACCGCACGGGCGATAAGAAAGGAACCGGAAGCGGGCCACGCCCGGAGCGCCGCGAAGCGCGTCCCGGTAGCGAAGGCCGCAGTGAGCGCGATGAGCGCCCCCGCTCGGGCAGACCCGCATCGAGCCGACCAAGTGCGCGCCCGACCGGACCCCGGAGTGCGGGAAGCCGCCCACGCCCGGACAGCCGGAGTGAAGCCCGGAGTGAGCGCGAAGAACGTCCGCGCACCAGCAGACCCGCAACGGGCCGACCAAGTACACGCTCCACCGGAACACGAGGCGCGGGCAGCGGCCCACGCCCGGATAGGCGGGGTGCGGGCCGGGGTGACCAGGACGAACGCCCACGCAGTGCTGGCCCTAGACACGGGAAGGCAGCAGCGAGCCGCCCAACGCGCCCGGATAGCAGCGAAGGACGTGGCGAGCGCGAGGAGCGCCCGCGTACCGGCAAGTCTTCGAAGCGCGCGGGCAAGCGTCCGCCAAGGGCGATGCGCGATGGCCGGCCCGAGGATAGTCGCCCCGGAAGTGAGCGCCCGGCCCCGCGCAGTTCACGGCCCGGCAGGCCAAGCCGTCCGTTCGGTGACCGACCCCGCCCAGCAGGTGAGCGGCCGGAGTTCGGCGCCAAACGCCACACCGGTCGCGGGCCGGACCGCAACAGCAAACGTGGCCGCCAGGCAGAAGAAGGCTTGGGCGACGGTACCATGCGATTGAACCGATATCTCTCCAATGCGGGCATCGCCAGTCGGCGCGAGGCGGACGACCTGATCAAGGCCGGTGTGGTGCAGGTGAACGGTGTTATCGTAACCGAAATGGGCACCAAGGTGGGTCCGGGCGATCGGGTGCATTACGGCGGCCAGCGCCTCAGCACCGAGAAGAAACGCTACGTACTGGTGAACAAACCCAAGGACTTCATCACCACCACCGATGATCCGCGCGACCGCCGCACCGTGATGGCCTTGATCGATGATGCGTGTACCGAGCGCCTCTACCCCGTCGGCCGGTTGGACCGGAACACCACCGGCCTGTTGCTGATGACCAACGATGGCGACCTGGCCAAAAAGCTCACCCATCCCAGCCACGGCGCGGAGAAACTCTACCACGTTACCCTGGACAAGAGCGTGACGCAGGCGGATCTGGAAAAGCTGGTCGAAGGCGTGGAACTGGACGATGGCAGCGCTAGTGCGGATGAGGCGAGCTACGTGCAGGGTGCCACCAAACGCGAGGTGGGCCTCAAGCTGCACATGGGCCGCAACCGTGTGGTGCGGCGAATGTTCGAGGCGCTCGGCTATGACGTGGTGAAGCTGGACCGTGTGGCCTTCGCCGGGCTCACCAAGCGCGATCTGCCACGCGGCAACTGGCGGCACTTGTCAGAAAAGGAGGTGCTGTTC
>Ga0105046_10008455_pt1 | contig 16156 bp, 17 predicted proteins | sample MAT03_FD_78385 | JGI IMG/M metagenome (GOLD analysis project Ga0105046, IMG submission 78385) | Freshwater microbial communities from Lake Fryxell liftoff mats and glacier meltwater in Antarctica - MAT-03 (megahit assembly) | ecosystem: Environmental > Aquatic > Freshwater > Ice > Liftoff...
ATTTGACATTCGCATCCCATCCGACATCCCGCGGACTGAACGAATGTCAAATTCAAAGTTCCACTAGAATCATATGCTTGCTAGTGGTCCTTTGATTCTGACCTTTGCCCCAGGGGCGGGTATAAGCGGGATGCAAATGTCAGAATCTGACCACTAGGAGATCGTATTGGCAACCGTCGCCCATCACTCAGCCGCCATCAAGAACCTCTACGCCGCCTTGGCACGCGGCGACATGCCCAGCGTGCTCGGCGCCATGGCGCCAAACATCATCTGGACCGAACCGGAGGGCAATCCGTATGCGGGCACCTATGTCGGGCCCGATGCAGTGCTGCAGGGTGTCTTCATGAAACTTGGCACCGAATGGGACGGCTTCGCCGTGGTCCCTCAGGAGTTCATTGAAGAGGCCCACACGGTGGTCACCATCGGCGAAATGAGTGGAACCTACAAGGCCACGGGCAAGGGTTTCAGAACAACGTTCGTGCATGTCTGGAAATTCAGTGGAGACCGTCTCCAGTCCTTCACTGCGCACATGGACACACTGGTCTACCAGCGCGCCCTTCGCTAGGTGTCTGTTTCGCGATGTGTGGGGAATCAGCAAAAACGATTCTGAAGTTCATCTTCGGCGGCAGTTGTATCGGGCTGGAATGGGCCGCATCCAATGTCAACTCGGCTCCAAGGTCATCGTCGTCGAGAAGATTTCCAATCCGATCCGGCATGAAGATCCCGATATCTCCGACGCTTTCAGAGCGATCCTCTCGGCGCTGCTGGGCGCCAGCGGCGACGAGGTCGTGCACGGTGTTCTCGAGATGATGTACGCCAAGGCGCCCTACACCGGCATGCAGCGCATGGTGCCGATCCATCCCACGGTTTCGGAGCTGCTGCCGACCGTCCTCGCCGACATGAAGCCAGCCTGAGGCGGCTATCGCCGCGACCGTAGCAGAAACGTCGCACCCTGCTGGTATTCCGGTCGCGGTCCGCCGGCCTTGACCCACTTGCAGTTGCGATAGGGAGATGCCTGCGGCAGGATTGCCGTCGGCGAGAGGGTCCGAGAATTGATGCGCCGCGTTTCGTGTCTTGCAGGTGTTGCGTTTGCCGGCCTGGTCCTCACGGCCTGCACGATGGCAGATGTCGGCCCCATAAACACGCATGTCACGCAGGTCGACCATCCGTCCCGCGCGTTCATCCCGGACCCGGCCGATGACGGATCGACGATCATCGCCCTCGCCTTCTCCGGTGGAGGAACGCGCGCGGCGTCCTTTGCCTACGGCGTGCTGCAAGGGCTGGACGAGGTCGTGGTCGACCAGCAGCCCGAACGGCGCACCCTGATCGACGATATCCGCGTGATCTCCGGCGCCTCCGGCGGCGCGGTGACCGCGGCCTATTTCGGCTACAAGGGGCGGGGCTATGTCGACCTGCGCGAGCGCTTCCTGCTGGCGGACGCCGAGAAGGAACTGCACAAATCGGAACTGTCTCCGGCCAACTGGGTCCGCATCTACAATGGCGGCGCAAACGATCGCTCGACCTTCGCCGAATGGCTCAACCGCCGCGTTTTCGACGGCAAGACATATGCCGCCTTGCAAAGACCGCACGCGCCGATTGTTTGGATCAACGCATCGGACATTTTCAACGGCACGCCGTTCACCTTCACCTATGACACGTTCGCCGCGCTCTGCAGCGACCTCGACAAGGTCCGGATCGCCGACGCGGTCGCAGCTTCCGCCGCCTTTCCGGTCGTCTTCGCGCCGATCGCTGTCTCGACGACCAATACCGCGTCCGATTGCAACTACCAGCGGCCGGAATGGCTGACCCGCGCGCTCAAGGATCCCGCCGCGTCCGTCCGCCTCAAGGCCTATGCCCGCGCGCTGGATACCTACCAGAACGATCCTCAGGTCGACTACATCAAGCTGCTCGACGGTGGCCTGACCGACAACATCGGCGTCACCGGCTTCACAATGGTGAGGGCGTCCTCCAAGACGCCGCACGGACCACTTTCTGTCCAGGAGGCGGTGCGGATGCGCACCTTCGTGTTCATCGTGGCGGACGCCAGCATCCGGACCGAGGGCGACTGGGTCAAGACGCTGAACGGCCCGAAATTTCCGGACATGGTCAGCGCCATCTCGAATGCCGGCATCCGTTCTTCGGTGCGCGACGAATTCGACGCGCTGACGCTTTCGGTCGAAATCTGGCGCGGCCAGTTGATCGCCTGGCGTTGCGGCCTGTCGCGGGAAACCGTGCGCCATTACCGGGGCACGCTGGCGGGCTGGGACTGCCGCGACATCGACATGGTGGTGGAAGACCTGTCGTTCGACGATTTCCCGCGCGCGACGCGCGACAGGCTGAACAACATCCCGACCAGGCTCAAACTGCCAAGAGACGACGTCGATGAGCTGATCGCGGCCGGCCGCGATGCGATCCGCGTCAACCCGCGCCTGCAGAAAGCGTTTGGCGAGGTCCGCAGCCACACCGGCGTCGAGCCGCTGTCGACCTCGCTCGACTGACGGCTGCTGCTTGCCACGGGCCGGGCGCTCCTGTATGAGACCGCGCATGTCCAAGCGCTTGGCAAAGTCCCAGTCCGGCGAGTCCGCTTTCGCGGCAGAGACCTTGCGCGCGCTTTCCTCGGCTCTGCTCCTCCTCGGCCTTATGGGCGATCGCCGGGTCAGCTGAAGGAGCGCCCGGCGGTCGATAGAGCCGCCCCGCGCTGCAAGCTCCTTGCCAGTCACCACATCAGCATGAACAATCGACAGGCGTCGCCTGCGCATGTCCGCAGCCGCCGGGAGCAGACCAAGATGGACGCAACGACCAAGACACTGACCGCCAAGGGCATGCCCGACGCTGCCCGTAAATACGAACCCTACCCGATGGTCGGGCTTGCCGACCGCACATGGCCGTCGAAACGCATCGAGAAGGCCCCGATCTGGTGCTCGGTCGACCTGCGCGACGGCAACCAGGCGCTGATCGATCCGATGGGGCACGAGCGCAAGGCGCGCATGTTTCGCCTGCTGCTCGACATGGGTTTCAAGGAGATCGAGATCGGCTTCCCGTCGGCCTCGCAGACCGATTTCGACTTCGCCCGCTGGGCGATCGAGGAGGCGGGCGTGCCACACGACGTGTCGCTGCAGGTTCTGGTGCAGTGCCGTCCCGAATTGATCAGCCGCACATTCGAGTCGTTGCAGGGCGCGACCAATCCGATCGTGCACTTCTACAATTCCACCAGCGAATTGCAGCGCCGCGTCGTCTTCGCCAAGGACGTCGCCGGCATCAAGCAGATCGCCACCGATGCCGCCAAGATGATCACCGACATGGCGGCCAAGGCTGGCGGCGGCTATCGTTTCGAATATTCGCCGGAGAGCTTTACCGGCACCGAACTCGAGGTCGCCCTGGAAATCTGCAACGCCGTCACCGAGATCGTGCGGCCGACGCCCGAGAACAGGCTGATCCTCAACCTGCCCGCGACCGTCGAGATGTCGACGCCCAACATCCATGCGGACCAGATCGAGTGGATGTGCCGCCAGCTCGACAACCGCGAGAACATCATCGTCTCGCTGCACCCGCACAATGACCGCGGCACCGGCATCGCGGCGACCGAGCTCGGCCTGATGGCGGGAGCGGATCGCGTCGAGGGCACGCTGTTCGGCAATGGCGAGCGCACCGGCAACGTGGACATCGTGACCTTGGCGCTCAACATGTACACGCAGGGCGTCGACCCAAAACTCGACTGCTCCGACATTCCGCGCATGAAGGATGTCTACGAGTATTCGAACCAGCTCAGGATCCCCGAGCGCCATCCCTATGTCGGCGAACTCGTCTACACCGCCTTTTCGGGCTCGCACCAGGACGCGATCAACAAGGGCATGAAGGCGATCAAGGCCGCCAACAAGCCGCAATGGGAAGTGCCCTACCTGCCGATCGACCCGCAGGATGTCGGCCGCACCTACGAGGCGATCATCCGCATCAACTCGCAGTCCGGCAAGGGCGGCATCGCCTATGTGCTGCAGGCCGACTACGGCCTCAATTTGCCGCGCAACCTGCAGATCGAGTTCTCCAAGGAGATCCAGGCGATCACCGACGCGGAGGGCAAGGAGTTGTCGTCGAAGCGCATCTATGACCGCTTCCGCGAGGTCTATGTCGACCAGCCTAAGGGCCGGCTGAAGTTTCTGGACCATCAGACCTTTCCGGAAACCGGAGCCAAGGGTCGCCGCATCGTGGAGGCGACCATCCTCGAAAACGGCCTGGAGATCGTCATTAAAGGCAGCGGCAACGGTCCGATCGACGGCTTTGTCGATGCGCTGTCGCGTCACCTCGGCATCGAGATGTCGGTTCGCGACTATTCGGAACACTCGATCCAGCACGGCTCGAACGCTGCTGCGATCTGCTACATGGAGATGGAATATCCGGGTGGTGCGCTCTTCGGCGCGGGCATCAACACCAACATCGTGGTGGCCTCGCTCGAGGCGGTGACGTCGGCGGCAAACCTCATCCTCGCTGCGAAATAGACGAGCCCAGTCGGCGCTCAGGCGGTGCAGACCGCGCCGCTTGAGCCTTTCGCGTAAAAAAGCCTAAGTTAGCCGCTTGTTAACCAAGGTTTACCGGCTGGGACGCAATGAGCGACAAGGCTGAAATGCAGAATTCGCCTGCGCAGGGCCGGCGGCTCGCCGAGGTCATGCGCGAGGTCAAGAACGCCGTCGCCGACCGCGACGACGTCGTGGTCGAGTTGCGCGAGGCTGCCCGGACGCGCCTGGAACTGATGGCGGCCGAACTCGCCCCGCTCTTTGCGGATGTGCCGGGTGACATCGACCTTTTCGACTTCACCATCTCGTCGGGGCTGCAGCCGCGCCTGTGGATCGATGCGGTGAGCCACGTCGCCATGGCGCGTGACCGCCGCACCTATCGCTTCCTGAAGGACACGCGCGCCGGTCGCGTGGTGCTCGCCGAGGACATCGCCATCAAGCCGGTCGCCGACCAGGTGGCGCGCTACGTCGCCGAACGCATGATTGAACGCGAACGGCTGATGGAGGGGCCCGTCGAGGCAGCCTTGCCGGGTCTGGCTCGCGGCGTCGCCGAAGAAGAGGCAACCGTTGTCCGGCGCGGCGGCTGGCCGGCATTCCTGTCGGGGCTCGGGCTGGTGGCGGCCGGCGCGCTGGTCGGCCTGATCGCTTCCGCTATGGCGCTGTGGGACCGGCTGCTCTCCGCCTTCGCGCCGTGAAGCCTACGTAGCTTGCCCCGTCGTTGATGCCTCGGCGGGCTGGCCGACCAGGTCGATCCTCGACAGTTCGCTGACCGGAATGGTCGTACCGGACAGGCCGCGGCGGATCAGGCGCAAGGACCATGCGCCACGGTGGCCGGAAATCTCCAGCAGGTTCCACTGCGCGGCCGGATGCGATCCCCCGACCGCCTGCCCGCCCGCAGCCACGCCGACGACCGGCACTTTCCGGCGCCGTCCGCCGCCTATCCAGTAGAGAGTCGGTTCGTGCGAATGGCCGTGCAGGACGAGATCGGCGCCGTGCCGCGCGACCATCTTCTGGAAATTGCCTATGCCAAACAGCCGCTTGTGCTGGGGCACGGCGCCGCGCACGGGCGGATGATGGATCATCACCACCGCAAAGAGCCCTTCGCGGCCTGCCTTGTCGAGTAGCGCGCCGAGACGATGCGACTGGTCGTCGCGAAAGAACCCATTGGCCATGAACGGGGCGGTCGCGCGCGCCGTCGACACGCCGATCAGCGCGACGTTTCCCCTGACCCGCAGATACGGGAAGGCGTGCCGGTCGGTCGGCGCGTGTGCGCCATCGCCGGCCATCCAGGCGCCCCATGACCGGCATACCTTGTCGAATGCGCCGGGCACATAGGCATCGTGATTTCCCGGAACCACCGAGACGTCCGTCGGAGTGCCCAGCGTGTCCAGCCAGAGCCTGGCAAGTTCGATCTCGGCGTCGAGCGCGAGGTTGACGAGGTCGCCCGTCACGGCGAGATGATCGACGCCGGTCGCCTTGATGTCGGAAACGATGTGCCCGAGCACGCCGTCATGCAGGATATGGCGGCGGTTTCGCTGCCAGTTGACGTAACCGACCATGCGCTTTGACGCGAGGTCCCGATAGGTTACATCGGGCAATGGACCAAGATGGACGTCGGAGACATGGGCGAGCCTGAACATCATGCCTTTGTAGGATACGCGGCCGGCGCTTTCCACCCGGACGACGCTGCTTGACTGGACATCGCCCCGATCGTTTCCGCCAGACAGGGTGGCCCGGCCTGCGCGCCAGGCTGTTCCACCTGTATTTTCTGCTGAGACGGCCGATGACCTTCGGCGTACGCGGGCTGATCCACGACGCGGACAACAATGCCGTGTTCCTGATCCGCCATACCTACGTGCCCGGCTGGCAGTTGCCAGGAGGAGGCGTGGAAACCGGCGAGACCGTGCTGCAGGCGCTGGAACGCGAATTGTCGGAAGAAGGCGGCATCGAGCTGTCCGGCCCGCCGGTGCTCAGGTCGATCCACTTCAACCGCTACGCCAGCCGCCGTGATCACGTCGCCTTCTATCTGATCGAGAGCTTCCGGCAGCCGTCGCCAAAACTGCCCGATCGCGAAATCGCCGAGTCCGGCTTCTTCCCGCTCGACCGGCTGCCGCCAGAGATCACGCCGGCGACGCTGCGGCGCATCGCCGAAGTGTTCGCGGGCGCTGCGGTGTCGCACGACTGGTAGCCCGGAGGCGACCCGGCCGACCTCCTATGCCGCAGCCTTGGCGAAACGCGCCCGGTCGTGCGGCGCGGCGTAGCCTGTCTCCGGCCCGAGAGGCACGATGCCGGTCGGGTTGATGGTCTTGTGGCTGCCATAGTAGTGCGCCTTGATGTGGCGCAGATCGACCGTCTCGGCGACGCCTGGCATCCGGTAGAGGTCGCGCATGTAGTTGGACAGGTTCGGGTAGTCGGCGATTTGCCTCAGATTGCATTTGAAGTGCCCGACATAGACCAGATCGAAGCGCACCAGCGTGGTGAACAACCGCCAGTCGGCCTCGGTGAGGCGGTTGCCGACGAGATAGCGCTGTCCGGACAGCCGCTCTTCCAGCGTGTCGAGCGCGGCGAACAAATCGCCGAACGCCTCTTCATAGGCTTCCTGCGTGGTCGCAAAGCCGGCCCGGTAGACGCCGTTGTTGATTGAGGGATAGACCAGCGCATTGACCTCATTGATGTCGTTGCGAAGCTCGCTGGGATAGAAGTCGAGCGAAGCGTCTCCCCACTCGTTGAAGGCCGAGTTCAACATGCGGATGATCTCGGAGGACTCGTTGGAGACGATGGTCTGTTCCTGCTGGTCCCAGAGCACCGGCACGGTCACGCGGCCGGTATAACCGGGGTCCGCTTTCGTATAAATCTGGTACAGGAATTCGAGGCCGTAGAGCGTGTCGCCGGTCGCGCCGTCCTCGGCAAGAAAGGTCCAGCCGTCCTTGCCCATGTGGTAGTGAACGACGGAAACCGAGATGATGTCCTCAAGCTTCTTGAGCTTGCGCAAGATCAGCGTGCGGTGCGCCCACGGGCAGGCAAGCGACACATAGAGATGATAGCGGCCGGGTTCGGCCTTGAAGCCGCGAACGCGGCCTTCGGCGGGCGCGCCATCGGCGGAAACCCAATCGCGCCAATTTGCGTCCTGACGGACGAACTTGCCGCCGGACTCCTTCGTATCGTACCAGCGATCAACCCATTTTCCGTCGACCAGCAGTCCCATGGCGCACAATCCCGTTCCGTCGGGCACATATCTAGTGCCGCAGCCTTCCAGTGGACAGGAGCCCGCGACGCGACACTGCGTCACCCAAACGCATCACATTCGTTCGGGCTGTCGTGCGGGACGGGCAATTCGCCGCAAAAACCGGCCGACAGCATGGACGGGCACGCGAAATGATGTTAGCGGGCGCGCCATGCTCGCAATCCGGATCAGCCGACGACGAATGGGTGCCCGCGCCTGAAGGCGCAGATGGCCCGCCGCGCCCTCGCGGCATCCCCTTCCTCTTCGACCCGGACGAGACAATGACCGCCGACGTGACCTATCTGCCGGAAAATCCGGCGCACGATGCTGAAATCGAACACATCAATGAGGAAGCGTTCGGCCCGGGACGCTTTGCCCGCGCCGCCTACAAGATACGCGAGGGCGGCCAGCACGAACGCCCGCTCTCCTTCGTGGCAGTCACCGACGGGACGGTCATCGCCTCAGTCCGCATGACCCGCATCGCTGCCGGCGAAGGGCGCGGCCTTCTGCTCGGGCCGCTGGCCGTGCGGCCGGCGTTCAAGAATCTCGGCATCGGCCGCCGGCTGGTGGCCATGGCGCTCGAAGCCGCGACAACAGCAGGCGAAGCGGTGGTGCTTCTGGTTGGCGACGAACCGTACTACGGGCCGCTCGGCTTCAGACGCGTCCCGCGCGGGCAGGTATCGATGCCACGCCCCGTCGATCTCGACCGGATTCTGGCGATCGAGATCGAGCCCGGCGCCGTTGCCCGCTTCGCGGGCGAGGTCTGCCATGCCGATCGCGCGCGCCAATCTTCTTGAATGAAGCTTGAAATCGCGCGATAACTGGATTGGATAGTTCAACTTCTGGCGAGACAAATGGACGAGAAGTCCGGCACCGTGATTCGCGAGACCGACGCCGACGCCATCCGGCTGGCCAAGACGCTGATCCGCCAGGCCCGCTACGGCGCACTCGCGGTTGTTGAACCCGGAACCGGGCAGCCCCTGGCCAGCCGTGTCGGCGTTGCCACCGACGTGGACGGCACGCCGCTCATCCTGGTCTCGCAATTGTCCGCCCACACCGGGGCAATCCTTGCCGATCAGCGCTGCTCGCTGCTGGTCGGCGAGACGGGCAAGGGCGATCCCCTCGCCCATGCCAGGATGACGCTCGTCTGCCACGCGGCAAAACTCGAAACCGGATCTGACGGGCACGCCCGGGCGGAACGCCGTTATCTCAATCGCAACCCGAAGGCCAAGCTTTATGCCGGCCTCGGCGACTTTTCGTTCTTTCGGCTGGAAGTCGAGCGCGCCAGCCTGAACGGCGGTTTCGGCAAGGCCTATCTGCTGAACCGCGCCGACCTCATCCTCGAAGGACCTGTGGTCGACGAACTCGCTCTGTCGGAGCAACGGGCGATCGACCACATGAACGACGATCACCTCGACGCAATCTCCAACTATGCCCGTCATTTCGCGAAAGCCGACGGCAGCGGCTGGATGATGACCGGACTGGACGTCGACGGCTTCGACATCGCGGCCGGGGACGAGACGCGGCGCATCGTCTTCGACGCGCCACTGAAGAACGCGACCGAGATGCGCATGAAGCTCGTGGACATGGCCAAAGAGGCTCGCGCGATGGACGGACAGAACCGGTGAAACTTTTACCACCACCCCCGCACTACGTGTCTTGAGATTCGGAGTCATTACGCTAGGTTGCAACCAGGCGAGTTGATCTTGCCGCATAGATTGTGTCTGCATTCGCAAGTGTCGCCCTTGGCGTCCGGACGAAGTATCGGCGCAGGGGGACGGATGGTTTCAAGAAAACTGGTTGAGAATGCTGGCGCCGCCGCCGAGTTCCTGACGCTGATCAGCAATGAGAAGCGGCTGGCGATCCTGGCGATCCTGTTGCGCGAAGAACTCTCTGTCGGCGCCATTGCGGACAAAGTGGCGCTGAGCCAGTCAGCCTTGTCGCAGCATCTCGCCAAGCTCAGGAGCCTCGATCTCGTCCAAACCAGACGCGACAGGCAGACGATATACTACTCCTGCACGTCCGAGGCGGTCCGCCAGGTGCTGATGACGCTCGACAGCATCTTCGGCGGCTCCTGAATCACATCGGAAGTTTTTTCGGCCCACGCATTGACCTTCCCTCTGCTGGAACCCCTATCTCCGTGAGGATCGGACCTCAGGGAATTCGGCAATGACGATAAATCTTCAAATCGACGGCATGACCTGCTCGGGCTACGTCGCCTCCGTGCGCCGGGTGCTGGAAGCCGTCCCCCTGGTACGCGCGGTTTCGGTCGACCTCGATGCCGGGCGCGCGGAGATCGAAGCAGACGGGACGGTGGATCTCGATGGACTAGTCTCGGCTGTCGAGGACGCCGGCTATGAGGCCCGCGTCGTTGGTCCGTCATGAGCCACGTCGATCTTTACATATCCGGAATGACCTGCGCTGCCTGCGGCGCGCGCATCGCCAAGGCGCTGTCGCGCGTCGACGGGGTCGCGGACGCCGATGTCAATCTTGCGCTCGAACGCGCCAGTATCGAAATCGAGGGCGAAGTCACTCCCGAGAGATTGATCGAGGCGGTCGAGAAGGCCGGATATGGCGCGACGCTCAGGAGTTCCGATGCGAAACGCCGTCGTCTCGCCGACGCAGAGCGCGAAGCCATGCGGCTGGCCGAGGAAAGGCAAACGCTGCTGCGTTTCGCCGGATCGGCACTGCTGTCTTTGCCATTGGTCATCGGCAATCTGCCCATGATGCTCGGAACCGGCCACGCCTGGCTCGGCCCGTGGACGCAGGCGGCGCTGGCTGCCGGCGTCATGCTTTTGTCAGGCACGCGCTTCTACCGCGAGGCGTTCAATGCCGTGCGCGGCGGCGGTGCCAACATGGCGGTGCTGGTTTCGCTCGGCACCTCGGTCGCCTTCTTGGCCTCGCTTGTCGAGGTGATGCGCGGCAACACGCACGCCCACCTTTACTTCGAGGCGGCGGCAGTCGTGCTGACACTGGTCATGCTCGGCAAATACCTGGAGGCGCGCGCCAGGCGCGGTGCAGGCGCCGCGCTTGCGGCACTTGGCAGGCTGCAGCCGGCGGAGGCGGAACTGGTAACGAGCGATGGAACGCGCACGGTGCAGGCGTCATCGCTCACAAAAGGCGACGTGGTTCTGGTCAGGCCGGGTGCGCGCTTCCCATGCGACGGCGTGGTTCGCGCCGGCAGTTCATCGGTCGACGAAGCGCTGGTGACCGGCGAAAGCCTGCCCGTCGAGCGCCGCGAGGGCGATGCCGTGCTCACCGGCACCATCAACGGCGAAGCGGCGCTCGAGGTGACGGTCGGCCGCGTCGGCGAAGACACCAGACTTGCGCGCATGGCGCGGCTGGTTGAGGAAGCGCAGACCGGCAATGCGCCGATCCAGCGCCTCGTCGACCGCATCTCGGCGATCTTCGTCCCGGTCATCCTCGCCGTCGCGGCTGCGACTTTCCTGGTCTGGTGGCTGGCGCTCGGCAATCCCTCGGGCGGGCTTGCCGCGACGATCGCCGTGCTTGTGATCGCATGCCCCTGTGCGCTCGGTCTTGCAACGCCGACCGCGCTGGTGGCCGGAACCGGCTCGGCGGCCCGCGCTGGCATCCTGATCAGGGACATCGAGACGCTGGAACGCGCCGGCGGCATCGGGATCGTCGCCTTCGACAAGACCGGAACCCTGACGCTCGGCCGGCCCACTGTAGCCGCCGCCATCGCGCTCGACGGCGATGCAAGGTCGATGCTCGGCCTTGCCTCAGCCATCGAAGCCAAGAGCGAACATCCGCTCGGCAAGGCGCTGGTCGCGAATGCGCAGGCCCAAGGCATCGACATCGCGCCGGCGAGCCGGGTGCGCGCCATCTACGGTCAGGGCCTGTCGGGAGATGTGAGCGGCAGGGCGGTGGCGGTCGGCAACGAGCGGCTGGCGGTTGGCCTGTCGGCAAGCGCATCGGAGATCGAGGCGCTGTCGGCGAGGCTCGGTTCCGGCGGAACGCTTGCGTTCGTCCTGGTTGACGGCAAGCTCGTCGGCGGCCTCCGTTTTTCCGACGAAGCGCGCCCGGAAGCAAAGGCCGCGATCGCGGACCTGCGCAAACGTGGCCTGCGCACCCTGATGCTGACCGGTGACAACCAGGCGGCGGCGGATGCCATCGGCCACGCCGTCGGCATCGACGAGGTCCGCGCACGCCTGATGCCGGAAGAGAAGGTAGCGGCCCTGAAGGCCTTGGCCGGCCGGCACGACGCTGCGGTCGCTTTCGTCGGCGACGGCGTCAATGACGGCCCGGCGCTGGCCACCGCGCGGCTCGGCATCGCGTTGTCTTCGGGAGCGGATGTCGCGCGCGAGGCGGCGCCCGTCACGCTGATGCGGCCCGACCTCAGGCTCGTGCCCGCTGCCCTCGACATCGCGGCGCGAACCCGCCGCACCATCAGGCAGAATCTCGGCTGGGCCTTCGTCTACAATCTCATCGGCATTCCGCTCGCGGCATCGGGACTGCTGTCGCCGATGCTTGCCGGGGCCGCCATGGCCTTCTCCTCCGTGTCGGTGGTGGCGAATTCCCTGCTGCTGGCGCGCTGGAAGGCCGGCGGAAACTGACATGGAACTCATCCGCATCGACGATCCGGCCGATCTCCGCGTGGCATCCTATCTTTCGGTTCGCGAACGCGATCTCACCGGCCGGCAGGGCTGCTTCATTGCCGAGGGCAAGGTCGTGCTCAACGTGCTGTTCGCGGCCGCGCGCTTCGAGCCGGAATCCGTGCTGGTGCTGGAAAGCAGGCTGCAGGGGCTCGCCGACACGCTGCGCCTGGCGCCGCCGTCGATGCCTGTCTATGTCGCGCCGCAGCCCGTGATGGACGCCATCGCCGGATTCCATATCCATCGCGGAATTCTCGCCATCGGACGCAAGCGCGAGCTCGACGAGCCTGAGGCGCTGGTCGCATCCCTGCCCCGGCGCGCAATGGTCGTCGTGCTGGTCGGCCTGTCGAACCACGACAATGTCGGCGCGATCTTCCGCAACGCGGCTGCGTTCGGCGCGGACGCCGTGCTGCTGGACACCGGTTGCTGCGATCCGCTGTACAGAAAGTCGATCCGCGTGTCGGTAGGCGCGGCGCTCAAGGTGCCGTTTGCCGTTGCGCCGGACGCGGGCGACATCGCCGCGCTGCTCGACAGGGAGGGTTATGAGCAGGTTGCCCTATCGCCTGGCGGGACCGAAGACATCCGAGGCGCTGCGCGTCCGGACCGCGTCGCCATTTACATCGGGACCGAAGGCGAGGGATTGCCTCAATCACTGATGTCGCGCTTGCGCACGGTGCGCATCGGCATGGCGCCCGGCTTCGACAGCCTGAACGTCGCCGCAGCGACGGCGATTACGCTACACCACTTTTCGCGGTCGGGATAGGCGATCAGCCGGCCGCGGCCGCTTTCTGAAGTGCGCGAACCCTGTCGGCAAGGCTGGAGATCTTCCTGCCGGCATCGTTGTCGGCTTCTCCCGGCGGGCCGAGCGCCTTGTCGATTGGCGAATCCGGCCCTTCGAGCGTCGCGGTCAGGTGTACCACTTCGGCGGCGAGTTCGTTCATCTGCTCGCGCAGCATGGCCGTCTGCCGCCGCTCGCCACTCCATTCCTCGGACTTCGTGCGCTCGTGCACCGCGACATCGACCTTGAGCTTACGGTTTTCTAGGTTGAGCACCTTGATCCGCTCTTCCAGAAGGTCGCGCTCGGAAGACACCTTGGCGAGCAGCTTTTCCATGTCCCTGGTCTTGGCGCCGGTCACGAAGCTCGCCACATGTTCGGCGAGTTCGGCCCTCTCCGCTTCCAGCTTTGCCTTCTCCGACTGGAGCGCGTTGATCTGCGCCTGCAGGTCCCCTTCGGACGACGAGCTTGCCTTGACCGTATCGCGCATGCGGACGGCTTCGCGTTCGGCGCGGTCGATCTTCTCGTCCCGGTCGGCAACGTTCGTGAGTAGCCGTTCGATGCGGGCTTCGAGCGCGACGGCCCTCTCCTGCTCGGCCTTCAACGCCTCGCGCACACCACGATTTTCGGAGGTCACGTCCTGGTTTCGGCGGTCGATGTCGCGCCGCTCGCCGCGCAACATTGCCATGTCGTTGTTCAGCTTTTCGATCTCGCTCTCCCGCGCCGCGATCTCGATCTGACGGTTGGAGGCGGTGAAACTCGCATCGTCGTACATGCGGCCGAGCTTCTCGATTTCAGTCGCGCGCTGATCCAGCAGATTCTCTGCCTGGTCGAGCTTTTCGGTCAGAACCTGGAGTTGGTCCTCGCGGCGGCGCAGTTCGGCCCTGATCTCGCCGGACTGGACCTCGAGCCTTGTCAGCGCCTCGTGCCGTTCGCTGCGCTCGGCCATGAGCTGCTTGAGCTCCTCGCGGTTGCGATTGATTTCGACGATCTGCGAGGCGGCCTTTTCGCGAAAGTTCTTGAAGTTGATCTCAAGCCGCCGCGTCGCCATGGCGAACTCAGCGCGCATGCGGTCCTTGTCAGCCTGGATTTCCGCCTGGGTGAGCGGCACCGATGCTTCGATGCGCTTGCGGGTCAGTGCGACGGCCCGGCGCCAGACCATCGGCGCGACAATCAGGGCTATGAAACCGGCCGACAGGAAGCCGAGGAGAAAGATCAGGCTGGACTGCATGTTGGTTCCGTGCGGACGGACAGGGCCGGGAAGGACCGCTTTTGCCATGCCGCAGGGTCCGAAACCAGTGCAGAACTCGAAAAGTTCAGCAATTAAGTGCCGCAGTCACAACCGAACACGGGTGGCCGCGACCCAAAACGCCAGCGGCGGCTCAATGCCGCCGCAATGCTTCCTGTTGGCGAACTGCCCGGATCAGAACGGGTTCCAAGTCGGCTTGTCGGTCAGCTTCAGATAGCCGACATTGACGCCGAGGCGCGCGCCGACGCCGGTGCTGATGGGAACCAGCATGATGTTGCCGTTTTTCAGCACGTTGAAGCCAAGGCCGGCGACGACATAGGCCGAACCCGCCACGCCCGCGAAGCGGTTGTAGAGGTTGGGCACGTCGTCGAGATTGTAGACCAGCACCATCGTGCGCGAGCCCTGGCCACCGAAGTCCCAGCCCAGCGACGGACCCTGCCAGAACACCTTATGGTCGCCGGCGTTCTTCGTGTAGAGGGTGCCTTCTCCATAGGTCAGGCCACCGACGATGGCGCCCGAGCCTTGCTCGCCAAGCACATAGCCGTTTGGCAGGCCGTAGGACGCAAAGATATGCTCCACAGCGCTCGCCAGGCCGCCTGACGTGGCGCCAAAGAAGCGATGCCCGGAATCGACGATTTCGTCGGCAGTGTATTCCTGCGCGCGCGACGGCGCAGCCGACATAGCCATCACGCATGCCAGCGCGAACAGGGACGCGATGATCCGGAACGAGATCCGGTAGTTAAGTCGGGAAAACATGCTTCCAATCTCCGTCCGGGAGCATTTCGCCGACGCCTGACCCTTATGCGGCTCTTTCAAGCGGCCGCTTTGCGGGAATTGAGGTCAAACTAAGCCCCATTCCTTTTCCAACTGTTAAGCATGGCGAAGATGGCGGATCGAAGGCGAAGCGGCCTCTTTTATGCGACTTGCGCACCGCGATTCTTGCCGCTGACCATCCGGCTGTATACCAATTGCGCCGGGGGATGGTGGTGATTCGCAGCGGGAGGCGTTGGGGAATTTTCTGCAAGGGGACCTTTCATAATGTCTGATCTTTTCACGCTGTCCGCGCCCGATTTGGCGGCGCTCCTGTGCAGCCGGGTCTGCCACGACATCATTTCGCCGGTTGGAGCGATCAACAACGGACTTGAACTGCTCGATGAGGGCGGCGCCGACGAGGACGCCATGAACCTCATTCGCCAGAGCGCGCGAAATGCGTCGGCGCGGCTGCAGTTCGCCCGCATCGCGTTCGGCGCCGCAGGCTCCGCCGGCATGCAGATCGACACCGGAGATGCGGAGGCGGTCACGGCCGCGTTTCTCAAGAACGAAAAGCCCGAACTCGTCTGGAATGGCCAACGCGCTCTTTTGCCGAAGAACCAGGTCAAGCTGCTGCTCAACCTGGTGCTGATCGCACAGGCATCGATACCGCGCGGCGGAAAGATCACGGTCAGCCTGGAAGACGTCAACACGCAACCGAAATTCTCGCTCACCTCCAGCGGGCCGATGCTGCGCGTGCCGCCCAAGTTTCTCGAATTGCATTCCGGCCGCAAGCCGGAGGAGCCGATCGACGCGCATACGGTGCAGCCCTACTATACTCTGCTGCTGGCGCGCGAAGCCAACATGACCATCACGATCCACGCCACGGCCGACGAACTGACGCTCGCCGCAGCATAAGACGGTCCGCAATTTCCAAAAACTTTACCTAACCGATTCTCGGCTTGTTTACTCAAGTCCGCTACGTTGCTTGCATCTCGCGGCAAAGCGCATTGCCGACTATACTTTGCAAGGATCGGG
>Ga0105046_10008456_pt1 | contig 16156 bp, 16 predicted proteins | sample MAT03_FD_78385 | JGI IMG/M metagenome (GOLD analysis project Ga0105046, IMG submission 78385) | Freshwater microbial communities from Lake Fryxell liftoff mats and glacier meltwater in Antarctica - MAT-03 (megahit assembly) | ecosystem: Environmental > Aquatic > Freshwater > Ice > Liftoff...
ACTTCGTACAACAACCGTTCATCAACATGCTTGGTATTAATATCATCCTTAACAGGAGTGCTTAATATATGCATGGCTTTTTTTAATTTTATTTCCGGTTTTTCAATGTTGTTGGTATGTACTGCGATTTTATATTCTAACCAACTCCAATACCATGAAACTATGTAGACTAGTAAACGATGTTTGTTTTCAAAATACCTATAAACGCTCGCTTCAGTTGTGCCCATTTCTTCTGCAAGTTTTTTAAAGGTAAATATTTCAAATCCGGCTTTATGAATTAAAATAATACTGTTTCGTAAAATCTCTCTTCCCAGCTCGGTATCTTCAGGATTGCGAAGAAAGAGCTTTTCGTTCATTTTAATTTGTACTGTTAACTCCATGTGTTTTATTTTAATACGATTTTTTGATGGTTTCCCAATAGAAATATTTGTTACAGTTCCCATTAAACTAATGAATATGTTGTCATCTGTTCTGTTTGAGTAGAATTCCCGTTGCTATAAATAACCTATAATCTTATCGAACTTAGAAAATTTTGAACGCTGTTGTAATTTATTAATTCTATTTATACTCCCGCAATTGCCATGAGTAAACTAAATTATGTCTATTTTATTGAAAATTATATGTCGTTAGTTTTCAAATTTCAACTTTTTTGAAAGGAATATATTTACTTTAAAATTTTTAATGCATTCATATTCAATAATATAGTATTTTTCTTAGGATCTACTACTCTTTGATCTTTTAATAAGGTATGACTAGAATGGAATATTGGTAATTATCTATATATTAATACGTTAACTTTTAAAAACTACGTGATTGTAAAACAAAAGTAATAATATTTTGTTTGATAGTAATACTATTAAATGTAATAATAACACTATCTTTGCGGAAATAAAATTCAGTGACTTTGATTTATAAGATTAGCAAAAGTCTTTAAATTATAAAAAAAAGTCTACAATCTTAAGTAATCTTCATATTAACAACTAAAAAAGACAAACATGAAAACAACCCGAAACTTTATTTTAACTTTTATAATTCCTTTGGTCATGGTATCATGCGGTCAAACTGAGACTGAAAAACCTGTGGCGGAAACACCTTCCGAAAAAGTAGCTCCTATAGCTCCTCCAATTATCAATACTCCAGATGAAGCCTTAGCAGAATTAAAAAATGGAAATCAGAGGTTCCTAAATGCTGAACCTATTAATATTGGATACAAAGAACAAATTGAGAGTACAAAATTAGGCCAAAAGCCTCATTCACTAATATTATCATGTCTTGATTCTAGAGTTCCACCTGAAATTATTTTTGATCAAGGCATTGGGAATATATTCGTTGCCAGGGTGGCAGGTAACATAGAAGATCCAAATATTATTGGAAGTATGGAATTTGCAACGAAAGTTGTAGAAACTAAATTAATAGTGGTTATGGGGCATAATAAATGCGGTGCAGTAAAAGGTGCTATTGATAACGCTGTGCTTGGAAATTTAACCCAACTGGTAGATCAAATTAAGCCGGCTATCACTGGAGATAAAAACAATCCGGATGAAGTGCTGGATGAAACAGCAAAAAATAACGTTAAGATGACAATTGCCGATATTCTGAGAGAAAGTAGTGTTTTGAAAGAACTTATATCCGAAAATAAAGTCAAAATTGTTGGTGCTTACTACGACATTACTACAGGGAAAGTAACATTTTTAGACTAAAAATATTAAAACAATATTAAAATAAATTGCCATGTTATGTCCATCGTGTAATACCGAACTCAAAATGAGTGATCGTGCCGGTATTGAAATTGATTATTGTCCGAAATGCCGCGGTGTTTGGCTCGATAGAGGGGAATTGGATAAGATTATTGAAAAATCTGCCAGTGAAAATACGGCCGGAGAAAACCGAAAAGAGGATAACAGCCGTGAAAATACCTCGAATAAGGACCGATATTATGATAAACCACGCAAGTATGACGATGATAGGTACTATGGTCACAAAAAGCGGAAATCCTTTTTAGGGGACTTGTTTGATTTTTAATTCTATAAATTAGAAACATATCAACAATCACTTAAGAAACCAGAACCCTGGTTTCTTAAGTGATTGTTGAATTATCGTAATCTCAGTTTCTTTGTGGAATTCCAAAATTTTTTACACCATTTAATTTCAATTCACATTTAATTCCAATACAATTTAGATTACTCACGTGTAATACTGAATTTTAAAATTTGTAATAATGGAAACAGAACTTTATTTTTGGATTGCATTTTCATTGTTTGTGGTTGCAATGCTGGCGCTTGATTTAGGTGTGTTTCATCGTAAATCGCACGTCGTAACTTTTAAGGAATCCTTGTCGTGGACATTAGTTTGGGTAGTATTGGCAAATATTTTTGGGTTAATTGTTTATTTTTGGAAAGGCCCCGACAAATCAATAGAATTTTTGACCGGTTATATAATTGAATTGTCATTAAGTGTTGATAACCTGTTCGTATTCATCTTAATTTTCTCTTACTTCAAAGTGCCTGCCCAATATCAACATAAAGTCTTATTCTGGGGCATTCTGGGTGCTTTAGTAATGAGGATAATTTTCATTTTTGCCGGCGTGGCTTTGATTACAAAATTCCATTGGATCATTTATGTCTTTGGAGCCATCTTAATTGTATCGGGAATTAAAATGTTATTTCAGAAGGATAAAAAACTGGATCCGGAGAAAAACTTTATCATCAAGTTGGTAAGGAGGATGATACCGGTTACAAATGAATATCATGATGATAAATTTTTTGTAAAGCTTCAAAATGGAATTTGGGCTGCTACACCACTTTTCATTGTTCTTGTTTTTGTTGAAATAACTGATTTGATTTTTGCAGTGGACTCCATACCGGCAATATTAGCCATTACAACAGATACTTTCATTGTATTTACATCAAATGTATTTGCAATATTAGGGTTACGATCGCTATACTTCTCTTTAGCCGGAATGATTAACCTCTTTAGATATCTGCATATTGGATTGTCATTTATTTTAATTTTTATAGGAATAAAAATGCTGATTTCAGATGTTTATAAGATGCCAATTGAATATGCCCTGTTTGCTGTTTTGGGTATGCTCTTAGCAAGTATTGCGGCATCTTTATTGATAAAAAAGAAATAGGTAGCACAGCAGAGTAACGAAATATTAAAATTTTCGGTTGATTCAAAAAATTAAGCGCCCATGAAGGACTTAATACCGTGATGTTGATAAAATTTGCTGAAACAGGTTTATTTTTGGATTTAATTTGCTCGGACATGCGCTATAGGAATAAATAGATTACTTTCAATCATTTTCACACACCATGAAGTATTCCCCTATTTATCCACATTTAGTGCTACCTTTGAAAAAACAATATACAATGTCAAATACAAATGTAAAGCAATTCGGTGTGTGGATGGATTCCCATCATGCCACTATTTTAGGTAGAGAAAGTGTTGATTCCGGGGATTTTATAGTACTGGGCCATGTTAAAAGTGCCAATACAAATAAAAATTCAAGTGAAAGTGCCTCCAATAATCAGGAAATTGGCTTAACAAACAAGTTTTTTAAGGAAATAGCCGCCAAAATGGTGAATGTTGAAGAAGTTCATATAACAGGAACTGGTCAGATTCAAGAACAGTTTATAAAATTTCTTGCTGAAACACCACAATTTAAAGATACTACCTCCTCAGATAGCACATCCAACAAAATGAGCGATGGGCAACTGATTGCTTTTATATCAAAACATTTTAACTAAAAAAATTTGTGATTGAATATTTTTGTAACTCTTCACATAGTGAGTTATGAAACTTATGAAAAGTGTTTGCGATAAGGTAAAAATATGCTTCCCGTTCGTAAACGTTTTTGTTATTTTTATTTTTTACTGCTTGGGCAGATGTCTGAGAAGTTAATGATGATGATTATGAATTAGTAGTTTCAGATTATCAGCATGACGTTTTAGTTTTATTTCCCTGCAACAATGAACATACCAAAGCCGAAGCAGCTTTTTTAAAAGATATCAGGCAGGAAGGGATCACCACCTTATTATTAGATTATAATCGTAAATTGTGGCTCTCTGAGAGTGAAAAACATTCACTTTCAGAAAGGATAATTCAAATTCTTGATAGTAATAAAGTTGTCAATGAAAATATTTATTTAGAAGGATTCTCCGGAGGAGGAAATAGCTCTTTTCTTTTAGCTAATTACTTTAAAAAAACAATAAGTAAAATTAATGTCAATGGAGTATTGGTTGTTGACGCATCTTTAGATCTGGAACGGTTATACCTGAATTCGAAAGTGGAAAGTGTGAATTCAATTCATGAAAGTTCCTATAGTGAATCTATTTTTGTTATCAATTTAATTGAAAGTAATCTTGGAAATCCCGCAAATCACATCGATAATTTCAGAAAACTTGCTCCTTTTTTAATTTCTTCACACGATCCCGAATCTTTCTCGGGTTTGGCTGACTTGAAAATTCTGTTGTTCACTGAACCTGCTCTTGATTGGCAACAGTCTCAGCGAAACAGAGTTTATGAAAATACAAATGCTTTCACCCTTGAAAAAGTTTATCACTCACTCATTGTGGCGGGACACAGAAATATTCAATTCACTCAAACAGAAAATAAAGGGTTTAATTCGCGTGGCAAAAGACATCCCCATTCGTGAAGCATTGTGAACGTGTAACCCTTTTAAAATGGATGGCCAATTAAATTACGACCTTTTTTGTACGAAACATTATTTAGAATTAAAGTGGAATTATCGTTCTGAAAGTCCTACGTTATACATTTTTATAAATTATGTAGTTGTAAATCAGCTATATATAAGTATTATAAAACCCTACTGACATCCTGTTGTCATGGCCTCTTTTTAGCTTTGTCCCAACCAATCAAATAAACTTCAAAAAAATATGGAAACAATTATGGACAACACAAAAACGGCAATGGTGATCACACCAACCGAACTTCTCAACCATTGGCAAGGCCACAGAAATCTGACAAGAAGAGTCATTGAAGCCTTCCCTGAAAAAGAATTTTTTGAATACACCTTGGGTGGAATGCGACCATTTGCCGGATTAACGAAGGAGTTATTGGCAATAGCTGTTCCAGGACTCCGTCAAATCGCAGATGGTTCCACAGAAGAATTGAAAGAGCACATGGATCATTTGAAAACCAAAGCTGAATTTTTGAAATTGTGGGATGAGGCTACTGAAGAAATCAATGAGCTCTGGAAAAAAATTCCAATTGAAAAATTCAGTGAAAAAATTATGACCTTTGGACAGTATGAGGGAACAGTAATTTCTTCAATCCAATATTTCATCGACAACGAAATTCATCATCGCGGTCAGGGTTATGTTTACTTGAGAACGTTAGGAGTTGAACCACCACCTTTTTGGGAGCGGTAATTTATTTTGAAAATGATGAAAACTGTTCTGGTATTTAAAACTTCTGTCACAACCAGCTGCAACGTTAATCAGGTGCAACCTGTACTTAATCAATTAATGAGTACTCGTGAAACATGGAACTTCGACCTGGAGGATTGCGACAAAATCCTCCGGGTAGAAGCCATTACATTACAAGCAACGGCTATCATCGAAAATCTAACCAAAGCAGGTTTTGATTGTGCGGAGTTGGAAGGATGAAGTCGAAGAGTTAGCGGCCCTGCCCTGAACGAAGTCGAAGGGTCGGCCATATTAAAAATCAATTCAACAAAAGAATCTACCACAGAAGCACCATCGAATCAACCATCGAATTCACCACCGAATCACTACTGAATTAACTATTGAATCAACCATCGAATCTATATTCCAAATTTTCTTTTGTTTTATTCAGAAGATCATTCACTTTTTCCCTAAAAGAATCAGGTTCTACAATTTCTGCACAATCGCCATACATCAAATACCACCTCGACAAACCCTCAAAAGAGCTATTAGTCATAAAAGTCATTTCCATTTTATCACCGGCATCTTGTTCCGAAACAAAGCCATAATACTTACGACCGGTTAGGATATATTTCAAAATCTTTTTATCGACACGAATAACCACTTTTGTTTTTTCACAATTGTCATCCGAATTTTTGTGGTGCTCAACATCTTTATGCTCCTTTTCAAAATACAAATCAGTTCGTTTAATTTGCACCATTCTATCGGTTCGAAATTGGCGGTAATCATTTCTCAAATGGCAATATCCCATCACATACCAGAAATTATTTTCAATAAACAAACCAACAGGCTCAATAATTCGTTCCGTTAATTCCGAATTCATAGATTGATATTTCAATTCCACTTGTTTTTTTTCAGCAATACTTTCGAAAAGAACATCTAGTGCATCAGGAGAGGCATCATTAAAAAGTTTCATATCTGAATTTACCCATACTTGTGTTTCAAGTGAAGTCACACGTTCTTTAACAATATCTTTCAACACCGACTTTACTTTGAACATGGCAGATGCATAATAGGCCCCCAAAGTTTTATCGCTGAATTTCTGCATTAATTTTTCAGCGGCAACAAAACTACCGGCCTCTTCACGTGTGAACATCACAGGAGGCAAGCGATATCCCTCCATAATTACATAACCCACACCGGCTTCACCCGAAATGGGAACTCCTGATGCCTCCAATGAACGGATATCTCTGTATACCGTTCGCAGACTCACCCGGAAACGATCGGCCAACTCCTGCGCTGTGACTACCCGACCTGATTGCAGATGCACCAGCATGGCTAATATCCGGTCAAACCGGTTTAAATCTTCCGTACTCATTTATTTAATTTTAATATTCCAAAGTTACATAGAAATCAATAAACGACAGCAGATTTTCGCTTTCAAATTAGTTGCATTTCCAAAGCAATTTTCACTAATTTTGGACATTATCCAATCCGGATCAGCACTACCTTAAAAAATCAAACCCCACTAATTTCCGAAATGAAAAATAATCATATTGCTTTTACAGGACTTGCGGGTGTGATATTATTTTCTATTGCTTCCATCCTGGGTGGATTTCAATTTGATGATTACAGTCCGGTTAAACAGTTCATAAGCGAAACCATGGCTGTGGGAACTCCTTATGGCTACATGTTACGGTATTTCGGTTATATCCCAAGTGGAATTTTTCTTACACTATTTTCTTTTGCTATCATTAAGAAGCTTCCTTCCAATAAATTTATAAAAACAGGGTTTTTGGTGCTGGCACTATTTTATGGAATCGCTACCATTGTGATAGGTATTTTTCCGTGCGATGAGGGATGCAATAAGGAATGGATTGATCCCAGTTTATCTCAAATTATTCACAACTTCACAGGATTTTTAACTTATATCTTTGTACCACTTAGTATTTTAACAATTGGAAACGGATTGCGACCATATGAGAAATTTACATCACTAAGTAAAACAGCTTTTTTAATCGGAAGTTTGAGTTTTGCATTTGTTCTGATACTTCTGTCGGCCCCTTTATCAAACTACGCAGGGCTGTTTCAAAGAATCATAGAAACTCTTTTTATTATTTGGATAGTTTCCTGTGCGATGACGATAGTAAGGAAATAGTAAAGGTTTACTATTTCCTTTTGAATAGGCCGTGTTGAAATACAAAACTCAATGGGAAAAATATTTGACGTATATTTGCGCTATGGAGATATTGGTAATTTTTATATTGACAATTTTAAACGGCTTTTTTGCCCTTTCAGAAATTGCGCTGGTATCTGTTAAAAGGAGCAGAATAGAACACCTCGCTGCCCAGGGGAATAATAGGGCAAAGGCAGTGTTGAAATTATTGGAGAATCCCGAGAACTTTCTCTCGTCAGTTCAGGTAGGAATTACCCTTATTGGAATTGTATCAGGGGCCTACGGGGGGGCTACACTCAGCGATGATATGGGTTTACTGCTCACCGAACTAAATTTCCCCCAGGAATATAACCGAATCGTTTCGTTGATTACCGTTATTGGAAGCATAACTTATTTTTCAATTGTTATTGGAGAACTGGTTCCTAAAACAATTGCCATGAATAATTCCGAGAGAATTGTGCTCGTTTGTGTTCCGGTAATCAAATATTTTACTCTAGTTACTTTTCCCTTTGTCAAGCTGCTTTCTGGTTCAACTAAACTTATTTTAAAAATTTTTGGTATTAAAGATAATGGAAGTGAGCGCGTGAGTGAGGATGAGTTAAGGTTTATGTTGAAGACCGCCCGTACACAAGGACTATTGGAGAAAGAAGAAAGTGAAGTGCATCACAATCTCTTCTCTTTTACCGATCAAACCGCTGCGTCACTCATGACACCGGCACATGATGTAGAATGGATCAATATTAATTCTGAGCCCGATTTTATTTATCTTAAATTAAAAGAAAGTGTTCATTCCAAGTTTTTGGTGTGTACCGGCTCTATTGATAAGGTACTGGGTGTAATAACAATTAAAGAGTTTTTAGAACAGTATTTGAAAAAGGATTTTAAGATCGACCAAATTCTACATCCTCCTGTTTACATCGTTCAAAACACTCCGGCATTTAAAATTCTTAATTTATTTAAATCAAGGAAGCAATATATTGGAGTGGTGGTAGATGAGTTTGGTGCCTCCCGTGGAATAGTTACATTGCATGATCTTACCGAGGCTATTGTTGGAGATTTACCCGATGAAGATGAAACAGATGAACTTAGCATTATAAAGCGCAATGATGGTTCTTATTTGGTAGATGGAAAAACTTTGATTTATGAATTGAACCGATATTTTCATTACGAAGTGATTGCAGAAAATATTACTGCTTACACAACTATTTCCGGATTTATACTATCAAAAACCAAAAGTATCCCTCGTCCCGGCGATAAAATTAAGTACAGAAGATATGAATTTGAAGTTATGGATATGGATAAAAACAGAATTGATAAAATATTAATGACTGTAGAAAGTACCGTCAATACCCGTTAAATACAAAGTCCCGTTTTAAATTAAGTTTTGGTGAATAGGAACCGGTATTCAGACTTTTACAAAGCTTAATATAATTAAAATCAATTCATTATAGATTTTGACAGGGAATATTCATTCTCAGAAATTAACAAATTTAATTATCTTGCATCCCCGTTCTGAAGTTCCATAATTACAGGTGAGACTTCATTGCGGTGTATAAAATTCAACTTCCTTAACCAATTCCTTACTTATGAAAATTAAATTCTTTCAAAAATCTTGTGTTGCCGGCTTGCTAGTAGTGTTTATTATCTTTAATCCAATTCAAACAGACGTTGTTGCACAAGGAGTTACTGCAGACCATATTGCCCGAATGAAATCGGTAAGTGGTTCCGTTATTTCTGAAGATGGTAAATTTGTGGCCTACACGCTAAGCAATCCTGCCGATGCCTTTAAAGAGAACGCCACCAGTAGCAATCATCTGTATGTGATGAATACTGTCACGGGTGATACTAAACCCTATTTTACATCATCAAGTACAGGCAACATCGCATTTCGTCCTGTAAAAGGAACCATAACATTTCTGAGCAAAGGTACCGGTGATGCGTCAAATGCTATTTATGAAGTAAATTTAAATGGTGGTGAAGCGTCGAAAATATTTACTACATCAGGAACTATCTTAAATTACAGCTGGCAAGCCGACGGAAATCATATAGCCTACACCGTTAAGGAATCTGCGAAAGCCCCTGCAACTTCTTTAACTTATAAACCTAATTTTTATGAAGAGGAATTTAGTTCTCAGAAAGGATTTATTGTTAAAGTAGGAACCGAAAAAAGTGAGCCGAAGCCTCTTAATGTTACAGGTACAATTTACATGATGAGCTGGAGTACTGATGGAACAAAGATCGCTGTTTCTGTTGCCCCAACTTCTTCGGTGGATGATTCCTTTATGAAACAACAGGTTATGATTGTGGATGCAGCTACCGGAAACGTAAGTGCAACTATCGATAACAAAGGAAAACTGGGTCAAATGGTTTGGAGTCCCGATAACAAACAAATTGCTATCAAAGCAGCAAAAGATATACATGATCCCATAGACGGTCGTATTTTAATTGTTTCAGCTACAGGTGGAGCGCCCTCAATCATTGATGCCGGCTTCCTCGGAAAATATGAACATATTTCGTGGCCTGAAATGAATATGATTTTCTTTTTGGCAAGTGAGGGAACTGCAACATCAATCGGTTCTATTAAACCTGACGGAAGTGGGAAGCAATTTATTTTCAGGTCTGCAGTGCATGCAATAACCGGTGTTTCAAGAGCTAAAAACGGAGCAATTTCTTTTGTAGCAAGTGCTCCTTCTCATCCATCTGAATTATTTACTATTGCGGCTGCGAAAAATTCTCAACCGGTGAAAAAAACCAGCAACAATGCCTGGTTATCGGATGTGAAACTGGGTAAGCAAGAAGTAATGCGTTACAAAGCTCGCGACGGAAAATTTGAAATTGAAGGAATTGTTATTTATCCTTTAAATTATGCTGTTGGTACAACGGTACCACTAATTACGGTTGCTCACGGTGGGCCGGAATCGCATTATAGTAACGGATGGTTAACCGGTTATTCGGTTCCGGGACAAATGGCCGCAGCCACTGGTTACGCGGTTTTTTATCCCAATTACAGAGGAAGTACCGGCCGGGGAATTGATTTTATTTATAGCAGTCAGGGCGATTTAGCAGGTAAAGAATTCGATGATATTGTTGATGGAGTTGATTATTTAATTGCTCAGGGAGTTGCCGACAAAAACAGAATAGGAATTACAGGAGGTTCTTATGGAGGATACGCTTCAGCGTGGATGAGTACTTTTTATTCCGATCGCTTTGCTGCATCGGTAATGTTTGTTGGTATAAGTAATAATATTTCTCTTTGGGGTACAAGCGATATACCTGAAGAAATGTTTCTTGTACATTCGAGAAAAAGATTATGGGACGATTGGCAGATGGCTTTTGATCGCAGTCCGATAAAATATGTAGATCGCGCTCAAACGCCTATTCTTATTATGCATGGTGCCGATGATCCTCGTGTACATCCCGGACAATCACAAGAGCTTTATCGTCATATTAAAGTTCGTAAGCCGGATGTGCCCGTGCGACTTATTTATTATCCCGGTGAAGGTCACGGTAACACACGATCAGGCTCGAAGTATGATTATAATTTCAGAATGATGCAGTGGTTTGATGCCTACCTTAAAACAGGAAACCCAAAAGCCGAAAAGCCATCCTTAGATTTACCTGTGAAATAATAGAATTTAAAGATACAAAGTAGTTTGACTTCAGTTGAAAATGTTCACTATAGGAATTGAGAATTTTATTTTGAAGGGAATTGTCACTGTGGATTTTTATACCTTAAGTCAACAGGAGTTTTTTTATTTAATATAGTTTTTAAACCGATGGTTGATCAAAATATATCAGACCCTTACGCATTTTTTCTGAAACAGAAGGAATCTATCAGAAGTTGTTTGCTTGCGTTGAAAGAAATTATTCTTTCACAGGACAAGGAGATTACTTTTGCAATTAAGTATGGAATGCCTTTTTTCTGTTTTAAGAATAAAATGTTTTGCTATTTATGGGTTCACAAAGTTTTTAAACAACCTTACCTAGGAATTGTTGAGGGCAGACTCATCAATCATCCTAATCTCATCATTGAAAAGCGTGAAAGAATGAAAATCTTGCTGTTGGATCCGGAAAAGGATTTGCCTTTAAAACGTATTGAATCGATTCTAAAGAAAGCTATCGGTTTGTACAAATCCGGACAAATAAAAACCAAACCTTGATGTTTGTTTGAATTTTTGATGCTGTTGAGTCAATTTTAAAATCTTGTAAATAATTACAAAACAGTTTATTATGATTTATTCTATGTGGAAGTACTTATAGCGTGAATTTATACTTCTTAACAAAATTGTCGACACAATTTAATACCTTTGAATCATGCGAGTTCAATTAGCCCATAGGCGGGTGTATTTTGAATCTGATACTAAAAAGCAAACTATCTGATATTTGTGAGGATTACATAAGTAGTTCCTTACGGATGAAAATCTGATTAGTGAATACTGTTTTATCTATACTAAATTGCATTCATTTTGAATTATAAAATTATGGCTAAATTAAATTTAACTAAACGAAAGGCTCAATTTATACTTGAGCAAGCGTTTTTAAAAAATGGTTATATAAGAACTCGTAATGAAAGAAGACTCAAGAAAGAAGGTGGATTAAACTACAGGAAAGGGTTTGAAGTGCGATTAGTTCTCGAAAATAAGCAGGAATTGAAATTAATACAAGCAGCCATTGTGGCCCTTGATTACAATTTGAGTAAAACTTTTATTAATCACGGCCACATAGTACAACCAATTTACGGGATGGATCTTTCTATTCAGTTTCAAAAATTGCAAGATCAAAAGATGAAAGAGAAGAAAGTTAAATCTAAATTAATTATAGGTAATAAATTTTATATGCCCCACAATTTTAAAAGAATTGAAACAGTAGTTTGCAAACATTTTAAAATTAAGCCGGCTGATTTGAAAACTGCAAGTCGTTTGGCGCAATTAGTGTTAGCCAGACAACTTATTATGTTTTTAGCAAGGGAGCATACATCGTTCACAACCACTCAAATTGGAGAATATTTAGGAGGCCGTAACCATGCAACGGTAATATTTGCAGTAAGCAAAATGAAAACACTTTATAAGAAGGACAGAGAGGTAAAGGAACTTATTTTGGAGTTAACTAAAAGACTATAAAAGTTATTTAGTTAGCGTATGAGTATTGTTGCATTTTACAGATGACATACTATTCATGTAATTGATTTTTATTTACTTTATTATTAGACAGTTCCGTCATATAAATTTCACAGATTCATTAATTTAGTATTATATAAATGGCCGCCGGCAGAAATAGTTATACAAGTTACGGAAAGCAGAAAGACGATACCCCTAAAGCGAAGTTATCAAAGGAAAGTTTAAAGCAAGCACTTATTTTATTAAACTACCTGAAACCATATCGGACCAAGTTTATCATAAGTCTGGTTTTTGTTGCGCTTTCAGCATTTACCACCAGTTTATTTCCCTTGTTTTTAGGTAAGATGATTGATGCTGTATCGCCGGAAGCAGCTTTGCCCGAAATGGGTGGAGGAAGTCTTGGCAGTCAATTTGGCTTTGGCTTACAGGATATTCACTGGAGTTTAAACACCACCCTTCTACTTATTTTTCTGCAACTGGGAGTACAAACCATATTTTCGTTTATGCGGGTATATTTACTTACCGAAGTGGGCGAAAAATCTCTGGCGGATATGCGAAGAGATGTGTACAGTAAACTCCTAACAATGCCAATGAGTTTTTACAGCGAAAAAAGGGTAGGCGAATTAAGTAACAGAATTTCTTCCGATCTTTCACAAATTCAGGATGCAATTTCTTTTACACTTGCTGAATTTCTGCGTGGCATATTCACATTGATGATCGGACTTGCTTTTATTTTTTGGATCAGTACCAAATTGGCTTTGGTTATGCTCGCTGTTGTTCCTTTAATTGCCGTACTAGCTGTATTTTTTGGAATCAGGATCCGTAAGATGGCAAAGAAGGCACAGGATCAGTTGGCTGAAAGCGGTACAATTGTTCAGGAAACTTTTCAGGGAATATTGGTAGTGAAAGCTTTTACCAGTGAATTTCATGAAATATCACGATATGTTAAAAGCATTTATGCTGTAGTAGATACAGCAATTTCAAACGCACGTTACCGTGGTGCATTTATATCGTTTATGATTTTTAGTGTATTTGGAACTATCGCATTTGTAATGTGGTATGGTGCAGGACTGATTCAAAAAGGTGAACTAACTATTGGATCTCTGACCATGTTTGTAATATTTTCAATGTTCGTGGGTGGTACCTTTGCCGGTTTTGCAGATATTTTTAGTCAGTTGCAAAAAATGCTTGGTGCCACTGAAAGTGTTCGCGAAATTTTAAGAGGTAACGGTGAAGAAGTTAGTCTTTCTCCATTGGTAGTTGCACCTGAATTTAAATTGAAAGGTAATGTAAGGTTTGATCATGTAGCATTTAGTTATCCTGGTCGCAGGGATATTGCAGTGTTAAAAGATGTTTCTTTAGCTGCTACTAACGGCGAACAAATTGCAATTGTAGGGCCAAGTGGAGCAGGAAAAAGTACTATCGCTTCATTATTACTTAAATTTTATGAACCCGATAGCGGAATCATTTATTTTGATGATCGCATTTCAACAGGATTTCCTCTTTCTCAACTTCGCATGCAAATGGCATTTGTTCCTCAAGATGTGGTTTTGTTTGGTGGAACCATAAAGGAAAATATTGCTTACGGTAAGCCTGATGCAAATGACGACGAGATCCACTCAGCGGCGATGAAAGCTAATGCTCATGGGTTTGTAGAAAAATTTCCTGAGAAATACGAAACTATTGTTGGTGAACGAGGCATCAAACTTAGCGGCGGTCAGCGACAGCGTATTGCCATTGCACGAGCTATATTAAAAGATCCCGCAATTTTGATTCTTGATGAGGCAACATCCTCTCTCGATAGTGAGAGTGAACAACTTGTTCAGGAAGCACTTGATAATTTAATGAAGGGCCGTACTTCTTTTGTAATTGCTCATCGTCTTTCAACCATTCGAAACGCCGATAAAATTGTATTGATTGATAAAGGTATCGTCAGCGAAAGCGGTACTCACCAGGAGCTAATGAACCATAACGGATTGTATCGTAAACTCAATGAAATGCAATTTGAGTTTGGCAGTGTTTCACCTGGAATAGAATTTGATATCACACCTAATAACTGATTTTGAAATAGGTTGACCTTTTTTTGCTTCCGCTAACCAATTTAACAAAATGACAGTAACTTATTTTGAAAATGAATTATATGATAAAGTAGATTACTCCCTTCAAAATCCGCCGGAAGGAGAGTATGATAATTGTTCATTTACAAATTGTATTTTTTCAAACATTTTTATTTCCAAAACAAATTTTAATAAATGCAGTTTCACAGGTTGCGATTTCAGCAATATAAAATTCAATAACATTGGCTTAAAGGATGTTCTTTTTATTGAATGTAAATTATTAGGAGTACATTTCAACTATTGCAATCCAATTTTGTTTCAAGCGGAATTCAGTAAATGCAATTTGAATTTCTCCTCATTTTACAAATTGAAATTGAAAAAAGCTAAATTTTCGGATAACGCCATGAATGAAGTGGATTTTTCGGAATGCGATTTAACAGCAGCCACTTTCAAAAATTGTGACTTGACAAAGGCGATTTTTGATCAATCAATTCTTGAAAAAGCCGATTTTCGTTCGGCCTATAACTTCTCTATCAACCCGAAAAAAAATCGTGTTAAAAAAGCAAAATTTTCATTGGAAGGTGCTGTCGGTTTGCTTAATACTTATGATCTTGATATTGAGGGATAAAGGACTGAATTTCAAGATGGAATCATGTTTGAGAGGGACAGATAATTTTAGCCTGTTTTTGTAAAATCTAAACATTTTATTAGTTTTGTTCAAAAATTAATAAGTTCAAATCTCACATCCTAAACAATTTAAAATTAAAATTATGGAAAAGTTATCTAAAATCCCTGACCATTTTCAAAATTGGTTGATCACTTTTGGGCCAAAGCTAGCTTCAGCATTATTGGTATTTATTATCGGACTATTGGTAATTAATTGGGTCGCAAAATTAATCTCCAAATCGCTGAGCAGAAATAATATTGATGCCTCATTGCAAATTTTATTATCGAGCATGATAGGAGTTGGTTTAAAAGTATTGTTGCTCATCACCGTTGCCGGGATGTTGGGCATTCAAATAACTTCCTTTGTAGCTGTTGTGGGAGCACTGGGCTTAGCTGTAGGCCTTACATCACAAGGATCGCTGGCCAATTTTGCCGGTGGAGTTCTTATTTTAGTCTTTAAACCCTTCAATGCCGGCGACTTAATCGAATCGGGTGGGCAAACCGGCGTTGTACAAGAGATACAAATATTTAATACTATTCTTCTAACACCTGAAAATAAAACTGTAATACTTGCAAATGGTGCCGTAAGTAACAATACTATAATAAATTATTCTAAACACGGCAATTTAAGAGTGGATCTTACAATGGCTATCGCTCCGGGAACCAACATCGAAAAAAGGCAAAAGAAGTGGCCATGCAAGTGATGAAAGCCAATGAAAAAGTGCTCAATGAACCTGCCCCCTCTGTAAATGTTATGAAAGTTGGCGATGG
>Ga0105046_10008459_pt1 | contig 16150 bp, 8 predicted proteins | sample MAT03_FD_78385 | JGI IMG/M metagenome (GOLD analysis project Ga0105046, IMG submission 78385) | Freshwater microbial communities from Lake Fryxell liftoff mats and glacier meltwater in Antarctica - MAT-03 (megahit assembly) | ecosystem: Environmental > Aquatic > Freshwater > Ice > Liftoff...
CAGCAACACACGACTCGTACCTTTCCTCACTCATCGTCCTTCAGCAGGAACTTCGGGTTGATCGGCCGGGTGTGTGCAAGCTTTTCTTAGTGTCCTCCCATCAGCAGAGAATCTTCTCGATGGCGTGGCGTTCACGCTCAGTACGTCGGCCACTTGCTCATGCACAGGTACTAACCAGTCCGCAAGTCGGGCAGGTAATGGACCCGTCCCCTGGACCTGTCGTGGGGTTCGTTATTCGCTCTCCGCATTGGGCACACGACCCTGTGACCAGTGGGCTCCTCGGGCTATAGTCCTTCGGCAACTCGTCTGACTTCTGAAGAATCTGCCTGGCTCCCAGCAGTCGGCGATGCTTGAGCCGAACGAAATCGAACAGCGGGAAGATTCGCTCGACTAACTCGGCGTTGGCAGCCCACCACTCGGACCACGGCGGCACGCTCGCGGGGTCGTGAACGGCTTTCCGAAAATATGCCAGGCACTCTTCCATCACGGTTTCACTCTCCAGTTGTGATTCCTCCGGAACTTTAATTACGCTCGCGTCATTCCGATTCGTTCGGCTTCCGACGTGTGTAGCCTGCCTCGATCCTCACTCAGGTTTGGGCTCGCGATCTGCCGCTTGCCGCGAAGTTTATCGAGGTAGATGTAGATAGCCGGCGTGATGTAAAGAGTCAGGAACTGAGAAACAACCAAGCCTCCCACCACGGCGAGACCGAGCGGCTGGCGGGACTCCGACCCCGCTCCGAGACCCAGCGCGATTGGCAGTGCGCCAAGCAATGCCGCCATCGTCGTCATCATGATGGGCCGAAAACGAACCAAGGCTGCTTCGTGAATAGCTTCACTCGCGGACTTGCCCTGCGTGCGCTCGGCATCGAGCGCAAAGTCAACCATCATGATCGCATTCTTTTTCACGATACCGATGAGCAACACCAACCCGACGGCAGAGTAAAGATTCAACTCGGAGCCAAAGAGTTGGAGCGTGACGAGCGCACCGATTCCAGCCGACGGCAAACCCGAGAGGATCGTGATTGGATGGATGAAGCTCTCGTAGAGCATTCCCATGACCAGATAGATCACCACGATGGCAGCGAGAATCAGCAGCCCCAATCCCTTGGCTGACGCCTGGAAAGCTTGGGCTGTTCCCTGAAAACTTGTAGTGACAGTCGCAGGCAGGGTCTCACGAGCAACGCCATTGATCTCATTCAGTGCGTCGCCGAGCGAAGCCCCGGGGCGCAAGGCAAACGACAGCGTGACCGACGGCAGTTGTCCGGTGTGATTCACCTGAAGCGGCCCAACTCCGCGGTCGAACTTCACCACGGATTCCAGTGGTACTAATCTTTCACCGGCCCCTCGAATGTAAAGCAATTTCAAGGCATCCGGATCGCGCCGATACCGGCTATCCAGTTCGAGAATCACCTGGTATTCGTTGTTGGGCGCGAAAATCGTGGTGATCTGTCGGGCACCATACGCATTCGCCAGGGCGTCCTCGATCGACCGGGCGTTCACTCCTCGTGCCACGGCACTATCCCGATCGATTCGAACGTTCACCTGGGGGCTGTTCAACAGGAGATCGCTGGAAACGTCCCGCAGGTCCGGCAATTCGCGGAGCTTTTGTTCCAGAATCGGAGCGGCCTTGTACAACTCATCCGTGTCCGGGCCCGAGAGCGTGATCTGATACGGGCTTTTGCTGAGCCGCCGTTCGAGTCGAATGGGCGGAGGAACTTGCAAGAAGACGCGAAGGCCTGGCACCGCCGCAAGCTTGGGACGGAGCCGAGCGGCAATCTCATCGGCCGAAAGAGTTCGTTGATGTCGCGGCTTTAAGCGGATGAACATGCGTCCGGCATTCCCCACGAGTGTTGGTCCCGAAATACCCACCGATGACGTGAAAGCCTCCACGTTCTCGTCTTGGCGCACGATCTCGGCGACCTGGCCCTGAGCGACGACAAGCTGCTCGAAGGAAATGCCCTGGGCACCTTCCGTGTTGATGTAAATCTGCCCGGTATCCTCACTGGGTAAAAAGCCCTTCGGAAGGATCTCGACGTAGTACCAGGTTCCGCCAACCATCGCGAACGTGAGAAGAAGAGTCGCAAACTTGAAGCGGAGGGTGAACCGGAGCGTCCGGTCGTACATCCGCGTGACGTTGAGATAGATGCTCTCGGACCAGCGATAGAGCTTCCCGTGCGGCCCACCATGCCCACGGAGCAAGAGCGCGCATAACATCGGCGTCAGGGTGATTGAAACCAGCCCGGAGATCAAAATGGCCACACTGATTGTGACCGCGAACTCGCGAAGCAGCCGGCCGACAATTCCAGCCATGAATAGCACGGGAATGAAGACGGCCACGAGAGAGATCGTCATCGAAACGATGGTGAAGCCGACTTCCGCCGATCCATCCAGTGCCGCTCGAAAACGATCCTTCCCCATATCCATGTGACGGACAATGTTCTCTAACATGACGATCGCATCATCCACGACGAAGCCGACGGCAAGCGTCAGCGCCAGAAGAGAGAGATTGTCGAGCGTGTAATTCAGCAGCCACATCAGAGCGAATGTCGCGATGATCGAGACCGGGAGCGCAAGACTGGGGATCAGCGTGGCACGCAAATTTCGGAGGAACAAGAAGATCACGAGCACAACCAGACCAAACGCAATGAGAAGTGTCACCTGAACGTCGTCGATCGAATTCCGCGTCGGCCCGGAACGGTCAATCAAAACATCCAAACCCACCGAAGGCGGCAACTGTTGGCGAAGAGTTGGCAGCAGAGCCCGCACTTCCTCGGCAACTCCTACCGTGTTCGCATCGGGTTGCTTCTGGATGCCGAGCACGATGGAGCGCTCCTGCTCCATGGGCTTACCATCTTCACCGGGACGCACGAACCACGCGGCGACTTCGTCCGTCTCGACTCCGTCTACCACCGATCCGAGTTCCTCGAGCCGAAGCGGATTCCCGGCTCGATAAGCGACGATGACTTTTCGATAGGACTCGGCGTCCGTCAATTGCCCGGTCGAACGGATGGTGAAAGCCTGTTGCTTTCCCTGAAGAGCACCGGTCGGCAGATTGGTATTCGACTGCCGAAGTGCCTCGGCGACTTGATCGATGCCCACCGATCGGGCCGCCATCAGTTTGGGATCGACCTGCACGCGGACCGCGTATTTTTGCGAACCAAACACGTTGACCTGAGCCACGCCATTCACGGTCGATAGACGTTGAGCGACGACGGTCTGGGCGTATTCGTCGAGCTTGTACATCGGCAGCGTTTTCGACGTGAGCACCAAAAGCAGCACCGGTGAATCCGCTGGATTCACCTTCTGAAATGAGGGTGGCGAAGGCATTCCGGGCGGCAGGAGGCCCTGAGCTTTGGAGATTGCCGACTGGACGTCGAGTGCTGCCCCATCAATGTCGCGATCGAGATCGAATTGGAGGGTGACCTGCGTGACCCCGAAGCCGCTGACGGAACTCATCCCGATCATGCCTGGGATAGCGGAGAATTGCTTTTCCAGCGGAGTGGCAACCGACGAGGCCATGGTCTCGGGATTGGCCCCCGGCAATCGCGCGCTGACCGAGATGGTTGGGAAGTCGACATTGGGCAGGTCGCTAACGGGAAGCGCCCGATAGCCGAGCAAGCCCACTCCCGTGATGAATACCATCATCAGGGTCGTCATGACCTTGCGACGAATGAAAGGGGACGAAACGTTCACTGCTTCTGAGGCCCTTTCATCGCAACCTTGCTGCCAGGAGAAACGCGAAGGTGTCCGTCCGTCACGACAGTCTCCCCCGCCGAGAGTCCCTTCTCGACGATTGCCTCTCCCTCGGAGGTCACGAAGGCAATACTGATTTGCCTCATCTCGGCTTTGTCATCGCGTCCGACCACGAACACGTAGGGGCCATTTTGTCCTTCCTGAATCGCGGCGGAAGGAATGGTCACGCTGTTCGCACGTTCCGTGAGGGTTAGGACTACGTCGACAAATTGGCCGGGCCACAGCCGGCGATCCAGGTTCGCGAAGGTCGCCTTCAACTGAACGGTCCCCGTAGTGGGATCGACCGAATTATCGACGAACGTCAATTCGCCCGGCAACGGAGTTGCATGACCGCGTAACACGGCCTCGATTGGAAGCTTATCCCCCTGCTTGCTCATGTTTTCGTTGATGGCGGCAAGGTTTTGTTCCGGCACGGAGAACGCGACCGAGATGGGCGTGATCTGGTTGATGACGACGAGCGGGGCAACTTCGTTTGCCGTGAGCAAGTTCCCAGGGGTGATGAGCACGTTGCCGGTTCGACCGTCGATGGGGGAAACGATCGTGGTATAGCCCAGTTGTAACTCCGCGGTTCGGAGCATGGCACGGTCGGCAGTGACCGTGGCGGCCGAACTCGCGACATCGGTGCGAAGTTTGTCGAGTTCATCTGCCGTGATCGATGCTGTTCCAGTGAGCTGACGTGACCGACCGAGTACCAACTCCGCCCCACGGAAGAGGGCGAGATCCCGGTCGAGTTGTGCCTTGGCCTGATCGTAGGCGGTCTGATAGGGGCGGGGGTCAAGTGTGAAAAGCTTGTCGCCGGTCTTTACGAATTGCCCTTCCTTAAAGTGAACGGCGATCAACTCGCCATTCACACGCGGTCGGACGGCCACGGTCGCATAGACGCGTACATTGCCAATGGCCCGAAGCTTGACCGGTACAGTCTTGACGGTCGCTTGAGCGACGGTCACGGGAGCCGGTGATGAAGTCGTTGCCGGGGGTGCGGTCTTCGAACAACCTGCAAGAGTGGCGACAGCAAGAAAGAAGCATCGAGGTAGACGTTGCATTGGAGTCGCCTTCATACGCAGCCTTCGGGACTGGCTGCAAGCGGTTTCGCCGATCTCGGTCATCTTAACCTTGTGACGACTAGCGGTTCAAGACGTAGTCAGGGTACGGGATGGCAAGCGCAGAAGTTATGAAGAGAATGACAGAGATCCAAGGAACGCAACGAAGTCGTTCGGAAGCGAGAAACACAAGAAAGCGTCTCCACACGGCCGCGGTTCAAAGTGAGAAACATGAAAACATGTTCAGAGGCGTGGTGGTATCCGTAGTTTGAAGTAGGATTTTTGAAACGCGGAGTGAATGGGTTAGAAATGGCGATGAGGCGGTATTGTGCCGAAATCCGATTACTCTGGCCGTTCCAACATCCCTGCTAGGACAAGCTAAACCGCCTCTGCTCGCGCAACTAACCTGCAATGGGCAGAGCCGGGGTTGAACCGGCGACCTAGCGATTTTCAGTCGCTCGCTCTACCAACTGAGCTATCTGCCCTGAACTCATTTATTAGGTATGTCGTCCGGAATGTCAACGGAGTAAAGACTGCGTTCCTTCATGGCCATCCAATTTTTGCGTCCGGCGAAATGTCCGAGACGTTTGAATCGAATACAACAGTAGTCAGTCCAATTACCCAGCTCCCCTCAATGGGGAGGAGTGGGTCTTTACACCTTTGGAGAGTATCCATGCGTCGATTGATTGCGAGTTTTGCGGTTGCCCTGGTTGTTTCAAGTTCGGCGACTGCCGCCGACGAAAAGGCGGAAGCAATCGTCAAGAAGGGCATTGAGGCCCATGGCGGCGCTGATGCGTTGAACAAATACAAGGCCGGCCGCTTCAAAATGAAGGGCGAAGTCTCCATTCTGGGCATGGACATCGAATTTACCGGCAAGTTGTCGTACATGATGCCCGATCGCTACCAGATGGAAATGCAGGCCGAGTTCATGGGCCAGAAAATGGTCATCAAGCAAACCGTCAAGGGCGAAACGGTTAAGGCCACCATCATGTTTGGCGGCATGAACCTCCCCGCAGGCGGCGATTCGGAAAAGGAAGAATTGAAGCTCGCCTCAATCATGCAGGAAGCGGAGCGACTAACTCCGCTTCTCGACAGCAAAAAATTCACCGTCAAGACCGCAGCGGAAGAAGAAGTTGACGGCAAGAAGGTTGACGTGTTGGTGATTATGCCAACTGCCGTCAAGAAGGAAGTTCGCTTCTACTTCGACAAGAAATCGGGCCTGCTGGTGAAGACTGCACACAAAGGCAAAGGTCCCGGTGAGGACGGCACTCCGGTTGAAGTCAACGAAGAATCGTTCCACTCGGATTTCAAGAAGATCAACGGAGTCGAAACCGCTCAGAAAATGGAAGTGAAGCACGATGGCAAGAAATTTATGACCGTCAAGGCAAGCGACATCGAGTTGCTCGAAAAGATCGACGACAAGGAATTCACGGTCGATGATTGATTGCCGCGACAGTAGTAGGTTGGCTCCATGTGCCGTGCTGGCAACGGCACATGAAGTCAGCCTAATATTATTTTTCACTTCTTGCCATACTCGTCGTTCCACTCCTCGTGCCAAATCATTTGGATCGCTTCGAGAGTTTTCTCGTTGGAATCTTCAGGTTTTCCCTCGAAGCCCTCCAGGTCCATAATCCACTTGTGCATGTCCGTGAATCGCACGGTAAGCGGATCGAGGGTGTCGTAACGCTCGAAAAGTGCTTCGCCGATGTCGCGTGAGTCGGTCCATGTCATTGGCCTTGGCTCCCTTTGATGTCCGCTTCCGTCTTCCCCGAGAATTCTTGTTTCACGACGGCATTCATCAGAATCTCAGCTAGCGACCGAGTCACCTGTCCGAGATTTGCTATCGCTTGAACGAGAGGATCGACTTCCTTTCCGGCCACTGCCTCTTCAAGCCGCGACTTTGCCGTTTCGATGGCTGCTCGTTCTTCCACCGCGATCAAATGTCCCGCCTTGGCGAGAGCCTTTTCCGTGTGCCGCAAGTCGGCCTCAGCTCGGTTTTTCTGCGTGACGAAGCGTGCCAATTGATAATCGGCGTGCGCGTGTTCGACGCTTTCCAGCACCATTCGATCCACTTCAGTCTGGCTTAGGCCGTGGGCGGCTTGCACGGTAACGCTGGCTTGCTGACCGCTCCGTTGTTCCTTCGCGCTCACCGTCAACATGCCGTTCTCGTTGACCAGGAACGTGATATCCACTTGCGGCAACCCGGCCGGCATCGGCGGTATACCCGCCAGTTTGAACGTTCCGAGGGGCCTGCAATCCTTGGTCAGTTCTCGTTCCCCCTGATAGATATTCACGAGAATTGCCGACTGGCCGTCGGCCGATGTGCTGTACCTTGTCGTGGCTCGGGCCGGGACCGTCGTGTTGCGGTGGATAAGTTTGTCGACAACTCCGCCCAGCGTCTCTAACCCAAGGGAAAGGGGCACGACGTCCAAAAGCAACATGTGCCGACGGCCACCGGTAAGAATATCAGCCTGAACTGCCGCACCGAGGGCGACCACTTCATCTGGATTCAAGCTCGTGTGCAAAGTTCGTCCGAAAAAATCCGCGACTCGCTGCCGAACATATGGAACTCGTGTCGAGCCGCCGACCATTACGACTTCGTCAATCTGGTCTTTGCGCAGGTCGGCATCGCGCATCGCCTGGCGGCATTTTTCCAGCGCGCGATCGACAAGTGGAGCGATCAGCGTTTCGAGTTGGGACCGGGTGACGGTTCGTCGATAAGCATTCAAGACGAACTCTGCCGAATCAGTCGAAGACAAGGCAATTTTCACGGCCTCGGCCTGCTCACGGAGTGCTTGCAATAGATGCGGATCCTTCTTGGCGTCAAGATCAACGCCCATTTCCCTGGCTGCAAGTTGCATGAGAGTTCGGTCAAAGTCGTCGCCACCCAGGTAGGTGTCGCCGTTGGTGCTGAGCACTTTGAACACGCCATCGGAAATGCTGAGTATCGAACAATCGAAGGTGCCGCCCCCCAGGTCGAAGACGGCCACGATTCCTTCCTTGCGGCTGTCGAGTCCATACGCCAAGGCCGCCGCAGTCGGCTCATTGACGATTCGAAGCACATCGAGGCCTGCAATTCTGCCGGCATCTCGCGTCGCCTGCCGCTGGCCGTCATCGAAGTAGGCCGGCACGGTGATGACGGCTTTCGTCGGATTTCCGGCACGTTTTCGCACTTCCCCAAGGATCAGCGCGGAGAGTTCTTCCGGCGTGTGCTCGCGATCGCCGATGCGAACGGTGAGAATTTTTCGGCCATCCCCCACGTCGCGCTCAGTGATCTGATGGGGAATAAGTTTCAGTTCTTTCTGAAGATCGGCAAGCGTTCGGCCCATGAGCCGCTTGACGCTGAAGATCGTGTGCTCGGGATCGCTGAGCGCTCGGTCGCGCGCGGCGGAGCCGACTAGCACGGTTCCATCGCGATGAAAACTGACAACGCTGGGGACCAGCGCGATTCCGGACGCATCACGAACTACGGTTGGCTGGCCGTCGTTCATGAACGCAGCGAGGCTATAGGTCGTGCCAAGATCGATACCGACGACGGAAGGAGTCATGCAGAATGTTTTAGCGAAGAGTCGATTGCGAGATGAGTCGTCTCAAGCCAAAATGCCTCGAATCGGGACGCCGTCGCCATAGAGCGACAGTTGGCGCTGCTGACGATCAAAGATGACGGCATCTGAACTGATGCCGCTCAAATGATAAATGGTCGCAAGCAGATCTTGTGTTGAAACCGGGTTTTCCGTGACGCTAGATGCGATCTGGTCGGTCCGCCCGTATACAACGCCCGGCTTGATTCCCGCACCGGCGAAGAGGGCACAATAAGCACCGACCCAGTGATCGCGGCCTGCCCGTCCGTTGATTCTCGGCGTGCGGCCCATTTCGCTCAAGACCACGACAAGAGTGTCGTCCATCATCCCACGAGCTTCGAGATCGTCGAGTAGGGAAGAAAGGGCGGCATCGAGTCCAGGCAATAGCCAGCCTTCACATGCCTTGAAGTGATCCCAATGCGTGTCCCAGCCCAGGTGGCCGATATCGTTGTCTTCCTTGGTGCAATCCCACATGGCCGTGACCAAAGGAACTCCAGCTTCGGCTAACCGGCGCGACAAAAGAACGCTTTGACCGAACAAATTCCAGCCATAGCGATCGCGAAGTTTTGCCGGCTCGGCACTTAGATCGAGTGCTTTGCGAAACCGATCCGAAGTCATGAGTTCGAGGGCGCTTTGTCGAGAAGCATCCAGCCTGCTTGTGGCCGCAGAACGCAGGGTGTTTGCTCGGCTCGCCTCAAATTGCTGCAACAGATCGGCCCGCTTGCTCAGGTGGTCGAGAGTCATTTCCGGCCCGAGTTCGATACCGGCTGGGGCAAAGGACAGTGATCCTGCACGTACGCCCGAAGGCTGAAATAGCTTTTCTCCCGTATTGCCAAATCGGGTACACACGGGATCGTGCTGTGCCCCGAGGAAGCCGCCGAATGGGCCGGTGCGATTGTAGCCTTCCAGAAGCCCCAACCGATTGGGCACGCACATGTTGGCGGGCAGTTTCAGATTGTTTGGCAACTCACCTGACGTTCCCCGCAAATGATGAATGGCCGACATGAAGTAGGGCCAATCGTGTGGAATGCCCGGATTGATCCCCTTCAGAGCGGTCCCGCCGATGGTCGCATGGCGACCCGTGAGAATATCGCTGGTATTGTGATTCGCGTCGTTGCTGTGGACACTTCGGACCACGGCCACACGATCGAGTCGCTGGCCAATTTGAGGGATGTGTTCACAGACGGGAAAGCCAGGGATTGCGGAAGGAATGGCTTTGTAAGGCCCGCGAACGTCGACCGTTGCATTGGGTTTGGGATCGAACGTTTCCAACTGGCTCCAGCCGCCGAAGAGGAACAGACAGATGACGGACTTAGCACGTTTAGCAGGAGCATTGATCGACGGGGAAGCGACAAGACCGCCAGCACCTAGTCCAGCCAGGCCACTTGCGATCAGCAATTCACGGCGGGTTAAACCCGTGCAGGTTTGCTTCGGATTACCGAGGATGCGAAACATAGCGTGACTCTCCGCTCGATTCAATCAACATTCTTATCTTCGGTGAAGAGAGTTCGAGATGCAAGCGGCGAATGACGGCAGTGCCGAATCGGTAAAAAAAGCAGAGGAGTCGAAAACTCGACTCCCCTGCTCGTTGAAGTTCCTGAGTTCGGTCTTACTCTCCTCGAAAGAGTTTTCTGAGGAGCCCAGTCGTATCGTTCTTTTTAGGTGGCGGCGTCTGGAGGTTGCCTATCGTACTCGGTGCGATGGGAACACCGCCTCCGAAGGTCGGCGTTTGCGATGGTATCGCGGCGACATCCGCATGGCGTCGCTGAAACACGGCCATCCGATCGCGGAGGTTGCCGTCGCCGCGTTGCATCATTTCCAATTCGTGCTGGATCTCGGCGTTGAGCCGCTTGAGTTCCTGCTCTTGTCGCGCCAGAATGGCTCGATCGCGAGCCATCTGGACCTCCATGTCGCGCATTTGCTTTTCGAGGCTTTCCTCGTCGTCTCGCAATTGCCTTCGCTCTTGATCCATTGTCCGACGTTCCTGCGTGATCTGAAAGCTCTCGCGTTCCAAGTCATCAGCCCACTCTTCCAATTCGGTCTTAGTTTTGGGCTTCGTGGCGATAATGGCTTCTAGTTCCGCAACCCGCTCCTGAATCGTAACGAGCCGGGCGTCGCGATCGACGAGTTCGGTTTGGACTCGCTGTTCTTGTTCGCTGGCTTCATGCAACAGCTGCCTCATCTCCTGCATGACGGTTTCGAGATGCTGGTTCTCTCGCCTCAGCTGGTCACCTTCGTGCCGAAACTGCTCCGTTGCCGCGTCGTAGTTCGGGCTTGGTTCCGCAAATCTTGTAGGAGCAACTTCTTGCGGATGCTGCGGCAACACTGGCCGCGGGTGAAAGTGTGAGCTACGCCCGACGGGGCGAGCAATCTCCAGCGGTGTAACTCGAGTTGCCGCGTGAGGTAACGCCGTGGGAAAATCCTGCTGGGGTGGGGCATCGAATGGAGCCAGAAGGTCTTCTGCCAACGGCACTTCGGCGGCAGTCCTGCCCTGAGGGCTTACGAGTCGGGAGGCGGGTGCCTGCCTTAACAGCGCACCGAGGGCTGGCACGCTCGGCTCGGGCAAAGCGGCGGCAGGTGCGGACGGCGTGAGCAAGCGTCGTCTCAAGTCGGCTGTGCTCATTCGGATCGAGTCGTTGGCCATAAGTCGGCCTCTTCAGGGGGGTTGAGCGTTGGGACCGTACTCGCGCCGATTGCTTCCCAAGTCGCGACGGTGCGGCTGGGCGCTCTAGGGCGCTTCTATGGGTCAAGCCTAATGTGCGGAATGAGCAAGTCAAATCAAACCAACCTGCTCCGGAACCGCTGACGGTCGCAAGGAATACAGAATCCCCTTCCGAAGCTGGTTCTCGATTCCCACCAACGAAAGGCTTGTGTCCGTGTTGCAAAAGTAGAAGATCGAATTATCGAACTTCGTCGCCACGCAATACGGATTGTGCTGGCGAATCGAACCAAGGACGGATAAAATCGGGCAGGAGCCCCTCCCTACGAATCTCATCACATCCTCCAAGGCACTTCGCCTTGCCGGATTCGACTCAGGAGCGACAGGTCCATGGCCTTCCTCAACCGCCTAAAATCGACAACTGCCGGCTGGGCACCTGCCCGCTGGGGAACCCTGGGGTTGGCAATTGCCGGCGTCATCACCTCCGCAGCCGTCTGGGGGGATGTCTCGCGTCCCAAATCAGCCACGACCGTTGCCCCCGCGAAGAAACTCTTCTCGGAAGAGCTGGTGAGCAAGTTCACTAATCGTCCTGCCGTCGCGTATCAATCCTTGGACGGCAGCGTCTATTTCGCCCTCCAGGTGAAACCAGAACTCGCTGCCGTCCCCGCGCGACCGCGAGATATTCAAATTCTCGTCGATGCGTCGGCCAGCCAGGCGGGTGCTCCACTGGAAACGGCTCGCCGAATCGCCAAGGAGATTGTCGCGGCCGCCGGTGAGTCGGATCGCGTCGCCATTTGGGCCGTCTCGACGCCCATGGCCACCAGGAACCTCGTTCGTGGTGGTGGGCTTAAGAACGTGACTGATGCTCGCTCGGCTTTCGTCTTGCTGGACAACGAGCATGCCTCGGGTGCCGTGGACTTGAAGGACGCGATCGATCGCGTCGTCAAGGAATTCGATGGCAAAGCCAGCCGGCAACAAGTCATCCTCTATCTCGGCGATGGCGAGAGCGCGTTGAACCCGCTCGACGAAAATGCCCGCTACAAGCTGGCTGCCGAACTGCGAAGCCAGAATGTAGAATTTTACGCGATGCCGCTTGGCTCGCCGATCAACGGGCACAATATCCACACGCTCGTCAGTGGCACGGGTGGCGCGGTTTTCCGGACTGCCGACGAACAAACCGAGGACACGCTGCTTGCCATCAAGGCAGTGGCCATTCGCTTCCAAAAAGCTTTGATGGTTCCCGTCCTTGATGCTTCGCGAGCCACGCTTTCAAGCGAAGTGGCCGAGATGTACCCTTCCAAGCTTCCGCCGTTGCGGACCGATGTGCCGACTCTGCTTGTCGGTCGATTCGAGAAGGGCAAAGTCCCAGCCAACCTCGAACTGACGATCGAAGGCAAAATTGCTGGCACCGCCGTCACGACCAAAGTTACCCAGAAGATGCCGGAGCCGACATCGGACAATTTTTTCCTCGGCTCCGTGGTCGCTCAATGGCGATCTTCGGGTCGAACCGAGTCTCCCGCAATCTTGCGTGCCGACCGAACGCTGGCTCTAGCGTTTGAAGGCACTCGGCTCACCCGCGAGGAATTCCTGGAGCAAGCGAACTGGGCCGTCGGGGCCAAGAAGTTCGATGCTGCCAAGGCCCTCTTCGAAGCAGCTTTGAAAATCGATCCACTCGATCTGCGGAGCAAGGCCGGTGCAAGACTCGTCGAGAGGCTTGATAAAGGCGAGATCTCGCTCGAAGAACTTCGCAAAATCAGCGTCTCTACGGAGCGAGGCCCACGAGTGAATCTCGATCAACTCGACCAACTCGTTGAGGAAGACCCGAAGAAGGATCCCAAGGTTGAACTTCCGCCGGTCCCGAAGAAGGCAGGTGCTGGTGAAGCCCCGGCCGACCCGAATGCTCTTTTGAAGCAGGCGGAAGCCCAACAACGGATCCGCGAGCAGCAGATGACGGTGGCCGTGGAAGAGTCGTTGTCCCGTGCCCGTGCTCTTCTCAATGCAGGTGATCCTCGTGGTGCGAAAGATCTGCTTATCGCCCAGCGGGACACGGTTCGCGTGGCGGGAGACATCAGTGAAGGGTCCCGCGTTCGCCTGGCGAATCGGATCGAATTGCTTCTTTCCGATGTCGGCCAGACCGGCGACGCGATGATCCGCCAACGTGCCGAGGAGAATGAAAAAATCGCCCGTGCCCGTCAACAACTGGTTGCTCTCGACCAGTTCGAAGGCCGGCAGGAACGAATCCGCGAGCGGATCAAGACCTTCGCGGCCCTCATGAACCAAGCTCGTTACGAGGACGCTTACCGCGAATCGCTGGTGATGGAAAGCGAACTTCTGAACGCCGGCTACGGCAGCCCCGGAGCGACCTTTGCCGTTTCTCGAATCGGACAGGCCGCGAGCAATTTCCGCGACTTCCGCGAACTGGTTCGCCTCCGTGAGGATCGTTATCTGTTGGCCATGATGGAAGTCGAAAAGTCCCACATGCCTTACCCCGACGAACCATCGGTCCACTTCCCGCCAGCCAAAGTCTGGCGAGAATTGACCGCCCGCCGTCGCGAGTACTCGGGCACGGATTTCGACCGCGATATGACTCCGCGAGCCAAGCAGCGCTATCAAATGCTGCAGAATTCGCTGATTCAAACCCTGGACATGACGGACATCATCAAGGACACCGGCGAGATTCCGTTTATCTCGCTGCTTTCGGACATTCAAAAGCTTGTGACCATTCGCATGAAGCGGGACGTGACGCTGTACATCAACTACAGCACGTTTACAGCGGAAGACCGGCTTACCATCCAAAAAGGTGACAAAAAGGTCAATCTGCGAAGTCTGTTGGACGCCTCGGGCGAAACGCCACTTCGCGAGATCTCTTTCAAGACCGTCTTGGACGTTCTCTGTCGTCAGGTGAATGCATCGTTCTTCGTCACACCGGACTACATCGAGATCGTGGATATCGAGCGAGCCGCCACCAGCCGCGTCTTCAAGGTTTTGGCCGTCGAGGATCTGATCGTGCCGGTTCCGAATGCCGTGAACCAGCTCGCCTTGCAACAGCAGTTGCAAGTGCTGGGGCAGCAATTTAGCTTGGCTGGCGGAAATGCCTTCGGGCAGGTGGGTGCGTTCGGCGGTGGTAACTTCAACGGTGGCCAGCAACAGCAACAACAAATGGGCGGCAATGGCATCGGAGGCCCGGTCGGCGGCGTCATGCAGGGTGGTGGTGGTGCTCTTGGTTTCGGTGGTGGTAACGTCGGACAATTCGGAAACCTCGGTGGCCAGTTCGGCTTCCAGGGTGGACGGCAAAGTGTTGACCCCGCTACGGAGCTTGTCGTGCTCATCCAAACCGTGGTCGATCCAACCTTCTGGGATCCGGATGTGAGTTTCCTTGGTAAAGGCTTGCTGGCAGGTGGAGCGGGCGGCGATGGCGGAATCGTAGATGCGGCTGCCGTCGATCCGGCTTTGCGTAACAAAATGATGTACAACCTGACCACGCGGTCACTGGTCGTCTTCGGCCGTTCCAGGTTCCATCGCTCGACGCCTGGCAAGGCTCTGAAGAAAGACGAAGTGGCCGCAGGTCCCGCGCTCAATCCGCAAGGTCGCGAGATCGTCAAGAACGATCCGAAGGGTCGCGAGATCGTCAAGAACGATCCGAAGCCACCCGCCGTTGGCGGCGTCAGGCGTCCGGCCGACAATGGGGTGATCTCTTCGACCAAGCCCCGGTCTCCCGTCGATGCCGAGCGCATTTGGCGTCAAGCGATCGAAAAGGGCATCCGTGAGCCAGGCATGGTGATTGCCTGTGCGGAATACTTGGCTGAGTGCCGGGAATTCAAGCACGCCGCCGAGTTGCTGAAAGCCAGCTTGAAGAGTGGCCTGACACCGGAACGTTGGTTCCAGGAAGCCCTGGCCATTGCCCTCGAAGAGAGTCAGGGTTCAAGCGAAGAAATCGAACGGGCTTATATGTCCGCCATCGATCTGGAGCCCAAGAATCCCCAGACTTATCTGCACGTCTCCCGTTCGCTCAATGCTCTGGGCGATCCCGATGCAGCCGTGCGGCTGTGCAAGATTGCGGCGAAGTTGGAGCCGAATACGCCCGACGCCTACGCCAGTGCCCTGGTGTATGCCGAGAATCCGAAGGCCACAGCGAGCTACGATGTCGCTTCATTCGCGGCTGGTGGCTTGCTGGGTCGCGATTGGCCATACGACAACGGCAACTTGCACAAGTCCGCTCGCAAGTACCTTTTGGACTCGGTACGGAAGCTCGATGCGGCGAACAAGAAGGCCGATGCCGAGAAGGTTGGGGCCATGCTCGCGGTCGATAATTACAGAGATATTCAGATCGAACTGTCGCACCACGGCAAGGCCGGCCTGGAACTCAAGGTCCGCGAGCCAATCGGCACGGTGTGCAGTTCCTCCATGCCGCTAACTGCGGGTGGCGGAGCACTGAAGGAGCAGGCGTACGATCGCTCGGATGACGTAACGACTACCCTCTACTCGGCCTCCGAGGCCTACAGCGGAAGCTACACGATCGTAGTCGATCGGCTCTGGGGTGCTCCACAAGGCGACAAGGCCCAGGTGAAAGTCACTCGCCGCAAGGGAACTCCCGAAGAGGCGTCTGAATATCACACCGTTGATATCAGTGCGAAGAGCCCTGTCGCCGAGTTGAAGATTAGTTTGGAAGCGGGTCGTCGCAAAGAACTGGCCTTGCTCCCTAGCCCGTCAGATCGCGCCAAGTCGCGGTCCACGACCGAGCAATCGGCTCAAGTGATGAACAAGCTACAGAACCTGGTCAGTGGCACTGGCTCGGTCGGTATGTCCGGCGGTGTTGGCTCGACAACTGGCGGTACGCTTTCTACCGTGCCGACCGGCAAAGAAAAGCGGGACGGCGAAGTGAGCTGGTCCACACGCCTCGGTGCAGAACGATCCGTTGGGTTGGACATTCGCTCTGAAACGACCGTCCGCCCGGATGGCACGGCATTAGTGAAAGCCATTCCCGTGTTCGATTCGATGCCCAAGAACGCTCGGGCTCGGCTCGACCTGATCCCCGGCGGCGAGTAAGTCAAGTGGTTCTAAATCGTAATGCAAGCGGCCCCGGACAAAAGTCCGGGGCCGCATTTTTTTTGATCCAG
>Ga0105046_10008461_pt1 | contig 16150 bp, 16 predicted proteins | sample MAT03_FD_78385 | JGI IMG/M metagenome (GOLD analysis project Ga0105046, IMG submission 78385) | Freshwater microbial communities from Lake Fryxell liftoff mats and glacier meltwater in Antarctica - MAT-03 (megahit assembly) | ecosystem: Environmental > Aquatic > Freshwater > Ice > Liftoff...
AGTTCATCGGTTGATAGGTGAACTCTCCGACGCTCACGCCCTAGGCCGTCTTCGTTGAGCGCCACACTCGAATACCCGCGATCTGTTGTCGTATCGGCTTGTAGCCCTTGGCGGCCTCGATGAAGTCTAGCTTATGCTTCTCGATCTCCTCGATGAACGAACCGCTGTAGAAGCCGCTGTCTGCCCGTATCATGCCGATGCGGTTCGCACCCACGATCTCCAATGTCTCCTGCAAGAACTCTTCGCATACTTTTGGCGTGTGCACATTTCCGGGACGTAGCACTGCATGTGCCACCATACGCTGTTCGGCTACGAATGCAATTAGCGGATGGTGACTTGGCCGGCCCGGTTTCGTGGGGTTGTAGCCCCTGCGTTCCCCCTCTTGTTCTCCGTAGCGTGTGAGCACCGTCGAATCAATATCCAACGTTGACGTCTGCATGTTCACCTGCTGAAAGAACCGCTTCGGCAAGTCCTTGCGCAGGGCTGTCACTGCCGCATCGTCGCGCTTCGCAAAGAATCGACTCAGCGTACTCGCCGTTGGCGTTTGTCGCCACCCAAAGATCTTCTTCTAGGGTTTATCATGACGAAGCAGTTCAACATGCGACAGCCGTTCTGCTCCGACATACGCGCCAACCATGAATGACTCAAGGATCGTCTCCGTTGCGTATCCTCGACTACTGCCAGGCTGCGGTAGCGGCAGTCCGCTGAACATCTCTCGCATGTTTGTGCGCTCGTGTAGCTCAGACACCAAGCGCAAACCACCCCATGGCGAGACGCTTTTGTTTGAAAACTCGAAATTCAATTGGCGACGCATTTCTTCCACCTCTTTGGTGGATCATTCCATCACGCAAACGTCGCACCAATAGGCACTTCTTGCACTACCTTCAATTCTCCATTGCATGATCCGGGTGTATACAACCTCTCGAATCTGCAAACGTCATTCCGCATCATCTCCATTATCGTCCTTGGCCTCTTCTTGTTCGGAGCATCGTATCTCTATGTGCGGTTCAAGGATCGGATCATCGCGTAAGAGCTATGCGAAGATCTGTATCGATGGCATCAAGGAATTCTTCGGTGTAGAGGTAGTGTTCGCCGTGGTTGACATTGTTGCCATGAATGCAAACGGCTAGGTCCTTCGTCATGCGACCACTCTCTACCACATCTACGCAGACGCGTTCGAGCGTTTGACAGAAGTCGATCAGCGCTTGATTGCCATCGAGCTTGCCACGGAATTCGAGTCCGCGTGTCCACGCAAAAATGGAAGCAATCGGATTCGTGGATGTTGGTTTGCCTTGCTGATGATTGCGGTAGTGACGTGTAACCGTGCCGTGTGCGGCTTCGGCCTCCATCGTCGAACCATCCGGTGTAATCAACGTTGATGTCATCAAGCCCAACGAGCCAAAGCCCTGTGCAACGGTATCGCTCTGTACATCGCCATCATAGTTCTTACAGGCCCACACGAAATTGCCATTCCACTTAAGCGCGGATGCAACCATATCGTCGATAAGGCGGTGCTCATAGGTGATGCCAAGGGCATCAAACCTCGATTTAAAATCAGCTTCAAAGACCTCTTGGAAAATATCCTTGAACCGACCGTCATACTTCTTCAAGATCGTGTTCTTCGTGCTCAAGTAGAGCGGCCACTTCTTCATCACTGCTTGATTCATACATGCGCGTGCGAAGCCACGAATGGATTCGTCTGTGTTATACATGGCAAGAGCAACGCCGTCGCCCTTGAAGTCATAGACATCAAACGATTGTGCCTCGCCGCCTTCACTTGGCGTGAACGTGATCGTCAGCTTGCCTTTGCCCTTGGTAACGAAGTCCGTCGCGCGATACTGATCTCCAAATGCATGACGACCGATGCAGATCGGTGCTGTCCAGTTCGGGACAAGACGAGGGACGTTGGAACAGACGATCGGCTCACGAAACACGGTGCCATCGAGAATGTTTCGGATGGTGCCATTGGGCGATTTCCACATCTTCTTTAGTCCGAACTCCTCCACACGCGCTTCGTCGGGCGTGATTGTTGCGCACTTGATTCCGACGTTGTATTTCTTGATCGCTTCTGCTGCATCGATTGTTACTTGATCATCTGTTGCGTCACGATGCTCCATCCCAAGGTCGAAATACTTGATGTCGACGTCCAGATACGGAAGAATCAACTTCTCCTTGATGAACTTCCAAATGATGCGCGTCATTTCGTCGCCATCGAGTTCGACAACCGAGTTGCTGACGGAGATTTTGTCCATAATACTTCTGTTTGTTCTGGAGAAGGGAAAAAGTGCGAACGGCGCAAAAATACACGTCGGCACGGTAATAAAACCGCCGAATCACTCCAGACCGTACTTTAGAGCGCATGCGACTCCTCCTTACCTACCTAAAGCGGCACAAGAACATCGTTTTTCTAACCCTGTTCCTTGCCGCCATCAATCAGCTATTCTCCCTCCTTGACCCTTTGATCTTTCGGTATACGATCGACACGGTCATTCTAGCCAAGCCCAAGTTATCGAGCGATTTGTTCTTGCAAAAGGTGTTCGTCTTCTTGGCGATGGCCGTTGGTGCGGCGGGTGTGTCGCGCACGGCAAAGAACTTCCAGGATTACTTCATCAACTTCATGGTGCAGAAGGTGGGCGCGGCCATCTACACGGATGGGTTGAAGCATTCGCTGCAGCTTCCGTATCAGGTGTTCGAAGATCAACGAAGTGGAGAGACTCTTGGTATTCTACAGAAGGCACGTGCCGATGTAGAGCGTGTTATCGGTGCATCGGTGAATGTGCTCTTCACCACGGTTGTTGGAATCATCTTCGTTGTCTTCTATGCGTTTTCGGTGCATTGGATCATCGTGGTGTTGTATTTCACCGGTGTTGCACTCATTGGTATCGTGAGCAATGTGCTCAGTAAGCGAATCAAGAAAATGCAGAAGGTGATCGTTGCAGAGACGACGGCATTAAGCGGGTCGACGACGGAATCGCTCCGCAACATCGAACTTGTGAAGTCGATGGGTCTAGCCGATCAAGAGATAGCCCGTTTGAACACGGTCACCATGAAGATTCTTGGACTCGAGCTCAAGAAAGTGCGCTTTGTGCGCTCGCTGAGTTTCATCCAAGGCACGATTGTGAACTTCATGCGCACGGCCATTCTGTTCGTGATGTTATACCTCGTGTATAACGACACAATCACGATTGGCGCGATGTTCTCGCTGTTCGTCTATTCGTTCTTCTTGTTTGGTCCGCTCCAAGAACTTGGCAGCATCATAAGTGTGTATCGCGAGGCAGAGGCATCACTTGACAATCTTGATCGCATTCTGTCGATGCCGATAGAAGTAAAGCCCACGCAGCCTACGACCATCACAACCATTCGCGACATCGTGCTTCACAATGTTTCGTTTCGACATAAGAGTGCTCAGTACAATGCTCTTGATCATGTCTCGGTGAGTGTTGCCACGAAGGAAACGGTGGCCTTTGTGGGTCCGTCCGGATCCGGCAAGAGCACACTCGTCAAGCTCCTCGTTGGGCTGTACAAACCGGACGTGGGAACGCTTGCCTACAACAACATCAACGCCGATGATCTAGACTTTGATGACGTGCGAAAGCTCATTGGTTTTGTGATGCAAGACACGCAGCTCTTCTCAGGTACGATTCGTGACAACCTTCTCTTTGTGGCGCCGAATGCCACGGATGAGGAATGTCTGGACGTGCTGCGGAAAGCGGCATGTGAGTCGCTGCTGGCGCGTGCGGACAATGGACTCAACTCCGTCATTGGTGAGGGAGGGGTCAAAGTATCTGGGGGGGAACGTCAGCGACTGTCGATTGCACGTGCATTGTTGCGTCAGCCCGACGTGCTCATCTTTGACGAGGCCACGTCGGCCCTCGACTCGCTCACCGAAGAAGAGATCACGAAAACAATTCGCTCTATCTCCGAACGCAAGGACCACATCACCATCATGATCGCTCACCGCCTGTCGACGATCATGCATGCAGATCAGATCTACGTTCTCGAAAAGGGCGCCATCATTGAGCAGGGTACGCACGATGCTCTGCTGGAAGAGCGCGGGTTGTACTATGCGATGTGGAGGCAGCAGATCGGAGAGAGGCCGTGAGTGCGCGAATTATGAATTTCTGCCGGGAAGCTGCCGGGAAGCTGCCGGGAAGAGAATGTGGGGTTGTAGTCCCTACGTACCAAGCTTGAACGTTTCCACGTGTGTGTAGACCGGTCCGTCGTTCGTGAGGAAGCTCTCTATGAGATGAAACTCCTCAACACGAAACGTGCGCGATTCATACGCAGATCGCATCCACATCCACGCGGAGATGTCCTGGCCTGGGTCCGACTTGAATCGTGCGACGGTGACGTGTGCGTGAAACGGACGTAGTTCCATGGGCACACCGGCTTCCTGCACAGCGTCTTCCACCTTTGATTGGAGCTCGCGAAGCGGCGCCGACTCATCCATGCCAACCCAAAGAACGGAAGGGACGGTCGTAGGGCCGAGGGGCGGGAAGGTTCCAACGCCTCGCAGCGTGATTTCAAACGGGTTACTCGCGATAGCAGCCAAAGAATCACGAACAAGCATTTGCTCATCGGCATCCATGTCGCCAAGGAATCGAAGGGTGATATGAAAGTGTTCAGGCTCTACCCAAAGCGCACGTAGAAGTCCGCTGCAGAGCGTCTCAACATCATCGGCAACACTATTTGGAAGGGGAATGGCAACAAAGAGGCGTTTCATGCGAAGTGGTTCCATGGCGTAGTAACAACAACAAGACCCCAAGGTTACGCATATCTTCTGGAACATGTAGCTCACGCATGGAGTCTTGCGATGGCCATGCATCATATGCGATGCACCCATACGCCTAGGAGTCTACCATGTCGTTTGATGGCCCCGTCGTTCAGACGCCCAACCAAGAGCGCCGGCGTATTCAGAAGCCGCCCGTAATCATTGCCCTCATCCTTCTGCTTGTTGTTATCATTGTGATGACGTGGGCCATTGCATGGAACTAAGATGAGTTCGCTCATCCGAGGGCCTTTCCTCCTTACCGCCCTCCTTCTTTCCCTTTCGCAAAACCTTCATGCACATGCAGGGTGGTTTTGGCAAAATCCATTGCCGCAAGGTGGTGGCTTGGTTGCCATTGCATTCGTTGATCCTAAAAATGGTACGGCGGTTGGCGAGTATGGTGCAATTGTGCATACCGCAGATGGTGGTCGTACGTGGGACCGACAGAAAAGTCCGGTGAATTTTTCGTTCGCCGGTGTGTGGTTCGCAGATGCGCTCCATGGCACAGCCGTTGGTTGGTCGGGGACGATCATCCATACAACAGATGCTGGTGAATCGTGGTCGTATCAGATGAGCGGCACCATTGCCTCTCTTCGCAGCGTATGTTTTTATGATGCACTTCACGGTATTGCCGTTGGTGATGCAGGAACGATTCTTCGCACTACGAATGGCGGTGACACGTGGACGCCGAACTCTGCTTCGTCTTCATCGGTGAACCTTCACTCCGTACGTTACCTTGATGCATCAAACATCATCATCGTTGGTACCAAGGGCAAGATCCTTCGAAGTGATGATGGCGGCGAGGACTGGGATAGTGAATCGAGCGAGACATCGAATGCGCTCTTTGCGTTTGCCGTGGCAGGTCCACGCGTTGGTACTGCTGTAGGACAAGGCGGCGTGGCGATCCGCACGACCGATGGAGGCAAGTCGTGGCGCTCACAACTGAGTCTGACCTCTGCCGACCTCACCGATGTTTCGTTCTCCGATGCAACGCATGGAACGGCGATCGGCAAGACAATACCCGGCAATGCCGGTACACAGCAACGCACAACAGATGGTGGCGCAACGTGGACCTCTCAAGTGAGCGAGGCATCCGCCTCCATTGTTGGAATTGCATGTGTCTCTACGACTGCCGTGTTTGCTGTTGGTGGACATGGACTGATCATGCGATCGAAGGATGGAGGGGCGGCATGGACGCCGGTGAGCTCCACCATTACAACAGAACTCTTATCAAACGTTGCATTCTCTTCTGCAACCGTTGGTACCATTGTTGGTGTGCGTGGACTTATTCTTCATACCTCGAATGGTGGCACATCGTGGTCGAAGCAAGAGAGCGGATCAACAAGGCATATCAAGGATCTTGCAGTGATCGATGCATCGACGATTGAGGTTGTGGGAATGAAGGGCACCATCCTTCGTACAACAAATGGTGGAGAAAAGTGGATGCCTCAGGAAAGCGGCGTGGTGGAAGATCTCAACAGTGTTGCCTTTGCCGACCGATCTGTTGGCACGGCCGTGGGTGCGCAAGGCACGATCGTGCACACGGTGAATGGAGGCAAGGATTGGTCGATCCAGCAAAGCGGCGGCACTGCTGCCTTGATGGATGTGGCCCTCGTGAATGCATCGCATGGTTTGATCGTTGGCTTTGACCGTGCCACACGAGCGGGTGTGATCTTGAGCACAGACGACGGTGGGCGGACGTGGGAACAACGCACGTCGCCAGCAAAAGGCAGACTGGTAAGCGTTGCATTTGCCGACGCACACGTTGGTGTGATCGTTGGTGAGCGAGGCGTGATCCTTCGTACCGAAGATGGGGGAACGTCGTGGAAATCGGTTGTCTGTCCCGTGCAGAATTCACTCGCCTGTGTGACATTCTCAAATGCAACGGTTGGTGTGATCGTGGGGGAGAACGGGACGATTCTTCGAACGATTGATGGTGGCCGTACGTGGGAAAATCAGACCGGATCTATCACGTTCGATCATCTTGTTGCTGTGTCGTTCACGAGTGCAACAACAGGGTCAATCATAGGCAACTACGGCACCATCCTTCGCACGACAACAGGTGGCATTGATGTGCGCCCTGCTGATGGATATTCGTACGATCGGGAACGCGTGTTTATGTCGAGCACGGAGGATCCCGTCACGCACTCCGTGGTCTTCGTCTTTACGGTTGGAGCAACAGCGCTCGTGCATGTAGAGCTTGTGGATGCGCAGCAAAAGGCCAAGCCTATTATCGTGCCCTCTGTGATGAAACGCGGACTCTATCACTTCGAATTCTCGTCGAAGGATTTTGCTCCGGGAGCGTATCAGTATCGATATGAGTGTGATGGGATCGTGCGGACGCTGCCCTTCATCGTCCAACCCCGCTAACCCTCCTTCCCGGCAGCTGCCGGGAAGCTGCCGGGAAGCTAGTCACGTTTGGTGCCGGTGAATGAACTAGAGGGTATAATCACACGAACGAGGTCCCTCATGCCGCCCCGCAACCTTACTCCTGTTCAAGGAGAGTACTACCATGTTTACAACCGCGGCGCATTAAAAATGACGCTGTACCTTTCCGCAGGTGCGTACGACCTGTTTATGCGGCTTGTAGCAAAGTATGCTCGGAAGTTTCGAATATCTGTGATCGCTATTTGTTTGATGCCCAACCATTTTCACCTCGTGGTGCGAGTGGACGAAGGCGGACAACTAGAAATGTTTATGCAGATGCTTTGTGGCGTGTACTCACGCAAGGTGAACGTGGCTCAACGGCGGACAGGGACGATCTTTGAAGGCAGGTATCATATTCGCCACGTCAAAGACGACGCGTATTTCAAGACTTTGTGTCGATATGTGCATCGCAATCCTGTGGCAGCAGCTTTAGTTGATCACCCGTTAAAGTGGAAGTATTCGAACTATGCCGAAGTGATGGGAACGCGAGCGCTTCTTCATGGCGACTATCAAGCGATCATAACGTCCTTTGGTGGACGGGAAGAGTATGAGGCCTTTGTGCTGCTAGAGGTAGAGCCAAGTAAGAATCTAGATGAGAACCTTGCTCAGGATCTCGCAGAAATGCACGTTCTCTAGCAGTCTCCTTCCCGGCAGCTGCCGGGAAGCTGCCGGGAAGGGCGCCGTTTCTTCAAAGTTTAACTCGGTTGATTCTACCGCTGGATCATAAGCATCCGGTGCGTGATTGTTGTACCGTTCATGATCGTCACAGTGTAGGCGCCGTTCGGTAGCGAAGCTACAGAAAGTTCGATACTTGACGTTGCGGTCAAGATCGAACCACGAGCCACATCGGCGCCGCTCATAGAGCGGACGAGCACCGTGGCCGTGCCGAACAACGGCGCGACCATCGAAATGCGGACGACGTCGCTCGCAGGTTGCGGGGTGATCGTTGTCGAGAGCAAGGAGATCTCGTCGGACGCTACACCCACCGTGATCACGTCCTTCACGGTCACCGTTGCGATAGAGCTTGTTACAGCGCCACACGCAGAGCCAATCACACATCGATACGCGCCTTGCTGGGTCTTGCTAACGTTCGTCATGGCATACGTTGCCGACGTGGCACCGGCGATGTTCACGCCGTTGAACTGCCATTGATAGGTGACGCCTTCACCCGTTGCTTCGGTCTGCAACGTTACCGTCGAGCCCGAGTCTGCGCTCACCGACGTTGGCTGTGTTGTGATCGTCGTCTTTGGCATCACCATGTACGATGCCGGTGATGATGCTACATGGCCGTGCGAAGAAGAAACTCGGAAGATGACATTTCCGCTCGTACCTGCCTGCGCTGGGACCAACGCATTATACGACGTTGCCTTTAGTCCAGCAGCCATGTTCGTCCACGTTTGTCCCGCATCAGCAGAGTAATCCACGTTGAACGTTGCAGCCTTCTCGATCCCATCGGTGATCCATGTAATGCTTGCATTCGTACCCGCACAGAAGGATGTTCCTGCCATCGGAGTGCGAACGACCAACGTACCGAATGCCCACTTTAGTACGAAGCCATCGGTGCCGATACCAACGGTATTTCCGCCGAAGCTCGACGTTGTCGTCCCCGCAATGATGCCGTCACCATCGGCATTACGCGCGACTGCCGTTGGCATATCATCGCCCGTCCATCCGAAGGTTGTAGAGAAGAGTACTTCGGTTGCGGAGATGATCGAGAGAAATCCGTCGGTGCGACCCTTCGACTCTGCCGATGCACCTGGGCCAACAATCGGAAGTGTAGACGACGTTGTTGTCCCCGTGATCATCGGATTACCCATCGCATCCCACGTTGCATCACCGGCATCATCATCGCCTTCGCCACCGAAGTAGACAGACGTGCGAATCCGAGTACCATCTCCGCTCACAGCCACAGCAAACACATCCGCCTTGCCACCATACGTGTTTTCAGACGTGGTCACAGGCAGGTCCTTCGAGCGCGTAGTACCAACGATCATCACACGTCCATCGTTATACGTCAGAATGCGTTTTGCACGGTCTTCGCCAGAGCCACCGAAGTAGCTCGTGAAGATCAGCGCTCCGTCTGATGCAAACTTCGTTACAAGCACGTCTGTGGTGCCACCATTGTAGTCTACGTCGAATGCATTCAAGCCCGTCTCGGCCCAATAGCCACCATCGCATCTATTATAGTCCGGAACCCATACCAACGTTTTCGTGGGGGATGTCTCTACGTCGTTGGAACTCGTCCAACCGGCAGCCACCATGCTGTTGACACTGTCGCTCGTAATCGTCGTCAGTGCATCGTCACTCACTCCGCCCACATACGTGAACGTTTCTACATCTACGCCAGAGCGATTGATGCTCATCACAAAGCCGTCCCATTTTCCATATGGTGTACGACGAAAACCGGCAACCGGAGGGAAGCCCGTAGGTGAATTTGTTTGTCCGCAAATAAGTGCAGTGCCTTGAAGGTTGCATGCAATGCTAAGCGGACGATCTTCAGCAGAGCCGGAGATGTACATTCCTCCGAGAACATGACTCAGATCTGATGCATAACGCAATACAAATCCGTCTATCGTACCCGAGTACTTGCCACCCTTTGAAACAGAGACCGGAAGATTCTTCGAGTTTGTTTCACCCGTCACCCAGATATCGCCAAGTGGACTCATCGCCAACGAACGCACAACTTCATTACTGTCACCCGCGATATACGTCCACGCAAGCAACTTCGTCAGCCCCGCATCAAAACATGCAATGAATCCATCAATGCCTGCCGCACCCGTCGGCGATGCACCATTCGATGGAACGATAATGTCAAACGACGACGTCCATCCGGCCACCACAACATTGCCCTTTTTGTCAATGCCCATCGATGTTACTTCTTGATTTCCCGCGCCGTGAATGGCATAGGCCGACACAATCGGATCAATCGTGATTGCCTCGCCACCCTTCCGTCCCTGCACGGCAAAACCGATCTCTGCGCCGCGTGCAATGGGAGTAACGGAGCGGGAATGATGGGGGAGGGTGGCAAAGGCGGCAAGGCCCGACATGCTCATCGAGCCAAGAACTGTGCGGCATGTGAATCCGTCCGCAGTAGCAGAGAATGCTTCTGTGCCCTTCACAGAAAAGAGTGGCGACGGGAGGGAGGCACCTGCATCGACGAGCACGTTGTACCGAACAGACGGTCCGTCCCATACATACTCAAGATGAATGCCGGGACGTACGTTGCGGACAACCACTGATGATGCCGTGGTAGGTGTACGGCGTTGTTGCGAGCTGTTCTGTGAGAAGTAGACCAGAGGTGCGTCTGCATCGCGCGTTGTTCGAACGCTCCTCGATCCGTTTGCACCGATCACGTCCAACGTTACCGCATGATGCTCTTGGGCGCCCGAGGCTCCAGGAGCTCGTTGGTCAAGGATCATCCCCGTTGTTGTGATCCACACCATCATGTCCGCCGTGGCGGCACCATACAGCACGCTGGATGGCCATTGACCTGTGTTTTCGACAAATACGGTGGGACGTGGAATGGGCGTTGCCAGCAACGATGTTGTCGCAATCAAGAATAAGAGAAATGAACGCAGCACGAGGCCTCCTGAAGTACGAATGTGTTGTGTAGCGTACTATATATATGAATTTGGAGGCAAAAGATACATAGTCAGTCTCCGTTTTTTGGTAGCTTCGAACCAGACAAGTTCAATACACAAAGGAAGGCCCTGGCTATGAGGATCGACATGCAGTGACTGCTGCTCGCTGTAGTGCTATGCTGTTTGTGGTTCCGTGCGCGCGCAATGAATGTCGCCTTCGATAGGTGCTACGGGTGCAATTGGCATCGCAGGCACGCCGTCGCTCACGCCCATTTCGTATACGATGGAGGCGCCGAACGGGCTATTCACTTTTAATGATTCTGGTGGTAGGGCATCTGCACAATTGTATGCGGTGTCGGGTTACATACATGTTCCGATGCAACCAGCACTCGACCTCACGGGATGCGTTCGGATAGCTGTTCGGGAAGAATTGTCACGGATCGCCGTTGGTAATTATCAGAACTTTCGGAACTCGTATGTAGAGGTGCGAGCGCGACTGTGCTATGTACTGAATAGGATTGATGAAAGCGGCGACACAAAAACCGAATTTCGGATGGGGATTGATGCGGGAGTGCAGTCATACAACCTCGCCTACGATCTTCGTTCGTGGCGGCATCTCTATGATCAAGACTTTGCGCTAGGCACGTTTTCCGCGCAGGAAACAGCTTCGGGCCTACAGCCGGTAGCATGCTGTACTGTGCAGGGCGTACTTATACTTGTCAAAGACCTTTGGCTCACGTGCACACTAGATGCCACGTATACATCAGTGGCGAGCCGTCACATCAACATTGTCGCACGAGAATATCAACCGTACGAATCGCTCAATGCACAGTATCGAACCGGTGTTCCATTTCTGATTTCATTCGGCCTGGGAATCGAGTACGCATTGTAGCCAACAAAAAAGATAGGAAGCTTGTGTGTAGATTATGCCCATGCAACCATCGAACGATCCACTCCACGGCCTTACTCTCAAGTCCATTCTCGAAGAACTCGTTGCCCGACATGGGTGGGAGGAGATGGCGCGCCGCATTCCTATTCGCTGCTTTATGTTCGAGCCCTCGATCACGTCAAGTTTGAAGTTCTTGCGCAAGACTCCCTGGGCGCGGGAGAAGGTGGAGAAGTGGTACGTGGGAAGCAACATATAACGCAAGGATGGCTGATGAAAGCGTGGCTTCTACACTACGCATAGGTGATAGCGCCGGTTTGCACTGGTATCTGTCTGCAGCGCTCGGACTGCAAGCGGCGTTGATGAATATTGCCACGCCGCTCGATAGCGTGCCCACACCAATTCGGACAATAGTACTGTGATGCACTCGGACGTTGAGGCAGGCACTCAATGGCGCGACGCTCATCCATGCTGAGTGGTAGGGTAGGCGGCGAGGTGGCAGGGTCTGGGTTTAAGGTGGTGCGTCGAATGTTGTACGTCTACTCTGCAGAAATAACCAACCGTAAAACAACCAGTCATGCGATGAGCGACGACGGGATTCCACCACATCATGATGTGCTCGACAACGGGACCACGTTTGTCGTAGAGCGAATTCCGATGAGCGGACACCACAACAAACTCTTCGAATTTGCAACGGCTGTGAACTATTCGCTGTTCGCAGCCCTTGCCACCTTCCAAATGGTGTTCACCATTCAGCCCTATGTGCTACTTCCGCTCACCACCGCGCATGTGAACTACACAGCCACCCAGCGCATCAACGTTGGATGCGCACTGCTTGTTGAAGTGACATTATAGGTGAAGCTCTGGTTGCAGTGTGTAAGGCATGCTTGGCCTAGCTTCATCGAAGAGCAGACGTCGGTGGACTTTGCTTTGAGAACTACTATGCTGATGCCGCGTCCGTGTTGTTCACTACATTGATCTTCGCCTGGGCGTACGTAGATGCTAGTGGAAGAACGAGGAGCGTGCATTGCGGTTAGGGCGATTGCTCATGTTGATGCGCCTCAACTGATGTTGCTCGTTGAACGGCGGACGCGTCGTCAGTACAGAGAATGGGTGCGACGTTGAAGTTGAATTGAACGTCATTGAGGGTGTGCACTAATAGGACTTCCTATGTTGGGAAAGCACCTATCAGCATTTCGTGACCGTGTTTTCTTGTCGAGAGGCACTTCGGTTTTTTGGACGTTGCGCGTTACGAGCACAGCAGTCCTAGCCTACAGATTTCTTGTTGACGAGCGCGAGCTGCAAAGCACGGTACTCCTAAAGTGGATGTTGTTCGCAGTTGCTATGGGGTTGGTGAATTATGAACTTCACCGATATCGCAAGGCCAAGCAGATTGGTAGTTGAGAGAAAGGGATAGTGTGCGGACTAGAATGCAATGCGAACTGGAACGAAGTTCACGAGATCCCCCGATTGCAATGTTGAACACACAAACGAACATGAACAACATGCAGTTACACATCAGTTGTAGTTCCATGTGTCTACGAACACGCTAACGATAATTGTCTTGCTGTTGATTGGTAGCAGACTCTTCTTATCGTGTCAGCTTAAGATACTATCCATCTTCACGTACGGTGGCATGAACTTCCTTTTGCACTTTGCTACTGATTACGTTACTTCACGTCAAACGTTCATTGTTATGGGTCTAGATCAATTCATTTATGCGCTGTGTTTGATTGCAACCAACAGTTATCTAGCCTGACAAACAAAGAGTTGAAGCCCACCTCTGCAAACAAGAACATGCACAGAGTACACCAATCACCAAGATCTTGTACATCAATACTTCGTGGTGCATGGGACGATCACTTTACCCTATGCCCCCAAGGCGCAAGTGTCGTTCGAGCGTTGTGCGAAATGCCTCGAAGTTCACATCCGTACATATGCTTCTGCCAATATCCAGTTAATGGCATGCTATTGGAATGATTCAAGAGGTGCCTTAACGTTCATGTTGACCGTGCAAACGGCTGAAGCAAGTGGATGCTTTTACTTCAACGTAAAGACAAGACATCCTTTGTTGCAATTTATATTCCACTTCGGAATCAACTGATTTGTGCCAAAGTCCAATTCCTGCCCTGCTCTTAGGACGTCCTGTGTTCCAGAGCACATGATCGTCACGATATTTCCTACGATGTCTGGTCGATCAAACAGCGTTACATCAACAACATCATAGCCCCCGGGGCCGTGCTCACGACGGTCATTGTAAATGACATGGGCAGCCTTGGTTTCGTCTCCTATTGTGTAGGCGACCTGTCCGTACAGGGAATTATCTACAGTAGAAATGTTATACGTCGCAGAGTCCTTGGCAAAACTCCAGACGTATGTCTGGTTTGAACGGAGCTTGTTGTAGAACAAATCCCGATGGAACGTAGTGTCCACCGGGTAATTGCTGTCGAACACGGTAAAAGAGACGACTCTCGACATCTAACGCGGTCGCTCCACAAAGATGCGACAAAGCTTTGGCGAAGCGGGGTCGTTCGTAAAGCTCCTTCGAATTGAAGTAAAAGAACCCGCATACGCAATGGCGAAATAGTTTTCTGTCGCTGTGATCTTGCCGTTAGACTTTGCGGTAAGTGCATCGCTGCCTTGAATACTCGAAGTGGCAAGTGTTGTTCGATAGATGGATTGACCGTCCGTTACTGTTAGTCCATGCCTACCACGAGATTCGTAGGTAGGTTGGCGTTTGCACCTTGGGATGTCATCGTCGTTGCAAGCTCTGTAACTCTGCCTGTAATGGCAGTAACCATTCAACGTACGTTATCCGTGAATCCGATACATTCAATGTGATCGCCAAGAACGCTAACGGTAGGCTCGACAACGGTCTGTTCGAAGACACCGACAGTTGAGAAGTTGACGCTTGATCCTTTGGTCACGATGCGCGCGCTGTCACGTTCACGAACGATTAAGACGCTATCGTAAGCGATGGAGCGCTTGTTAATATCGTCTTCAAGTACGAATCGAATGGCCTGCGCTCTACCAAGCACAGAAGACAGAACAACACAGGACAACATGAGTACGAAGAGTTTCACCGTATCTCCAATGAGTATTCATTACACCGAGAAAACTAACCACAATGTTGGAGCTCCGATGAGCTTCATCCACCTGGCCCGGCACTGTACGTCTAGCGGCTGCATGAAAAGCTCCTGTGCATGTAGGTCCTGTCACACATTGACGATACCTTTCACAAAAGCCGAGTTACGTTCAACGTCAGACGAACTTGTCAACTGAAAACGGTTCCTACTCAACAGAGCACAAGTGCAATGAAATCCAATCCAATCTTCGATCTACGACATCACGCGCGGCATGGTGCCCCAAAGTGCGGTCTTGTACATAGCAAGGTTCGTTCGAGCAGGTCCGCCCGCTACAATACCATCCCTATTGAACGTCGGCCCGTGGTTCGAGCAATGAAAACGGCTGTGGGACTGTTGCCAATCAATGCCAGCGCCTCAATGTGTGCACGCGCTTTGTACGGCAATGTAGGTGCTCGCAGCAATACATGCCACCGCGATGCCATTCGTACGCACGTATCCACCAACGGACTTCAAGGATGCATTCGCTGGCTGCAGAATTCTTTGCGATTCATGATTGGTCTCTGATGGCATGGTGAAAGGCGGCGAGGAGGAAAGGCAACACAACGTAATCGATCGTGTTCGAGCATGGATTGCACTGTAAGTGGCGCACGCCTTCGTGCCGCACGCCATAGTGCCGCACGAAGTTCTCTTGTGTCGCACGCCCTAGTGTCGCACGAAGTTCTCTTGTGGCCTCGAGAGGACTCGATGCGTGTTTTGTAAGTGTATGTAGTGTAATAGGATAGGCAGATTGAAGTGATTGGTGCTGACGGAACTGCTGACGGAATGTACAAAGTATTGTGGCGTGAGCTAAGATGACGCGGAAAGTTAAGTGTGTGCCTTGCGGTCGGTTTCAAGGCAATGAACACCAATTCCCAAATGGAGCTAAAGGTCTAATCCATGCCTTCGATCTCTGCGATGAAGTGGAACTCTGCGGCAAGGGTCGCGCGCGGAACGAGCATCTTATTCAGCTTGATTTGATAGTTGATCGGAAGTGTGGTGCTGCTGCCGACGCAATCCAATCATCAGACCTTACCCCCCACACCCTTAAACTTCTCAACAAAGTCAGCGATCTTCTGAAACACTCTATGCTTATAGGTGAGGTAATTCGGATTCAGCGGACTCATCTTGGGTAACACGGCATTCAGCTCAATGCCGTTGTCACTGGCAAACTCCCTCTTCAGTGAGCTGGTGATATAGCGTCGCGCTACCTCTGCATTCAGGTTCTCGGCGGTGATCAACTCATGCGCCTCGCGCTGTTGTTCGGCTTGGGCAAATGTGAAGAAGGCTTCAATGACACTGGAACTGTCGCTTATCTGGTCGAGATCAGTCTGATTTATGAAGTCCACCATCAGGCTCTCTTTAG
>Ga0105046_10008462_pt1 | contig 16148 bp, 13 predicted proteins | sample MAT03_FD_78385 | JGI IMG/M metagenome (GOLD analysis project Ga0105046, IMG submission 78385) | Freshwater microbial communities from Lake Fryxell liftoff mats and glacier meltwater in Antarctica - MAT-03 (megahit assembly) | ecosystem: Environmental > Aquatic > Freshwater > Ice > Liftoff...
CGCATTTTGCTCTCGCCCATGCCAACAGAGGGGACTCGTACCGCCTGCTCGGCGATCTGGCTCGGGCGGCCAACGATTACACCGAGGCACTGCGTCTCGACCCATTGAATCCGCGAATGTTCACCAGTCGCGGCGATACCTATCGACGCCAGGGCCGCTACGATCTCGCTCTCTCGGATTACGGGGAAGCCATTCGTCTCGATCCGACGAATCCGCTCGTTTATCTCAATCGTGGCATCGCCCATCAGCTTGCCGGCAACTACGATCAGGCCGTTGCCAGCTTCGATCAGGCAGAGCAATTCGACGCGGCCAACCCGGAAGTTTTCCTGCGCCGAGCCCAGGCGTATCAGGATCAGCGATCGTTCGAGGCCGCGATTGCCGACCTTGGCCGCGTGATCGAGTTGAATCCTCGCGATGCCGTGGCCTACATCAGCCGTGGCAGCTTGTACGCGTTAACCAAACAGTTCGACAAGGCGATTGAGGACTTCGGCGAAGCGGCTCGTCTCGACCCGACCTCTGCCCAGGCGCTGCTCGAACGGGGCCGCGTGCTGGCCCTGGTCGGTAACTTCGAGGAAGCACTGGAGGACTGTGCTGCCGCTCTCCGGCTCGACCCGCAGTTCGTGCCGGCCCTGCTCATTCGCGGTGGTGTGTACATCAAGACCGGGGAATATGCTTCGGCCCTGTTGGAATTCAATCAGGCCATCCGCATCAACCCGCGTTATGCTCGCGCCTACAACGACCGGGCCGTGGCTTACTCCAAGCTCGGCCAACTCGATGATGCCATCCGCGATTTCAGCCGCTCCCTTCAGTTAATTCCAGCGAACGCTCAGGCCCTATCGAATCGAGGCAACGCCTATCTGATCCAGGGCAAACACTCGGAAGCACTCGCGGACTTCAGCCAGGCAGTGGACCTCGAACCGAAGTACGCCTCCGGCTACAGCATGTTGCGAGGCCATGTCGAGGTGGCCAAGGGCAACTACCGGCAAGCGATCGCGGACTATGCTGTGGCACTCGCGCTCGACCCGTTCAACCGTGCGGCTCGCACTGCCCAGGCCGAGACGCGCGAGAAGCTCGATTCGGACTTCGAAGTAGCCCAGCCAGTCGAAGTCGTGACGACTAAATCACGGCCAGCGGCGAAGGCTGCCGAGCCCGAGCGAGGCCCGGCTACCGAATCTGTCGCCGAGATTGCAGACCTCTCCGATTGTCTTGTCGAAGAGGAAGCAATCGCTCCAGCCCGCAAGGCCGCGGAGCGAACCCACCTGGCCATGCCCGCAGCCGGTGCAGACGTAACGCAAGTTGCCGAAGTGTCTCCAGAAGATCGCACCCAGTACGAAGCTGAGCAAAAAAAATTCGCTGAAGCCCAGGAAGCCGCCCGCATTCGAGCCTTGGAAGAACGGGCTGCGGAACTTCGCCGACAGTACATGTTGACGGAGGCCAATAAGAAGGTTGAGGCAGCGAAGAAGCCGGCTCGGCGGGAGAAACTCGATCCGGAAGAACAGGCCGAACGGCGCAAGAAGATTCGCAACTACGCGGTGATTGCGGCCGGCCTGCTTGTGCTGACCTATTACGGCGGGCCGTTAGCTATGAGCTTGATCCCGGCGTCGAAGAATCCATACAAGGAATTGGCGGCCGTGAAATTCGTCGAGGAATACACGAAAGACGCCGGGGCCGCGGACGACAAGTTCGCGGACAAGACCATCGTCATTCGCGGCAAAGTGAAAATCGTGCGCTCGGCTCCCCCTCGCCGAGGTGTTGTACCACCGCCGCCAAAAATTTTCTTCGAGCTACCCGAAGGGGAGAAGCTAATTGTCGAATGCCTCTTCGACGATCAAGACATTGCACAAGAGATCAAGGCAGACGTCGAGTATCGCATTGCGGGGAAAGTCCAAAAGTTCAAGCCTGGAACGCCCATTACGTTAAAGCAAGCACAAATTCGCGAAGGCCCCGTCGGAGTTGCAGCCTTCCCCGAACCCAAATCATGGGCTGGTTTGAATGGTGGGATCACGAAGCGCACGACCGAAGATATCCGCAATCGTGAACTTCTTCAACTTGCCGTTGAGCCTTCACCGAATCCGCATACGCCCAAAATAGAACACTTAGCACACCCCAGAAGAATGGGGTCGGTTGTCTTTTTTCACCATGCACGGAGTGACACATGAATCTCGTGAGTCGGAAGAAACGGGCCGGGTTTACGCTGGTCGAACTGTTGGTGGTTATCGCCATCATCGGCATTTTGATGGGACTGCTGCTCCCCGCGATCCAGAAGATCCGCGAAGCGGCCAATCGGGCCAAATGTGCGAATAACCTGCGTCAGGTCGGTCTCGCCGCCCTCAACTTCGAGTCGGCTAATCGGGGTCTGCCTCGCGGTGGCGAGCATATCTTCTTCGGAACGCCGACCGGTGGTGGACCCGCCGCAAACGGCTACAAACTGCAGGATCTGCAGTCCCCGCTCACGCTCATCCTGCCGTATATCGAGCAGAGCGGCGTGGCTGAGAAGTACGATCTGCGCTTCCGCTACAATCAGACGCCGGGCAATATCGCTGCATCAGGTGCGACGCCGCCGATCTTCTATTGCCCCTCGAACCCACTCGCGGGTGACCGCGTTGGCGGCAAGAAGGACACCGCGGGCTACGCTTGCGCGGATTACACGACTGTGCCTTACGTTCAACTCGATGTGAACGGTGCTTCCTCATCGGGTTACTGGAAGTCCGCCACAACGGGCACTTCCTACCCGGACGCCTCCTACAAAGATTTCGGTGCTCCTCCGACAGGTGTTTCCGCCAGCAAGATGGTTCAACTCGATCCAGCCGTGACGGGTATCGATGCACTGGCCGGGCTGCCGACACTCGGCGAAATCGTCGATGGAACCTCGAGCACGATTCTCTTCTATGAAATGACGGGCGCGAACGAAAAAATGGGCCCACCCACGTCAAACGCCTACTACGATCCGATTGAAGCTGCCTACAGCAAGCAGTGGCGTTGGGCCAGCCCGGACTTCTCCTCGGGCATGTCCAAGAAACTGAACAACAACAAGGCCGCCACCTACACCACGGCCGACCCGAACGGTGATGGCTGCACCTTGATGGCCCACGATTGCGGACCGAACAGCGAAGCCTTCAGCTTCCACGGCAACGGCGTTCACATGGTCTTCGCCGATGGCCACGTATCTTATGTTCGCGAGAGCATCTCGTTGCCTCTTCTTCGCGCTTTGGCTACACGAGCCGAAGGCCGCGTTGAAGCCGACGTGAACAACGCGGATTACTAAGCGATTCTCGCAAAGTGCAAACCTGTTGGCCCTCCCACGCTCGTGTGAGGGCCATTTTTCTCGCCAATTCTTGAACGTCACCTCGCCCTCTCGAAAGTTCAAAGGATGAACCGCAAGCTTCTCTCCGTTTTGGCGGTTGGCGTGCTGATCATGGCCGGGACCGCTTACCTGGTTTATCCGAGCAGATCCAAGTCACTGGTCGATCTCTCCAAAGCCAAGTACATGCACTGCCCGAAGTGCATCAAGGAGAAAATGTACACCCCGGCCGGCTTCGACATCCCCTGCCCCTATTGCGAAAAACCGCTGGTTGCCACGACTGAGTCCGTTACCAACTCTGGGAGTACACCGTCGAGTCCCTACACCCAGCTCTACATGCTCCTGCTCGTTGAGGTGGTGATCCTGCTCGCGGCAATTTGGTACGTGACACGTCCGAAAGCTCTACACGGCGACGAGGAATTCTTTTACTTCAACTGCCCGAAATGCAAGCAGAAAATCCGCTATCGCCAACATCAGATTGGTCTTCAGGCCCAGTGCCGACGTTGCCGCAAGGCGTTCGTCTACCCGGAAGGATCGCAGGAAGAGTATGTGGAGTGAGGCATCAAGATAGGCCTATTCGGCATCCGGTTCGAGGACTGCTCGCCAACGTTGAGGTAACACTCGCCAAGATTCGGCATATGTCGATTCGAGTGGGACCATGATGTGGAAGTTTGGCTCAAGGAAGAGCGGCATGTCGGGCAGGGAATCGCCAACAGCAACCGGTTCGATATAAGCTCGCGTCGTCAATTCGCATTCATACGAGACCAATGTCAAGGGCTTATCAGCGGGAGGGTCGAATGGATCATCCTCGATGGCTTCCCAGATAGCGTAGTGTAGACCTTTCGGATCACGCTTGCTTGGCGGAAAGGGATCAACAATCAGCAGGTGAATGCGGTGCTCGAGCAACTCGTACACCTTCTCCAGGAACGCGCGTAAGGCTTGTTTGCTTCCTTTGTTCCCAGGTGAAACGATTTCGATCATCCCAACAATGTCGTCGCCGCTCACATGGCGCACGACAACGGAGCTTTTCTTGCGAACGTAAAACTCCTTGTCCGATTCAGCCATGAATTTGGTCTGCGGTCGAAGTGGAGCGGTCGCCAGTCCGCCACGATCGGGACGCCTGTCTCCTCCCTGGAGCGTCAAGACATCGGGCCCGAAGCCGGCCGCTTGCTGTTCCGGGAGCGCGTAGAATTCCTCCGGCAGAACTCCCGCGTTCAATCGATCGCTAATCGCAGTGATCCATCGATGATGAAACGCATGAAAGATGCCCGCTGGCACACGTTTCCAATTATGCATCGGCATGGCTGATCTCCGCCCTGGAATTCCCGTCTCATTATAATCGAATTGAAACCCGATGCTACAATCACTTCATGTTCCACTTGCTCCGTCTGCTCGAATCAATCAAGTCCCGCGTCAAGCCTCCCGTCGTTATCATGATGGGCTCGCCGGCACAGGCAGCCGATCTTTGCTCGGGCCTTGGCGACCTCGAGACCGTTTGTTACCAGATGGACTTGCACCAGGCCGACCGCTTGCGTCAACACCTGAGCGAAATCGGCTTGTCGGCCAAAGTCGAAACACTTCCCGACTTGTGGGATCTGCCGACGCAATTCAATACGGCGATCTTTCCCGTGGCGGCTCATGGCGAACGTGAGTTGAAGCTCGATCTTCTCGAACAGTCCTTTCATGTGTTGGAACCTCATGGCCTGTTGATCTCGTTGTCGGAGTATCAGGCCGACTCTCTGTTGCCCAAATGGCACAAGAAGATTTTCGGCAAGTGCAGCGAACTGCCGACGAGCAAAAACGGCAGTGTCTTCTGGAGTGTCCGCGATGGCGAAAGGCCTCGACGTCGCCATGAGTTGAGCTTTCGGGCCAAGCTCGGCGAAGGCCCTGCTCACGCGTTTCATTCGCAGCCAGGCGTGTTCGGCTACGGCGAACTGGATGGTGGTGCTCGGGCAATGCTGGAAATCGCGGAGATTCGGCCCGGCGACCGCGTGCTCGATCTTGGTTGCGGTCACGGGGCCGCCGGCATTCTCGCGATGGATCGGGCTGGGCTCGAAGGACATCTGACACTCGTGGACAGCAATGTGCGAGCCATCGCTTTGGCGGAGTCGAACGCCAAAGAGAACGGGCTGGTCAACTTTCGCTGTGTGACGACGGCGACCATCGACGGACTTGAGCCCGGTTCGTTCGATGTGATTCTCGCGAATCCCCCCTACTACGCGAACTCGTGGATCGCCCAGATGTTCATCGAGAAGGGAAAGCCGTTATTGAAGCCTGGCGGCCGACTGTTCCTGGTCACGAAGATGGTGAATCACGTCGCCCCGCTGATGGCGATTTCGTTTCCCGATTCAACCTGGGAAGAACGCCGGGGCTATCATGTGCTGCGGGGGGACGCATAGTAGACGTTCGCTCCGAGCCTGCGCAAGAATCTTGTGGGCATGGGCCTCCAGGCCTGTGCCTGACGAGCACTGCTTGAAAACGAGGGTTTTCTCAAGAGTTCGAATCGGCAGGCCTGGAGGCCCACCGCCACAATTCGATTCTTGCACAAGCTCTCTGCGAATGTGAGAGCAGGCGATTCGAGCAGACACGCTTTCGGTAGAAGTTGAAACTTCACGTTTGCGGAGAGCTTGTGAAGAAAGCAAAACCAGCTCACGCAAAGCCGCAAAGACGCAAAGAAATGCCAAGAAAATGCCATGTTTTTGGTCTCTCTTTGCGTCTTCGCGCCTTTGCGTGAGCATTTTTCGCAAGCTCGGAGCAAACGTCCACAATCTTTCGTAACCGAAATCGGAGTTTCCTCTAAATGACAGCCGAAGAAGTTATTGCCCACCTGAAGCTTCAACCGCATCCCGTCGAAGGGGGCTTCTTTCGCGAGACCTATCGATCGAACGAGCCGCTGAAACGCGGCAAAGACGATCGCTCGATCTCAACCGCGATCTATTATCTACTCACACCGAAGACCGTGTCGGCCCTTCATCGTCTGCCTGGCGATGAGGTGTTTCACTTCTACATGGGCGACCCGGTTCGCATGTTGCAATTGTGGCCTGATGGCACGACGCCCACGTTAATCCTCGGCACCGATTTGAACGCTGGCCAAGTGCCGCAACTGGTCGTACCTGGCGGTGTGTGGCAAGGAAGTTTGCTGATTGAAGGCGGGTCGTTCGCGCTTCTCGGTGCGACCATGGCACCGGGATTCGACTATGGGGATTACGAATCCGGAGATCGCGCCGAACTGAGTGCGCGCTATGCGAACGAAGCGGCGATGATCGAGCGACTGACGCCGTAGCATTGGCATTGCAATGAAGAGATTTTACCACGGATCGCACGGATTTTCACGGATAAGAACGAATGACGAAGTCTGTATTATCCGTGAAAATCCGTGTGATCCGTGGTTAGCAATTCCAAAATGCATCTTTATTCTGCCACGACAAGGTTCACCTTTTTCTCCGCCACGCCAATTTTCGCGATGCGTCCGCTGTTGAATTCGAGATAGTCGCTTTCGATGCCGTCGCTGAAGATCACGCCGTTCTGCGGCATCTGAGAGGTGAGGATCAGTTCCTCGCCGGTGTCGATGCGTCCAAAGGCAAGTCTGGCCTGTGAAACTCTGCTAATGAACGGTTCACGCACGCTGTACTGCAAGTAGTTCGCTTCCCAGTCGAAGCGGTATTGATCGCGAACTTGGTAGGCTCCCTGCCTGGGCTGGAGCGATTCGACCACACTGGCGGCACCGGTCAGAATCGAGCGGTACCAGCCAGTTGAACCCGCTCCGGTCGAGACGATGATGCCGCTGGACGATTGATCCTCCGAGTGCTTGCCATGCTGAAGCCGATAGCGAGCGGATGTGTGTGTGCGCTGGCCGATGAACAGGTCGTTCACGGCATAGAGGACCTGGCCATCGTTGAGCGAGGCTTTCGCCATCGTGACCTGGCGCAAGGTCGGATTACCCTCAAGAGTTTGAGCGAGGATCGCGTTCGCTTGTGGAACCTGAAAAGGCAACAACACGCCATCGTTCCGCTGCGGATCCGGATTGAACGCGACGAGCGGCTGACCCGAAAGGTACTTCGCGGTATTCACGACCAAACCATCACGGCCAAGGGCGACGACAAGATCGCGTTCACCAAACAAGAAGTTTGGCAAGAAGGAACGCTCGATGAACTGGCTACGAGCGCCGGCCGGCATGGATCGCTTCAATTCCACAAGTGCAGCGATGTAGGCATCGTGTGATGACTGATAACTCGCGAACGGCGTGCCCATGTGTTCGAGGTAGAATCGCGCCTGCTCGCGCGTGTTGAACCGTTCGACCAACTCTTCGAGGGCGGTCTTCTGTGTAACGACGACGATTTTGTCGAATGCGGGCATAGTAGGTCTTTGGCGAGCGTCGAGGCGTAAGCCCGACGTGTCTTACCAACGAGCGGAACTCAGGCACGTCGGGCTTACGCCTCGACGCTCGCCTTGGTCGGATTCAAAATCCCCGCGAGCATCTCGGTCGTGATCGTCAGATTGCCAACCTTCTCGGCATTTTGTCCGAGTTCCTTCATTGCGTAAGCCAGCAACATGCGAGGGTCGAGCGTGCGGAACACACCCAGCTCTGCCTCGGCGGCGCGGGCTTTGAACTGTGCTTCAAGTTCCAACGCCTGGCCGCGACTCTCCGCTTCCTGTCGGGCGTTTTCGCCTTGAAGCACAATCAGTGCCTTGCGTTGTTCCTCCATCGCCTTTTCGCTGTTGAGTTCCTTTTCCTTGATCTTGCGCTCTTCGTCTACAGCGGCGGCTCGGCGAGCATAAGTTGCTTCGTCGGCCTTGCGCAAAAGAGTCTCGCGGTACTCCGCCTCCAGGGCCTTCGCAACTTCCGGTGTCGGCCTGGCGGAAAGAAAATACACACTCAACAACTCGACGCCGTGTGCTTGCAGGACCGGGCTATTCTGCCGCAGTCTTGCGAGCACCTCGGCCGCGATGGCCTGTGAATCTCGAAGAGTTTGTTCCAGCGTGCGGCTCTGAATCTCCGCTCGCGTTTCGATTTGCACGATGTTGCTGATCCGACCTGCCAGCTTCTCCGGATCGTTCGAGTTATAGGTTCGCCGAATGGGATCGATGCCAAAGTTCAACACGGAGGACGCCAGCTTGGCATTCACGATGCGATACGTGAGTTGCCCTTGCAGTGTCACTTCCTGAAAGTTGTTCGTGATCTCGTTGAAGACGAAATTCGCATCGACGCTGTTGGTCGGCACGGCAACGACCTGGGTGCTGTGCTTCATGTAAAAGAACGACAAGCCGAGTCCCTCGGCCGCGACCTTGCCGGAAGAGTATTTCAGGATGTAGTCCGTGGGCTGACCCTTGAAGTAGCCGATGTTCAGCATGGGGCATTCTCAATGTTGGCGGACAGAGTCGTCCTGACGTGGTTGCTTCGGCCGTGAAGAGTTGGATTAGCGAGTTGAGGCGACGATTGCTAGTGCTCGGATTTGTCGAGCATCGCTGAATTCTCGAATACTTCACTCCTCGAAGGCGATGTTCCCCGGATTTACGTCGGCCATGTATACGCCGATCGACTCAAGTTCGTTTAGAATGCGCTGCGCTTCAGGCCATCGCGATCCAAATTGATCGCGTTTTTCAGATTCCCATTCCTCAAGCACTTCTTCCGAAAAATCGGGTGGATGATCGAGGTAAGCGCCAGCGAAATCGAGCACGAACGGTCGGGCCACGATGGTCATTTCGATGACCCAGAGTTCGTCGTCATACTCAAGCAATTGTGGGACGACTGAGCCGCAAATGTTCATGACACCGAGTGAGCGCAACCGTAGGTAAATATCCCGTTCCCGCTGATAATGTGGTTCGCGTTCGAAACTTTTTAATGCTGACTGTTCTCCGTTCACATGGTTTTGGGTCGCAAACACCCTACCATGAACTCCGAAGCCGAGGCGATGGATAATGGTCAAATCGCGCGATTGACAGTATTGCTCCGCCCGATCAAAGGTTGTGCTCATGAACCCTCCCAAAGGCAATCGCATCGGCTTTTCCAGCCAAGTTCAAATGCGGTTGAATGTCAACGGATTCTCGCTGCCGATCGCACAGCTTGGGCCCGATTTCCTCATTTTGCGCGAACCCATCGATCACGAACCCTGCGTTGCCAGGATTTCACTTTCCGTTGATGGTGATGTAAGCCATCGGAGCGTTCGATTGCATGAAGGAATTCGTAGAAACGAAGTTCGTACTCCAATCTCCACCGATCTTGAAACGAACTAGAAAACGCTCAATCCACCACCGGCGTCGTCAGCGTCCCAATCCCGCTGATCGTGCCGTGCATCTTGTCGCCGGCTTTCAAGAACGTGCCAGTCGTGTTGCCGACGCCCGCCGGAGTGCCTGTCGAAATGATGTCGCCCGGTTCGAGCGTGACCATCTTCGAGATGAATTCGATGATGGCCGCGACTGGGAAGACCATCTGCGCCGTGCTAGCCTTTTGCTTCACGTCGCCGTTGACAGACAATTCGAGCGTCAGGCTCTGGGGGTCCTTGATGGCATCGGCGGAGACCGCACACGGGCCGCAGGGACAAAACGTGTCGAACCATTTGCCGTGTAGCCAATCGAAGAACACGTCCTTCTCGCGTTTGACGCGATTCGGATTCGGCCGATAGCGTCGTTGCGAGATGTCGTTGACAATCGTGTAACCCGCGACGTACTTGAGTGCGTCCGCTTCCGAAACGTTCTTGCACTTCTTGCCGATGATTACGCCTAACTCGAGTTCCCAATCGACGGCATCAGGGGCCTCGATCGGCAGCACGACGGGTCGATTCGGATGCGTCAGCGTCGTGCTCGGCGGTTTCATGAACACATAAGGAAAGGTCTGCGCACGCTCGGCCGGGATGCCGCCCCCTTCCTTGATGTGTTCCGCGTAGTTGCCAGCAAGGCAGAAGAGCTTGTTCGGCTTCGGAACGGGCACGAGCAACTCGGCCTGGGCGATCGGAATCGCTCCTTGCGGGTTCGGCGTCTTGACAAGCCAGTTGGCTGTCTCGTGCAGGCCGAAATCGCCAAGCAGAGGAAGCAAATCGTCCTTCGTAGGAATGCGAACGGACGTTCCGCGCGCCTGGCTATGTGCCACGGCCGCAGTCGCCACGGGGACAACAAACGTATCAAAGTAAAACGCGGCCCGAGGAGCGGCCTCGGGGCCAATACGGCATAGACGCATGGAGAGCCTCCCAGGTGGAGTGAACTATAAAGAGAATAGCCGATTGCGGCGGCAAGGCGAGCGGAGGACCGTCAGGTCCCCGATGTTGACGCTCCTAATGAATTTGCATCATCGGGGACCTGACGGTCCTCCGCTCGCCAACGAAGCGAAGCGACATACAACAGCCGACACCTATAACTCGCGGCTGTTGCTTTCCTCTCCCGGAAAGGCTCGCTCCTGATGTCCCCACCCACTGGCACGCCAACTCTTTGGCGCTTGCTGCTTCTTCTCGGCATCGCCACGCTCACGGGTTTGGCCTGGCTCGCGCGCGATACGATCGGTGTGCGTGGGCAGGCGTTCTGCGGCATCATTTGCTTCCTGGCCATCGCGGCCGCGTTCTCGACCGATTTGCGAAATGTCAGTTGGCGGACCGTGGCAACCGGTCTCGGCCTTCAATTCGTTCTCGCTCTCTTCATCCTTCAAGTGCCGATCGTCTACGACTTCTTCGAGTTGATTGGCCGAGTGGTCGCGAAGTTCCTGGACTTCGCCAACGAAGGTGCCGAGTTCGTGTTCGGTCCACTCGCCAAGCCTGCCGTTGCCGGAAAAGCGTTCGGCCCGGGCGGGGCCGTCATCTTCGCGTTCCGGGTTTTGCCGACCATCATCTTCGTTTCCGCCTTCTTCACGGTGCTCTACCACCTGCGAGTCCTTCAACTCGTTGTGTGGGTGTTCGCAAAATTGATGCTCCTGATTTTCGGAAGGAAGGGTGTGAGCGGGGCGGAGGCACTGGCTGCATCCGCGAACGTTTTCATGGGGCAGACTGAAGCCCCGCTGATTATCAAGCCATATGTGTTGACGATGACACGCTCCGAACTGCTCGCCCTCATGATCGGCGGCATGGCCACGATCTCGGGGGGCCTGATTGCCGTCTACATCAGTTTCGGGGCCGACCCGGTTGCGATTCTGGCCACCAGCGTGATGGCCGCCCCGGCCGGCTTGTACCTGTCGAAACTTCTTCTACCAGAGACCGAAGTTCCAGTCACACGCGGTGAAGTGAAACTGGCCGAAGAGCGACCCCACGCGAATGTGATCGATGCGGCCGCGGCCGGGGCTTCGGAGGGCATGATGCTCGCGATCAACGTGGCCGCCATGCTGATCGCGTTTATCGCTTGCATCGCGATGATTAACTATGTCTTGCGCTCGGTCGGCCCGGAAATCGGGCTGTACGATCTGTCGCTGGAATGGCTCTTCTCGAAACTATTCGCACCGGTTGCATTTTTGATGGGCGTGCCTCAAGAGGATTGTCCACGCGTCGGAGAGTTGCTGGGCAAAAAACTCGTGCTAAACGAATTCGTCGCGTTTCTGGATTTGACCAGCGCCAACTCCGTCCATGAAGCTGGCAAGTTCGTCGGCGTCGTCAACATTCAAGAACGATCCTACAAACTCGCGGCCTACGCCCTCACCGGCTTTGCCAACTTCGCGTCGATCGGCATTCAACTCGGCGGCATCGGCGCCATGGCCCCGAATCGACGCAGTGATCTTGCACGACTTGGAATGCGGGCGTTGCTGGGCGGATTTCTGGCCACTCTCATCAATGCATCAATCGCGGGCTTGTTGATGTAGCCCAGCTGTCGCTCCACTTGATCGGGGCTCGACGTTCTGGCCGCTTCGAGGCCGCTTTTCCCCAGCAAAACTACGGCAAACCCATAATTTTCAACTTCTGCTATTGAAGTGTACTTTTGTTCAGTTAAACTAAAAGGAGTCAGATGCAATTTCCACCTTGAGGCTCTCATGCACCACATCCGAACTCTCTCCGAAATCACTCGCCGAATGACCCTTCTTGAGCCTTTCCCCTTCGAAGAAAAGCACGTCACGCCCCTGGGCGAGGCGGCCCGGCAGCGGGCTGCGGCTTACGTCCGGCTCGCCTACAAGTTGGCGTGGACCTTCGCTCATCAGCATGCCCGCGACATGCCTATCGACGACTTGAAGGCCGAGGCTCTTTGTGGCTTGACCTACGCGTCCGGCTTGTTCAAGGAAGAGTATGAGGTTCCCTTCGGAGCGTACGCGATGCGTGTGATGCGCCAGCGACTGACCCAAGCCGTCATCCGTTGGCGAAAGGCGAAACGAGTGGGGTTGGCATCGCGGCATCTTTGCGACGACGACTCGGAACCGAAAGCTCGTCCCGAACCGGACGTCACGGAAGCGCTAGAGGTCCACGACATGTGCGAGCAGGTTCGGCGAGTGATCCCCGCTCGATGGTACGAGGTGCTGTACCAATATCATGGTGAAGGACAGACGCTCGAAGCGATCAGCCAACAACTCGGCGTAACACGTCAACGAGTCCGACAATTGCTTTCCAACGCCCGCGACCGGGCTCGCCGGCAGTTTCCGGAATGGACGAGCTTCTAATGAGAAGCAAGCTGGCCCGAGCGCGGCCATGGAGAAGTGGATCGATCGCAAGAACATGTACTCGGTTAGATTTGAAGAGCGATTCGAGTACTCGAAGTCGGGTGTATGTCGATTCTGAAAACGAGGGTCAGTGCTGCAATCTCGCCAAGGTGGTTCCCCGAACCAAGAAGGGTCCATAAATCTCCCTTAACCGGACGACATCCTCAAAGATCACATCATGAGCCCCATCATCGGCATCGACCTGGGAACTACCAACAGTGCCGTTGCGTTTATGTCGCCGGATGGTCCGAAGTTGATTCCCAATGCACTGGGAGAGAATCTCACTCCCTCGGTCGTGGGCCTGGACGAAAAGGGAAATCTGCTGGTCGGTGCCACGGCTCGCGAGTTGCGTGTAACCAAGCCGGAACGCTGTGCCTCGCTCTTCAAGCGATACATGGGCACCGACTGGTCGGCGACACTGGCTGGCCGCGAGTTCGGACCCGAGGAATTGTCGGGACTGGTTCTGCGTTCGCTGAAGGCCGACGCGGAGGCGTTCTTCAAGGAGGATGTCAAGCAGGCAGTGATTACAGTGCCGGCGTACTTCAACGACCGCCAACGCCAAGCGACGATTGCTGCGGGAAAAATTGCAGGCCTGACCGTCGAGCGTATTCTCAACGAGCCCACCGCGGCCGCGATTGCTTATGGGTTTCACGAGGCCAAGGAAGAGAAAACGTTCCTGATCTTCGATCTCGGCGGCGGGACGTTTGACGTTTCTCTGGTCGATCTGTTCGATGGGGCTCTCGAAGTTCGTGCCTCGTCGGGCGAGAGTGCCCTTGGTGGCGAAGACATTACGCGTGTGCTGGCCTCACGAATCCTGCATCGTGCTGGCGTCGCCTACGAGCGAGCAGAAGTCGATTCGCCGAATCAAGTCGCTCGCCTGATTCAGATTTGCGAGAACGCCAAGCTGCGGTTGAGTCGAGAGGAAGAAGTCTCCGTACGCGTTCCCGATCGACACGGGAATCTCTCGGAGAATTCGCAAGAAGTCAAAGTGAGCCGCAAGCAGTTGGAGGAATGGGTCGGCCACATTCTCGCTCGTGTGGAGTTGCCGGTTCGCCGAGTGATGGCCGACGCGAAGATCCGCAAGGAGGATGTAAGCGAGACCATTCTGGTGGGCGGGGCCACGCGAATGCCGCTCGTTGTCGAGCGGGTGACGCAGTTGTTGGGTAAGCCACCGCAGCGCAGGCTGAACCCCGACGAAGTGGTTGTCCTTGGTGCGGCGGTTCAGGCCGGGCTATTCTCGAAATCAGCGGCGCTGGACGACATAGTCGTCACGGATGTCTCGCCTTTCACGCTGGGCGTGGAAATCTGCAAGCGATTTGGACACGAGATTCGCCAAGGCTACTTTCAACCAATCATCGAGCGGAACACGGTGATTCCGGGGAGTCGTTCTGAAGTCTTCTCGACGATGGAGGCGAATCAACGAGCGATCGATTTGAAGATTTACCAGGGTGAAAGCCGAAAAGTGGGAGAGAACCTCCTCCTCGGCAACCTAGAAGTCACCGGCATTCCGGCCGGCCCCGAGGGACAGATGATCGAAGTCTGCTTCACTTACGACTTGAACGGCGTGTTGGAGGTCGAGGCAACGGTGATGGCCACGAAGAAGAAAATCTCGACCGTGATCACCCGACATGCCAAAGGAAGCATGTCAAGCGAGCAGATTCGCGAGGCCGTGCGCGAGATGGCAAAGCTAAAGACCCACCCTCGCGATGAGGCCGAGAATCGATACTTGCTGCAACGTGCCGAGCGAATCTACCAGGAACTCGGCACGGACGAACGCGAGTTTCTGGGACGACTGCTGGACGGCTTCGAGACCGCACTGGCAAAGCGCGAGCCAGAGGCCTTGCGTGCGAATCGGGAAGCTCTTCAAGAGTTTCTCGACCGATTTGATCCCGGCGTCGACTCGGGGGATGACTTGCCATGAGCGATCGTTCAACCGAATTAGTTGTCAAGACTGCCACCGAGGCTTTGGGGCTTTCAGCGGATGCGGAATCCCAACGTGCCAGTGCTGTGTTTCTCGATCGGCTCGCGAAGTCCGAGTTCTTTCCGGACCAGCTTGTTAGAGAGTCCGCGTCGTATCTTCGAGCGCCCCGAAGCGACATAGCCTCGTTGCCAAATCTGAATCAGGCCGTCGAGAAAGCGCTTGCGAACCAAGTCGAGACGTTTGCTGAAGCGTACTGGCAGATTCCGACAAGCACACGCAACGCGCAATGGGAAGAACTCATGCTCGAATGCGAGCGATTTCCGCGATTGGCCGGTCGACTAGCATCGCTCGAGGGTGGGCTGGACATGGACCCCCCGAGTGGTTTCGATGATCCAGCAGACGCGAGACTCGCGGCGGTTATCGTGGAATTGTACCCACTGAAGCCGGCCGCCCGTGCTGAGCGACGGCGTTACTTGTTGAGCGAGACCGGCTCCGCGGTCGAACGCAGGCATGTGGCGCGAAAGCTGTCACTGCGGTCCTGCAATTTGGGCGCGATCGATCATGGCCTGCTGGAGATGATCCTGCTAGGCCGACCGGCGCTGCCATCGCCCACGAGCCGCACCAGCGAGGCACGAGAAAAAACAAGGGCAAATCACGACGTGGTGACAAGAGCGAACAAAGAGAACGAAAGTCTCCATGAACGTTACGAACGTTCGAGAGACGAGGATCTTGATTTTGATCACGAAACACGATCTGGCACGAGGGAGAACGATCAGCCGAGGAATGAGAAAATTGTTTTCGATCGCAAACCAGACTCTAGCAACAGCTGGGACTGGCGTTGGATCACAATCCCATGCTTAATATTGTTCATGGGCTTGATCAGGAATATTGGAAAGGACTCTGGCAGTCCCTCGACGCCCCCTCAGAGTTCGAGTTCCAGCAGGCCTTACAGTTTGAAGGAGAATGGGCCGATTCTCCCGTTCGCCGATTCCGCCAATCCCGATCCAACTCCGAACCCGCCTCTGACGCACGGCCAGATTGGTCTTCTCCTGGATCTTGGGAAGCTGGACTCGCTTTCGTCCGAGGAAGCAGTTCGACTGGGCGCGAAGTTCCTGGTGCTCCGACGACCCGATCCTGCCGCGGTCAATCCTACTTTGCTCCACACTTGGGATACCTTTCAGAAAACCGTTTTGAACGAACGACAACAATATCTCGTTACGCGCTTGCAGGCGAGCAACCTGAAAGTCGACACGGTTCGAGATCTGATGATCGCGTTTGTAAACGCTCGAGATCGGCAACCAGAGGCCGGCAAGAAGTGAGCCACGCCC
>Ga0105046_10008464_pt1 | contig 16147 bp, 8 predicted proteins | sample MAT03_FD_78385 | JGI IMG/M metagenome (GOLD analysis project Ga0105046, IMG submission 78385) | Freshwater microbial communities from Lake Fryxell liftoff mats and glacier meltwater in Antarctica - MAT-03 (megahit assembly) | ecosystem: Environmental > Aquatic > Freshwater > Ice > Liftoff...
ACCGGTGGCATAGGGCAGCCGAGAGCATCGGAGATGACTCTTAGGAGTTCCAGTTCGCTTACTTCCACTTTGCCGTCCGCTGCGATACATGCTGAAAATGCGGTTAACATATCTCGCTTGTCCGCGTTGCGTGCAAACTCCAGACCATTTAATGCTTGGTCAAGAGTCTTGAGCGTGCATTGGTCGCGAGGCAAGATCACCAAGCCTCGGGACAACTTTGGCACCTTTGCGGCTCCAGCGGAAAATGCAGATTCGACAAAGGACGCTTCGCTCCCCAGATACGCTAGGGTTGAGAGTACGGTTTGGAATCCTTGCAGCTGTGATCCGCTGGCCGGTGCATCATCTGTCTTGGAGTCTGTCAGCCGACGGACGAGACGTTTCGTGATAAAGCGTTGGATCGCAAACTCAAATACCGTCCACTTGCTGTCCGCCTCGATCAGGTTGCGGACGTTGTTGCGAAAGGCATTCGCTTGCGAAGGCGAAAGTTGACTCAAGGCGGGTAATGCCAAACAAGCGACAGGTAGTCGTTGCTCGATGGCCAATCGGTCCACCTTGGCGGAAACACGATTCATCTCAGAATTTACGAGGGAGTTACTCGCTTTGCAAAGAAGCACTAGTTGTTTCGCTCGGACCGGATCCTTGGCCGGCGCAAGCAGCATCGCGTAAATGATGGCAACAGCCCCCAGAGGATCGCGAACATCCTCGGCTAGCAACTGGTCCAACTCGTCGACGAGATGCTGGGCATGCACCAGATGCTGGGGGCGAGGTTCGCCGATGTTCGATACAGCTTCCTGTGGCTGTTGTTCATGCCGGTCTGCACCTGCTACGGCCGCTTGATGGACACCAGCAAACGATGAACGAGCCAGAGACAACGAACGCGGGTCAATGAGCTCGGACTCAGAATGAACAACATTCTTGGTCACTGGAAACTCGCCGCTAAACTTCGGATCGATTCGACGGATTCGAACGGGCAGAGCCGGATGGGTGGCAAACAAATTCGACACGACCCCTTCACCGAAAAACATATGGCTCGCTTCGGCTGCGTGCGCGGCCTTGAGTCGTGAATGCTGAGCCCATCCGCCAATTCGTTTCAATGCGTTACCAATACCGTTTGGGTTACGAGTGAATTGAACCGCGGAGGCATCGGCCAAAAACTCACGTTGCCGCGAGACGGCTGCTTTAATCCAGTTGGCAAAGAACACGCCAATGTATCCGATGGCAACCAACGCCCCGCCGACCAGTGCAAAGGCTGCGACCAATCCTAGAGCCCCTTTTTCATTATTGTTGCTTCGCGACGAACGAAATCCGACTTCGCCCAATATCCGCAGGACCCAATAGCCGATGAGCGCGATCAATAGAATTCCGTTGAGCAGTCCCATTAGCCGCAGATTGAGCCGCATATCGCCGTTCAAGATATGACTGAACTCGTGCGCAATCACTCCCTGCAGTTCCTCTCGCTTCAGTGTCGACAGCGCACCTCGCGTAATGCCGATCACCGCGTTCTGTGGCGATGTGCCCGCAGCAAATGCGTTGATGCCCGTTTCACCTTCCATGAGGTAGACGGGTGGCACCGGTGTGCCGGAGGCAAGGGCCATCTCCTCGACGACGTTGAGCAAAATCCGCTCGTCTAGGTTCCTTGTATTGGCTGGTATCTTGACTCCGCCAAGCGCCAAAGCAACGTTTTCGCCATGGTCTCCTAGCGACCAAATTTTGTAGAAGCTGCCCAAGGCGATGAGGCCCGTTACGACAATACTGACCCCAAAAAAGAGCTGAGGATGCCACGCAAGGAATTGGATCGGTCGTTCAGAATCTTTGCTCGCGAAAACAACGATTCCAAGTAACGCTGCGTACACCGATAAAACGACCATCAATACTGCGAAAGCAAAGTACACGATTAGCATCGAAGTACTTCGACGCGCTCGATCCTGATGTTCAAAAAAGTCCATTGAAAACTCCGATTAGAATTGGACTTTGACTGCCTCACGCTCTTGAGGTGCAGAGATCACTTCGAGAAGAGTCGCTGGCGTAAATCTTCCGAAACCCGCGACAAGATTGCCCGGGAATTCTTCGCAAGCGGTGTTGTAAGCTGTAACAGCATCGTTGAAGCCTTGGCGTGAGTAAGACACCTTGTTTTCGGTGCTCGTTAACTCTTCTTGAATTGCCAACATATTTTCGTTAGCTTTCAATTCAGGATACGCTTCTGCAAGACCGATGAACTTCGTCATTGAACCAGCCAGAGCGACTTCGGCTGTTGACAGATTCTGCATGGCGGTTGGGTCGCCTGGGTTTGCTGCCGCTTGTTGTCCGGCAGACATGGCCGAGTTTCGAGCTTTAATCACAGCCTCGAGCGTCTCCTTTTCGTGCTTCATGTATCCCTTGGCCGTTTCGACGAGATTTGGGATCAGGTCATATCGGCGTTTCAGTTGGACGTCGATTTGAGCGAATCCGTTTTTGTATCTGTTTCGCAATGTGACCAAGTTGTTGTAGATCGAGACTAGGTAAAGCAGGAACACTACAAGGATGCCGCCCGCTACCAACAGGCCGATGATGATGAACATTGTTGTGGTCATTATGAGTCAACTCCGCGAAGTAAAAGCCGAAAGTGGTCCGTGCAAGTTGCTTAGTATAGACGAAATGGAAGTAGTAGTAACCGCCTCGCAGTACCGGCACCGCTAAATCGGTCAGTAGCCGAAAGTTCTCGTTTAACGACACCACCTAACGAGACCAATGCGATTTCTCCCCCTCACCCCTTTTTAGGCCTTTTTGGGCTTAAGGGGCCAGGGGGAGAAATCGCATCGGTTTCGTTCAAATCCAGTGAGATTTCGTTTCGAGTGTGGTCCTAAATGTGGCTTAGCCACGAAGCTGACGCTCCCACGGGTGAACTCGTTGGGGGCCGCCTAACCATGTTATCCCTAGACCCGATAGCGATCGGGTGACAGACGCTGGATGTCGATCTTGGTCCGTCGACCATGCAATACTTGATTGACGAGTTCGCCCGTGATGGGGCCCAAACTAAGCCCCATCATGGCGTGGCCAGTTGCGATCGTCAGATTTTTCCAAGCACTCGTTCGCCCGATGTAGGGCAATCCGTCTGGTGATACAGGTCGCAAACCGCACCAGGGTTGAATTCCATCGAAATGTTGCACCCGAAACCGCGGCATGTAATCCGGTATGTTCTTTAGGATACCGTACACGCGACGCGGGTCGATCGATTGATTGAGCTCACCGATTTGCATCGTACCGCCAAATCGCAGTCCGTTGCCAATCGGCGTAACGGCGACCTTGGCTTCACAAAGAATCGAGCACACATTAGGCAGCTCAATCGGGTTGGGGAGAGTTAATGAGTAGCCCTTTCCAGGCTGCAACGGCAATTGCAATTTCAGCTTTTTCACCAAGCCCTCAGACCAAACGCCTCCGCAAAGAACAAATTCATCGGCTTCGATTTCGCCCAACTTCGTTTCGAGCGCTACGATCGCTTGGCCCTTCGTTTTCCAGCCAGTTACCAAGCAGTCATTCTGGATGTTTCCCCCAAGTGCAACGATTTGTTTTTTTAGTGAAGCCAGCAATTGTGCTGGATCGAGATGGCAGTCTTTTGGGTAGTAGACGCTGCCCAGGATGTCCATGGTGACATTGGGATCCAGCGCGCTGGTTTCGGCGGCATTCAACGTCTGAGCTGGAACACCGAGGTCGCGAGCGCGACGGGCAATTGCCGATTCCTCTGTCATCGCATGCTCTGATTTGCAGAGCATTAACAGCCCCTTCTTGGCAAGCGAGCAGTCGATTCCAGAATCGCTCCACTGGATGTAAAGATCACGCGAAGCAAAGCTTAAATCGCGGAGCAGCGGAGCCGCTTGTCCGACTTGGGACTCCGTGGCCGCCAAATAGAATCGCAATCCCCATTTCATCAGATTCCAACTTAGGCGAGGTTGGACATGGAACGGAGATTCAGGGTCCATCATCCATTTCACCGCATTCGCGAATGCGCCAGGTGCCGCGAGTGGAATGAAGTGACTAGGGACGACCATCCCCGCATTGCCAAGCGAACAATTGTCGCCGGCATTTGAAATCCGATCCACGACGGTTACCTGGGCACCTTCGCGCAGAGCGGCATAGGCAGTCGACAAGCCAATGATACCGCCGCCGAGAATAACTACTTTTTTACGGGAATCTGCAACCATTCGAGTCGTTTCAAACGCGAGTTTCGAAATAAAGAGGCGGGCATTCTAAACGAAGCTGGCGCAATCTAAAACCGCGATGGCTTGCAAATCGCTACTTCGTTTCTGGAGCACGATCTACGCGTCCAAACAGATGGCCTCCGACGTTGTCGTGTTTCCAGGTTCCTGCATACTTTTGATCGTGAAAAACAACTCTCGCTGAAAACGTTCCCAGGCCAGGCAATGAAACCGAATCCATCACCATGACGGGTGTTTTGCCTACCCATTCCACATTGATTTCAACAGGCAACGAAATATCCTTGTCGCCGTATTTGATGCGAGTGACGATTTCCCACAAACTTTCGTAGCCGTCCAGTTTTTTCGCACTCTTGATTTCATATCGCTCTTCGTTCAATTTATCGAGCGGCTTTCCGTCAACCGAAAAAACTCCCGTCAAGACGGTTCCCGAAAGGTATTTCGCAAATTCCTCGATAGGTGGTTTATTCGCGACCTTGGGTTCCTGGGCAACGCCTGCTCCCAGATAAGCAGAAATCGTGACTCCGATTGCAACCAAAAACAATCCAAAGCCAATTCGAGTTCGATTCATCATGATTCATATCCTGTTCGGTAAGGTGTTACGATACGGTAAGAAACTCTATATATTCTTAAGAAATTGAACGGCCATTGAAATCTCTTCGAGCGGATTTTTGGCGTTGTCTCTTTCGACAACGAAGTAGCCGGCAAAGCGAAACTCCTCAAGAACTGCCACGATTTCTGGAAACTCAGCCATTCCTCTGCCGAGCGGAACTTCGGTTCCCCGGCCCCGTGCCTTGTCCTTTACACCGTCTTTGGCGTGGACCAACAGGATGTGTTTGGCGATGGACTGCAAATCTTTAAGGTCGTATCCGTTTACGAGTAAGTTGCCTGGGTTCAACGTAACTCCAACACAGCCGTCCGGCAGCGAATCCAATAGTAAAGCGAGCCGAGTCAGTGATTCGGCACCTGTTTCGCAGCCAAGAAAAGCCCCAATACGATGGCTATACGTACCGAGATCGCTCAGAACCGTTCGCATCAACTGAAACGAAGGGTCGTCGGTCGATTCGGGAATGGATCCTACATGATTCACGACGACATTGGCACCAAGGTCGTGCGCCATCTTCATTGCCTGTTTGGTGCCATCGATTCGACGTTCTAATTCGTCCTCACACTCGTAGCCCCGACGCGTGGGGTACCTCACCGATGCAACTCGCAAATTCAGATCTTCAAGCAATTTCCGAACTTGTCGCAGTGCCGTGCCGACAAGTTGAGATGGCTTTAATTCGTAGCGAGCATCAATTTCGATCGCATCAGCTCCCATGCGGGCCGCCACGTGTAAAGCTTCTTTAAACGGCAACCTCAATCCAGTGAGTTGAACACCTACACGTAGACCAGGCAAAATGCAACCTCTATCAAAAGCGTTTCGCCGATACCCGACGGGCACCGCTCTTTTATTCGGGTTCATTCTATACGGATGGGGCGTCGCGTCTACGCTGGCCGACGACAACTCGTCGACGAAAATCGTTCGGGAATGGGATTTCGGCATTACCGAAGACGTTCGCCGCGATGGCTGGCCAGACGACTGGACCCGCAGAATTGGACAGGATTATCCAAAATTCATTCCAGTTGCAATCCATCAAAACGCAACATCAACCCAAGATCTTGCTGAAATCGAGAGCTTTCGAAGGCTTGCCTCTCAATTCTATGTTGGTTGGCAGCAGGGCAAATGGCCATGGGAAGTCATTCCTGAACGCGTTCCACTGGCCATCGACCAGTTCCTGGAACGTTCCGTTTTAAATCCATTCCTCCGGGTGAACATGGATGGTGGCATGGTTGAGGTCGCATCACCGGTCGTCAACGTGGATATCCACTCCGTCTACTTTATGTCAGCTCGGATTCTTTGCGATTCACCCGACTACGAGGCCAGTGCAAAGCTTCGGTTTTTGGACGCCGGCGGAAAGACGCTATTCGAAATGCCGACAAAGTCATTTTCGGGAAAAACAGGCTGGAAATCGGTATCGACCGACTCACAGTACCCATTCCGGGACAATCTGAGCGCCGTCCAAGTTGTATTTCTAGTCCAGCCGAAATCGCTGAGAGCATACCGTGGCGAATTTGCCTTCGACGCGGTTCGAGTCTACAAAGCTCCACGTCTAAGCTTGTCCGTCAATAAACCGCTTGCAGTATACAAAAAAGGGGAAGATGTCATCGCACGCTGTACGGCGAGCGGAATGTCGAGCGAGCAAACCAATATCGAATTGATTCTGACAGACCACACGGGACGCGAGGTCGAAAGGAAAGAGAAATTTTTCACTCCAACCGAGTCGGAGAACCCTCGATTCATTTCAAAACAGGAAGTCGCTGTCAAGACCTTAGGGAAATCAAACTGGGAGGGAAGGTGTGAATGGCCCATATCAGGCTTAGAACCCGGTTACTACGAGATCAGCACGAAACTAGCCAAGGGGAAATCTGGCGTCTTTGAATTGGACGAGCAATTCATTGTTCTACCGAGCGATGCATTGCGAAAACCAGATGCTCGCTTTGGATGGACCATGTCCAATCGAAACAACAGTCTCCTTGAAAGTATGGAGACCGGACTGCTCATCGAACTTTTTCGTCTGGGCCAGGTCGGACGCGTCAAGTTACCGATTTGGTATGACGCTCAAGATGCCAAGGCGAGCAAAGCAGTCACCGAGCGCGTGGACAAGATTCAGCTAGTCGGTATCAATTGCGTCGGTGTGATTTCAACGCCACCGCAAAGTATTCATAAGCATTTTACACGTTTGATTCCTGGTGAAACGGGCTCCGTATTGGAGGACTCACTTCTTATTCAGACTTTTCTGGAACCGGTCATGCAACAACTGTGCATTCGCGTCTCCGACTTCCAAATCGGCTGGGACCATGAAACAGACGTCGTATCCAATCCGCGACTACGGCCTGCGCTCAACTCCATTCAGAATCTCGCACGAAGGTACGGACAAGATACCCAGATAGCGGCTTCGCGTAACCCGCTATACATCCCACCAAAAGAGACATTGATCGATCGGTGGCAACTCTATTCCACTCTCCCTACAACCGCGTCCGAGATCGAGGGTCAGTTAAAGAAAGACAAAAGCGATACTTCCAGTCGAGATCCCTGGCTAAGCTTAACGCCCTTAAGCGCTTCCAAATACAGTTTGAGCGTCCGCGTGCAAGATCTTGTCACTCGCATGATAAAGATCGCCAGTGGGCTAGGGGGCACAAGTACGACCGGCTGGATCTCGAATCCAGCGGACCCCGAAGTAGGGCTATTGGATGCCGATGGTGGACCGCGAGAATTGTTTCTCCCTTTTCGGTCCACTGCCGCTGCGTTGTCCGGCATGCGGCATATTGGTACTCTGCCCGTTCCAGCCTTAGGCGTAAATCATTTAATCTCCAATGGCGAACAAGCACGACTCATTGTTTGGTCGGACCGAGCACGGACCGCGCAACTCTATCTCGGTGAACGGGTGACGGCAAAAGAAGAGAGGGGCCGCTCCGTCGACATCCATACCATCGACACACCAAGCGGACCAGAACAACGCCTAGATTTCGATAAATGGCCAATCGTTATCGATGGAATCGATCCCCGAGTTGCGAGGTGGCGTATGGGTATCGCTATTGAAGACTCTCGACTTGACCCCTTGGTTGGTCAAACACAAGAATTGAAAGTGCGATTTGCAAATCCTTTTGCAGAGCCTGTAGCCGGACAAGTCACAGTAATCGCGAAATCCCTTTTGTCGGAGGAAAGACGTTCAAGCTTTGAACTCGACGGAAACTCAAACGGCAACATCAGTGCGTCACTGCAACTTAGACCCGACGCCAATACAGCATCCGCATCCATCCAACTTAAGTTCACGATCCAAGGGGATAAACCGATCAGCTTCGTCGTCGATCAGGAGATTCAAATCGGAACGAGCGACTTTGATTTCGAAACTCGATATGAAATCGATGGCGATAACCGTCTTAAGCTAATCATTGATGCGACCAACCATCAATCCACTCCGCTTCATTTCGATTGTATGTTGCTCATCCCAAATCGCCCTCGTGAACGCACACAAATCTCGGGCCTAAAAGATCGGATCACGAAAACCATTGTGCTGGAGGATGCCGCCAGTCTCATCGGTGAAACACTGTGGCTGCGATGCGAACAGATCTCTACAAATAGAGTCTTAAACTACCGAATCGAAATTACGCCATAGGGACGGCGCTACTGCTGCTGATGATCTAACGATGAGGCTAAAGCGATGGGCATTGGAAGCCGGGTAAACTACTCTAGCGACTCAAACGCCCTTCGTGCCTTAGGGCGTGCCACCCGTGGGTAGCTTGTCGCTGCCAAATAAAGTGAGTTAGGATTCAGCATTCGCCCACTGGTCTAAACGACCATTGCCTGTTCAACAAACGGCACGAAGAAATTCATTTCCGGAATTTCAAGACATCGATCCGTTCCTCGGTCGATCCAGCTCGCGATTTTCATCGCGTTGTTGTGGCAGCGTTTTTTGCCAAAGGACATTCTTTCGGTCGCGGTCATGAATCCACCGTCCGACAAGAGTACTCGTTGTTCTGCTGTATTCAGTAGGCCAAAGTATTTCGGTACGACCGTTGCTAAAAATCGCTTGGCAACAGGCTGCAGTCGAATCGTTTCCGCAATTTCGTCGCCAAAATTCTTTACCAACCAATCGTAAGTGCCGGTCTCGAGCAATGAGTCGCTCGACCACTCACCGGCTTGAACCGAACCGCTGGCCAAAATCTGGCATGGCCGAAAGAGTAACGCGGATACGACCAGCATGGTTTCGCTGTTTTCAGAAACCGCACTCGCCGCCAGTTGCCTCGCCTGAAAAAAAAGATTGGAAACAGTAAGGTCCCAATGCTTGTCGCCGGCCTGAAGCAGTTCGAATACTTCCGATACCGCCGTAGATTCCGTCCCAACGCGTGATATACCTCGATCTCGAATGGCAATCATAGTCTAGTCCTTTAAAATGAGAGTGATTTTGCTAGCACATTCAAAATCATATCCCTGCATCATGTTAGAATCATGAAGAATGCATTAGCGAGATGTGAATTCGCGAACGCACATGTGGTCATTAGTTGCACATTTCGCAATTCGGATTTTTATAAAGTTTGCGCTGTGAAAACGTCATCGTGGCTAGGTCCATAGTTAGCAACTTTCCAGCCATCGGTTCTCCGACCCCAGTAATTAACTTAATCACCTCCATCGCCGCGAGGCAAGCGACCGTCCCCGCGACGGCTCCAAAGACGGGAAACTCGCGTCGCCAAGCAGTGGGAGCACTGGGTGATAAACAAGCCAAGCAAGCTGTGATTCCGGGCAAGATCGTCGTCAAACTCGCCTCATACTCATACATGGCGCATTCGACCATCGGCTTGCCCTGCTGAACGATGGCGCTATTCATAGCAAATCGTTCGGCAAACAAGGGTGCGCAATCGACAACAATGTCAGCTTGGCTAACCAAGCCCATCGCATTCACTTCACTAACGTTTTCGTCATGAACCTCTAACCGCAACCTTGGGTTGAAAGCCAGTAGCCTAGCCTTGGCTGTTTCAACACGCGACCGGCCGATTCCATCGTGGTTCATGAGCAACTGCCGATTCAAATCGCTCGGCTTGATATTTCCGGCGTGGGCCAGAACTAGCTTGCCCACCCCCGCCGCTGCAAGCTGGTATGCCACGGTCCCGCCTACGCCGCCGATCCGTGAAATCAGTACACTCGCAGCCTTTAGTTTTTGCTGCCCCAGCTCGCCGACGCCATCCGCCCACATTTGCCATTCATAAACGGCGCGTTCCACTTCCTCAAGCATCGGAAGCCCGCTTTCGTCAACACTTGTTGAGGTGCCTTCCGGCATTTCTAACCGCCCGATATCAAGGTAGTGAGTGTCAATTCCGCGCCATCGTACAAGTCGACTGGCCGATCTTTTGTGACAAGATCATTATTCAGAAAGACCAGAATCGAAGTGCGAAGAGTTTGCTCATCATCCAACAATGCGGCTCGCAACGGCTCGGTACCCTCCAACGCGACGCGTTGAATAATCTGTTCCAACGTAGCAGCCTGGTCTACTTCGAGAGAGACTTCCTTGCGTGCGGCAAGCCTCCTGACTTGCGAATCAAATCGAACGTGAATTTTCATTTTAGTGAACCTCTTGAAATGGCAAAAAGGAAACGTAGTATAGCCGCAATAGGGCTAAGCGCAGCGCCGTCCAGGGTAAAGACCGAACCTAGAGCCAATTGCCCGGAAGGGCTGATTGGCCTCATGCCTGCTTGTCTGGCATGAGCCTAACTTTTGCGAGTTAAAACACGCCAAAACCCCGCCACCCGTCCATTCTTCCACTCGCTCGACGCCTTTGGCGGCGAGCGAGTGGAAGAATGGTGGCTTTACGGAGGATACGCGATCTAATTTCAAAACTCGTTCACCTGTGAGCAAGCTCACGGGGGTCCAAAAAAATTGTGGGGTATAAATAGGCTTCCAGCCTGTCATTTTCAATGCGACAGACTGGAAGCCTATTTGGTATCTTAGGAATTCATCAGCCCGATTGTCTTAAAGCCCGTAGCTGCCAGGAGCGGTTAGCAATGTCATTACTTACAATTGGTTTTTGCCCAGCGTTGGTTGCGTTCGTGCTGATGTCCAAGCCAACTCTCGCTTACTTTCAAGAAGAGGACGCCGAAGAAAAACAAGCGAGCGTATACGCCGAACGGTTTTTGTCGATCCTCGAAAAGAATCCTCAGCGGGGAACCGCCCTTGAAAAGGTCTTCGTTCATCACTTGCAACGAGGAACGTTGGATTCGTTTGTTCAGGTTCTCGAAAAAAGAACGCAAACGGAACCAAATGACGGTACAGCCTGGATGCTTCTCGGGCTGTTTGAAAGTCAACGACGATACGATTCTCAAGCGATTCTAGCGTTTGCGCAGGCAGAGAAGCTGCGCACCGAGGACGCATTGCCGGCCTACTATCGTGGCCAATGCTTGCTTCGAACGGGCGAGCCCAGCGCCGCCGTCGAAGCTTTCGAAATCGCGATTCAACGTAAGCCGACGCGCTTGGTCATGCTCGAACTGTTTGAGCTGATCGGCCGAACACATCAACGTCAAAACCGCAACGATCTTGCTCTCGATTCCTGGAAACGCATGGAAGCCATGTTCCCGAATGATCTACGCGTTCTCGAACAAATCGCGACCGTACAAAAACAGGAAGGCAGTTATCAGGATGCCTTGCAAAAAGTTGAACGATTGATCGCTCTCGCCAAGGATGTTTATATACGGACTCAATTTCGCATCGAAGCGACACAGCTACAGATCCAATTGGGAGAGCGGGATAAAGGACTCGCAGGCCTGACAACCATTCTTTCCGAACTCAAACCGGACGGCTGGCTGTACCGAGATGTTCAACGCAGGATCGAGGAGGTCTATCTTAATGCAAATGACAAAACCGGATTGATCCAGTTTTATGAAAAGCGGTTGCAGCAGTCGCAAGATGATATCGAGTCGATTGTTCGGTTGTCGAAATTTCTCGCAACCTCGTCGCGCGTCGCAGAAGCGAATCAGTGGATGACACAAGCCATCGAACGAGCCCCCTCGCGACTGGATCTTCGCCGATCGTTGATAGATCAATTGATTTCAGACCAGCAAGTCACAGCCGCAGTCGAACAGTACCGCCAACTTTCTAAGCTTGATCCAACAAACATGGACATTTTGCGAGAATGGGGAAAACTTGTACTGCGCGATACCTCCAGTTCCATAGAAGAGAGCAAGAAAGAGGCCGGGCGCATCTGGAACAAGATGCTTGAGTCGCGGACGGACGAAGCTCTGGTGCATATCCAGATCGCAGACCTCTTGTTGTCCGCCCAAATGCCCGACGAAGCGGAAAAGTTGTTTGAGCGCGCGATCCAGCTTGCGCCAGATGAAACTCAATATCGTGAGTTCTTCGGCGACTTTTTACTTGCACAAAATCGACGAGAGGAGGCTTTCGCTGTATGGGATGCGATTGCGAAAGGGGAACGTCGCAATGCCCAAAGTGTGATGCGACTTGCAGAAATCTATCACCATGCCAAACAACACGACAGGAGTGCGAGCCTCGCGACCGAAGCCTGTGATCTGGCCCCTAAGGATCCGATGGTTTTCATTCGTACCGCCAAAATGCAAGCCAAGGCACAACGCATTGACGACGCGCTAAAAAGTCTCGGCATTGCGGAGACACTTGCTGACAACGACGAGCAACGCGAGTCGATTATCCAAGACCGACTGGACGCCCTAGAGAAATACAATCGACTCAATCAAGAAGCAGACATACTGCAAAGCCAACTGCGAACGGCTGAGAAGTCAGACTTGACGAAGCTCTCCCAAAAGCAGTTGCTCGTTCGCTACTTGGTGCGCCTAAGACGCTGGCCCGAAGCGCAACGTGCCGTATCGGACGCACTTAGCCTTGATGGGAAAAGCTTACCAATGCTTCTTGCCGCATCCGACATCGCGGAAGGATTGGGCGACGTCCCGCAATCTATCGAATCCTTGCGTAAACTAGCAGAGATCGATCGCAGAAGACGCCAAGAGTATCTACAAAAAATTGCGAGACTCCAAGTTCGGCAGGGAAAGTTTGACGATGCCATCGAAACGGCCAAAGCAGTTGTACAAGCACTTCCATCGAAGGTGGAAGGCTACGAGTTTATGGCGCAGATCTGCTTTCAAGCCAACAAGCGAGATTTGGGAATTGAGACACTCCGCAAAGCTTTTCGAATCGACCCAGGCTCGATGGGCTTGACCATTGCACTCGGGAATGCACTCGCAGAAAGCCAGAAATACTCAGAGGCCATCGAACTCTATTGGCAGACGCTCGTCAAGGCGACCAAAATCGATGACAAACTCGACCTGACGACGAGGCTGAGCAAACTGCATTTAATAAATAGCGGCTCGATCTCGACTCCGCGAAATGCAATAGAGCTCTTGCCCCTCATCGACCGACTGGAGTCGGGCAAGCAAGATCCTGCACAGCGACATGACTTTACTCTGTGTCTAGCTCAGGTGTATCAATCTGTTGCGGATTACGCCAATGCCAAACGCGTACTGGAAGAACTCCTTTCCGATCGAGCACGCGATTCCAATATTCTGCAACAGCTCTCCAAAGTCTGCGCTGACGCGGGTGATCTCGAAATGGCCATCGACTATCAGCAACAGTTGGTCGCCATGCTGCCTGGACAAGAGACAGAGTCGCAACTTGCCAACTTGTTCCGGCAGAATGGGGCGTGGAGCGAAGCCAATGTGATTGTGATGAAGCTGCTGCAAAGCGAACGAGATCCTACTGCCGTCCTGCAAAACATCGATTCCTTGTTGCAGAAGGGCGAACAAGAACTTGTGCTCCAGACTCTTGAACCGATGCTTCGTAAACAACCAGAGAACTGGGAGTTGCTTTTTCGAAAGGGGCTCGCGTTGGTGGGAATCGATGAATGGGTTCAATCGCAATCGACACTGGAGCAAATCTTAAAGCTTGAGATTGATCGCAGTGATAGCGGCTTCCGCAGTTCGAATTCTGTTGAAAAGAAAAGCCGAGTTGCTTTGGGCACAATTGCGTCGAACGAGCAAGCAGCTACGAACGCCGGGCTGTCGGCGGCCAAGGAATTCGAGACGATTGAGCGCTCAGAGCTTTTGGATATTGCCACAGGCAGAGCAGGATTTTCGGATAACGCGTCCCAACGAGGAATGGCGGCTCGGTGGTCACCCAAGACCTACGGTGAAGTACGGTGGGCTTGCATCGCATGGTTGGTTTTTGCGAATTCAAAGGAACCGAAACATGAGTCTTCGTGGATCGCAAAAGCGATGGAAAGGCTAGGAGGCTCTGCGTCCCGGTCGGACTGGATCGACGCATTGGCAATCGCCAAATTCAAGCAGGATTTTGAAGGGCAAATACATGCCATCGCAAGCCTGATTGAGAGTGGAGAACCGGATATGAATGCAGCTCTTCTTGAGAGTGTTCATCGGCGCCAGGTTTCGGGAGTCGTGTCTGAGAATAAGACGCAGCGTCCGCTCACCTCATCGCAACTCAAGCTGTTGACGAATGCGTATGAGTCGGTCATGGATGCGCCTGCAAAGTCGTTAGTGATACCGAGAAACGCAAGTGCAACGACGTACCAGTGGCCCGCGTACCCAAATTTCGCATCGAGTCAATATTCTCAGCAGCATTCAGTAATGAGCAATCAAGGTGTTCTAATGACCATGAACAGTCAAGGCGGATTTGTCAGTTTTCAAGTTCCCCGATCTCCACAAAAGGAGGGGGTATTGCAAGCTGTTGTGAATGAGTTGCGGTTTGCTGGGCAAGCAGACGAGTCAGAGGCTTATTTGAGACGACTTGTGGACACGTCTCAAACGGAATGGCAGCTTACAAAGTTGTGCGAGTTTTTTCTTCGGTTGGAGCGATTTAAGGATATCGAAAAACCATTGCAACGATGGTTTGAGTTTGAGTTGCAGCAGCTTATCAAAAACGGTGCAGTGAATGGTGCGCTCGCCGGCGGATCGAACACTGGCGTAGCGTCATCGGCTTTTGCAATGGACACCCCAACGGACTTTGCCTATCGAATCATCGGAGAACATGGCGAGGACGTGTCGCCTGAATTCCTAGTTCGTTGTGTGGAGTTGGCGGCAGACATTTCAGACCAGCAATTTCGCAATCGAACCTTCCAGCCTATGACCCCCGCGACTCTGTCGAACCGTGCAATGACGAGCTTGTCCAAAAATCAAAACCGAGGGGTCGTGCCAACACAATTTCGGGCTGCAACACAGGTTCAAACCTGGCAGCTCCAGTCTGCCTCGCAGGTTCAAACCTGGGCGGTGAATTTCGTGTCGAGAAGCCTACAGAATCTGCTCCTTTCAGCAAGTCGAAGTAATGGTTTGTCCAAGGTCCTGCAAGAGCGTATCGACAGAGCAGAGGGAGTCGCCAAGCCTTTGGCGATGCTTCACTTGGTATTGAGTCATTCGCCAGAGCTTCAACCAACGGTGGATAAAAAACGAATTGTCGATGCGCTTCGCGAGATAGGAAATGAGCCCGAGTATGCGCTGATTGCGGCAGCTGGGCTGATGGATCGCGGTAGCTACGAAGAGGCGCGTCTGATTGCCGAGAATTTCACTACCGCAGACATTCAAGACACGTTGACTCGCGAATTGATCATTTTGTTCTCTTCTGCGGCACGGAACGAAAACGCTCGCGTCGAAGCTTCCTTGAAAGTGCTGGAGAAACACAAGATTGATAATACGACCGCGCAGTCGATCTATAACGTGCTACAGCAAGGTTCCGCCAAGGACCTTGCAAGAAACTCGGGGCTGCTGTCGAAGACTCTTTCTCGCGGCACGGCGGCAAGACCGCAAACAAGAATAGCTTCACCAACCAAACCTAAACCTGTATTGACACCCCAAGTGACTCGACTGCAAGAAATGGTTCAACTGTCCAACGCTGGAAAGAAAGAGGAAGCGGTGAAAATTGCCCGCAAGATTCTGAGCCAACCTCGGGTTTTCCCCACGACCGTATTGCCCGTCGCTGCTCAGATGGTTCCATTCCAATGGTTGCAAGCAAGTAGACCTCCGCAGACAAGTTCCGGACGTCCGGCGGGGGATGAAAGTCTGCGAGAAACCGCTTTTGATATTCTGCGAAAGCACCTGGAATTGGAGAAACTCATGGAAGAAGCACAGCGGCGTCTCGAAGCGGCTCCCAATTCGTTCGTCCTGCTCGAGCAGTTAGCTGAACTGTACGAGCACGACGAAGCGAATGGGAACAAGACGAAAGCGGAGAATCTATTGGACCAAGCGTTACGAATTAGGCCCAACGCCAACTCGTTGCGACTCCATTACGCGAAGCTACTAAGCGGATCAGGCAAACACGCGGAAGCCAGCGACCAATACTTGGAACTCATTCGGCGGGATGCAACCCTTGGGATCACGACAGTTGGCGAGTC
>Ga0105046_10008465_pt1 | contig 16146 bp, 15 predicted proteins | sample MAT03_FD_78385 | JGI IMG/M metagenome (GOLD analysis project Ga0105046, IMG submission 78385) | Freshwater microbial communities from Lake Fryxell liftoff mats and glacier meltwater in Antarctica - MAT-03 (megahit assembly) | ecosystem: Environmental > Aquatic > Freshwater > Ice > Liftoff...
CCGGCCGCACGAAACCGTTCGACCATGGCGGTAAGGTTGTCGCGCGTGGCACTGGCCGGTTGGCCGCGCAGGCCGTCGTTGGCACCGAGCGCGACGAACACCCAGTCGGGTTTTCCCTTCACCAACCAGGCGACGCGACGCAGACCACCCGCGCTGGTGTCGCCGCTGACGCCGGCATTCACCACCGTCCACGTCAACTGGTCGGCGGTGGCAAGCCGCTGCAGCACCGCGGGGAAGGCATGATCCTCGTCGACACCGTGACCAGCGGTCAGGCTGTCGCCCAGACAGACGATGGTGGCCGCCGGGGTGGTGGCCGGGGCGAAGACCATCAGCAACAGGGACGCGATGACGGACACCAGGGTTCGCATGGCAGGAGATGCTGTGTCCGCTGCGCGATGACCCAACGACTTTCCCGCGCGATTCCACCATCGGCCACCATCGGCCACCATCGGCCACTATCAGCAACAGCCGCTGGCGATACCCAACAGCTACCTCACCATCAGCATTGAATTACCCACATGCGGGAGATTGCTATGGCGCCTGTGTTCATCCTCAGCGGCACCGTTGCCCTGCTCGGCTTCGTGCTCGCCATGGTCGAGATCCAGGCCATGGGCATCCATGGCTGGGCGGCCTCACTGCCGAGCACTTGGCGCATCGAATCACATTGGCTGCTCGACTGGTGCTGCGCCGGACGACCGCTGACCGCGTGGCATGCGTGGTTATTCGGCTTCCTGGTGATCATGGTGCATTTGCCGGCAGCACTGCTGGGTGCCTGGAGCGTCAAACTCGAAGCGCGCACCCTCGGCACGCTGCTGCTGCTGTGGTTGGCGCGCGACGTGTGGTGGTTCGCGCTCAATCCTGCCTTCGGCTTCAGTGCGCTGACACCCGAACGCGCCACCTGGATAAAACACTGGTTCCTGCACCTGCCCGCGGACTGGTGGCTGCTCGCTGCGCTCGGCGGATTGTTGCTGTGGTGGTCGTTCCGGCTCTACGTGCGCGCCAACACCCGACCCGTGGTGACCGAAGAATCGCTCAGTCCATCGCGCTGATGAATGCGCTGATGAATGCGCTGGTGATTGTGCAAATCACGGTGTCGTCGCGGCTGGCGCAGTGTTGAACTTGACCGGCGTCACCTGCGGTTGATTGGCCGGAGCTTTGCCATCAATGGCGCGCGGATCGATCACCGTGACCTGATCACCTTGCACCACCACGTAGACTGGCTGACCATCAGCACCCACCATCTGGACTACCTGGGTTGCCGGTGCGGTGTGAGCAGTGCGGCCCGGCTGCATTGAAGCGAGCCACATCCACAAACCGACGGCGACAGCCAAGCTGGCAGCCAGGGCGGCAGGCCACGGCAAAAAGACGTGACGGATCGGCTCGCGCTTGGGCTCACGTTGGCGCGAAACAGAGCTGTCCGCAGTCGCGGGACGCGTGGCCTCCAGCGCGACCGTCACCAGATCGTGACGCATGAGGTCGTCCTGGCACTCACAGCAGCGCGCGAGGTGCGTGAACAACGCCGGATCGGCAGCGGCATCGAGCGCACCGTCCGCCACCAGCGGGAGCAAAGCCGCGACCTCTTCACACGTGAGGTCACGTGAGGTCTGCTCATCGTTCGTGTGATCCACTGGCGAACCGCTCACAGCGCACCTCGCATGATGTCTTCAAGTTGGTTCTTCAACGCCGCGCGACCGCGGCAGAGACGGACCTCAACGGCTTGGCGGCTGATGTGCAGCCGTTCAGCGATGGCCTCGTGGTCGAGGCCTTCGTCGATACGCAGCAACAGCACCTCACGCTGGCTGGTGGGCAGGTGATCGAGTGCACGCCGCACCGCCGAGACCCGCTCACGCGAAAGGAACTGTTCCCCAGGATTGCGTCCGAGGTCACCGCTCGCGGTGTGTTCGGCCAACACGTCGTGCGACAGACCCTGACGGCGGTCTTCACGCCGGAGGTAGTCGAGGCAGGCGTTGCGTGCGAGTTGGAACAACCAGCCACGCAGCGCCGCGAGATCGCGTACGCTGTCGATGCGCTTCAGGACCTTAAGGCTGACTTCCTGATAGACGTCATCGACCGTCGCCGCGTCGCGCACGTACCGTTGGATGATGCGCCGGAGCGCGCCTTCCTCACGGGTCAGCAGATCGATCGCTGCATGGCTGTTACCGCTGCTGAATGCGGTCTCGGCAAAGGCAATGGGCACACTGGATGTCGCGAGAGGTGCCATCTCAGAAGGTGACGACACCACCTGCGGCAACCTTACCTCGGCCTTGGACGGCGCTGCTGGATGGCTCTTTGAATTTTCCACAAACCGTTGTCTCGTTTGGGCTTCGCCGTTCAGCGCCGGTGGAGGGTCCGAGGCTTCGTCATTCCAGCATCTGGGGAATGGTGACGAGGTCACGGACGGATGCCTTGGCCCGCAACATGGCCACCGTGACGTCGCGCACAGCGAGGGTCTGCGCTCGCCGAAGGGTGCTTTCGATCTCGCCCACCACTTCACCAAACGCGCGGCTGCTGGCCTCGCTGCGTTCACTCACCACCACCAAGCAGGCGAGTTTGTCGGCCTGGAACACCGGCGACAGATCGCCGGGTTTGATACTGAAGACCACCTCGTCGAATGCTGGCTGGTAGGTGCCGGGCTCGACCCAACCGAGCAGACCACCGTCAGCGGCGCCCGGCCCTTGCGACACGCGTTTAGCCACCTCGGTGAACGCCGCGAGATCCTTGCCGGCGAGTTCACTGCGCAGGGTTTCCATTTCCTTGCGCGTGGCCTCGGGGTCGCGCAGGGTTCCCGCGCGCGCCTCGACCTCCATGGCTTTTTTCACCAAGGCCATCGAGCCGGCGTCAAGATCAGTCCGCTCGACCTGACGGGCGATTTCCTGCACCGCTTCGCTCAACAGGCGCTCCTGCTCGTCAACCGTTGCCACCGTATAGGCCTCGATGCGGCTTTCGCTGATGGTGCGGATGGCGGCATCCGCCATGTCCTGCGCCGCTTTAAAAATGGCGACACGCGCTTGGCGTACCTCTTGACGTTCGCCCGGAGCACTCGGACGCAGCACGATCTGGTAGACCTTGGCGCGCGCGGGACGGCGGAACTCTTGCTCGCGCGCGTGGTAACTGCGTTCGATGTCCTGCGGCGCAATATGCGGAATGCGACTCTCGAAGTAACCCGTCACCAGATCGATGATCTGCTGACGTTCGATGTAGCGGCGTTCCTCGGCCTGTTCGCGGAGTGAACGACCACGGCCTGAGGTGCGGGCGCGCTCCATCACCTGTTGCGAGATGCGCTCGTGATCGACCAGCTGGAAACCACGCTCGTCGGCAAGTTGCCGACCATATTGGATCATCAGCTCTTCGTCAGTGAGGTCACTGAGCGATTGTTCGATGAAGGCCACCATCTCGTCTCTGTTGCCCGGACGCGGCCGTCCACGTCGTTCGTATTCCGACAGGCGCATCTGATTGCGCTGCATCACGTCGCCATAGGAAATCACCGAGTCGTTGACGTAACGCAGGGTCAGATCCACCGTCCGAGCGCGCTCTGGAGCTTCCGCAGCAATTCCCAGCGTTCCAACTACCAGCACTACCAGCACCAGCACCAACCATGTCCAACGTTGCATGGGGGCATGCTAGACCTGACCTCCGCAAACCAAGGAGCAGGTCGTTCAACCCGCTCGTGCGAAGTGCGAGGTGCGAGGTGCGAGGTGCGAGGTGCGAGGTGCGAGGTGCGAGGTGCGAGGGCGAACAGCGGGTATCGATGCGTTTGGGACTTCGCACCGCGCACGTCGCACCGCGCACTGCATTCCGACATCAACGACAACACCTTCCGCGAATGCGGAAGGTGTCGCTGAAACGCACCGGAAAACCGGTGAGACGGTTCAGTTGCCGAGGTAGATTTCGACGCGGCGGTTGGCCGCCTTCTCGCCACCACGCGGCGCATACTCACCGCGGAACTGGCCCTGGATGCGCTTGGAGCTGACACCGGCGTGCTGGAGAGCACGGATGACAGAGGCGGCACGTGCGCCGGAGAGGCCCCAGTTGTCGGTGAACTTCTCTTTGGTCGAGGCGCGGGCGACTGGTGTGTCGTCGGTGTGGCCTTCGATGATGACCTGCGAGCCGGCGTATTCGCCAGTGTTCAGACGAGCCGCGAGTTTGCCGATCGAGCTCTTGCCTTCCGGGCTCAACTCGTCGCTGCCCTTGGCGAAGGCGAAGTCTTCGTTCAGCGCCAGACCACGCTCGGTGGCGGTGACACCTTCAATGTCGTCACCCTTGAGGATCTTGGTCAACTGTTCGCCGGCGGTGGGCGCCTTGCCCTTGGCCAGCGCATCGCGCGCGCTCTGCAGCTGCGCCATCAGCGAATCATTTTCGCGCTGGAGCTGGGTAACCACGACGGTCAGGCGCTGATTCTCGGCGCGCAGCTCGTCGCCGACCGCGGAGTTGGTTGCGCCGCGGGTGCGGCAGCCGGTAAGGGCCACCAACGCGATTAGGGGGACGAGCAGGGCGGCACGGGTGAAGGTCATGGACTGGCTCCCAGGGAGGACCGGCCAGGGCATGGACTCGTGTCACGCCACCACCGCCGGAATGGGCGGCACCATAGGTGACCTGCACAAGAGGCGCAAGTGGCTCGGAACCGGCGTGACGCCCGTGTGACGGTAGCGGGCGCATTCCTCGGCGGTTAAATGCGATGAGGCGCGACCATCGGCCGCGCCCCATCTTCTTCTCGCTCCCGGACTTTCGCGCCCGTACTGCAGAATCGAACTGCAGAATCGCACTGCAAAATCGAACTGCAGTGACTTGTTTGCTTGGACTTACTTGGGGAAACCCAGGTCGAGGTGCTTCTCGTTGATCGCACCCTTTTCGGCGCCCATCTCGACCTTGGTCTCGGTGACGTTGTAGGTCTGACCGCCCTTGGTCTTGGCCTTGCCGTCTTCGGTGACCTCGGTGACGACGAACGAATCCAGGCGTTCGCCCTGCTTGGTCGCCTTGCCGCCGAGGTACTCGTCGCGGCGCCACTTGGCCTGTGGGTCCTTATTGTTGGCCGTAATGTCGATCCACTCGCCGTTTTCATGGTTGCGGGTGAAACGCGTCTTGTCGGGATCGACCGAGAAACCAACCCAGGGCGAACCCGAGGCCATGTTGGTCCAGCCGTTGTCATCCAGGCCGCGACGGACATTGCCGCCAGCGTCCTTTTCTTCGGACGAGTGCGGCATCATGGCGATGAAATAGTAGGGCAGGATGAAGGCCGCACCGACGATGACGGTCAGCGCCATCACCAGTGACCAGGCCCAGTGGACGTTGACCACTTCGACGCGCGCGCGGTTCGAACGCACGCTGCGACGCGATGCGGTGCCCGCGGGGCCCTGCGATTCGACCTGCGACGTGCTGAATTCCACCGGACCGGTGGTGCCACCGACCTGGGTCTCGTCGACCGCGGTCATGACTGCGGTGTTGGAATCGGTGAAGCTCAGGCCGGAATTGGTGGCCTTGGTCTTCTCGAAGTTGAGGTCCTTGGTGTTGCCATCGTCGAAGCTCACCACTTCGAGCTCGTCGCCGAAGGTGATCGATTCGGTGGCGCTGCCGGAGTGGTCCTTGCGCGGCTGGACGATGGTTTCGCTCGCATCATCGACCACCTTGCCCAGGTCGATGTTCAGCTCGTCGCTGTCGCCGGTCAGGACGATCGTGCCGTCGTCGTCCTTCATCTTCATCACGTCGTCTTTGTTGAGCATCAGCTTGCCGCTGACGCGTTGCGCGCGAATGGCTCCGCCGTTGATATGGCCATTAAGGGCAGCGTCATCGCATCCCAGCAGGTTCTTGGCTTCCTTGGCGTCGATCATATCGGCCATGACGGTTCTCCAGTCGGGCATTCGCCCATGATGAGCCGGCGAGACTAGATGCGTGGTCACAGGGCAACAGCCGCCCTGCTGGTCGCTGTGGGGATCCGGCTCATACACTCGATGGGGAAAGGGGTTAGCGGCTAGGGGTTAGGGGTAAGGCGCTAGGGGCTAGGGTCGTGCGCACGCGCGACACCCCAGGGACAGCGCTCCTGGATCTCTCGTGGTGCCGACCCTAGCCCCTTGTCCCTAGCCCCTTGGGGCAATTTCCGGGCCTTCCGCCAACCAGGTCAGATCAAGCGCGCTGAAACCCGCCTGCAGCCGGCCTGGGCGGTCGAGTGGCGTTGGTCCGGGCACTTGTCCTGGGAAACGCGCGCTCACCACGGCCTGGAAATGCGCTTCCGGATCCAGCCCATGCCCAGCGCACCACCACTGATGCCAGCGGCTGCCGATAGCGACGTGGTCGATCTCGTCGTGGTAGATGATCGACAAGACGGCGTGCGCCGCCGGATCCATTGGCGCAAGCCGCGGCAACAACTCGGCCGACACATCGAGCCCACGCGCTTCCAGGAAACGCGGCACCGCCACCAAGTGTTCACCGAGGTCGGCGCACGCCAGGGCGGTTTCCCACAGGCGGTGATGTATCGGCTCATCCCCAGGCGCGAGACCGCGGGCGGCCAGGAGCTCCTCCAACAAGCGCGCATGCCGCGCCTCATCACGAGCGATGATGAGAAAATCGCGATGCAGCTCGCTTGGTGCGCCACTGGCACGCAGGCAGGCGAGCACCGCCAGATCCACCGCCGACAATTCGATGTGATGGATCGCGAGCAGGAAACGGTTGCGCGTTCCGGCGTGGCTCAGCGTGCGCCGCCGACGTGGCGGCGTAGCGCTTTCATTCCAATGCGGCGGTCGCCCAGGACGCGCCGGAATCGCCGGCAGCATCCACCTGATGCCATCGGCGGGTGGCGCGCAGTGGTCGAGCCGCGCGGCTTTGTCCGCTGCGGTCGGCGCGGCGATCACCGCCAACAGGTCATCGACGTAGCTCATGTGCGGTCAGCTCAACGCACGGTCAGGCCGCGTGCCAGCAGTTCCTGCCGCACCAGGAAACGCACGCGTTCCAGATCGATGCCGCGTCCAGGGCAGGCAGTGCTTTTCCCTGGCACATCACGATGACCGATGATGCGTCCGACTGACAACGTCGGAATGCGATCGATGAGTTGGGCGCACAACTCCACCAGCCGCCGTTCCGCGAACGGCTCAAGCGCCTGCTGTTCGTAATTGCCGATCACGCACACGCCAAGGCCATCGGTATTGAAGGTTTTCTGCAGCGGCAAGGTACCGGCGTGTGCTCCGTGGCTCTGCTGTCGCCAACGGAAAGTCGCTTCGATACGACCGAGCGGCATGTCGACGCCGTTGCCGACGACGAAATGATAACCGATGCCATCCCAGCCGTTCTGCGTCTGATGATCGCGGTCGATCCCCTGCGCATCACCACCACGACTGGCGCTGTGGTGCAGCACGATGAAACGCCACGGATGGATGGCGGTGGCCGGCGGTGGTGCGATGGCACTCCACGTCAGCGGTTCGCTGTGCGGCACCTGCGGGCGACTGACCACCCACACCAATACCGCCACCAGGGCAAGCACTGCAATCACGGCAAGAAAACGCGTCCCCCGATCCAGCGGCGGCGCATCCGCGACCGGCACCGCAGCCAAACGCAGCGTGGTATGACGCCCGGCTGGACGTGGCCCCTGCGGCGCATTGCTCGGCGGCAGCGGATTCATCCTGGACACCGTTGTGCCAGGTACGAGGTGCGAGGTGCGAGGTTGAAAGGCAGGCGTTTGCCGTCATCGCGTGGTGCTAAACTCCGCACCTCGCACCTCGCACCTAGCACTGCGTTTTGTGAGTTCATCGGTCGATGAACACCGCCACATCGGCGACTGGCAGCAGATTGCCGTCCGCCAGACGGCGACCGCGCAGCGCGAGGCGCCAGTACGGACGTAGGCGATAGCCCAAACCCTTGGCATGGTCGCTCAAGCGCCGATGGGTCAGCCCCAGGTCGCGGACCGGGCCGCTGTGCGGCAACGACAGGGCGTAAAGATTGCGGTAGTCCTCCAACATTACCCCGGCCACCGCCACCGGCTGACCCGTGACCGCCACGCCCACTTGGCAATCCCACGCGGTCGGGGCCAGCTCGTCCGGCGCGACGCTGAAGAGCAGGCTCAATGGTCCATAGGGCACCAACGCGACGCCCGCCAAGCGTTCGCGGACGTCAGCGCCAAGCGCCATGGGATCACCAGGATACCCGACGCTGGACATGCCAGCGAAGCGCAGGTTGCCTTCCCGTTTCAGCAATGGCTCGACCACCAGCACCCCCTGCAAGGCGACCACTTACCCCGCGCCACGACCACTGGCAAGGTAAGGTCCTTGGCGCCGCCCGGTGAACGTCCAGTGGTCCGCGGCTGGGGCTTGCCTCGCCCAGGTGCAGTCCATGATCCGGCGACAGCTTCCGCAAGCATTAGAACAGCCTGCCACGTAGCGGACGTGGCCTTCCAAATGGAATGTCGGGTACTTGAAAGTCCCTCAATCGCACCAGTGCAACGTCGCATCTCCCTTATTTCCTCGTTTTCTCTCTCCAGCGTCCGCCGGGTGTTCGGCGTACGCGCGTACAACCCCCACCAGTGAGGTAATCCAGTGGCTTCTACCGGTACTGTCGTCCGTTTCGATCGTCGTCGTGGTTATGGCTTCGTGCAGCCGGATGACGGCGGCGAAGACGTCTTCGTCCACCAGAACAACATCAACATGGAAGGCTTCCGCTTCCTGCAGGTTGGCGAGCGCGTGAACTACGAACTCGAAGTCGGCGAAAAGGGCATGAAGGCGGTGTCGGTCGCCCTCGTCGAACCGCGCGCCATCCGCCCAGGTGGTGGCCGCGATGACGAATTTGGCGGCGAAGGCGGCGGCGGCGGCGGCGGTTACGACGACCGCGATGATCGTGATGCCGGTGGTTACCAGCAGCAGCAGCAGCGCGCTCCGCGTGAACGCGACAGCCGCCCGCCCCGCGACGACGCCCCGCGCGACGAGCGCCCGGCTGGTGGCGACAAGGCCAGCCGCAAGCTGGAACGCCTGATCAGCCTGCTGGTCGAAAAAGGCGTGCTCGCCCCTGGCGAGATCGACGGCTTGACGCAGAGCGCCGCCGCCGGCGCGCCTGCTGCCGACGCCTGAACGCCACGACATCTTGTTTTGGTCTCAACCGCCCCCGCAGCCCTGCTGCGGGGGCGGTTTTTTTTGGTACGGGCTGCGGTCTCCCGTCACCCCATGCGTATGGCCTATCGCACGTCGCCATCGACCGAATCTTGCGCCCACCCCGCGCCGACCATCCTCCGACGCACCATGCCTGCCAATGAACTCACTCAAGTCATCATCTTCGGCGCTTCGGGCGACCTGACCGCGCGCAAGTTGGTGCCGGCATTGTTCGCGGCCCACCGCGAGAAGTTCTTCCCGGGACGTTTCCAATTGATCGGCGTCGCGCGCCGGCCGTGGGATGACGCCGCCTTCCGCGGCGTGCTCGACCAGACCGTGCCCAAAGAGAAGACCCACAACCAGAACCAGTGGGCGGAGTTCCTCGATCTCACCACCTACGTGAAGACCCATCTGGAGACCGCCGCCGACTATGCCGCGCTCGCCCGGCGTCTCGACGCCATCGCTGGTGGACCGGCGAACCGGGTGTTTTACCTCGCGATCAAACCCGACCTGATCCTGACGTCGGTGCAGAACCTGCGCGATGCCGGGCTGCTCGACCAGAGCGATGGCCTCAAACGCCGCGTGGTGGTTGAAAAACCCTTCGGCACCGACCTCACCAGCGCGCGGGAACTCAATCGCGACCTGCTCGGCCTGCTGGGTGAGGACCAACTCTACCGCATCGATCACTACCTGGGTAAGGAGACGGTGCAAAACCTGCTGGTGTTCCGTTTCCGCAACGCGTTCTTCGAACCGCTCTGGAACCAGAAGTACATCGAACTGGTGCAGATTACCGTGGGCGAAACCGTCGGCATGGAAGGTGGCCGCGGTGGCTACTACGACACCTCGGGTGCAATCCGTGACATCCTGCAGAACCATCTGTTGCAGCTCGTGGCGCTCGTCGCGATGGAACCACCCGCGTCGCTGAAATCAAAAGCGATCCGTGATGAGAAGGTGAAAGTCCTGCACTGCCTACGTCCACCGTCGGACATGCCGGATCCCGAAAAGCACATCGTGCGCGGGCAATTCGAGGGCTACCGCCAGGAGCCGGGCGTGAAGCCCGACAGCGACACCGAGACCTACATCGCCTGCCGCACCTACATTGATAATTGGCGCTGGGGCGGCGTGCCGTTCATCCTGCGCACCGGCAAACACCTGCCGGCGCGCTACACCTCGATCACGGTGCAGTTCCGCATGCCGCCGACCACGTTGTTCGGCAGCTACGACGAATGCCACCTGCGGCCGAACCGACTGACCATCCGCATCCAGCCGAACGAAGGCATCGACCTCGACTTTGACGTGAAGGAACCCGGTTCGGGCATCACCATCCGGCCGGCAAAACTGCACTTCGACTACGGCGATTATTTCCACAAACCGAGCCCGGAGGCCTATCAGCGCCTGTTGCAGGACGTGGTGCTGGGCGACCAGTCGCTGTTCATCCGCAGCGACGAGGTCGAAGAAAGCTGGCGCTGGGCCGACAGCCTGCGCGAAGCGATGCGGAAGACTCCGGTGCAGACCTACGCCAAGAAGAGCTGGGGGCCGACCAGCGCCGACCAGTTATTCGGCGAGTGCGAAGGACGCTGGACCACCGGCTGAGCAGGTAGAAGTCGGTGAGCAGGAACGCGCATCCGCGACGCGCATGACCGGGTGCAGTGATGTGCATTGGACGCTCTCCCAGGACCCACCATGGTGCGTCGCCCAAGGAAAACCGTCATGTCCGAAGTGCTGAAGAAGAAAATGCAGACCGCCACCCTGGTGGAAAAAAACGTCCTTGGCGGCGGCCGCCTGGGCGTGTTCAAACTGAAGCCCGACAACGGCGCCCGCTGGTGGTTCCAGGCTGGTCAGTACACCACGCTCGGCCTCGACACCGCGAGCCATGGTTTCGTGCCACGCGCCTATTCCATCGCCGGCAGCCCGCTTGATGAAGGCATCATCGAGTTCTACATCGCGCTGGTCGAGAACGGCCAGCTGACACCGACAATCTTTTCCCAAGAGGTCGGTGCGAAGTTCCACTACCTGACGCCCAAGGGCAAGTTCACTCTGAAGCACGCCGCCAAGAAGACGCTCGTCATGGTCGCCACCGGCACCGGCCTTGCTCCGTTTGTAGCGCAGATCCGCACGCTGTGGAAATCGCACCTCTCTGGCGTGCCGTCCCCCTACCGCGTGGTGTTGTTCTACGGCGCGAGCTACAGCGACGAGTTCGGCTATCGCGCTGAGTTGGAGCAGATGGCCGCGGCCAAGAAGGACGGCTTCGACTTCACCTTCATCTGCACCTCGTCGCGCCCCGATGCCACGCGCGGCTGGACCTCGGCAATCGCCAAGGGCCGCGTCAACGAAGTCGTGCGCCATGCCTTCGGCTGGTCGGTTCCCGAAGGCCGCACGGTGTCGCTGCCCGAGGGCGTCGATGCGACTGCGCTCAAAGCCCACGTCTTCGCCAACGGTGGTGCCGATGTCGGCTTCATGGCCTGCGGTAATCCTGGGATGATTGAAGACCTCAAGGAGCCGATCGCGCACGCCGGCGTCGGCACGTACTTGGTCGAAGAGTTCTGGAAGGCCTGAGACTCTCCCCTTATGCGTCGTCAAGGACGCATGAAACGAACACACCCCGGAGCGTTGCTCCAGGGTGTGTTCGTTTGAGTTGACCCTGTGAGCTCCGGTTATTTCGCCGGAGCTGGTGGCTGACCACCCGTGACTGGCTTGGCCTGCGCCGTCGCCGTGCGTTTGCGGTTCTTCAGCACGTGGCTCATCTGGTCGAGGATCACTGCGGCCAGGATCACCGTGCCGATGATGACGTTCTTCCAGTTTTCGTTGAGGCGCCAGATGACTTCCTGGCCGGCAGCATTGGTGGTGACGATCTTGAACATGTTGATGCCGTTCTCCATCACGCGGATGATCGCCGCGCCGATGAAGATGCCGAAGATGGTGCCCTCACCCCCACGCAGTGAACAACCGCCGAGCACCGCTGCGGTGATAGCGTAGAGCTCGTAGGCCTCGCCGACCGAGTGCGACATCTGGCCGATGTAGGCGGCGTAGGCGATGCCGGCTACGCCAGCCAGTCCGGCAGAAATCACGTACGTGGTGCATTCGACGCGTTTCACCGGCACGCCGGAATAAAGCGCCGCGTCGCGGTTGCCGCCAATGGCGAACAGGTGACGACCAAAGACCGAGAAGTGCAGCACGTAGGTCGCTACCGTCGCCACCGCCAGGAACATCAGCACCGGCCACGGGATCTCCATGAAGCCCAGGTTGAGTCCTTCATCGCCCAGCGCGCGAAACGGATGATTGCCGAAGCTGATGTTGCCGCCGGCAGTGATGGTCTGGGAGATGCCTTTGATCAGGAGCATGCCACCAAGGGTAACGATGAACGGTTGCAGGTTCAGTCGCGTAATCAGCAGGCCCTGCGCCAGACCGATCGACAACGCCACGCCCATCGCCACCACGATACCGACCCAGATCGGATATCCGGCGCCCGAAGTCACGCCTTCTGCCACCGGGGCGGAGACGCTGGCGATGACCACGCCAGTCAGGCCGATCACCGAACCGATCGAAAGATCGATGCCGCCGGTGATGATGACGAAACCGACGCCGATGGCGAAGATGCCGAGCATCGCCACCTGCCGGCTGGTGTTGGTCAGGTTGGTGCCGCTGAAGAAGTCCGTGTTGGAAATGCCAATGATCAGGCACATCGCCACCAAGGCGCAGAACATGCCGAGTTCTTTACGCATACGGAATCCTTAGGAGCGGCGAGCGGCGAACGGCAAGCGGCGAGGTAGAAAAAGACCGCGATCCGATGACCAGGATGAACGAACTCGCAGCTCGTAGCTCGCAGCTCGTAGCGCTATTCCTACCCATGGCACACCAAGCCCGTCATCAGTTCCATGATGTTGTGTTCGCTGAGTTGATCCTGCTCCAGGATGCCACTCAGCCGTCGTTGGCTGAATACCGCCACGCGGTCGCTCATGCCGATGACTTCCTCCATTTCAGAGCTGACCATCAGGATGGTCAGGCCCTGGTCGGCAAGGGCGCTGATCTTTTTGTAGATCTCGGCCTTGGCGCCGATGTCGATGCCGCGCGTCGGTTCATCGAGGATCAGCAGCTTGGGCCGCATCGCGAGCCACTTGCCGAGCACCACCTTCTGCTGGTTGCCGCCTGAAAGATTGACGACCTTCTGCGCCACCGACGGTGCCTTGATCGCCTGAAGCTGCAGTTGTTCGTTGGCGATGCGCTGTTCCTGATCGCGTTGGAGCCACCACGTTGGTCGGTAGTTGTGGATGTCCGGCAGCGAGACGTTCTGCGCAATCGACATCGGCAGGACGACCCCGTGCTGTTTGCGGTCCTCCGGCACCAGGTAAACGCCGCGCGCGATGGCATCGCTCGGGCGACGTGGCGTGAAGGACTGACCCTCGAAGCGGATCGTGCCACCAAGCGGCTGATCGACACCGAACAGGCAACGCATCAGTTCGGTGCGGCCGGAGCCGACCAAACCGGCGAAGCCCAGAATCTCGCCTTTGCGCACGCTGAAGGAGACCCCCTGCGTCGCACCTGGGACTAGCAGATCCTGCACCTCCAGCGCGACCTCGCTGGGCTTGCTGGTGCGCGCCGGGAAACGCGTGGTGAAATCGCGGCCGATCATCATCGACACCAGCTTGTCGTGATCGGTGTCCTTGGTGATCAGATCGCCAACATAGCGCCCGTCGCGCATGACCGTGATGCGATCGGTAATGCGCAGGATCTCTTCAAAACGATGCGAGATGTAGACGATGGCGATGCCAGCGGCCTTGAGGTCGGCGATGATGGCAAAGAGCTTTTCCGCTTCGACCGGTGTCAGCGACGAGGTCGGCTCGTCCATGATGATGATGCGCGCATCCAGCGCGAGGGACTTGGCGATCTCCACCATCTGCATCTGCCCGGTGGTCAGATTGCGAAGCGGCGTAGTCGGCGGCAGATCAAGGCCGACGCGTTTCATCATCTGAGCCGCTGTGCGGTTCATCGACGCACGGTCAAGGAGGCCGAAGCCACGACGATGTTCCGCCCCCAAGAAGATGTTGCCCGCCACATCAAGATTCGGGGCCAACATCAGTTCCTGATGGATCAGCGAGATGCCGTGACGTTTCGCTGCCGTGACCCCGTCGAGCACCACCGCCTTGCCATCGATGCGGATCTCGCCCTCATCCGGCTGGTACACGCCACCAAGCACCTTCATCAGCGTCGATTTGCCGGCGCCGTTCTCACCGACCAGCGACAGGACTTCACCCGCCCGCAGCGTCAGCGACACCTCGGACAACGCCACCACGCCTGGGAAGCGTTTGGTGATGCCGGTCATTTCCAACAGCAGCGGGGGATTGGTCATGATCGTTGTGGGTCCGATGTCCGATCGTTCGCTGCACTCACTCGTCCGATGTCCGATGTCATCTCGACATCGGACATCGGACATCGGACATCGGACATCGAACAGGTCGTTCGGTTTATTTCTTCAGTTCCGCCAGCTTCGCCTTGAACGCCGTGACGTTGTCCTTGGTCACCACTTCGACCCCGGTGTCGATGATCGGGCTGGCCGGCAGTGCCGACGCGCCCTTGGTCGAGAGTTCGTAGAGCAGCTTGGCCGAACGGTAACCGAACTCGAAGGGCTTCTGCACCACGGTGGCTTTGACGACGCCGTCTTCGATGCCCTGAAGCGTGCCGTCTTCTTCATCGAAACCGGCGACGGTCAGCTTGTCGGCTTTGCCGCTGGCCTTCACTGCCGCGACGATCGACGGGGTGTTGTACGACCACAGACCGATGAAGCCGACGATGTCCGGCGACGAGTTGATCACGTCTTCGACGTTGGTTCGCGCCTTGGTCATGTCTTTGTTGTCTTCCTTGGTCACCACCACCTCGACCTTGCTGCCAGCGAGCGCGTCCTTCACGCCTTTCAGGCGCTGGCTGGCGTTGTCCGCCGCCAAGGTGCCGACGAACGCGGCGACCTTGCCGCCATTCGGCAGCAGCTTCTTGAGTTCATTGCCCAGGACCTTGCCGGCCTCGTAGTTGTTAGTGCCGATATAAACCAGGCGTTTCGACTGCGGGCCGTCACTGTCGTGGGTGATGACGTTGAGCTTGGCCGTGGCCTTGTCGATGTCGCGCGTCTGGTCAGCGGGCGAGATCAAGCTGATGGCGATGCCGTGGTATCCCTGGCTGATCAGATCTTCGATGATCTTCTTCTGCTGCTCGGGTTTGCCGGTCTCTGGCATCTTCATGTCCATGGTGATACCAAGTTCGGCGTTGGCCTTCTCCACGCCCTTCTGCGCAATCTTCCAGAACTCGCTGCTGTTGTTGGTGATGAAGGCGAACTTGAGCGTGGTGCCAGCGGGTACCTGATGGACCGGGCTGTCGCTGACGCCGACCGCTGGCGCTGCCGTGGCAGTCTCTTTGTTACCGCCGCTGTCACCGCCGCAGGCAACCATGGTAAGGGTGAGGGCAATACCGGCGATGCCGGTGGCGAGCATGGAAAGGCGAGACATGGCAGAAGCCTCCTGGGAGTGGTCAACCGATGGTCGCGAGACCGTAACCAGCACGTCGATGCCGCAAGAGCGGCAGAACCCCGCGTGCCGACGCTGGCTCACGGGCCGAACGTGTGGCCCAGACTTGGGAGATCGTCGCGCGACCTTAGCTGCTTTTTCACCGGTCCGGATCGTCCCGTACAGGCTGCACGAACGATTGGCGTCGGTAGAGAAGCACATTGGACTTTGTCCACTCCACTCGCAGCAGGTGCATTGTCCCGGGACCGCGGGCGACTGGCCAATGCTGGAAAGCTAAGCACGTCCCGCAGGGACGTTGTGGCAATAGCCCGGCACTTCAGTGCCGGGAACCTAGCGGGTCGACGCACTAGTCCCGGAGGGACGGCTGAATCGCTGATGATTTCAGCCGTCCCTCCGGGACTTGGTAAATTTTCACGTCTGTTCCCGGCACTGAAGTGCCGGGCTATTATCATGCCTCCCCTCCGGGGTGGCGACAACCACGCTTAGCTTTCCAGCATTGGCGACTGGACCGCATGACGGCCAACTGCGGGCCAGTGGCCCGCGGTCCCAGGGGGGAAGCCTTGGCACAAAAA
>Ga0105046_10008467_pt1 | contig 16144 bp, 15 predicted proteins | sample MAT03_FD_78385 | JGI IMG/M metagenome (GOLD analysis project Ga0105046, IMG submission 78385) | Freshwater microbial communities from Lake Fryxell liftoff mats and glacier meltwater in Antarctica - MAT-03 (megahit assembly) | ecosystem: Environmental > Aquatic > Freshwater > Ice > Liftoff...
GAAGAAACATATCCATGTCCGCATTGAACTGGCCGATGTGCGGAACGCCCCTGCATCGCGACGAATGGACTTGACTCAGATTGAATTGTTGAATCTGTTCATTGTACGTCCGGAAACGGACATCGTTTTTATGGTGGACAGCGTACGCCTGGTGAAAGACTGAGAACCCCTGATTGGACAGCGCCAGTTTTGGCAGAAACCGAGCATTTTTGCAACCCGAAGCGTGAGCGAGGGATCGTACCTGACTCCTTCCCTTGCTCACGCTTCGGGTTACTATTTCGGGAAATGTGGCGCTGTCCGACTAAACATCACCTTCGGTTGCCGACGTAAATTCCTTGCGATGCGCGACCACAATCGCGGCAACCAGAAACAGGACGCTCAACGTAATCAGCCAGAAGCACTGCATGAACGATGATCCGTCTGCCATCACGTACTTAAAGACGGAATCGTCCTTTATGCGTTGATCGAGAGGCATCCAGTTGACGAACAATGTCCGCAGTCGAAACTGGACGGTCATGCGATTGATGACTGCCGGAATCGAACCGAAGACCAGTTCGACAATCACTGTGTACATCATGCAGAAGACCATTGCCCGTTTTGGAAAGATGGCACCGACGAGCATATAGACGGCGGAATATGCGATCGCTGACAAAAGACTCAACGCCAGAAGACTCAACAGCATCCGCAGTTGTTCATCCATGCCGCACAGCGCCACTGAAAATGCAGTCCCCAGCCATGCCGCCGAGGTGCCCCATGTGACGGAAACCAGATACTTACCAAGCAGTAGCCAGAAAATGCCATTCGGTCGCGTCGCCAGATACGCCCAGCTTCGTTGTTCCAGTTCCGAAGCCACTGCCGGAGCTGCTGTCAACAGGACGCTCAAGGCAACGCACACGCCTGGGATCAGAGCATACAGCGTGATCGACCATGTGGATTTCTGTGTCGCGATGTCGATCTGATTTTCAGTATCACCCAGCGTGCGAATCAGAATCGTGATCATGATCGGAAACGCGGCCATTGCAAACCACCACCCGATGCGTGCCAACGTCAGCGATCGTTTCCATTCGTAGAAAAACACGGCCCGCAGAGCGTTCACAATTCACCTCGGTGAATCTTCATCAAAGAATTGAAAAGCGACTGCAGCGAATCATCGGCAGTGCGGATTTCGTAGATCTGAAGTCCATCGTCTTTCATCCATTCCGGGATCATCGAAGAAATCCGGCCAGCGTGTCGTGTCGACAGCACCACCACTTCGTCGCCGGAATTCGTGCTCCTGATCTTCGCCGAATCCGCGAGATCCGCCGCGAGTGTCTTCGCTGCAAATCCTCGCAGATCATTGCATCGCACATGAATTTCGAGCGGTACGTCGAAAAGCAACTCATGCACCTCTTCTGCCGTGCCGGACGCCAGAACACGCCCTCCGGAAATCAGCAGAAATGACTGCGTCAGGGCTTCGATCTCATGCAGCACATGGCTGGCGATAATCATGCTGCGGCCCATCGCAATCCAGTTTCGCAACAGGTCAGTCATCTGAGCTCGCCCGATCGGATCAAGGCCACTCAGCGGTTCATCCAGAATCAACAGTTCTGGTTCGTGTGAAATCGCCTGAGCCAGTTTGGTCCGCTGCCGCATTCCGCGGGAGTAGCTGGAAATCGGGCGATACATGCCTTCCACCATCCCGACCAGTTCCATGCACTCCAAAGCGCGTTGCCGCGCGTCGTGGTGAGAGTACCCCTGCATCTCCAGCAGATAAATCACCCATTCGATCCCGCTGATGGAAGCGTACATACCTTCAAAGCCAGGACAGAATCCGATGCGGCGCATCAGATCCGGATTGTTCCGCGGATTGAATCCCAGCACGCGGACGGTGCCGCGTGTCGGCAGGAGTTGGCCGGTCAGCAGATTCAACAGCGTACTTTTTCCGGCACCATTGGGCCCGAGAAGTCCGTACGCACCGCGCGGAAGTTCCAGCGTGATGTCATTCACACCCAGCACCTTGCCGTACAGCTTGGTGACGTTCTGGAATTGAATTGCGATGTCAGTTGACATGCTTTCGCCTGAAATAAATTGCGATACGACCGGCAGAATTGTTCATCCTGAGAAACATAATTTCAGACCTCCATCGGTGCCGACACGCGACGATACAGAACTGCTGTGCAGACTGCGGTCAGCACGGCGAGCAGCATGAATCGCGTTTCCACCTGTGCGACTCCGAGCTTCGGATCCAGAATCCAAGACGACAGGTCGTTAAACGTCTCATACAAGGACAACGACTGCACCATCGAACTGTCTCCAGGACTTGCGACACTGCGAATCACGACGTACGTCAGATGCCCGAAGATCCAGACAGCAAACCAGGCGAACGATGCGTAGCGCGATTCCGTCGTCAGTGACGACAGCATTAACGACAGCGCCGTACAGGGGATGACGATGATGAGTGATGCCAGGATTGCGCGCAGCGGCAGATCCCAGGTGGCGTGAAGGACGGAGATATCCGGTGACAGGAGAACGCCGACAAAATACAACAGCAGGGCCGGAAACATCGTCACGAACAACAGATACAGGCTGATCGTGGCGGCCTTTCCAGCAATGTACTGCACTTTGGTCAATGGCCTGGAAAAGTACAACAGGAATGCCCGCGACCGAAAGTCCTGCGAAATCATGGGAGGCGCGATCACGGCCACAATAGGAATCAACAGAAATGGCTGCGAACGACGAAACATGATCAGCAGCAGTGATGACCAGAAGATATGTCGCTCCTCCCCCAGACTTGGCCGTGATCCGGTCTCCATCCGCTCCTGTCGAATACGTCGATAAATCACATCGGGACTTTCCATGGTTGCCAGTGCCATGGCTCCCGCTGACACAATGTCCTGAACTTCGCCCCCCTGTTTCGCGGATTGCTCATAGATGAAAATCATGAAGCCCATGACGACGCCCGGCATCCAGGCGAAGAACATCATCCGTCGCAGCCATGCACTCTGCCAGGCGCGGCGGATGCCGATTCCTGCCACCACGAGCCAGCGAGTGGACGACGACTGAAGCTCGCCTTTCCATGCGCGATATCCCAGGTTATGAATTGGCACTGTGAACCTCCCGGACGGCTGACAAAAAAATCTGTTCCAGAGAATTCTTTGACGGTGAAAGGCCTCGCACAATGCAGCCACTCTCCGTCGCCGCTGACCACAACGGCTCATTGAGAACCGCACCTTCACCGAACACGCGCAACTGCCGCAGCGACATGACTTCGGACTGCACGCCTCTGGCCGTCAATCGATCCCGGTAGGCATCGCGGTTACCGGACAGAGTCACGGTCATCGACGGATTCGGCATGCGACACAGTTCGTCCAGCGAATCGCTGACACGCACCGAACCGCCAGCCAGAATCACGACGTTGTCACACACAACCTGCACGTCAGGAAGTATATGTGTACACAAAATTACAGATTTTTCGAACTGCCGTGCCAGAATTCGAATCCGGTTCAGCATGGCTTCGCGTTCTTCCGGATCCAGTCCTGATGTCGGTTCGTCAAGGATGAGCAGCTTTGGATCATGCACGATGGCCATTGCGAATCGCAGTTTCTGACGCATGCCGGTTGAGTACGTTTCGACCGGTCGATACCGTTCCTGCCCCATGCCGCAGAAATCGAGAATCTCATGGCCTCGACGAAGTGCTTCCGTCGCGGGAAAACGCGACAACTGCGCGATGACCTGCACGGATTCGATGCCCGACAGACCATGCACGTAGCAATCATCTTCCGGCATATAGCCGATGTGCATTCGGATCTGATCGGCAGACGTTCTGATCGGGAACCCCAGAACATGACCGTCGCCGACGGTGATTCGTACCAGTCCCAGTAGAACTTTAATGAGCGTGCTCTTGCCCGCGCCATTCGGTCCGAGCAGTCCTGTGATGCCAGGGCGAATGGTCAGGTTTACATTCGAGAGGGCTCGAAAGGTGCCATAGTCCTTTGTGACATTCCTGAGCTCGATCAGAGCAGTCATCTTGAGCGGGTTTCCTGTAGGATGCTCTGAGCGGCACTGTTCCGTAGCTGAATTCACCAGAATTCAGAGGCTCTCCGAATTTTTGCGAATTCAGCTACTGTAAATTCGTTTTTGTCGCTCGCCATACGACGTGATATCGTTCAATTGAACCAGCAAGTACGCTGTTTGAACGACCGCCGCGTGGACCGGAAGTGTCGGACAAATCGGCGTGAATTGCCAATGTTGCCGTAACTCTCCCTGTTTCGGCAGATTCTGCCGATGGATCATCCATCGGCTTTGCCAGAGTAGCCACGCAGCGAAATCAGCAGGAACGACGGCTATCCGGTCGTCGTTTTGACCTTGTTCAGCAATCAGAATCGACGGTAGAACTTGCCGGAATCGGATTTGATTTGCCGCTTGTAAACTCTGGAAAGGAATCCAGCAGGAATGTGGTGCAGTCTTTGTCGCACGGATGTCTCAGTCAGGACGACCGGCCACGCCGGTGGTCTGCTGTGCTCGCGGTGCGGACATGACTTGCGCTCCGCATCACGGCCCACTGACGCCATTCGGCAGGCGCGCGAGATTCTGGAACGCTGGAACTCCAGTGATCTTTTTGAACGCATCAGCCGGACTGAATCGCTGGATGCCCTTCACATGCGGATGGATGCAGCCAGGAAACCAGACGTATCACCGGAAACAGCGGCGTTGCCTGAAACTGGCGATATCATACGGGACGCAGATCAAGTTTCTACTGCGGAGGACGACATCGCCGGAACAGTCGCCGCGCCCTTTGTTGGCGTTGGAACTTCCGAATCAACACGCGAACATGAAACATATACAACTCTCCCGGACATCGAAATCCTGGAAACGCGAAAGACTGCGGATGCCGCTCAGCTGTCTGAGCTGACTCATACCGACGTCCTGAGCGTGACGACCGTGACAAATGCGAAAGTCACGGGTGAGGGAATCACGAGTGAGTTGCAACGGGTCATGGATTGGGCAAGAGCACACAATGCCGACCCCATGAGCATCACGGAGAACGACGCTTCCCATGCGGATACAAGTGCGTATGCAGTCGCAGAAGTATCCCACGCGATAGAACCCACGCAATCCTTACAGCCTGCGTCTGATGGAGGAGGTACAGCCACGGATTCGGAGTCGAGTACGCCAAAACCGGCAGAAACGGCCATTGCCAGCGAACCTGCGTCCGCCGCAGAGCCGAAATTAATTCTACGGAGCCCGATGCGCCGGCCCCTTTTACATCGCCGATTTCAATTGGAGCTTTCCGCCACTACCCGTTCAACAGGATCTGAAAACGTGAACAGAAAGCTTCGAGTTGACCAGCCTGGTAGCAACCACGATCTTCCGGAAGCTGGGGCAGCACAGCAGGCTGCTTCAATCGCATCATCTGTCGCCCCGGAAACAAGGATCGTTTCGAATTCACCAATACCCGGACGTCGCATCCGCATCGATGGACCTGAATCTGTCGATGCCGTGACGGGGACCGATGGTCGCCGAGGTCGAACTCAGTCGCTGCCGAAACATCGCTATATCGACGATGCGCATGACTCGGCCATGCGCGGCCCGCATTTTGAAATTACAGCTCCCCGTCGTTCAAATCTGACCAGTGTCACCGGGCAGTTTCTGGCGTATCTGGGAGTTCTCGGACTCACCATCGGAACTGCAATGGTGATCTACGGACACTTCGGCGGCTATTCCGAATACACACCCACCGGCTGGCTGGTGACAACTGTCGCTCAGATGCTGCTGTTTCTGGGTGTGATCAATTTGGTTTCCGGCGGCATCGAACAGAACAACGACGACGTGTCTCGCCGCATCAATTCGTTGGGCGAACAACTGCTTCGGTTCGAACAAGTCACAGCGGATGCCTTGAAGGGCACAAAACTGTCACCGCGTCTCTACGAAAATTCCAACGCCGACTCTGAAGAAACGTCCAACGAAACCGCAGGTGTCAAGAGGGAGTAATTCCCGGGACATCGTCCTGGTCGAATTCCCGTTACGCACGACGGAAAAAAATGCAGCGCACTTGGAGTCTGCGCTGCATTCACTCAGTTTTCTCTGCTGACGTTAACGGCAATGATGATGCCTGTAGCCGCCTCCATAGTTGCGCCCGCCTCTGTAGTAGCCACCTCCGCCATAGTTGCTGCGGTAGACCGGAACTGAGTAAATCCGGGTACTTCGGTAGACGGGATATCCTCCACCGTAACCGCCCCCATATCCTCCACCGTGATGGCCGCCTCCACCAAAGCGGGGACCGTAGTATGGCTGGCGGTAACCACGGTTGTAGCCGCCGAGGTTGTTGTAGCCGTTTCCGGTGCCGAAGGAGATTCCCAATTCCGAGCCTCCTCGATAGAACTGTTGAGCCATCGTGTTGGACGATCCAATTACAAACAGGCAACTCAAGCCTGCCACACACACCAAAACTTTTTTCATGATCCGTACTCCCCGTAGTGGAATAAGCTTAATAATAAAAGCCCGGTGGTTCTGTCGCATCACAGTGATATGACGTTGCTGAAATGGGAAACCAGACCAAGTTGCTCCGTGGCTGGCCGTCACTTTCAACAACTGAACTTAGCGGGCTAATCGCACATATTGGAAACCCGATTCCTTTGCGAATTAAGTATACGGGCCAGATAAAACGGAGTAGCAAATTTGATGCCGAGACCATGCGATCATTGTCAATCGTCAAGCATGATTGAACAATAAGCACTTTAAGTCGTTATTACAAAGATACTTACATCGAAAACTGCCAAGGTTATCTTGTGTGCGAGAACTCCTCTGGATTCCCGCAGAAGCGAAATCAATGTGACAGCAAGGCGCCGTCAGTCTGAGTCAGAATTTGCTGGGTGCAACGCGACATTTTCTGCAAAATCGCCACACGTTCAGCACTGCTTGTGGGGGGAAACCCGAACCGGCGATGCTGGACCGCAGCCCGAAATTGTTGATCCGCGTTGCAAAAATGAAACATGGACCGTTTTCTTGTGGCTGTGCATTTGTAGAATCACGGGATGAAAGCCACTGACAATCTCTTTTCTCTTGCCGTGCCGCTCGGTCGATTCCTGGGAACTCGCCTCCGGTTGAGTGCATTGATGCTGATCGTCGTGCTCGCTGTCGTTTGGCGCGTGCAGACATTTACAACGTCGGTGTTATTTGCTGCTGTTCTGTTTCTCAGCGTCTGCGTGCATGAGATCACTCATCTGTGGCTGACCCATCGCATGAAGCTGCGTTGTCCCGAACGAATCCTTTGGCCGTTCGGCGGACTGTTCGGCGAATCGCCCCGACGGACAAATCCACTCGTCAGTCTCGCCGGGCCTGCTGTCAATCTGATTCTGGCGGTGACGGCGGTTTCGCAGCTTGACAGCCGTGCTGAGATTCTGACGCTGCTGAACCCAACGACCTGCTGGCAGGGTTTGCCATCAGACAGCATGATAATTCTGCTGCTGCGAATCATTTTCCTGGTGAATACGGTAATCGCGTGTGCCAACCTGATTCCCGCGCGACCGTTGGCCGCAGGATATGTGCTTCAGAGTTTCCTGTCGCGACGATTTTCCGAAACCGAATCACGCGACATTCTTCTGCGATCCGGACTTGTGTTGAGCATTTTCGGCTTGCTGGCAGGATTTGTGTTTGACCTGAGCGGTCTGGCGGCACTGTCAGCATTTCTGCTGTTGCTGCATATTCAGGAAGCGGTGCAATGGTTTCAGCCTTCTGAATCTGATCGTGCTTTGAACGAGTACGATCATGCTGACAGCGATCCGGATCCGGGGCGCGCTGAGGCTGATGAATCAGGCACTGATGATGACGACATTCCCAGCAGTGTGATTGATCGCTGGAAGAATCGCCTTGAATCAGAACGGGACCTTCGAGAACGCGAGCTGGAGCAGCGTGAACACGACGAACTGGACCGAGTCCTGGAAAAGCTGCACACGCAGGGCCGGGGCGCTTTGTCGATCGCAGAACTGCATTTACTGAATCGCGTGAGTGCACGGCTGCGGCAGAAGAATCACTGATCAGCTGTGGCAGCACACCATGAGCAACGGCCATACTTCGCGCGGCCAGAAATGAGTCCGGCGCGCGGAGTGGCGTGAGCCCTCCGGTACCTCGTTTTTGTACCGGCAAGCCGACGTAAGCACCCATGCACAAGTTTCATCATTTAACCGCGTGGGCAACGCCCCGCGCTTTCGCGAGGTAAAGGTTGGTGCCTAAGCGGGCGCAGATCATTGATTCAAACGGTCTCCTTATCAACGGTTGACAGGACGATTGGGGACAGGACGATGAATCGCAAATTGTGTTTCTAATCGTCCTGACCATAATCGTCCTGTCAACATAAGCAGCGAAGTTCAATTGCCGAGAATGAAAAAGAGGCTGCGCTTCGTCGTTCATCGCAGTTGTCAAACCTCTGTTCCACTGGCGTGAAGCCAGTGGGGACAGACCGGTGGCGTTCGTGCCGCTCCTGGTTAGTTTCCAAACCTGCGGTCCAATGGCACAGGGCCAGTGGGGCCGAAAAGGCGCCAGTGTACTTGTAATTCGCCTACGCCTACGGCTCGCCGTTAAACGAATTATGCTCGACAACTTGTGCATGGGTGCTTATGCCGCTCGCCAGTTGGCTCCCATGTGACCGCGTGGAGTCTAAATTGCTCTGGCTTTTTCAAGTTCCCGCAGCTTCGCCTTGAGCCGTTCGTCTGATGGGACCAGCCCTTCTTTCTGACGATTGCGGAATTGTAATTCATAATCCTGGATCTGCGGCTGAATCTTTTGCAATGCCGCTGAGGGTACTCGGTCAGTAAACATGATGCCCTCGACATGGTCGTATTCATGCTGGACCACGCGGGCAGGCAGGTCTTCCAGCTCCAATTCAAATTGTTGACCGTTCAGATCAAAAGCATCCACGATGATTTTTGTCGCGCGAGTGACAGGACCAAAAACTTCCGGTAGACTCAGGCAACCTTCTTCATCTGTCTCGCTGCCATTCTTTCGCGTGATCTGAGGATTGATAAAGACAAATTCCTGGTCCTTGTCTTCTTTGTCGCCGGCCGGATTGATCACAAACAGTCGATACGGCAGACCCACCTGATTCGCCGCCAGACCGATTCCCCGCGCGGCATACATCAATTCGAACATCTGCTCAACCATGACGCGGAGTCCAGCGTCGATCCGCGCAACGTCTTTGGATTTCCAGCGAAGTGCCGGGTGCGGATGAAGAACAATTTCAAGACTGGACATGGTCGCGGAATCATATTTCAGAAGTACGGTCCCCCTGCGCCGGGCCGATTAAAACAGCCACTTCGCCACAGGTTTGACCGCAGTATGTCAGCACTTTGTTGAACCTCAAGCAGACCTAACGCTTTTTCCCTGACATCGGACGATTCAACGTGCAGCCTGGATTTGCTATATTCTTCGGCCTGAGACCACCATTGAATCTCTGAAAGGCATTCTCATGAGACCGCTATTTGTACTCCTGTTCGGTGGATTCCTGATTTCGCACTGCGTTGAGGCTGGCGAGACAGTCATCGGTGTCCGAACGCTGCGGATTCCCGACGGCTTTGAAGTGGAACTCGCTGCGGATCCCTCGCTCGTCGGACGCCCGATCGCTGTGGCTCGCGACGAGAAAGGCCGCATGTATGTCACAGACTCCGGCGGAATGACGGAACGAGCCGAACAACAACTGGCCGTAAAGCCCCACAGCATTCGGCGGCTGGAAGATATCGATGGTGACGGGATCTATGATCGCAGCACGCTGTTTGCCGATAAACTGATGTTCCCGGAAGGGTGTCTCTGGTACGACGGTTCGCTGTACGTGGCAGCACCTCCTGAGATCTGGAAGTTTACGGATTCCAATGACGACGGTCAGGCCGACAAACGCGAAGTCTGGTTCGATGGCACGACGCTCACGGGTTGCGGTAACGATCTGCACGGCCCGTATCTCGGCCATGATGGTCGCATCTATTGGTGCAAAGGCGCGTTTGCCGAACAGAAACATACTCTGGCCAATAAATCACAGTTTGTGACTCATTCGTCTCACATCTTTCGAGCGCGACCTGATGCGTCCGAAATGGAGGTTGTGCTGACCGGCGGCATGGACAATCCGGTCAACGTCGCGTTCCATTCGAATGGCGAACGATTCCTGAGCTGCACGTTCTTTCAAAACCCTGAAGCCGGTCACCGCGATGGTCTGATTCACGCGATCTACGGCGGAGTGTACGGCAAGAAGCATGATTCCATTTACGAACATGCCATGACAGGAGACGTCATGCCGGTTCTCAATCATCAGGGCGCGGCAGCTCCGTGTGGCCTGATTGCCGGAAGTCATTCCCTGTATGATGGCACGGCGACCGACAACCTGTTCGCCTGTTATTTCAATCTGCACAAAGTCGTGCGTCACGAGCTGATCCCGAACGGCCCGACGTTTGACACGGTCGATACAGATTTTCTGGCCTGTGATCATCCGGATTTTCATCCGACCGATGTCTTTGAAGACGCGGACGGCAGTCTGTTGATTGTCGATACAGGCGGCTGGTACAAAGTCTGCTGCCCGACATCGCAGCTTGCAAAACCAGATGTGCTGGGTGGTATTTATCGTGTCCGCAGGAAAAATGCGAAACCGGTCACCGATCCGCTGGGACTGCAGATCGCCTGGAACACGACCGATCCGCAAACGATCGCCGGATTGCTGTCCGACGATCGCCTGTTTGTTCAGCGCCGCGCGACTGCGATGCTGCGATCTCGAGGAGCAGACGCCGTCGCCACGCTGTCAGACATTGCATCCCGACACGCATCCTCCATCGTTCGTGGCCGAGCCGTCTGGGCATTGGCAGGGATCGATGCCGAATCGGCTCGCGAGGCCGTCGCCGTGGCATTGAAGGATCCGGATGTGACCGTGCAACAAGCCGCAGCACATGCAGCCGGGCTGTGGCGCGACAGGAAGGCATTACCACAATTGCTTCAAATTGCAGACTCCGACGACGCTGGGCCAGCCCGCGCGGCCATGGAAGCCGTCGGGCGAATTCGCGACCCAGGCAGTGTGGCTGAGATTCTGAGAATTTCCGGCACACTCACATCCGCTGCACACGACGCTTCCGGGGCTCCTGCGAATGCCGCAGAACGCATTCGAGAACACGCATGCATTTATGCCATGATCGAAACAGATGCCCCGGAGCAAATTCGACCGGGTCTCAGATCAGCGTCGCCAAAGATACAGCGTGCGGCATTGGTGGCTCTGGATCAGATGAAAGTCGGCGGTCTGGCTGCCGATGATGTGCTGTCACGCATGAACGCGAAAGACGCGGTTCTCCGCGCGACGGCTGTCTGGATCGTGCGACGTCATCCGGACTGGGGTAAGTCACTGGCCGGATACTTTGACAAACGGCTCGCGAAGGTCGCCGCGTTGTCGCCTGAGGACCTTGAACTCACGATCGATCTGCTGGCATCACTCGCTGAGTCATCAGAAATCCAGACATTGTTGCAGCGACATCTGGAAGCGGACGGCGATCCGGCAATGGAATTGTGTCTCAAAGCGATTGAACGCACGACGCTTTCGGCCACGCCGGCAGCATGGCTCGATGCACTCAACCGTCAACTCGCACGGGCGAACGATTCCAGTGTCGCAACAATGGTCGCTGCCGTGCGCAATCTGCCACTGCCAAAGGAAGGCCATCCCGATTTACAGCAGACACTGGCAATCATTGCGGCACGGGCAACGTTGTCTGCTGAAACGCGGCTCGCGGCATTGAGCGCTGCCGGTCCGGATCGAGCGATTGATGAAAGTACATTCCAACTGCTGCTGGCGATGATCACGGGCGATCAGGCACTGCATGATCGCACGACCGCGTGCAACTGTCTGGCTTCTGCAACACTCACGCCGGAACAGTTGCAGGCACTGCTGGCCGCAGCAAAACAAGTCGGCCCGATGGATCTGCCGAAGCTCCTTCCTGCGTTTGAACGTGAAGGTTCCGAAGCCTTCGGAATGAAGCTTCTGGCAACACTGACAGATTCCAATGGCCTGCGAGGGCTGCGCGCTGATCTGATCACGCAGTTGCTGAAGAAATATCCTGAATCCGTGCAGACCGAAGGTCATAAACTGCAACGCCTGCTGAATGCGAGTCTGGAAGAACAAACGGCGATGCTTGAAACGATGCTGGCCACATTGCCTGAAGGCGATATGCGCCGCGGGCATGAGGTCTTTATGAGTAAAAAAGCCGCCTGCAATGCGTGCCACAAACTTGGTTACGGAGGCGGACGACTGGGGCCGGATCTTACCAGCATCGGACGCGCCCGAAATCGCCGCGACCTGCTGGAAGCGATGATGTTTCCAAACATCAGCATTGTGCGCGGCTATGAATCTGTCTCGGTAGAACTCCACGACGGCCGCGTCGTGAGTGGCATTGTCACAAGTGAAACGGGTAACGAAATTGTAGTCTCAGTCGATGCTCAGAAGACGCATCATATTTCACGTGGCGACATTGCCGAGATTGTGCCGTCGAGTGTCTCACCCATGCCCAACGGCCTCGCCACCGCACTGACTCAACAGGACATCGCCGATGTGATTACGTTCTTATTGAGTAACGAACGTTGAAGTCCACTTTCGACCAGAAATCCCGGCGACCGCCCCAGTCGTCGTGACATGCTGCCCCCCCAGAGTGTATCATTCATTCGATGTCGCTTCACGAGTTGCATTGATTCCGCAGTAGGCAACACCCACACGCGGCCCCACGAAGCGGAAAAGTTCAACGCGCGATCTATACGTCCGGCTAATCGCCAGCCGTATAGATCGCAATTCGCTGGGCGGACAGCAACAAGCCGATGGAGGAAGTTGAAGGGGACCGCCAGGGTGGACCTTCCAGATGGGAACACGGCACTTGCCGAGGTACACTGGTGTGAGGCGCACGTTATCGGGCGTTGCGAGATGAAATTGAAGCGGCTTTTGAGGTAGACACGATGGCCAGGACCTATCACTACGGAGTGTGTATCGAAAACCGCAGCCACAAAGCCGCGCTCGATGTGCGAAAGATCTACCGGTTCACCCAGGACTCGTCAGCAGCTGCCCACGGCTTGGTTCGAGTGGTTGATGAATCCGGAGAGGACTTCCTTTACCCAGCGCGGTACTTTGTACCGATCGAACTTCCGACTGCGGTCGTCAGATCATTCTCCAAGAAGACCGCCTGACAAGTAACGACGACGCGAGGGTCTTAGAATGGTCAAGAACTGATTCAAAACATATTTTGAATTCCTTTCTGTTTTTTCATTGCCACGAGTCGCGCGCAGGGATTCGCGTCCCGGAGCTGTTGGATTTTTTCAGGCATGACTCGGGTGTTCGATGGATTTGCGATGAGGGTGTGTTTAGGATGATTCCCGGCGGGTGAAACGGAGGCAAGCTCTGTGGTGACACAACTTGCTGAGGGAGAGTCAGCTCGACGGTGCGTCGATGGACGAACCAGATCGTTCGGAGAGCGGTTTCCGGACGCTCATTTTGCGGGACACTGGGTCGGTGCTCTCCACGGTTGATTCGACTTGACCGGCGCGTGGCGGTGAGTGATTCGTTTCCGCGGCTTCCCGTCACGGCCTTCGCCTGGAAATCCGATGTTAATCACGAGCCGCATTGATTCCGCAGTCAGTAACCTGTAAGCACCCATGCACAAATTTTCGCACACAACTTGTTTAACCGCGTGCCCATCGGGCCGCGTTTTACTCGCAAAAGCGCGGGGCGATGCCCACGCGGTTAAACGAAGAAACTTATGAATGGGTGCTTATTCTCGAGCCCATGAAGCGTAAAAGTTCAACGCACGATCTATACGTCCGGCTAATCGCCAGCCGTATAGATCGCAAATCGTTAGCCACCAAAACTGAAGCCCGATGAGAGCACGCAACACATCATTGATTTCTCGACGGTCCGCCATTGTGTTGTCTGTTTGGTCTGTCACATTCCTGTTTGCGTTAGTCACCCACGCCGTCAGTTTCGATACGCGGGAAGGGTTACTTGCCTTGTGGATGGCATTCGCTGTGCCAGCAACAATCGGCTCAGCGGCTTTCGGCCAAGGATTTCCAAACCTCGCAGTCGCGGTGGTGGTCACCTCAAATTGGTTTGCGTTGGCCTATTGCGGCGATATGGGAGGGCCCTATGATCATTTTCTCCTTGGTGGGTTCGTGGGCGGGGTCGGACTGATTTGCCTGTTTCTTTTGTCAGCAATTTCCGCAGTTCGCTCTTTCCTACGCCCAAAACGGACTCACACAAGACAGGGGCCTCCCTACAATGACCCAGCTCCAGTTTTCCCGGAACGCCTGCAGAACTTCGAAACACCAACCTCCGATGATTCTCTGTCGAAGTGGTTCCGTTAGGTGACAGGCACCATGAGTGGTTCCGCGTTTAACGTCCTGGAATGGATTCACAACGACGATTCCAGCGTAATCCTGCCCGGAATTGAGGTCTTCGGAATAGACGATCTCGCAGCCGGAGAAATGTGCTGCGGCGAGGATTTGAGCATCGAAGTAGTTGACCTTGAAGCGATGGACCAGATCCCGTTCAATTGCATAGACCAGGACATTGGTATCGCAGAAGTGCTTACCGTTCATTCATTTCGTCGCGCGTCGGTTTCGGCCCCATCCGGAAATGTGCCGTGCGTTTTCGCAACTCTTCCATGAGCTGGTCGCGTTCGGCGATCTCGATCTCGAATTTCGCGTCTTCGGTGGTTAAACCAGCAACGCTCTGTTGAAGCGACTCTTCGATAAAGCGGGTCATCGTGACTCCACGTCGGGCGGCTTCGGCTTTGGCCTGTCTGTAAATGTCGTCGTCGATCCTGAGTGTCGTTTGCACAGAAACAGTATCACAAATTGACAGACACCTGTCAAGTATTTCGTCTCTGTCGTTTCTGTCATTGAATGTGTCGGCTGCTGATCAGGATCAACCAGCAAGCAGGACCGCGACACCTATGCCGTTCCGTGAATGCGTTTTGCATCCTGTTCGTAACCACAATCACCGTGATGCGTTGTGGCGCAAAATTCACTGAGCCGTACCGGCACGGCTCGCGGAACAGCGAACGGTCTCTTCGAACTGGAAACCGGAATGGGCCGAATCGTGGGGCCATCCAAAGTATGTATATGGAACTGCCGGACCGGTCGTCACGTGCAGCCCGGCAAACGCGGGTCGGTGGCGAGGAAAGTCGGGCTGGCAGCAGATACGGGATGTCCGGCATTGGCTATACCGATGTTTGTATGATGCCGCCAGATGGCAGAAATCGGATATTGCCTACGACAAACAAGGGCCCGGGACAATGACAACAACGACTCAATACCCACACCTGGAATCGAACGCCCAAGGCGACGTTCTGATTTCGGGCACTCGTTACAAAGCTCGATTTCTTGCGGCGGAGCATTTTCAGCATGGATGGACGGCGGAAGAGTTGCTGCGGCAGCATCCGGATTTGCGTCCCGAACAGGTCTACAGTGTGCTCACATGGTTCTACGATAACCATGCTGCTGTGGTTGCGGAGCTGACGGATTCGCTGGAAAGAATTGGCCGCCTCAACGATTCTTCGAACCCGTCAAGATCTGACCTGTTGAACCGCCTGGCACGTGAGACCGGGCATAAATCGTGACTCTGCAATTATCCACGGATGTCCATGTCCCTGCCCCGATTACCTATGCCCTGCGACTGCGCGGAATCGACGCAATGACATGTCAGACCGACGGACGTATTCGGGCGTCAGACGAAGAACTACTGAAACGAGCCTCTGGACTCGGAAGAATCTTCTTCACTCAGGATGAGGATCTGCTGGGAATTGCATCTCGATGGACTGCTGAAGGTCGTGACTTCAGTGGTGTCATCTATTGCCATCAGCTTGCAGCCGGAATCAGCACAATCGTATCCGACCTTGAACTGATTGTGAAAGTCATGTCGGAACAGGAACTCAACATGCGGGTTGTTTATTTGCCACAAGGTTGACCATGCCGACTTCAGCAATTGGGCGCTCATCAAGGCTCTTCTCGACGGAGCGAGATGGCGACATTCATGCTTTGGCCCGCTACAACGGCTTCCAGTGCGAAAATGTTGCTGCCTGGCCGACACGTTGGCCGTCAGGATCGATCAGATTCCAGATGATTGCCCGTTCGATCAGGAATCGCTTTCCGGAACTGCTGATGCGGATGC
>Ga0105046_10008469_pt1 | contig 16144 bp, 11 predicted proteins | sample MAT03_FD_78385 | JGI IMG/M metagenome (GOLD analysis project Ga0105046, IMG submission 78385) | Freshwater microbial communities from Lake Fryxell liftoff mats and glacier meltwater in Antarctica - MAT-03 (megahit assembly) | ecosystem: Environmental > Aquatic > Freshwater > Ice > Liftoff...
GCGTTCCTCGGCTTCACCCCGCACTTGCGGCAAGCCCGGTAGAGGTCTTCCGAAACGCAGTATACGCGTTCGTACTTCGGCAGGCAGAACTTATCGATGCGGTAGTACCACGGCGTGCGGGCGGTGATTTCCACCCAACCGTGGGCGGTGCTCACGAGCTTCATTGGCCAGAAGCGTTTCAGCAACAATCCGAGGGCGTTGGTTTTATAATCGTGGCCGTGCCAGATCGCCACGTTCTCCCGCTTGCAAACATCCAACAGAGTTTTGACGATCCGCCAATCGAACGGGCCGCGATCCGGGATCGGAATCAGCGGAGCACCGTACTTCGCGGCCTTGCGTTCGATCTCGGCGAAGCCGGGATCGCCGGGCGGGTAAAGGTAGCCGCAGAGCATGCGGTAGCCGAGCGGCGCGAGGAACCTCGGCGAATTGAGGATCGTTTTATCCGGGCCGCCGCCGGAACCGCTGACGACGCGGGTATCGAATACGGTCGGCATCATGGCTGTACCAAGTACGGAGCCATGGCGGTCATCAGCGGTTGCAAGCAACGATCCCAATGGTGGTGGGCTTCTACATACTTTCGGGCGGCGGTGCCCAGGCGAGCGCGCCGCGCCGCGTCGTTCAAAAGTTCGCCCACCGCTTCCACCCATTCGCCCGGAGTGTTGGGCGATAGCAAATGTTTGCCGGGGGTCACATCCAACGCCGCGATGGCGGCGGGCGCGGCGAGAGTCGCTTTGCTCATCGCCATGGCTTCGAGTACCTTGTTTTGGAGGCCCCGGGCGATGCGGATCGGGCAGACGGCGAGCGCCGCGACAGCCAGGTAAGGGCGAACATCCGGAACGTCCATGAAGAGTTTCACCCCCGGCAAAGAGGTGAGCAACACTACATCAATTGCCGGCTTACGGCCGATGATCCAGAATTCCGCCTTAGGGTGTTTCAAGTGAATGGTAGGCCAGATTTCGCGGGCGAACCAGACCGCCGCATCGATGTTGGGGTAGTAATCGAGCGCGCCCACGAAAGCACAAACGGGAACGATTTTCACATCGAAATCCGGTGCGAAGTATTCCAGATCCACCCCGTTCGTGGCCACAGTGCCTTTCGCCGGGGCGGCGAAGCCATCGTACACATCGCACTCGGCCCGGCTAACGATTGTCACGGCTTTCGCCCAGCGGCTCAGTTCGATTTCGAGCTTGCGTACGCGCTTCGCTTCGAAGCGGTAAAGCCAACTTTTCGGCCACGATTTCGATTCGGCGAAATCGAACCACTTTTGTGAATCGACATCCACGAGATCGACGAACTTGGGAACGTCGCTCATCCGGGCCAAGTAGGGCGCCAAGCTGGAGGCGGAACACACGGCCGCCGCGATGGGGGACTCCTTTTGCCAACCGTCGAGGAGATGTTTGAACGCCGGTTCGCGGAAGGCCCCTTCGCTGAGGCTCCGGCCAGCAAGAGCGGAAGTCGCGGCACGCCACCAACGCAGGCGGCCCGATGCGGGAACGATTTCCACGCGTTCGCACAAGCCTTCGAGTGTTGCCCGAGTGGCTTCGTTCACCGGTTCATCGGCGAGGCACGCGAGCCAAACCCGCGACACCTTGGCCAGTTCGCGGAGGACGTGGTAGTTCCGGATGCGATCACCCTTATCGGGCGGAAACGGCACCCGATGGGCTAGGTAGATCACTCGCGGGAGTTGGCTCATCAGAGTGAGGATCGGGCGGGTTGCAGGTGCGGGCGGCTATCGCTCTCGGCACCGGGATGAATCAACGCGTGGAATTGTTCGATCACCGCTTCGCGGCTGGGCAGGAAAAAGAGCCGCCGCAACCATTCCGGCCCGACGCCGAGTGTTTTCAAGGCGGTGGCCCCGGCAATGCGGGCATCGAGCCAGAAGCTCTGATTGGCGATGTAATACAGATCGTAATACACTTTGTGGCGGACGCTAATGATGTCCGAGTCGGCGGGGAGTTGCACTTGGGCCAACCCGGTGACGCCGGGGAGAACGTAGGATCGTACCCCGTAACCGGGCACGCTATTGTGCAGGCCTTTATTGTCGATCACTTCCGGGCGTTCCGGGCGGGGGCCGACGAGGCTCATCTCGCCGCGGAGCACGTTGAAGATCTGCGGGAGTTCGTCGAGGTGGGTTTTGCGGAGGAGTTTCCCGAGCCAGAAGATTCGGGTGTCGTGTTTGCCACTCGACCATTGCACGCCGGATTTCAATTCGATGTTGTGGTACATCGAGCGAATTTTCAGGATGCGGTACGGTTTGCCATCTTTGCCCCGGCGGGTTTGCGAGTAGAAGCCTGGGCCGGACGACGTGAGGCGAACAGCGGCCCAAGCCAAACCGATCAATGGCAGGGCAAAGATCGAAAGGAGGATCGCCGAGAAGATATCGACGGAAGGTTTCATCGAACGGTACCAACTGCCGCCTTCCGGCAGTTGGATATGCGCATCGGCTCGAACCCAGTCGGCTTCGGGCCAATCTGCGGTCGGTAGCGTGGATTCAGTGTTATCGGGTTCGGCCGTCATTGCGTTCCAATGGTGTTATTCGGGGCGATCATTCTTCTAATGCTTGTTCATCTTATGCCCACTCCCCTTGAGGGGGAGGGTGGTTCGCGCAGAGTAGCGGGGAGAGGGGTTCTTCGATGCGAAGTTCCAAACCCCTTTCCCCGCTTCTCGCTTCGCTCGATGCGACCCTCTCCCTCAAGGGGAGAGGGTAAAATCCAACGCCTCTCAGTTCACCGATTGCTTCCCGGCGATCAGTTCTTTATTCAATTCGTTCAAGAAATCGGACAGAAACGTTTCCTCGGCCCCCGCGTTCGAACTCGAACCCGAGGATTCCGATCCGCTCAGCGGGTGTTGAATGTAAATCTTGTAAATTCGGCCCTCCCCGGCGAAGCTCAACCGGGGCGAATCGGGTGCCTGCCAATTTTTGCCCGTGCCCCACGCCCACAGTACCTCGAACGAACCGGCGTTCGGCTTATCGAATCGCGCCGCCCAGAATTCGTTGGGAACCGTTCCGGCGAAGTTACGTTTTGAGTAACGGCCCGCCAATTCGTGGCCCGTGGTGCCGTAGCATACTTTCGGGTCGTGGGCGCCGAGGTCGCCGGGGTTGCCGTACAAGATCATCACGTTTACCGTTTGCCCGGTCGAGTTCTCCTTGTAGCTTCGGCTGAAGTAAGCCTCCGCGTGGGCCACCTTCATCTGTTTCTCGTTGACCGCTAAGTTTTGCCCGCTCCATTTCCCGATGTTCATCTGTACACCGGCCAAGCGGGCTTGCACAACATCGGCGGGTTCCGAGTTCCCGGGGCCGGAACGGATCGCGTTCCAGAGGCCGATGCCCAGGAACAAAGCCAAGGCCGCAATGAGGGTAGCATTCTTGGCCATGGTTCAAGCGGGCAACTGTTTGACGTAGTTGTAACCGTAAGCCTGAATATCGGGCTTGACGCCGTTCACCACGGCACCGAGGAGCGGGATATTCAGTTGGTTCAGCCGTTCGGATGCCTGCAGCACTTTGGGTAGCTGGCTGACATCTTGGAGAATGCTGAAGACAACGCCATCGACGTGTTGGGCCACCAGGAGAGTATCGGCGACCGGCAGGATCGGGCACGTATCCACAATAATTATATCGAATTGACCACGCAAGCGATTGAATAATCCTTCGAGCGGATTCCCTTGGGCGAGCGCCGCGATCACGCGGTGGTTGCACTGCCCGGCGGGGATGATCCACAGGTTCGGTACCGTCGTGGCTTGCAGGGCATCCGCGACGTCGATTTCTTGGAGCAGAATCTCTGAACAGCCGGGGGCGACCGGGATATCGAAGAGCTTCTGCATGCTCGGATTGCGGAGATCGCAATCGAGAATCAGCGTACGCAATCCGGCGGTGGCCATGCTCGTGGCGAGTTGGCTCGAAAGCGAGGTCTTGCCTTCGCCTTGCATGGCACTGGTCACCATGATGACCTGCATTTGCTGGCTCTTCGCAGCGTGCAGGAGCATGGTGCGGGTGCTGTTCACCGATTCGTTGAGGATGAATCGCCAGTTTTGGTTTTCGTTGGCCGCACCCGATTTCAGGCTGGCCCGGCTGGGGAACGCCGGGATCGTGCCGATCACCCGCATGCCGAGGTCCGACACGACTTGATCGACGCCATCAATGCGGCGGTTACGCCATTCGAGGTACGCGATCAGCAACAGTATTCCCACGAGGCTGACTACGCCCACGGCGATCGCGGCGAAGATCTTCTGCTTCAAGTTCAGGTTCATGTTCACGGTGGCATCTTCAAAGACGCGGAGGCGGGATTCCGCCGATTGGATCTGCGATTCGATCGCCCACTTCTGCAAGCTCAATTTGGTTTTGGTTTCCTTCAGCGGTACGAGTTCGGTGTACTTGCTGGTTTGTTGGAAGTTGCCTTGGTTCATCCCGCGGAGATCTTCTTGGAGGCGTGCGATCTTGAGTTTGTTGGATTTGATCAAGCTTTGAATCGCTTCGAGCATCGCGACGATTTCGGTGCGGCGGATTTGCAACTCGTTGCGGCGGGCCCTGGCCACCTCTTCTTGGATTTGCGGGAGAACAATCGAGCGCGCCGATTCCAATTCCATTTCCGCTTTGGTAAGTTCTTCTTCCGCCGCGACCAATCTCGCGGCTCCGGGCAGCAAGGAAGCCTTGAGTTTATCCCGTTCGAAACGTTTCAAGTTGAGGTTGCTGAGGGCTTCGAGATACCGGGGATCGGCTTGCAGGCGTTTCGACAAGGCATCGGAATCGATCCGCAATTCCCCTTTCAATTCGCTATCGATTTGGCTCAATTTGGATTTGAGTTGGTTCTCTTCCTCCTCGTTCTTTTGCAAGCTCACTTGGGTGCCTTGCAAATCGGTGCGGAACAGAACGATGTCGGTGGCGTTGTCTCGGCCGACGCCGCTTTTCTTGGCTTCTTCTTCGATCTTTTTCTCGATGGCGTCGATCTGTTGTTGGATGCGTTCGAGGCTGATTCGTACCGCCGTTTCTTCGGAAGCCATCCGTGTTTTCTCGGTCGATTGCCCTTCTTCGATGTATGTGCTGATGAACGCTTTCAGCATCGCTTGCAACATTTCCGGATTGTCGCCGTTCATCTTCACGTTGAGGAACTCGGGCGATTCCCATTTGAACGAGAGCAGATCGCCGTAGAACGCCACCCGATCTTCGTGCGAGATCGTGGTGACGGCGGGCACCTTGGCCAATTCCTTGTTGTTTGAAACGCGGGCGTGAAACGTTTTGTTCTTCATCAATGCGACTTGCTCGTCTTTGAACTTCTCGAAGAGTTCGTTGTCGCCGGGGCTGAACTTCACCGCCATGCCGGCGGGCGTCGATTTCATTTGGATTATCGCGCTGGCTTGGTGCTTCCCGGAAGGCATGAGCATCCACACGACACTGGCGCAGAGGCACGATACCAATCCGCCCACGAGGAGTGCAATGAACCAACGGCGTTTCAAAGCGTGCAGGAGTTCCGGGGCCTTGGGAATGGCCCGCGCGGCGGCCGAGGAGGCGGGGCTAGGGCCGAAGAACGGGTTAGTCGTGAACATGCCCCCGGCGGCGGGGTTGGGCTGCCCGTAACCGGGCGGCGTTTGTTGGCTGGGGCTAATACTGCCCGCCGCGACATCGCTGGTCGATTTCAGAGACATTGCTGATACGCTCCTCGCGGGGAACACCCCCGGATTTTCCACACGGCCCGTTCATCCGATGAACCATTCTTCTGGCTGGGCAGAGTCATCTTATCGCCCGCAATCCTTCCAAAGTTCCCGTTGGTGAATTTCACCAAAACTTTAACGTTGATTCCGCAAGTTAACACCGCTGCCGCACCGTAACAGAATCTACCTCACGCCGGGGATTCCGGACGACATTTTTTGCGATTTACCGGCGGGAACGGTTATGAGGCGAGGGGGAATTGGGGAAAAGGTGAGGGCTGTGAGGAAAGATGCGCCTTTTTCGATAAATCGCAGGGCGGGAAATGTCGATGAAGCTCGTATGGTCGAATCCGGTCATGCGAATGCCTCAGCAGGTATGCCGCAGGTCGGGTACTTGGCCCCTCGATTTTCGATTCTTCATGGAGAGTGCCATGTCCCGTTTCAAGTTGGGGATGCGGCTGCTAATGGCAGTGGCGGTGGGGGCCGTATCATCCTTCACGGGTAGCGGTTGCTTGAAGAGCACCTGCAAAACCGACGACGAATGCGGCACGGGGCAATCGTGCGGTATCGGGCAATCCGGCCACGGTGGCAAGAACCACCACGCCTTAGTACCCGATTTTCGCGTTCCCAAGGAACTCGATAAAGTTTCTATGCCCCCGTACATGGTGGAAGCTCCGGATATCCTCCGCATCGACGCCCTGCGGACGATTCCGCTGCCGCCGTACCGCATCGAACCGATGGATACCTTGTACCTGTACGCCCCGGGCGCTCCGGACAAGGCTCCGGTGAACGGCCTTTACCCGGTCGATCCGGATGGCACGATCAACTTGGGGCCGGACTACGGCGGCCAGATCAAAGTGGCCGATATGACCGCCCTCGAAGCCGAGAAGCTGATCGCGCGGCAGTTGCAGAAGTTCCTGCGGGAAGCTTCGGTTTCGGTGTCGCTGGCCCAATCTAAGGGCGTGCAACAAATCCGGGGTGAACACTTGGTGAACCCCGATGGCACCGTCCGCCTCGGTATGTACGGCAGCGTCTACGTGACCGGCAAAACCCTGCCGCAGATCAAGTGCGATATCGAAGCCCACCTTTCCAATTACCTCTACAAACCCGAGGTGAACGTGGATGTGGGGGCCTACAACAGCAAGTATTACTACGTCATCACCGATTTCGCAGGGAACGGCGAACAGGTTCTCCGCTTGCCCGTCACCGGGAACGAGACCGTGCTCGATGCGATTTCGCAGGTCGGTGGTCTCTCGGCGGTTTCTTCGAAGCAAATCTGGATTGCCCGCCCGGCCCCGGCGGAATACTGCCAAGATCAGATTCTCCCCGTCGATTGGCGAGGGATTTCCCGCCGCGGGCACACCCGCACGAACTACCAGATTCTCCCCGGCGACCGCGTGTTCATCATGGGCAACCCGCTGAACTCGCTCGATACCGAACTCGGCCGCATCCTCACCCCCGTGAGCCGCGTACTCGGTACAGCCCTCCTCGGTGCTTCGACCTACAACCAACTGCTGTTCGGATTCAACGGCAACGGCTTCAACAACGGCTTCAACAACGGGTTCAACCGATAATAGAGGTTTCGCGGATCGGTTCGGAAAAGGAAGAGTTTCCGCGAAAGTGCTCGAAGACGATCATGCCGGGGTTCCGGCGCCGAGTTGGAAGAACATCGAACATCGACGGCCACCCCGGTTCACAAGAACCCGGGTGGCCGCCGATGTTTTTTTTGTTCCCTAGTGAGAACGAGGATCGTTCGACCGGTTGACAAGCTCCGCCCGTGAGTTAGCCTCATGGGTAGGGGTTCTGCTTCGCCGGATCTCGGGAAACTCGAAAGGATCGATTATGAAACGCTTCCAACCGATTGCTCTCGCCGCAGTTCTCGCGATCGCGGCCGTAGATTCTCAAATCGCTTCCGCCCAGCCCCGGGTTCCCAGCGGGCCGGTTGGCCCGCCGGTGGTCAGCCCGTACCTGAACCTCCTCAACGGTGGCGGAAACCCGGCGTTAAACTACTTCGGGATCGTCGTGCCGCAGATGCAAATGCAACAGCAACTCACGCAATTGCAACAGCAGCAACAACTCCAGACCGGCCGTGCCGGGGAGAATGCCCAAGATCCATTGAATTTGCTCCCCAGCACCGGCACGGTTCCGGTCTTCGACAACACCTTCGGATACTTCAATCGCTTGAACGGAGCCGGCGGCGGAGTTTCGGTGGGCGGCGGTTCCTTAAACCGCATGGGGGGAGCATTCGGTGCAACCCCTGCCGGTGGTGCCGGTGGTGCCGGGGCCGCCGGATTCCAACGCGGCGTTACCAGCGGGGGAATACAACCCAGCTTCGCCGCTCCGCGGACCACAGCACCCAACGGAATGCGGTAACTTCCATCTGAACGTTTGCGAACATTCCGGTTTTCACTGCCGGAACCACACCCTCGAAAGGATTCGATCATGGGATTGCTACGCACATCGGCACGAATGGTATTCGTGACCGGGGTCGCACTCGCGGCGGCGAACGCCCCCGCGTACGGCCAATACTACCGAACCCCCGGCGTGTTGCCGGTCTCGGCACCCGAACCGGTATACTCTGCCCCGGCACTGGTCTATAGCGATCCCGCTCCGACGGTCGTAGGTTGCCCCGCCGGGCAAAGTTGTGCCACCGGCCAATGCAATACCGGAAACGGTAACCCGGCGAATTTCGCCCCTAACAAGCCATTCCACAAAAACGGCTGCCAGCCATATTGCGCGACGAAAACGTACCCACACTCGGATTCGCATTACATCAAGCACTACTGCGGGCCATCGCTGATTCCCGATGGTTGCAGCAATGCCTACGGCCACTTCCCCACTACATGGCGCCGTTGGGAAGACGTATCGCCGGGATGGCAGCCGAACAACAACGTCGATTGCACCAATCGCGGTTGCATCGGCGGAGCCGTGGGCTGCCAGTTTCCGGGGAACAGCTATCTTGCTCCAGTTCCAATTCCTACTCCAGTTCCTACACCGACTCCCGCACCGATTCCGGCACCGGTTCCCACTCCGACTCCCGTTCCAGTGCCGATGACTATACCGACGCCGACTCCGGTTCCCGCGCCGATGCCGATGGCACCGAAGGGCCTTTCGCTCATCCCCGTGGCCCCTAACCAATTAATCGTGGTTCAAGCGACACCGATGGAACTCCCCGCGCCGATTTCCACTCGCCCGGCTAATCTTCGCGTCGAACAAGGCCGGATTCTGAAGGATGCCCTCGCGGTGCCGAGCCTGCTTCCACCGCCCGCCGTGGAAGAGATCACCGCGAATTGATCGAACGAATCCATAAATTATCCCTCGGCCGTTGGATCGCCCCTTCCGGTGATTCCAACGGCTTTCCCATTGAAGGGGTCGAAATGAAGGAACGTTGCTTGGTCACGGGCGGAGCGGGCTTCATCGGCTCCCACTTGGTGGATCAGCTTCTGGCCGCAGGCCATCCCGTTCGCGTGTTCGACGATCTCAGTACGGGAGCGACTACGAACGTTCCGACGGAAGTGGAATTGTTTTCCGGATGCGTGACGAACGTTTCTGCCGTGGAGAAGGCGGTGCGGGGTTGCGAAGTGGTGTACCACTTGGCGGCGATGGCTTCGGTGGCGAAGAGTTTGGAGAATCCGGTATTGTGCCACGCGATTTGCGGCACCGGCACGTTGAACGTTCTCGAAGCGGCCCGCAAAGCGGGGGTGCGCCGCGTAGTTTACTCGGCGAGTTCGAGCGCGTACGGTGCCGCATCCGATCCCGCAGGGCAGGATGAAGAAACGCCCTTGCGGCCGCTTTCCCCCTACGCCTCCGCCAAGCTCAACGGCGAACATTACCTCGAAGCGTACTCCGCCAGCTTCGGGCTGGAAACCGTGCGATTGCGCTTCTTCAACATCTTCGGCCCCCGCCAACGGGCCGATTCGCCGTACTCCGGTGTGATTGCGATCTTCACCGCCGCGTTGGCATCCGGGAAGCCGCCGACGATCCACGGGGACGGTTTACAAGCCCGCGATTTCGTGGCGGTGGGAAATGCCGTGGATGCTCTCGTTCTGGCGGCGAACACGCCGGGGGTTTCGGGCCGCGTGTACAACGTCGGCACGGCTCGCAGCATCGACTTGCTCGAACTGTTGGCGGCCCTCAACCGCGAGTTGGGAACGAATGCCGAGCCGGTACTCGGCCCATCCCGCACCGGCGACGTTCGGTTTTCCTTGGCGAAGATCGATCGCATCCGCACCGAGTTGGGTTACGAGCCGAAGATTTCCTTCGAAGATGGGCTTCGCAAAACGATCGAGTGGTACAAGTCGCTCACCACCACTTCTTGAATATCCCGGGTGTGCCGCGGGTGGCCTCGAACAGCGATTCGACGACGATCGCGGTTTGTAGTTTGCGTGCCCATTTCACGATTTCCGGGGTTGCACTCGCCGCGACTCGATCGAGGAGCGCCGCGGCTTCGCTGGTGTTCCCCGATTGGCGGTATGCGCTGTAGAGCGAGTTCCACCCCTGCGGATCGGCGGGTTTCGCGCGGGCCGCCTCCGCGTATTCGCGGATCGCACCGGGAAGATCGCCGACGAGTTCCTTGCACAACCCCAATGCTGCGGGCACCTCGGCGGGATTATCGAATTTCAAACGCGGATCGCGCAACCGCCGTTCCGCCCCAGCGACCTCCCGTTTCGCGGCGTCGGTTTGCCCCGCGAGTACAAGCAATCGCACGATGGCCACGCGGATCTGCGGGGAAGCATCGTTCAAAGATTTGGCGAATTGTAAAGCTTCGAGCGCTTCTTCGGTCTGCCCGTATCTCAGGAACACGCTGGCCCGAGCGAGTTGCTCGCGGAATCGGGGTGATTGGGCGATCATCGGATTGCGAACCCTAGCCAACGCCAAGGTTTGCAATTCCAAGCCTGCGGCCGCCCTCGCCAATTCGTACTGCCGAAGAAGTTCGAGGGAAAGCCCGGAGCGAGTTTCCGGCTTGCCGAGGATTTGAGCCGCTTCGCCGTAACGCTGCTGTTCCATGAGAAGTTCGGTCACCCGTCGGAGAATTGCCGGGTTGGAATCGCGGAGTTGGATCGCGTGGAGGTAGTGCTTGAGCGAATCGGCTTGCCGATTTTCCAAGGAGGCGATGTCCCCCGCGATCACGTGTAGACGCCCCCAGTTGGAACGTCGGAGTATCGCGGCCTCGATCCGGGGTTTCCAGTATGTGAGCCGTTCCGGCGTGAGCCAACCGCTGCGGGCAATTTCGCGGCCGAACTCGGCGGCGCTCGCCACGGGGCCGCTTTCACCATCGAGTTTGCGAATTTCCTCAAACGCTCGATCCGCTTCGGCGATCATCCCGATGCGCGTGGCGAGATCGAACAGGGCGAAACGTACATCGAGATCGTACGGTTGCTCATCGGCAGCTTTGCGGAGCAGTTCCACGGCTTCCTTGGGGCGACCATGCGAAGCCAGCAGCAGCCCGAGCGACTTCCACAATTGCGAACGTTCGCCCGGAGAAAATGGCCCGGCTTCCCCCGCAAGCCCGAGTATGGCTTCGGCGGGGAAGGTGCGCCCGCTGGCGATCAACAGTTGAGCTTTCGCTAAACGGAATTCGATCCGATCCCCGAGTTGCTTCGCGGCTTCATCTACGGTCGCCCACGCCCCATCCAGATCGGTGGGGGCGATCAACCCGGTGAGGGCGATCCACGCCGCGGAATTCTTCGGTTCGCGTTCGATACTCGCACGGAGTACGTTTTCCGCGTCGGCCAATAAATTTTGCAGTGCCAAGCAATGGGCATACGCGACTTCCAATTGGGGTTCGAGTTGATCCGTCGGGCCGAGGAGCGCTTCGAACTCGGCCCAGTTGCGTTCGGCTTCGGGTAGCGCAAGGATCTCCCGAAATTTCAACATCGCCAAGGCGAATCGAGCGGCGGGAACCGCCTTCGCCATCTCGCGGTAGAGTTCCGTCGCGTCTTTGTCCCGCCCGAGCTTCGCCAGTGCGTTCGCCCAACCCATTTTGGCCGAAATGCTTCGCCGATCGATGGCGCTCGCCGCGGCGAAGTTCGCTTCTTCGCGTTGGTCATCGTTGGCGAGAGCGTACGACGCCCCGAGCGCCATCCGCGCTTTCATCATCAAATCCCATCGGGAACCGAGCGCGGGAAGGCTCGTTTCCAACGCCGGTATGGCTTCGGGCCAATTCCCGCGCCGGGCCGCCACGCGGCCGACGAGATAGCGAGCCAACTGTTGTTGAACCGGCGATTTCTCCAACCGCTGGGCGATTGCCAATGCGCTTTCCAGTTCGTTCAATTCGATCAAACGATCCCCGATCGTGGCGAGTTGCGGATCGCCATCGGGCAGTTTCGCGGCAGCGTCGAGGAGAATCTTGGCACTGGCGGAACCGGCGCCGCTGCGGTTCATCACCTCGGCGAGGCCGAGTTTCAACCAAGTGTTCTCCGGATGGATCTTCAAACCGTCGTCGATAACCTTGCGGGCGGCCTCGCGATCGGTTTCCGCCAGCAACTCGGCGTGTTGGAGGATGATATCCACATCGATGTTCCCCCCGGGAATCTCGGCGTAGGCCACGCGAATATCTTCGACCGCCCCGGTTCGATCGCCGTAGCGCACCCGGTAACGCGCCCGCGCCAACCGCGCCGATAAATCCATGGGCCGCGCGGCGATGAACTCGTTCATCAGGTGATCCGCTTCCAACGCCGCATTCGGATTCAAGCGGATCAAGTTGGCGAGTTCGTAATACGTGGCCGATTTGGCTTTCCCGGTGGCCACGGCTTTCTGCAAATGCATCTGCAACCCCGCAGCGTTGCGTTCGGCGGCGTCGCATTGGGATAGCATTTCGTAAAGGGCGGGGTCGTTCGAGTACTCGGGAACGCCCGATTGAACGAGGGTTTCCAAGTGCGGCCGTGCGGCCCCGTAGCGACCGTAGCGGAGGTAAAGCGCCGCGGCCTTCTTGCGATCTTCGTGGCGATTCGGTGCGATGTTCAACACTTTCTCGTACGCCGTCGCCGCCCACGCCCACCATTTCCAATTTTGCATCGCAATCTGTTCCAACACCCCGGCGTATTCGGAGAAGCCTTCGGCGTCCTTCTTGCGATAGTTGGAGTATTGTTTGTAGAAGTCGGCCGCCTTTTCCCAATCCTGTCCATCGCGTGCGGCCCGGGCGACTTCCAATAGATTCGCGGCTTGCCGTTGCGTTTGCACGGTGTGCAGGCCGTAGGCGGAGCCGCCGAGGAGCAGGAACGCACCCAGCACCGAGAACAACCGTTTGGTTTTCAGCACCCGCCGGCTCGAACGGCTGGAACTCCGACGCCTACCCATAAGGAACTCCGCTGGAAAGCTGCTCTCGGAATTGTAGCTTGAAAATTGGCCTGGGGTGGAATCCCCGCGAATCGGCCTTCCGAGTGGAGCGTTCCTTGCCGAGTTCATTACCCGAGCCGCCGATTGTGATCAGCTTCGATGTCGAAGAGCATTTTCGCATCGAGGCGGCGGCGAACGTGACCTGCTCCACGGATCTCCGGCAAGTCTACTCGGATCGAATGGATGCCAGCACGCGGAGATTATTGGATCAATTGGGCGAAGCCCAAACACTCGCCACGTTCTACATCGTCGGGCAAATCGCCGTAACGCATCCGAAACTCGTGAAGGATATCGCCGGGGCCGGGCACGAAATCGGCTCGCACAGTTGGGAACATTTGCGCGTTCACCGATTGAATCCGGCTTCGTTCCGCGAAGATTTGAAGCGGAGCATCGGGGCGTTGGAACAGGCTTCGGGCGCGGCGGTGAAAGGTTTCCGCGCTCCGACCTTCAGCGTGATGAAGGAAACCGCTTGGGTGGTCGACGCGCTCGCCGAATCGGGATTGCGTTACGATTCATCGATCTTCCCAGTGAGGCACGATCGTTACGGCGTACCTTCCGCCCCGCGAACGCCTTTCGTTCTCCTCGGCAATCAGCGTCAGATCCTCGAACTCCCCCCGGCCACGTACCGCCGATTCGGTCAGAACATGCCGGTGGCGGGGGGCGGTTACTTCCGGCTGTTCCCGTTGGGTTTCATGCGGGCCGGAATCGCCCAATTATCGGAACGGGCGGCGCCGCCTAGCGTGTCGATGCTTTACTTCCACCCGTGGGAGTTCGACCCGGGGCAGCCGAAATTGCCCTTGAACCGGCTCTCGCGTTTCCGAACGTATGTCGGCATCGGGAGAAGCACGGCTCGCTTGGGGCGATTGTTCGAACGTTACTCGGGGCGATTTCGCCGGGCCATCGACGTGGTCGAAGAATTGGAAATGCGATTGGAGATGCTACCGAGGTTTCGGCTGGATGGAGAAAACCGGGGGACTGAGTCCCCCGGTTAATTCCGATTACTCGGCTTTGGGTTCGCCGGTTGGCGAACCTTTCATTTTCCGCCGCATTGCCGCGACGCCGATCATCGAGAGGCCGACCAACCCGGTCAGCATCGTCGCCGGTTCGGGAACCGCCCGCGGATCGACCGGCACCGGGGGTGTGGTCGGATTGCAATGGGTGGATTTGGGCGTGGTCGGCGGTGGCGATAGTGGAACCACCGGAACCACCGGAACCACCGGGACGGGTGGAACCGTTTTCACTTGGTTCTGCCCGACCGGCACCGGCGGAAAGAAGGCGATCGCACCCGTCGAAAATACTGTGAAAGCGGCTGCGCCAACGGCGGCGGCCGGAACGAGTTTGGTGAAGCGTAATACCATGGCGTCTCCCCCCACAGACTCCGCAGAAAGAGCGGATCGAGTGGTTCGACGGTTTTATCGGCAAGAGAGGCGCGCGGCTTGAACGATATTGGCGGCGCGGGTTCGCCAATCGCCCCAGTGTGCGATCGGAGAACCGTCAGGGTTTCCCCCACAGGCATAATCGGCACATCGGGCCTCTTCGCCCCAATGAAAATAGTTGAACTGCCGATCAGTTTTTCTCTCCACTTGTTGCTGCTTCCGTTCGGTTCCCACCGCGACTCTTTCCGATGATACTCTGGACGACACGGAAGTTATCGTCGCGGGGCGCTCGCCCCAATTTAGTGTCAGGAGGATTCTCCGATGCGCGGGATTCGCAACGCCGGCCTTGGTCTTTCACTCGCCTTTTCCTCGGCGGCCGCGTGGGCTCAAGCCCCGGCCGCCGCAGTGACACTCGGCCCAATCCGCGTGTTGGATTCGGAAGCGCCCATTACTACTGTGCGCGGCCAACAGCCCGATCCCCGCTTCGCCCAACCGATCCAGAGGATGCCCTACCGGGTTCCCGCAGCCACTGCCCCGAGCACTATCGGCGGTGCCATGCCGATGCAGAGCGCTGCCCCGGCCGATCCGCTGGGAACGCCGAAGCCCGCACCCACGCCGATGGTAACCGAACTCCGCGACCAGTACGGCAACCCCATTCATATGGGCCAAGGGCAACCGGTGCCCGCCCAAGGAATGATGATGGTACCGCCGCCGGTGTACGGTGCTTCTCCCGTATACGATGGGGCGTGCGATAGCTGTGGGCCGCAGCCTTCCTTGGTGGCCGATCCTTACCTCGGCGGAGTTGGGCCGTTATTTCCCCGGATGCGTGCAGCACTCGCCACGCCGATCGCCGGACGATTTAATGTTACCGCCGAGTATCTGCTCTGGTACGTTCCCGGCCAATCGGCCCCGCCGCTAGTGACGACCAGCAGCCCGCAGTTCAACGGCATCATCGGCCAAGGCAATACCCGAGTGCTGTACGGCGGTGATAATCTTGCGAACACCTTTCAGAGCGGCGGTCGCTTCTGGGGCAACTATTGGATGCCCTGTTCCCGATGGGGAATCGATGGTGGAATCTGGTTCCTCGGTACGACCAGTACGAATTACACCACCGATTCCAGTGCGAATCCCCTCATCGCCCGACCGTTCGTGAGAGGGGATACTGGGCAGAATTTCTCCCAATTGACGGCGTTCCCCGGCTTGGCGACCGGTTCGATCAACATCAACAACACCACCAACGTGTGGGGTTCCGAAGTGAGCGCCCGCCGAATGATCTCGGGGAATACTTCGTCGCGGCTCGACGGTTTGATCGGGTTCAAGAACATGAACCTCTCGGAGAATCTGACGATCACCGAACAGTTCCAGCGGGTTCCCGGCACTCTCTCCGGGATCGGCGCGCCCGGTGCCTTGTCCGGTACGGTTCAAGATGCGTTCGCCACGCAGAACTACTTCTACGGGGTGAACCTCGGCTTGGTGGGCGAAGTCCGCCGCGGGCGCTGGTTCGCCAACGGTCGGGCGACCGTCGGTTTGGGCCAAGTGTATCAATACGCTCAGATCAACGGCGGTCAGACGATTAACAATGCGAATGGCACGACATCGCAAACCGCCGGGGGATTGTTGGCCTTGTCCAACGCGAACATCGGCAGCTACAGCGAAACCCACTTCGGCGTGATGCCGGAAGTCGGCCTAACGCTCGGGTTCTACATCACGCAGAACCTCCGCTTCGGCATCGGTTACAACTTGCTGTACTTGAACAACGTGATCCGCCCGGCCAACCTCATCGATAC
>Ga0105046_10008470_pt1 | contig 16141 bp, 12 predicted proteins | sample MAT03_FD_78385 | JGI IMG/M metagenome (GOLD analysis project Ga0105046, IMG submission 78385) | Freshwater microbial communities from Lake Fryxell liftoff mats and glacier meltwater in Antarctica - MAT-03 (megahit assembly) | ecosystem: Environmental > Aquatic > Freshwater > Ice > Liftoff...
CCCCCCTTGACTCCCTTGCTAACCCGGAGTACGGTCAGGGCCGCCAGATAATCAACTTGGGGGAAGTTCGATGAAATACCGAGTAGTCGCGCAGGGACGCAAGCGGTTGACCATGTCAGTCGTAGTGATTTTGTTGATGTCGTTTGCGCTGTTCCTCGCCGGGGAGCAGAAGGCCAGGGCCGCCGGGCTCGAGCAGAAGATCGCCTTTGACATGAACCCCGGTCCCAGTGACTCCTACCCCGAGGGCAATACCGAACTGAACGGACTGATCTACATGTCGGCATTCGACGTCCGCGGTGACGAACTCTGGGTTTTCAACGGTGAGTCCGCCCGGCTGGCCCGTGAATTCGTTCCCGGTCCTCATGGCGGTGACCCGTACGGCTTCACCCCGCTGGGTGGGTTTATGTACTTCAGGGCTTTCACCGAAGCCCAGGGTGCCGAACTCTGGCGATCGAACGGAACCACCACCGAACTGGTGAGCGACATCCTCCCCGGTCCCGACGGGTCGAGTCCCGACAGATTCATAGAACTTGGTGGATTCCTCTATTTCCAGGCGAACGGCCCCGATGGCCGTGAGCTGTGGCGAACGAACGGAACCAGCACCACCCAGGTCGAGGATCTCAATCCGGGCGGCGACTCGTCCAACCCGAGGGATTTCGAAGTCCTGGGCGACTACATCTATTTCTCGGCCTACGAGCCGGTGCTTGGGTCAGAGGTCTACCGGTCAAACGGTTCCGGAGTTGACCTCGTCTCCGACCTGTATCCCGGCGGCAACGGCTCCAGCCCGCGCGGCTTCAAGACTTTCGGACCCCACGTCTACTTCACGGCCTCCGATCCGGTCAACGGTGACGAAGTTCGAAGGACCGATGGCACAACCACTTCACTGGTCGCCGACATAAAGCCCGGAGTCAGCGGCTCCTCGCCCGATGGATACACCCAGTCCAACGGTTTCCTTTACTTCGGGGCCTCTGACGGGGTCGATGGCGAAGAGTTGTGGCGGACCAATGGCACCAGCACCACCCAGGTCGCCGACATCGCACCGGGGCCCGACGACAGCGAACCGAACCGTTTCGTCGAGTTTGGCAACCAGATCTATTTCGTTGCTTCGAACGAAACCACCGGACGCGAACTCTGGCGGTCCGATGGCACCTCCACCAATCTCGTTTCGGACATTCGGGCCGGCAGCTCGAGTTCGGGCCTGAACGATTTCCTCGAATACGGTGGCGCCCTCTATTTCAGCGCCCGGACCGAGCTTGATGGCCGGGAACTGTGGGCGCTCGATGGCACCGGAGTTCGCATGATGGGTGACCTGCTCGAAGGGACCGACAGCTCGTCGCCCTCGGAACTGGTCGGAATGGCGGGCACCCTCTATTTTTCGGCTGATGACGGACTTTCCGGCGAAGAACTCTGGAAACTGAAAGCGATCGACGAATCGGTCAGCCTCAAGGTGATCGGCAAGGGCGTGAAAGTCACAAAGAAGGACGCAACCGTGAAACTCGCTTGCCCCGCAGACGAAGCCAATGGGCCCTGTGCGGGCACCCTGACCCTGGCCACCAGGAAGAAGGTCAAGGTGCGAGGCAAAAAACGCAAGTTCACCATCGGCAAAGCGAATTTCTCCTTGGCGGCCGGCCAGACCAAATCGGTTCGCATCACACTGACTCCTTCACTGCGCAAGCTCCTGAAGACCAACAAACCTGCCCGCACCCTGCTGGCGACGGCCAAAGTCAGTGATACCGAAGGCAACCAAGCCACCGTTTCGAAAACCCTCAAAGCGAAGGGACTTGGCAAATGAGGGGTCTGACCGGAAAGACGCTAGCTCTGTTCGTCACGCTGCCGTTTCTGCTCGCCATCTTTGCGGTGGTTTTGCCGACTCAGTCATCTGCCGCCGAAGCGAGACTGTTCCAGGACCTGAACCCCGGGCCAAGCGGCTCGGAGCCCGGGCCTTTCATCGTGCGGGGCAACGAAGTGATCACGGGGTCCCGTAGCGATGCCGGTAACGAATTGCACGGCTTCGGCCGTGACTCGAACCGCCTGGTCAGGGATCTGTTTCCCGGCCCGATCGGGTCGGCCCCGTATGGCCTGACCACTATCGGCAACGTCACCTTCTTCGTCGCCACAACGGAGGCAACCGGATCCGAACTGTGGAAGCTGACAGACAACACAGTCGAACTGATCAAGGACATCAACCCGGGGCCCGACGGCTCCAGCCTGCAGGAACCAGTTGTTTCAGGCAATCAGTTGCTGTTCGCTGCATACAGCGCCGCGACCGGCACCGAACTCTGGCGGGCTGACGCCAACGGCGCAAACCTCGTTGATGACATCGAGCCCGGGCCGGACGGTTCCAACCCGTACTCGTTGAGGGCGATCGGTTCGAAGGTTTACTTCGACGCCTATGAATCTGGATTCGGCTATGAGCCGATGAGCACCGACGGTGTTACCGTCGTGCGCCTGATCGACCTCAGCGCGGGCGTCAACAGCTCGTATGCGGCGGATTTCACGCCGGTAGGTGGTCATGTCTATTTCCGCGCTGATGAAGGTTTCAGCGGCGAGGAGCTTTGGAGGACGGACGGGATGGTCACCACTCAGGTAGGTGACATCTATCCGGGGGCAGGTTCGTCCTACCCGTACGAGTTGTTTTCTCACAACGGGTTTATCTATTTTCAGGCACAGGACGTAACTGACGGGTACGAACTCTGGCGGAGCAACGGTGGTGCCCCCACCCAGGTAGCTGATATCAACCCGGGCCCGAATTCTTCTTCGCCCAACGGATTTACTTCGCTCGGCAATCAGCTCTACTTCGTGGCCAGCGACGATGTTCACGGGGCCGAGTTGCGCCGCACCGACGGCACCGGTGTGGAACTCGTGTTCGACGCGATTCCGGGAGTGGATTCTGGCTCGCCTTCCAACCTGACAACTGTGGATGGTGCGATCTATGGGTCGATCTACCGGCCGGAAACCGGATCGGAACCTTGGCGAATAGACGCATCCGGGGTTACACAGCTGGCAGACCTTTTCCCCGGAACCACCGGTTCGGAGCCATCTTTCTTCACAAAGTTCGGCGAGGACATTCTGTTTTCCGCAAATGACGGCACTCACGGATACGAGGTGTTCGCCTACGGTCCGCCTCTGCCCGATACTTCGGTTTCGATCACGATCGAAGGCAAGCGGTCCGGAGTCGCCAGGAAGGGCTTTGCCGCAATCAGGCTTACCTGCCCGGCCGAAGAAGTTTCGAGTCCCTGCAAGGGAAGCTTCTCGGTCGCCACGAAGAACAAGGTCAGATTCAAGGGCAAGCAGCGCAAGGTGACGATCGCGAAGAAAACGTTCACGATCAAGGCCGGCAAAACAAACACCTACCGGATCACCATCCGGAAGCCGGTGCTGAAGCTGCTGCGCTCGAGCAAGGCTGCCCGCATGGTGGTCGTGACCGCGAAGGTCAACGATCAGGCCGGCAACAGCAAGACAGTCAGGAAGGGCTATTCGCTCGGGAGACCGCCCGGATAGACCCGAAGGTTCAGGCCAGCACGAAATAGTCCCGATGGACTATCTCTTCCGCGGCCTGCGGCATAAGTTCCAGGACTTCGCTGCTTTTCATGCCTTTGATTCGCCCAACCTCGTCGGATGAATAGTTGGCAATCCCTTTCCCGATCAGGGTGCCGTCGGCGACGACTTCAATCGCGTCACCGGCCTCGAACTTTCCGTCGACTCCGGTGACGCCCACCGGCAGCAGGCTGGAGCCCTTCTGGCTGAGCACGCGGGCTGCGCCCTGGTCGATCTCGATCCGTCCGTTCGCCGGCTTGGCATATTTAAGCCACTGTTTAAAGCCTGATGCGGGTTTCCGCTGTGGCGCAAACGACGTGCCGGTGGGCTCGCCTGATGCCGCTTTGGCCAGGTTTCCATCGACCGTACCGTTGCAGACCCGGACTTCGATCCCGGATTCGCTGGCCATCTCTGCCGCGGCAACCTTGCTGCGCATGCCGCCACTGCCGAAAACCGAAGTCCGGTCACCGATGTCCTTGCCGGCCAGTTCGCTGAAGTCGTCGACCTGAGAAATCAATTCCGCATCGGGATTGTGTCGTGGGTCGGCGGTGAAAACACCATCAGTATTCGTGAGCAGTACCAGGAGGCGCGCTTCGAGCATGATCGAAACCTGAGCCGCCAGGAAGTCGTTGTCGCCGAAAGTAATTTCGTCGGTGGCCGTGGTGTCGTTCTCGTTGACCACCGGGATCACCCCCCACTCCAGCAGCCGGCGCAGGGTCTGACGGGCGTTGAGATAGCTGGTGCGGCTGGACACGTCGGATGCCGTGAGCAGCACCTGGGCGGCCGCTGCCTGCCCCTGCTCGAGGCGGGTCTCATACTCGCGGAACAGGGAGCCCTGGCCGACCGCGGAGGCCGCCTGGAGTTCATCAATCGCTCTCGGCCGCGCCTGAAGGCCCATCAGCCGGATGCCCCGGGCGATCGACCCGGAGGTCACCATGACCAGATCCTCACCGGACCGCCGCAGGCTCGACGCCTGCTCACAGACCGAGTCGAGCACGCTGGTTCGCAGGCTGCCGTCGTCGGCAGCGACGATCGAAGATCCGAGTTTTACGACGAGGGTCATGAAGCCAGCCTAGATGTAACCGCCGGGTTCGTCGCTCCTGACCCGCCGCTGAAACCGGTCTATCTCACGTTCACCTTGACTGCCTTGGAGACGGCCTTGGCTCCTTTGGCGGTGAGCTTGAAGGTGACCTTGTACTTCTTACCCTTCTTTGCCTTACCGGTCGCCTTCAGCCCAAAGGGCTTGATCTTCGCCTTACCGGCGCCAAGCGAGCCCAGCTTCTGGCAGGTCTTGCCATTCGGCTTGAGCTTTTTCTTGACGCCCTTACTCAGCTTGAGGCAAAGCTTGGCGCTCTTGGCCGTCGCGTCGCCGGCATTCTTGGCCGTGACCTTGATCTTCACCTTCTTGCCGCGCTTGACCTTCGGATTCGTCGGCTTGACCTTCGGAATCTTGAGCTTCGCTTTTTTGGCCTTGAAGTTCGCGGTGACGTTTTCGTCTTCGAGCAAGGTCCGCTCGCAGGTGTTTCCGGTCGTTTCCTCACACGCCCCTCCCCATCCGGTGAACTTGCTGTCGGAATCGGGTGTGGCGGTCATGACTACTTTGGTGAACGAGACAAAGGTGCCGGAGCAGTCGGCTCCGCAGTCGATTCCCACGGGACTCGAGGTGACGGTGCCGGAGCCGGTCTTCGCCACCCCGAGGGTAAACGAGGGCCGGGCGGTCGATATCGACTGGACGACGAGGTTGCCGCCGATAAAACGGGACCAGATCGCGGTCACGGTGCCGTCGGGGGCTGTGGTGCCCTGAGGGTCGAAGGCGTCCTCGCCAGTGGCCGAGAGATCGACCGGTGCTCCAAAGGAGCCGGCTGGTGGGCGGGTCGCCGCCTGAATGATGTCGTTGCTGCCGTTGTCGCGGCGCCAGACCGCGGTGGCGGTGCCATCAGGGGCTGTTGTGATCTGAGGCTGGGAGGCGCTCTGACCGTTAGCCGAAAGATCTACCGTTGCTCCAAAGGAGCCGCCCGGTGGACGGGTCGCCGCCTGAATGATGTCGTTGCTGCCGTCGTTGCGATACCAGACCGCGGTAGCGGTGCCGTCAGGGGCCGTGGCGATCTTGGGAAAGTAGGCGTCCTGGCCGGCGGCCGAAATATCGACCGGGGTTCCGAAGGCTCCGCCGGGTGGGCGGGTCACCGCCTGGATGACGAAGTCGCTGCCGACGGGGCCAAACCAGACCGCGGTAGCCGTGCCGTCGGGGGCCGCGGCGATCTGGGGGCCGTTCGCGCTCTCGCCGATGGCCGAGAGATCGACCGGGGCTCCAAAGGCACCGTCGGGTGGGCGGGTTGACGCCTGAATGATGGAGTTGCGGCGCCAGATCGCGGTAGTGGTGCCGTCGGGGGCGGTGGTGATCTGCTGCTCGCCGGCAAGCTCGCCGGTGCCCGAGAGATCGACCGGTGCTCCGAAGCTTCCGCCGGGTGCACGGGTCGCCGCCCGGATGATGTTTTTACCGCCAACGGTGCTGCTCCAGACGACGGTGGCGGTGCCGTCGGGTGCGGTGCTGATCTGGGGGAAGTTGGCGGGCTGGCCAGTGGCCGAAAGATTGACCGGTGCTCCGAAGGAGCCACCGGGCGGGCGGGTAGCCGCCTGGATGATGTTGTTGCTGCCGTCGTAGCGGTGCCAGACCGCGGTGGCGGTGCCGTCGGGAGCTGTGGATATCTGAGGGGAGAAGGCGGATCCGCCAGTGACCGAGAGATCGACCGGTGCTCCGAAGCTTCCGCCGGGCGGGCGGTTCGCTGCCTGAATTGTGTAGTTGGCGCCGTTGTAGCGGTCCCAGACCGCGGTTGCCGTGCCGTCAGGAGCTGTGGTGATCTGGGGGTCGGAGATGATCAGGCCGGAGACCGAAACATCGGCCGCGGGCTGGACCCAGGGACCTTGCGGAGCGGCCGAGGCAGTCGAACCCACAATCACCAGTGCAAAAACGATTGCTGCCGCGATGGAAATACGTCCTGTTGATCGCATGCTTCCCCTTTTCGGTCCCGCCTATTTGACCTTCGCCTTGAGCTTCTTCTCGATGCCCTCCCCCAACTTCTCATCGTATCTAACCCGGTGAACCCCGGAGCGAATTCCGCATCCGGAAGGTTATATCCCAAGTAGGGATCCAATCCGTTCGAAACCAGCCGACCGTCGCCTGGAGTGCAAGTCAGGTCCGGCAGACTTCCTGACCTCCCTCCCGACAGATCTATTGGATCCTGCGCCGGTCCCGGCCAGAATCAACCAGGATCGGGTTCGATCAAAAGAGTTCGAACTCGTATTCGCCGACCCGGATCTCGTTGCCTGACTCGAATCCGGCACGTTTCAGCTCGGCCATGACACCCATCTCCTTGAGGCGGGTCTCGAGGTAGCCGAGGGCCTCTTCGTTGGTCATGTCGAAGCGGTCGAACAGGATCTCCACCCCGTGGCCATGGATGCGGAAGGAGCCGTCGGACTCGCGTTCCACCGAATAGCCGCCTTCGCCCTTGGGCCGGTAGGTCAGATGTTCGGATTCGAAGTCGACCTCGATGCCGTCGGCCCCCACGGTTACGGGGGCCTTGACCTCTTCCGGCACAAAGCGCACGACCGCTTCGGTGAGAGCAGGCAATCCGGTGCCCGTGGCGGAAGAGACCGCGAGCACGCCAAGAACCGAATCGCCAAGCGCTTCGTCCCATTCATCGACGAAATCCTTGATGTCGGATTCGGTCCAGAGGTCCGCCTTGGAGAGGACCAGCAGCTCGGGCAGCAGTTCCAGCCCGGTGTTGTGCGCGGCAAGCTCGGCCCTGACCGTGCGGTAGTTCTCCACCGGCTCACCTTCGGACGGGGCCAGCTCGACTACGTGGATCAGCATGGCACAGCGCTCGACGTGGGCCAGGAACTCATGCCCGAGCCCGGCGCCGTCAGCCGCACCTTCGATCAGGCCGGGGATGTCAGCCAGGACCACCTGGCGATCGTCGCTCTCGATCGTGCCAAGCACCGGCTCGAGTGTGGTGAAGGGATAGTCGGCAACTTTGGGATCGGCCCTGGTCAGGCGGCTGAGCAGAGAGGACTTGCCGGCATTCGGCAGTCCGATCAGGCCGGCGTCGGCCAGAAGCTTCAGACGCATCTCCACCCATCCGGCTTCGCCGGCCGTGCCCTGCTCGGCGAATCTCGGGGCCTGCCTCACCGAAGTCACGAACCGCCGGTTGCCGTGGCCACCGCGTCCACCGCGGGCCAGGATCGCAGTCTGACCGGTTTCGGTCAGGTCGATGACCGTGCCGTTGACCGAAACTGTCTGGGTGCCGGGCGGAACGAGGATGATCGTGTCCTCTCCCCTGGCTCCCTGCCGGTTCGAGCCTTCGCCGTGATTGCCGCGCTCGGCCCGGAAGTGCTTGGACCTCAGCGCACCGAGGTCACGCCGCGAGGAGTCGCAGAGCAGGATGACGCCGCCGCCATGGCCACCATCGCCACCATCCGGCCCACCACGGGGAACGTGGGCTTCACGGCGGAAAGAGATGACACCATCGCCACCACCGCCGCCCTCCACGTAGATTTTCGCCTTGTCATAAAGCACGACCCCAGCCTACGCGGTCTCGATTCCCCAAGGGCTGGCAAGCAAATTGCCCGCTGAGCGGGCAATTTGCTTGCCAGCTCCCCGATTTCAGTGGGGCGGGCCTCGCACCTGCCAGCGAAAGAGTCCCCCAGGTTCTCGTTGCCGCAGGAGCCGGTTAACGAGAAAGACCCGCCGGGGCGGGTCTTTCGAAACTTCGTGGAGCTTTGCCTACTTCGCGGTCTCGACCGAGATCACGCGGCCGCGGCGGCCGGGATTGAACTCGACCTTTCCGGGACGGGTGGCGAAAATCGTGTGGTCACGACCGATTCCGACGCCGTCTCCGGGCCAGAACTGGGTGCCACGCTGACGGACGATGATCTCGCCGCCATTGACCGTCTGGCCAGCGAACACCTTGACGCCGAGCATCTTCGGGTTTGAGTCGCGGCCGTTCCTTGAGGAGCCGAGTCCCTTCTTATGTGCCATTAGTTCTCGTCCTCATCTTTCTTCGCTGCCGGTTTCTTTGCGGCAGGCTTCTTCGCGGCGGGCTTCTTTGCAGCCGCCGGCTTCTTTTCTGCTGCAGGTTTCGCAGCGGGCTTCTTCGCAGCGGGCTTCTTCGCAGCGGGCTTCTTGGCAGCGGGCTTCTTGGCTGCCGGCTTTTTCGGCGCAGCCTTTTCGGCCGGAGCTGCCTCGGTGGCGACTTCTGCCTTGGGCGCATCGTCCTTCTTGGCGGCAGCCTTCTTCGGGGCGGCCTTCTTGGTGCCTCCGCCGAGAGAAGTGATCTCCAGCTTGGTCAGCTCGGCACGATGGCCGGCCCGACGGCTGTAACCCTTCTTGGCTTTGTACTTGAAGACTTTGATCTTCTCGCCGCGAAGGTGCTCGGTGACCGTCGCTTCGATCTTGATCTTTTCCAGCTCTTTGGCCGAGAGGACGACGTCGTCGCCTCGGAACATGACTGGCTCGAGGGTGATTTTGTCACCCTGCTCAGCTTTCAGGCGGTCAACGACAAATACCGTGCCTTCTTCGACCCGGTACTGCTTTCCACCACTTTTTACGACCGCGTACATAATTGAACTCTCAAATCCTTATCTGGTCTGATCAGCTGTCGGCGTCTGTATCGGGCTTGCGACCACGCCTGCGTCGTCCGCGCCGGAGGCCGAACCGCCCGGAGTTTACCGACTTGTCGTCTTTAGCTGCTTCCGCCCCGGATTCCGGTGCGGTTTCGGCGCTGTCAGCGGGTGCTGCGACTATCGGAACTTCAGGTTCCGGAGCTGCCGCCGGCTCACCGTCGGGGTCCGATTTGCTGTCTTCGGACGTTGAGGCTTCAGCCTTGGGCTGATTCCGGCTCGTGCGCCCGTTGGAACCGCCCCCGGATCGTGAGCCGCCGCCGGAACCACCCCGGTTGCGACGCGAGCGGTTTCCGCCGGACTTCGGCGTTTCTTCATTTTCTTTCTTCGAAGAGGTGTCTTCCGGCTGCTCGGCTTCGGGCAGCAGGGTTGCAACGGCCGAAGCGCGCTCCACCGACTCGATCTTGATCAGCTTGCGCTGACCAACCACTGAGGCGGCTCCGGTGATGCTGATGATGTACGAATCGATGCGCGCGATCGCGTCATCGTTGTTGTACATATGGGGCTCTTCGATCTTGACGAAGACTTCCTCTTCCGGACGGAAAGGCAGGGCGCGTTCCTCGATTTTGGTGCGATCGCCGGATTCGATCAGTTCGAAGTTGTCGATCGAAAGTGCTTCGCCACCTTCGAAGTGGAACTGCTTGCCGGATTCCGCTTCGAGCTCGGCCAGGCCACTTTCCAGATGGTTGAGCAGCGCTGCCACCTTGGGATGGACCCGGATCAGGAAGGCTTCGTCGTCCTTGTTCTCAAGCGCGATCTCCTGCATCTTGCGCAGGCCCTCCAGGGCTACCGTCTCGGCCGAAAGCACAACGCCATCGCCATGGCAGGTCGGGCAAGCGATCGTGAGGATCTCACGCACGCCGTCGGTGATGTTCTGGCGGGTCATCTCGACCAGGCCCAGCGGGGAGATCTCGACCAGGTAACTCTTCGACTTGTCGGCGTCGAGCGCACCACGCAAGGTGCCGAGCACCTTGTCGCGGTTCTTGCCTTTGGCCATGTCGATGAAGTCGATGACGATGATTCCACCGATGTCGCGCAGCCTCAGCTGGCGCACGACTTCTGCGGCGGCTTCGTTGTTGACCCTCGTGATGGTCTCTTCCAGGCCGCCCTTGCCGCGGCCGGTGAAGGATCCCGAGTTGACGTCGATGACGGTCAGGGCTTCGGTGTAATCGATGATCAGGTAGCCGCCGGAAGGCAGGTTGATGCGGCGGCCCAGGGTGGACTGGATCGCTTTCTCGATCTCCCATTTCTCGAAGAGCGGCTTGGCACCCTTATAGATCTCGACCAGATCGACAAGTTCGGGAGCCGTCCGCTGGAAGAAGCTGGTTACGCGATCGAACTGCTTCTGGTCGTCAATGATCGCGCGGTCGAACTCGTTGAGGAAAACGTCACGAAGGACACGCACCGGCAGATCCTGCTCCTGGAAGACGAGCGACGGGGCCTTCACCCCTTCCTTGCGTTTGTCGAGAACTTCGTTCAGGCGGTGGAGATATGCGATCTCGCGGGTGAAGTCGGCTTTCTTGGCACCGTGGGCGGCGGTTCGGACGATCAGTCCGCCGGGGCCTTCGTAGGAGCGGCCGACCATGCGACGCAGGCGCTCGCGCTCCTTGTCAGCCAGCCGGCGGCTCACGCCAACGCCGGATCCGGAAGGCGCGTAAACGAGGTAGCGACCGGCAATGGTCACGTTCATCGAAAGGCGCGCGCCCTTCGACTTGATCGGGTCCTTGATGACCTGGACCAGGATCTCCTGCTTGGGCTTGATCAGTTCATCGATCCGGCGGCCCTGACCGCGGCCGCGCTTGGGCGCCTGCTGGCCGTCGGGCAGAAGGATCTCGTCGACGTGCAGGAAGCCGTTGCGCTCCAGGCCGATGTCGACGAATGCTGCCTCCATGCCGGGCAACACGTTGTCGACCTTGCCGAGGTAGATGTTTCCGACGAGCGAGCGTCCGCCGCGCCGTTCGATGTAGACCTCGGCGACCTCACGGTTCGACTTGACGGTCTTTGCTTCGAGTACGGCTACGCGGGTTTCGCCGCGGTCGGCCGATACAACAATCGTTTTTTTCATTTACTGGTAATTCCGTTCAGATTGGTTGCCAGTTGATTCTCAGCGAATCAACGAACCCCTCTGACCGGCGCGCGCTTCGATGTGGATGCTCTGCAGGACCCCGATCATCAGGAAGGTGGCGATTACAGCCGACCCTCCATAACTCATCAGCGGCAATGGAATGCCGGTGATCGGCATGATGCCGAGGTTCATTCCCACATTGACGAAGACCTGGAACATGATCGCGGCGGCGATGCCGGCCGCGACAAGCGTTCCGTAGAAATTCTTCGAGAGCGTCATCAGACGCAGCGCCCGCCAGAAGAGGAGGGCAAAAAGGGACAAAACCAGCGCGGCTCCGACGAATCCGTACCGTTCGGCAACCACAGCGAAGATGAAGTCCGTGTGGCGCTCGGGTACGAAGCCGAGGCGTGACTGGGTGGCCTGGTTGCCGCGGCCGGTGGTTCCACCGGATCCTGCGGCGACTTTGGCCTGATTCTGTTGATAACCCGCATCCCCGAGATCGGAGGAAGGTGCGAGAAAGGAAGTGAGTCTTTCCTGCTGGTACTCCTTGAGAACCGGAGCACCTGCCATTGGCATGAGCACGAGGACGGTGGTGATGAATACCGCCAGTGCCGCGCCGATTGCGACCAGGTGCGTCCAGCGCACCCCTGCCGCGACCATGATCGCGATCGTGATCGCCCCGAACACGAGAGACGTGCCCAGGTCCTGCAGGAGGACGAGACCGGTTGGCGCAAAACCGAGCGCCAGGATCCGGATCGTTCTCTTTCGTTCGGAGCCACGACGGACTCCGTCAATGACGAAGCCGGCCAGTGAGAGGACAAGGAGAACCTTGCCCAGTTCGGCCGGTTGGAACGTGAAAAATGGAAGTTCAAGTGAATTGGTCGATCCTCGGGCAGCGACACCGAAAGTGAAGACGGTGAAGATCGATGCGCAGAGGAACGTGTAGATGCCCACCCGCAGTTCGCGGAAGCGTGAGTAATCAACCCTCGATATGAGAAACATCGCAACAATTCCCACCAGACCGTACAGAGCTTGGCGCTGGAAGTAGAAGTCGGGTGATCCGGGGATCGCGTTGCTGCTCGCCTGATGAAGCGTGTAGAGCGAACAGATCAGCAGTCCCAGAGCCGAAAACGCCAGCCAGCCATCCATGTTGCGGATGCCTAGGCGGTCCAGCAGGGCCACCCGTTCGTGGGTCGGACGGAAACCACCGCGGCTTACTCGTGAAGATTCCATTACTCGATCGTTCCGCTTCCATCCGTGACAGCTTTTGCCTGCTTGTCGAAGTAAGCGGAGAGGATCTGGAGGGCGACCGGGGCCGCCGTGTCCGCGCCGAATCCGCCTTCCTCAACCGTGGTGATGACCACGATGTCGGGGTCCGGATACGGCGCCAGCACCGCATACCACGACTGGTCGGCCTTGGGCAGGCGTTCGGCGGTGCCGGTTTTTCCAGCAACCGGGATCGGGAAGCCGCCAAACACCGGGTATGAAGTTCCTTCTGGCTCCTGGGCCGCGTCGTGGAGGCCGCCCATGATCACGTCGCGGGCAGCCGGGTCGATCGGGATCTGGCGCACGACTTCAGGCTCGGTCTGATCGAGCACCCGCCCGGCCGCATCTTCGGTCTGCTGGACCAGGTGGGGTTTGAGTACGTCTCCCCCGTTTCCGAGCGCCGCGTAGGCGACCGCCATCTGGAGCGGGCTGGCCTGGAGGTAACCCTGCCCGATCGCCAGCTGGATGTTCTGGCCGATCGTCCACGGGTCAAGCAGGTCTGGCTCTTCGCGCTGGCGCTGGTTGACCGCTTTCTTCGTCGGCAGGAATCCGGCAGACTCGCCGGGGACGTCAATGCCGGTCGGCTCACCAATGCCGAACATCGCCGACCACTTCTGCAGCTGGTCGGTGCCGTTCATTTCGGCTCCGAGCAGGTAGTAATAGACGTCGGAGGAGACCTCGAGCGAACGCCGCAGGTCAACGGGGCCGTGCGGCTGTTTGCCGGCGTTGGTGAAGACCTGGTCGGCGATTTCCACCTGGCCCGTGTCGTTGACCACCGTCGAAGACGTGATGTCTCCGGAATCTAGGGCTGCGATCGCGGTGAAAGGCTTGTAGATCGAACCGACCGGATACTGGCCGCCGATCGCCCGGTCGAAGAGGGGGGCGCCGTTGGCCTCGTCGTAAAGTTCGTCGACCCGCTTCTGGGTCAGCGGCTTGGTGAATTCGGTCGGATCGAACGTCGGCGTCGAACCCATCCCCAGGATCTCACCGGTGTGTACGTCCATCGCCACGAAAGCACCGGCGTTCGAAGGGAAGGAACCAAGTGCCGCTTCACCCGCAGTCTGGACGTCGGGGTTCAGCGTGAGCCGCAATGATTTGCCCGGTTCGGGGATGTGGGACTCCAGCTGGCCCTTGACCTTGCCGGTTGAATCGACCTGGATCCTGGTCATGCCCGCGGCGCCACGGAGGGTGCTGTCATAGGTCTGCTCGATGCCGGTCTTGCCGAGGGTGTCCCCGGCCGCCAGGTCCGGCAGGTCGGATTTCTCGAGGTCCTCGGCCGTGACTTCACCGACGCTACCGAGGATGTGGGCCGCTTCGAGTCCCTGCGGGTACTTGCGCACGAAAACCCGGTTCACTTGGATCTCGGGGTATTCCGCCTGATGCTCCTGGAGGTAATAGACGAGGTCATCGTCAACGTCGTCTGCCAGGGTAACCGGGCTGCCGGGCGGGTTGTTGACGATTTCGTCGTGGTACCGCTTCCGGACCCAGTCCGTGTTCTTGTCCATGACCTCGGCGATCGAAGCGAATAGCTTGCGGCGGGCCGGTGTGTCGGTGGGAATTTCGATCGGATCCAGTTGGAGTGCCATTCGGGTGCGATTGTCGACCAGCACCTCACCATCCCGGTCGAGGATCCGCCCACGGGGCGCCAGAACCCTGATGTCCCGGGTCCGGTTGTCGTTGGCTTCGGCCAGGTATTTGTCCCCGGTTACCACCTGAAGCGACCAGAGGCGGAAGAAGAGCACGGCGAACAGGGCCAGCCCGGCCCCGCCGATGATCGCGATCCGCAGGGCGGTACCGCTGCGACGGTTGGATTTGGGGATTACGGGCTGGAATTTCATTGGAATTGGCGTTTCTCAGGTGAACGAATCGACGTCGGTAAAAGTCGTGGCCGCCCGCCGGCGCCCGGTGCGTTCGTTGATCAGGGCTGGCCGGAGGACTCTCCTGATCAGTGCGTAGATGGGAAAAGCCAACAAGAAACCATAAAGACCCTGAATAAGCACATCGATAAGAAGGCCCGGGCTCAGGTAGCCATCGAATCCGAGCAGGACGGTCAGCAGGCCGATTGCGATATTCGAAAGGTACGTCGCCAGGGCACAAAGTCCGGCGATCTCCAGACGGTCAGGGTGGGCGCCACGTTCGCGGTAGAGGCCAGCCGCGTAACCGATACCCATGAATACGAGACAGGCGGTGCCGAGCGGCCCGTCGGCCAGCGCATCTGCAAGGAAGCCGATCGAGAAGCCGACGGTCGCACCAACCATGCTGCCACCGAGCAGGCCGAAAATCACCGCACAGGCCGGCAGGATCCACGGCGACACATGAAGCACTTCGACCAGGGAGAAGAAACCGGACTGGAGCAGGACGAACAGCAGGACCAGAAGCGCGATCCGCAGGGCGACTTTCCAGGTGACGATCATCCGCGCCGGCCTCCGGTCAGGACCTGGACCAGATCGAGGTTCCTGAAGTCCGGGTATGGCGACAGGTCAACGCTCTGGATCGCCTCACGTTCATCGATCGGAGCCCGGGCGACCTGGCCGATCGGAATCCTCGCCGGATAGAGCGATGAGAGCCCCTCGCCGCGCCAGCCCGAAGTGACCACGGTCTGGCCCTTGGTGATGTTCTTGGTTTCATCGAGGAATTCCAGCACCAGTGTCTCGGGGTCACCAACCTTCGGCCGAACCACTCCCTGGGCGCCTCCGGGCACAACTTTCGCCGTGACCGCGCTCGAGCTGTCCGTGATCAGGGTGACAACCGAATCGCCCCGGGTGACTGAAGTGATTTTGCCGACCAGTCCGTCGCCGCTGATCACCGGGTCATTGATCTCAATGCCATCGTTCGAGCCGGCGTCGATTCCCACTGTGGAATACCAGATGGTCGGGGAGCGGGTAACCACTGTTGCCGTCACTGGTGAGTAGGCATCAGGGACGGCACCGGCTTCTTTCAGCTTGACCAGCTTGCGCAGCTGCCGGTTCTCCTCCAGAGCGACCTGCCCGGCGACCGCCTGTGTCCTCGACTCTTCAAGTTCACGGGTCAGGCGATCGCGCTCGCCGCGGGCCTCGGTGGTCTGGTCAAACCAGTTCACCAGATCCCGGGCCGGCTTGAAAACCCGGCTGGCCGCGTCCTGAACCGGGCCGAATACCGAGCCCAGCGTTCCGCCGATCGGACCGGAGCCCTGGCCGAAGGTGGCAGTGAGCAGCACGAAAGCAAGCAGGACCAGCCCTATGAGAACCGCTCGGCGGCGGCGAACTTGCTTTTGGTACACGGAATAAGGCCTTGGATTGAGGTTGCCTGAAGCAGGCAGAAGGGAAATCGGATGGAACTGCGCGCAAACACTGACTTTCTCAGTTATCAGCGCCAATGGGGCCATCCGGACCATTGCTGTTCGAGTACTTGCAGCTGGGCCGGAGACGCCTCGTCCGTGGGAACCGGACGGGAACCGGATTGTACCGGTTGGGCGTAGGGTCTCGCCGCCTTTCTTCCGCGAAGCGGAGAAAGACGCCAGGACCCGGTTCTTAGGGTCTCGCCGCCTTTGCTCCGCGAAGCGGAGAAAGACGCCAGGACCCGGTTCTTAGGGTCTCGCCGCCTTTGCTCCGCGAAGCG
>Ga0105046_10008471_pt1 | contig 16141 bp, 8 predicted proteins | sample MAT03_FD_78385 | JGI IMG/M metagenome (GOLD analysis project Ga0105046, IMG submission 78385) | Freshwater microbial communities from Lake Fryxell liftoff mats and glacier meltwater in Antarctica - MAT-03 (megahit assembly) | ecosystem: Environmental > Aquatic > Freshwater > Ice > Liftoff...
CCTGCGGAGACGGTCGCATGGTTTTACCTCCCCCCGCCGCGGGGGAGGTCGCCGATGCTTTGATCGGCGGGTGGGGGGAGCCTTCACAACTCGGTAACTGTAACCGTGACTCCTGGTGCTAAAGTCTCCCTATTTCTGTGTATTCTCTGCGGTGAAATCCTCTTCGCCCGCGGTGAACCGGCTTCACACCAATTCGGACATCACTTTGCCGTTGTTGACAATCGCGGTGGGGCGGCCGTCCGGGGTGTGGAATTCACCCTTGGGGTCGATCCCCATGAGCGTGAACATCGTGGCGAACAGGTCTTCGGGGCCGTAAGGGTCGGAGGCGGGGCGTTCGGCGCGGGCGTCGGTCTTGCCCACAACGACGCCACCCTTCACGCCGCCACCGCCGAGAAGGACGGTGAAGGCCGGTCCCCAGTGATCGCGGCCGGCGTTCTTGTTGATGCGCGGCGTGCGGCCGAATTCACCGGTCACCACGACGAGGGTGTTGTCGAGCATGCCCCGGTCGCCAAGGTCGCGGAACAGCGTGCTGATGGCGGAATCGTAGGTCGGCAGGAGTGAGTCTTTCAGCACGCCGAAGTTGCCGTCGTGGGTGTCCCAGTTGCTGTGATCGATGGTCACGCACCGCACGCCGGCTTCCACCAGCCGACGAGCCATCAGGCACGATTGGCCGAGCGAATGCAGGCCGTATTCACCGCGAAGTTTGTCGGATTCGGCGTGGATGTCGAAGGCTTTCTTGGCCTGCGGGGAGGTCATCAGGTCGAAGGCTTTGTCGCGGAACGTAGCGATGGCACCGGCGCTCGCGTTCGCTTTCACCTCGGCACTCTTGTGGAAGCGGTCCACGGTTTCGAGGAGCTTGCGGCGGTCGTCAAGACGGTCCGAAGCAATCGCAACGGGCGGCACCAAGTCGGGCACGGAGAAGTTCGGGGCGCTGGGGTCGGCGTCGATGACGAACGGGGCGTGGCTCGCGCCGAGGTAAGCCGGTCCGCCGCTGGGGTGAACCTTCGGCAGCGCGACATACGCGGGCACGGAACCCTTCGGCCCGAGCTTCTTCGACACAACGGAACCCACGCTCGGCCGTTGGTTGTTCGGGCTAAGTGACGGATTAAACCCGGCTCCTGGGAAGTAGCCCGTGAGGATGTAGTGGTCGGCTGGGCCGTGGTCCGAGTTGTGGTGGCGGAACGAGCGGACCAGCGAGAACTTATCCACCTGTGTAGCGACCTTCGGCAGCAACTCGCAGATGCTCAACCCCGGAATTTTCGTCTTTACGGGGTTGAAGTCGCCCCGGAACTCGGCGGCCGCGTCGGGCTTCAGGTCGAACGTGTCGAGGTGGCTTTGGCCGCCGTGCAGGAACACGAAGATTAGCGAGATGTCTTTCTTGGGCTTGGCTTCGTCAGAAGCCCGGAGCAATTGCGGTAGCCCAAGCGCGGAGCCGAAGAGACTCGCCGTGCCGACGCGAAGCGCATCGCGCCGGGTGAAGCCATCGCAGAATCGTGTCATGGGGAACTCCTGCTTGGCGAGCGATGGGCGTAAGCCCACTGTTCTCGCGTTTATTTAAGTCACAGAACAGCGGACTTACGTCCGCCGCTCGCCCAGGACTTACGTCCGCCGCTCGCCAACCCGAATCAAAACAAACTCGTTACCGGCGTGCCATCACAGAGGCGGTGCGGGCGGTTCTCGCGGTCGCGGATTTCGGCGGCGGGGTCGATTCCCATTGCGTGGAACATTGTCGCAAGGAAGTCGGCAGGTGACACCGGGTTGTCACTCGGGTACGCGGCGATCTTGTCGCTTTTGCCGTAAACTTGCCCGCCCTTGATGCCGCCACCCGCGAATAGCGCCGACTGACACGCTCCCCAGTGGTCGCGGCCGGCGGTGGCGTTCACCTTGGGAGTCCGGCCGAACTCACCCGCTGCGGCGATCATCGTGCGGTTCAGGAGTCCGCGATCTTCGAGGTCTTCGAGCAGCGCCGAAAGTCCTTGATCGAGCGGCGCAAGGCACGTCGGGCCGCGTAGGAGATCATACCCAGTCTTCGCGCCGTGGATGTTGCCGCCAGAGTGATTATCCCACACGTTGGCCACGACGCCATTCGGGAAGATGTACATCCACGAGATGGTGATGAGCGATACGCCAGCCTCGACCAAGCGGCGGGCTAGCAAGAAGCTCTCGCCGTACTCGCTGCGGCCGTAGCGGTCCCGCACCCGCGTGGGTTCCTGGTTCAGGTCGAACGCCCGGCGCACGGCGGGATTGGCGACCATCCGCAATGCTTGGTCGCGGTAATCGTCGAGCGAGCCGCTGCCAGATTTCTGAAGCGTAGCATCGTGGCGTTCGAGTTGCTTGAGTAACCCCGTGCGGGCCACGAGCCGATGTTCGGGCACATCGGGGAGCGGGTCGAGCGGGTGCGAGGCACTTTCGCGGGTATCCTTGGCCGGGGCACGTTCAAGTGGGTCGTGCTTGGGACCGAGGAAACCGGCGTGGGTTCCGGTGTACGTCACGCCGCTATGGCCGATGGGGCGTGGCACGGTGACGGCCGCGGGCATGTCGCCTGGCGGTCGGAAGTACGACAGCGCCGATCCGATATTGGGGAAGTCTGACCGTTTCCGTTGGTTCGCGGGCACGGCAAGGTTTGCCGCACCAGGCCGACCGGTGAGCATGTGCTGCACGCTCGGTTCGTGGTTGTTACTGGGGTGCGTCAGCGACCGCACGAGCGCGAACTTGTCGGCCAACCGGGCGAGCATGGGCAGGCGTTCGCAGATGTCGATACCGGGCACGTTCGTGCGGATCGGCTTGAACTCGCCGCGCACTTCGGCCGCCGCATCGGGCTTCATGTCGAACGTGTCATGCTGCGGTGGTCCGCCCCACAAGAACAAGTAGATACACGAGTCAGCGCTACCTTTAATGGGCGCGGGCGCAGTCTCGCGGGCTTGGAGCAGTGACGGCAACGCCAGTCCACCGGCCCCGAGTTGGCCCAGACGAATCATCGCATCGCGGCGGTGGAGCATGGTCAAAGCTCCTCAAAGGCATGTTGGCCACAAAGAGGCACAAAAAATCACAAAAATGGAGCCGAGAACGAAGCACAGAATGCGGTCAATAGCGGTCTTCTGTGACTTCTTTTTGTGTCCTTTTGTGCCTTTTTGTGGCCAACATGCCTTTGGTTTCTGTCCTAGTGGTTAAACACGAACTCTGTGCTGTTGAGCATGGCCCACGCTAAATCTTCGGTCGCGGCGCGGCGGTTGGCGGGGTACTTCTGCAAGTGCTTGATCGCCACGGCTTTCTCGTCAGTCGTGGGGAAGCGGGCGAAGCATGTCAGGTACAGTTCCTCCGCGAGTTTCGCGTCGTCTTTGTGCGTGCGGACTAACTTCGCCACGGTGCCGGCTTCGTGGGTAAGTTTCGCCTGGATGTCCGGCGAGTTCAAGAGGTTTAGCACCTGACTCACCGACGGCTCGCGGGTCCGTTCGCACTCGCACGCCGTGACGCGGTTGGGTCGGCCGAATAGCTTCAGGAAGTCGCTACGGGCCTTGCTGTCCCACAGTTGGACGGCGCGGGCGATGCCGGGGGAACCGGGAAACTTCTCGGCCACGCCGGTCGCCTGGCAGATCATATCGAGAAGCACTTCGGCGTCGGGACGCTTGAAGTAAGCCCGCGAGAAGTTGCGTTCGTCCTTCTCGTTGGTCGCGTTGGGCGTGACGGAAGTTTGGTACACACGCGAACTCGTAATCAGCACGATCAGCTTCCGCACATCGTACTTGTTGTCGCGGGCGAACTTGGCGAGGGCGTCGAGTAGTTCTGGGTTCGATGGCGGATTGGTGGCTCGCACATCGTCCACGGGTTCGACGAGGCCACGACCGAGGAGCCAGCCCCACACGCGGTTGCTGAGATTGCGGGCGAAGAATGGGTTTTCGGGCGTTGTCATCCACTCGGCAAGTTGCAAGCGGCGGTCGCCGGCGGGGTTGGCGGTCGGCATGTCGGCACCGAGCGGGAACGCGAACACGGGCTTGTTGGTGCGGGGGTGATTCGTGACCGGGTTGCCGGTCGCCGACGTTGCTTCCGCGTCCTTGCCACCACGCGCGACGACCGGTGCGAAGTACGCCGTCATGCCGTAGTAGTCTGCCTGTTTCCACTTGTCGAACGGGTGGTGGTGGCACTCAGCGCAGGCGATGCGGATGCCCAGGAAGACTTGCGACACGGTGCCGGCCATCTCGCCGGGCTTCGTCACGACCTTGTAGAAGTTCGCTGGCCCGACTTCGTTTAGCGGCCCTTCGGCAGTCACGAGTTCGCGGGCAAAGCGGTCGAACGGCTTGTTCTCCGCGACTGAATCGCGCACCCACTTGTAGAACGTGTACGCTTTCTGATGGCCGAGCGGTCCGCGATCCACGCGGAGCAAGTCGGCCCAGCGCATCGCCCACAGGTCGGCGAACTCGGGACGGTCGAGCAGGGATTCCACGAGTTTCGCGCGTTTGTCTTTTGCAGTGTCGGCAAGGAACTTGCGGGCTTCGTCGGCGGTCGGGAGTGTGCCGACGATGTCGAGGAACACGCGGCGCAGGAAGTCGGGATCATCGCACAGCCCGGACGGCGCGATGTTCAGTTTGGCGAGCTTCGCATCAACAAGTTGATCGATGAGGTTCAACTGTGGTTGCGTGTTCTTCGCGGCTTCCCCAGGGCGCGGCACCATCACGCGGAACTGACCGACTTCACCCATGTACGCAGCCATCACGGCGGCTTCACCCGGCACATCGCGGGTCGTGACTAACCCCGTTGCGTTCACCACCGCAATCGATTCCGCGTTGCTCTGGAAGCGGGCGTGCCGCGGCACATCCTTCTCGGAGCCATCGCTGAACTTCGCGGTCACCTTCAGGGCTTGCTCGGCCTTCTGAGCCATCACACGCTCGGTCGGTTCGACTCGCAAACTCACCACATGCGGCGCGTCAGGGGAACCGAACGGCATCCCGGCACTGATCCAGTCGCGGAGCGTGCGGTAATCTTCGCCGTTCGGGGGAAGTTTGCTGCCGCCGCCGTGCGCCGCGCGGCCCGTGGCTTTGCGCAGCAAAAGACTTTCGTCGGGTGAAGCCGGGAACGTGCGTCGGCCGCGGCCTTCCTTCGTGAGCGCGGCGTAGTCGGCTTCCGGGTCGGAGGCGAACACCGAGAGTTTGAAGCCGCCTTGGCCTTCGGCTTTGCCGTGGCAGCCAGACGAATTGCACCCAAACCGCCCCAGGACCGGCAGAATGTCGTTCTCGAAGTGGAACGCATCGGCCGCCGAGGCAATTGAAGGGAGCGCGAGAATCAGGATCGGCAGGCAGAACCGCATGGGCGGCCCCGTGATTTTTTGGTTTGCGAGTGGGAAGGCGATTCCCAGGGCGGGCACTGACGGCAGGACCAACAACTGAGTTGTACCACGACTCGGACCGCGGAACAACAATCGAACTGGGGAAAAATACTGCGATGGGCGCAAACCCCAACTGGTCAAGACATAAAGTCCTTCACGGCGTTGCCTGGAAGGGCGACCGATGGTAGCCAGGTGTCGTGAGACCCTGGCGTGAAGCTCTCGGTCTCTTGGTTTGGCCGATAGCTGATAGCTTTTGGGATAGCTTTTACGAAATCGTGGGCAGTTCGACCGCGAACGCAGCGCCTCGCCCGGAGCCTCCACTTGAGGCCGTCACGGTGCCGCCGTGCAACTCGACCAGCTTGCGGACCAGAGCTAGCCCCACGCCAAGCCCGCCTTGCGACCGGCTCAGCGAGCGGTCCACCTGGGTGAACGGCTCAAAGATCATCGGCAGCACATCGGCCGGGATACCTACCCCTGTATCCTGCACGGTCACGCGGACCCGCCCATCGGTCGGTGCTGCCGTCAACGTGACCGACCCACCCGGTTCGGTGTACTTCGCGGCGTTGTTCAGCAAGTTCGAGAACACCTGAGCGAGGCGAACGCGGTCGGCGTCGAGGTGGATTGGTGTTGCGGCCATGTCCACAGTCAGAGTCAGTTCGGCTTTCTCGATGTGTGGCCGGCTCAATTCGAGGGCGTCGCCGATCACTTCCTGCAACGTGATATGTTGTGTGGTCAGGCGAAGTTTGCCGGTCACGATCCGGGACACGTCGAGCAGGTCGTCCACGAGACGCACCATTTGCGCAACTTGCCGCTCAATCCGTTCTCGCTGACGTTCCACGATCGCTGGTTTGTCCGCGGCCAATCGCATGATCTCCAGGCCGTTCAGGATCGGTGCGAGGGGATTGCGAAGTTCGTGCCCCAGGATTGAAAGGAACTCGTCCTTCCGGCGGTCGGCTTGCCGCAACGCCTCGTTCACGCGGGCAAGTTCCTCGGTGCGTTCGCTCACCTTCTGTTCCAGACTCACCTCGGCCAACCGTTGGGCGTGGGCGAAGCGGATCGCCCGCTCCAACGCGGCGGGGGTAAGTCCAGCTTTCTCGAGATAGTCGTCGGCACCGGCGTCGAGAGCTTCGAGGTCGGTTAAGCTATGCCCTTGCCCGGTGAGCAAGATAACTGCCCCGGGGCACCCACGGGCGTGGGCTTCGCGGAGCAAGTCGATGCCGGATTTCGCACCGAGTCTGTAGTCGATCAGGTAAACGTCGTGAATCCCGCGACACACCGCTTCCAGGCCGGCTTCGTAGGTGGAGACCCATTCGAGGGTGAATCGGTTGCCGGGAATGTCGGCAATCATGTCGCGGGTAAGGAGATAATCGTCCTGGTCGTCGTCAATGAGAAGAACCGACACCGGGCGCGGGTCTGCCTTGGTCGGCTCTTTTCCGGAGAGGGAAATGTGAGGCGGGATGTTGTCTAACCCAGGTTTCGCCAGGTTGCGTGCGAACTGTGCATCAGCAGGCCCGCGAATCGCAGGGTTGGTAAGCATCTCGTTGCTGTCAGGTGGTTCCGATTCCGTTCCCATTCGGTGGCAACTCCACAATCTCCAACCAGTACTTGCCGAGTGTCCGGACAACTTCGACCAGACGCTCGAACGTCACAGGCTTGGTGATGTACGAGGCAGCGGACAGGTCATAGCTTCTGATCACGTCCGCCTCCGCCTTGGAGGTCGTCATGATGACCACGCGAATGCCTCGAAATCGCGGGTCGGCCTTCAGTTCCTTCAATGCCTCTCGGCCGTCCTTGCGGGGCATGTTCAAGTCGAGGAGGAGGATGCCGGGTTGCGGGGCCGACTTGGGGTCGGAGTACTTTCCCCGGTGGTTGAGGTAGTCGAGTAGCTCTTCCCCATCCTCCACAAAGCGCAAATCGTTGGCCAGATGGTTTTCCTCGAACGCCTCCCGCGTCAATTGGCGGTCATCGGCGTCGTCATCGGCAACCAGGATCGTAACCGGTTTCTTGTCGTGCATAAGTTGTGCCGTCCTTTGCCCGACTCTGGCCGGGCGGCTTCCCATCTGGTCAGCCGTCCGATTCGATTGGGGCCAGTTCTGGTTGTAAGGTCTGTTGAGCAGGTAGGACAATGATGAACACTGTCCCTTCTCCGACTTGGCTCTGGGCTGTGATGCTTCCGCCGTGCCGTTCGGTGATTTTATGGCAGATTGCCAGCCCGACGCCAGTGCCTTCGTACTCATTTCGGCCGTGTAATCGCTGGAATACCTGGAAAATCCGGTCCAGATATTTCTCGTCGAATCCGATGCCGTTGTCGCGCACCGTGAGGCGGTACGCAGGCACCGGCGCTTCCTGCGGTCCGGCAATCGTTGTCGCTTCGCTGCGCACTTCGACAACCGGTGGCACGCCCGGACGCTGGAATTTTAACGCATTGGCGATCAGGTTTTGGAATAATCTTCGCATTTGTGTGGGATCGGCGGCGATTTCCGACAATTCGCCGACATTAACCGTGCCGCCGGACTGCTCAATTCGCTCGCTCAAGTCGGAAACAACCTCGTGAACCAACGGACCGAGTGCAACCCGGCTGAACGGCTTCGCCTGCGAAGTGACGCGGGAGAAGCTGAGGAGATCGTCGATAAGCCGGCGCATGCGGTGGGCGGAAACGAGCATCCGATCAACGTAGTCCTTGCCGGCATCGGGGAGAGGTTCGCGGAATTTCGTCGTGAGGCGGTCCCCGAACGCCTGAATCTTCCGCAGCGGTTCTTGGAGGTCGTGCGACGCGATGTAGGCGAACTGCTCGAGTTCCTTGTTGCTGCGAGCCAGTTCGGCGGCCACCGTGCGGACCTGCAACTCCGCACGTTTCCGCTCTTCGACCTCATCCATGAGGGCCGCCGTTCGCTCTCGCACCGTATTTTCCAGGTTCACGGCTTGCTGTTTCTGGTCATCAATGTCGGTCAGGCTTCCGACCCACTCGACCACAGTGCCGGTTGAGTCGGTCAGGGGCACCGCGACGGAGAGCATCCATCGATAGACGCCATCGCTCGCACGCTTCATGCGGAATTCGTCGGTGAACCGATCGGCCTGATGAGCAACGGCAAGTTGCCACTGGGTACGCATTCGCTCGACCTCCTCCGGGTGAACGACATCAACCCATCCAGAACGGCCCGGTTCCATTGGCCCGCCCGTGTAAGTGTCCCAGCGGCGGTTAAAGGATGTAAATTCGCCCTTCGGATCGGCCGTCCACACCATCTGTGGAACCGCTTCGGTGAGCGTCCGGAACCGGTCGGCGGCGGCCCGCAAGGCTTCCTCCATCTCGCGGCGTTCGGTGATGTCGGTGTTCGTTCCGAACCACCGCACCACGCGGCCGGTCTCATCTTGAATAGGCTGGGCAAGGCTCAAATGCCAGCGCATGACTCCATCGTGTCGCCGCAGTGGGAACGTGTCTTCCCAAGGCGCGCCGCTGGCGATGTGGGCTTTGAATTTCTCCACGACGCGAGGCAACTCAGCCGGATCGTGAACGGTTTGCCAGCCCCAGCCACGCATATCCTCGAGTGTCGTTGCGGTGTAATCGTACCAACGCTGGTTGTACCAGAAGATGGAGCCATCCGCGTCGGTCATCCACGCTAGTTGCGGAATGGACTCGGCCAGTTGCCTGAACTTCTCCTCGCTCGCGCTGACGGCTTCTTCCGCCCGCCGCCGGGCCAGATACTGTGCAATGGTCTCGACGATGGGGCCGAGTTCGCCGAGCAACGCCCCGGACAGGTCATGGCGGGCGAATAAAGCCACGACGCCCAGAACCCGGCCGTCCACGATGAGCGGGTAGCCTGCGAACGAGGTCAGCCCTTCGCGGGCCGCCCATGCCGGGTCGCTGATATTCGGGTCATTCCCGACATCATTGGTCAGGTGAGGCATCCGGTCATTGGCAATACGGCCGATCTTGAACTCGCCGAAGTGGATGCGGGAATGCGGGCCATCGATGTGCGTGTAAAGGCCGGCGCTGGCCTCAAGTTCGAGCCATTCCCCGCTGGAGTCGGCCAGCCACACTCGCGCGAACGCAGCGTTGATGTGCCGGACCAGGGTTTCGGTGCATCCCTGCAAGGCGGTTCGGGTATCGGCTCCAATCGCCAGGGCCGCAGCCATGTCCCCACGGAGGGCGACCAACCGGGCACGAGCAGCGAGTTCTTCTGTCGCTCGCTTCAGATCGGTTACATCTCGCGTGAAGCAGCGAGAGTGAATGAACCGTCCGCCTTCCCACAGGCCGCTCAAGGCGATGAGTACATCTCGGAAGGTGCCGTCTTTCCGCTTCACCCGGGCCGGATAGTTATCCAATCGCTCCCCGCGTTTCAGTCGGGCGAGGATGTCGGTAATGACATCCTGGTCAGCGTGAAAATCGGTGATTGGCCGGCCGACGTACTCTTCCTGCGTGTAGCCGAGCAGTTCCAGTTCGGCCTTGTTGGCCCGCAGGATGACGCCATCCGCCCCAACCCAGTGCAGCCCGACGTTGGCGTTCTCGAAGAAGTCGGCGAGGTTCCGTTCGCTCCGCCGCACTTTCTCCTCGGCTTCCAGACGGTCCGTCACGTCGAGGCACAGGCCCACGAAGCCCGAGAACGCGCCGGTTGGGGTGAACCGCGGGTTCGCATGGGCCATCACCCGCCGGTAGACACCATCGTGCCGTCGCAAGCGATATTCTAACTCGAACGGCGTGCGGCCCGCGAGCGCTTTCTGGTATGCGCCCATGTACATTTCCCGGTCGGCCGGGTGGATGCTCTCCGCCCAGCCTTCCCCGAGTTCGTGCGCCGATGTATGGCCGGTGAAAGCGAGCCACGTTCGGTTGAAGTACGTTCGCCCCTGGGAGAGATCGGCGACCCAAATGAGGACCGCGGCGCTGTCGGCCATGCTGCGGAATCGTTCTTCACTTTCGCGGATGGCATCCTCGGCTTCGCGTCGGCGGGCGATCTCGATTTCCAAATCGGCTTTCCGCTCCATGGCCACCTCAAGAGCGAGTTTGGCTCTGCGGCGGGCCGCGCGTTGGGCTTCACCGAGAGCGGCACAGCACACCCCGCAGAAGAAGAACATACCGGTCACCAGTTGGTTCTCAAATCCCTCAACGATGAACGTGTACCCATGTCCAGAAAAGAAGTAGATCATGCCGGCCGTGCTGATGAAAAGCGTGAGCAGCGCGGGCCAGAACCCGGATTGCCACGACACGAACACGACCGCCATCAGGGAGAGAACGTAGATGTGGTCGGTTTGAACAACCCTGTCCACTGCGGCACGGAGGACAAGCGCGAGGCACGCACACAGGACCGCGACGGCGTAGTCGCTTGCCCGGGAAGCGGATGGGAGAGCGACCAAGCGGTGCAGGTTGGTATCGCCTGTCCCGGATGTCGGAGATGCATTCGATACGTTCACCGCAGCCATGACCCGAGGGATGACTGGGATCAGTGCGAACACCGTCGCCCACGACACAATCGCCGTGAACACCTTCCACACGCCGGCGAGCCGGTAGAGTGGATGCTCGAACATCAGGGCTTCGAGCAAGTGTCCGAAACCGCACGCCATGATGAAAACGGCGAACAGCACGAAGAGCCGCGGGTGCGGCAGGTCACGCCGACGGGTGAAGTACAAGAGCACGAGTGGGATGCTGAGGTAGGCGAGCCAAATAAAGATGTCGCCACCAACGTGCATCCAGCGGAGACCCGGGTTCTGATCCCACTCGCCGCAGTTGCTGCGCGGTACGAATCCGGTGGTATCGAACAATCGTGTCGCGAACTCGAACATGGTGTTCCTCTACCAGTCACGCCACTCAACAAAGCTAACTTCGGCCAACTCCGCTTCCCAAAAGCAATCCGCTTTTGCCGGTTGGGTGTACAATACGCGGAATCTCGCAGTTGCGGAATCCACGGTCGGCTACCTCCACTCAATCGGATGAGCTAAAGGCCGCGCCGGGTGTGTGGAACCGCGAAAGATTTTGGAGTGCGCATGGCCACCCCCGTCGTTGCACCTTCCGCGCCAACCACCCCGCCCCAGCGAGTGCTTGTGGTCGAAGACCTCGAGGACGCGCGCAACTCCCTTCAAGAACTGCTCCAACTCAGCCTCGGGTTGGAAGTCGATACCGCCGAGGACGGCGTGAAGGGGCTGGCAATGCTCCGCGAGAAGCCTTACAGCCTCGTGCTGACCGACCTGCAAATGCCCAAGTTGGGCGGCATGAAACTCATCGAGATCGTGCAGGCCGAGCGAATCCCCGTGACGGTCATCGTGACCACCGCCCACGGCAGCATCAAGAACGCGGTCGAAGCAATGCGGATGGGAGCCTACGACTTCCTCGCGAAGCCGCCCGACCCGCAATACCTCTGTCTGTTGGTTCAACGAGCCTTGCGCGAGCGGTCCTTGCAGGACGAAGTCGCCGCCCTGCGCACGCAACTCATCGGCAAGCATTCGTTCCAGAACGTGCTGAGCAAAAGCCCGCGGATGCACGACCTATTCGAGCTAATCGGCCACATCGCCGACACGACTTCCACCGTGCTCATCCGTGGCGAAACGGGGACCGGCAAAGAACAGGTCGCCCGCGCCATTCACCAGACTTCGGCAGCTTTGCGACCCGGGACGTTCGTGGCTGTGAACTGCGGCGCGCTGAACGAGAATCTGCTCGAATCGGAACTGTTCGGCCACGAGAAGGGTTCGTACACGGGTGCCGACCGCAAGCGCATCGGTCGCTTTGAACTGGCCAATCACGGGACGCTTTTCCTCGACGAAATCGGCGATGTGCCGCTCTCGATGCAGATCAAACTCTTGCGAGTGCTTCAGGAACGCCGGTTCGAGCGTGTCGGCGGCACGGAACCCATTGATGTGGATGTGCGCGTCATCGCCGCCACGCACCAAGACATGGAGAAACTCGTCAAGGATGGCAAGTTCCGCGAAGACCTGTATTACCGGCTCAACGTGGTCCGCATCGACATTCCGCCACTGCGTGACCGCATCGAAGACATCCCACTGTTGGTTTCCCATTTCTGCCAGAAGTTCGCCCGCCCCGGACAGAAGCCGCCCGAGGTGGCCCCCGATGCAATGGAAGCGTTGCTGAAATCCCCGTGGCCCGGGAACGTGCGGCAACTGGAAAACGCCGTCGAGCGGGCGTGTGCGACGTGCCGCGACGGGACAATCACCCAGAAGAACTTGCCGCCCGAAGTCGGTCGCCGCGCCGACGGAAAGCAGCACCCCTTCCAGGTCGATCTCACCCGCAAGCTGCCGGATCAACTCGCGGAACTGACAGCGACGTTCGAGGAACGCTACATCCGCAAAGCGCTGAAGCGATCCCGCGGCCATGTCGGCAAGTGCGCCGAGATCACCGGCCTCTCCCGTCGGAGCATCACCGACAAGATCGTGCATTACGAGATCAAGAAGGAAGACTTCAAGGAGGACTGAAGTCTCGTTATTTGATCGGTATTCGTAGGTTGTGTGTCCCGCGATGCCGCAAGCGGCGAAATGCCCCGCCGCTTGCGGCATCGCGGGAACTCGCGGAGCGAATGACCTACGATGAAACCGACCGGCTAAACTTCACGCTGGGTGGAATGATCCATTTTGCTCCAAGTGTGCGGATGTTTTCCGTTGGCTCGCCTGGGGTTGCGCTGCGCTTCACCCCAGGCTAGACTCGGTCGCCCTATCCAGGGCTGCAAAGGCAAAGCTGATTCGGCCTGTTTTAGCCCGGATGGGCGTCGGATACGCGCCGGGGGTGGAGCGATTTGCGCAACCCCTGACGTGAGGCTTTGCCAGCTCGACAAATGTATCAATCCCGGCCGCGTGAAGTATAAACAGGTACTTGCCGGGGGCTTATTTACGCGCAAGGCACTTACGTTCCGTCGGCACTTCTCGGGTAAGCGCCGACTTCTGCTGGGTTCCGCTTGCCCTTCCATTTCTTCCCGAGTCAGCCACAATTAGCTTGGGCAAACCCGGCAAACACGCAGCGTGAACGGGTGCCTCTCGCCTCACACGACCCGCCCGTTATTACTCGCCTTGCTCGCTTCACTACTCGCCTCTTAAGGGAATGTCATGGCTGGTCGGAAAAGAATCGAACTTCGCTGTGAGCAATTGGAAGAACGCACGGTGCCCGCCGCGACGGCAATGTTCGCGGCCGGCACCCTCACGGTGACCGGCACCGCCGCATCCGACAGCATTCGCGTGCTACTGGACGGCGCGAATTTGCGGGTTATCAATGGCAGTACCGACATCGGCCGGTTCGCATCGGCCTCGGTAACGTCGATAGTCGTTAAAGCGGGGGCGGGCAACGACACCGTTCGCGTCGGCGACAACGTGACGCAACAGGCCAGGCTTTACGGGGAAACCGGGGGCGACAAATTGATCGCGGGGGGTGGCCCGACCGTTCTCATGGGCGGTCGCGGCACCGACACGCTCACCGGCGGGCCGGGCGGCGACACGTTCAACGGCGGCCTGGGAGCCGATACGCTCCTCAAAGTGAAGCCCACCGACGCTGTCACTCCCGACCCCGCTGACAAGAAACTGACCGAGACCCCGCCACCCGCCACGGGCGCGGTCAGCACGGCTCAGCAAACATTGACGACCGCTGAGGTGGCGATCTTGCTGCAACGCGCTGCCGCGGCGTCGAGCAGCACCGACGCCATCATCGTCATTACGGACCGCAACGGCCGCATCCTTGGCGTGCGCGTGGAAAGCGGAGTTTCGACAGCGATTACCGGGAACAACAAGAAACTCGTCTTCGCCATTGATGGCGCTCTCGCCCTGGCCCGCACTGGCGCGTTCTTCGGGAACAATCAGGCTCCGCTCACCTCGCGGACCGTTCAGAACATTAGCCAGTCCACGATCACGCAACGGGAAGTCGAGGCCGACCCGAACATCACGGACCCCAACTCGACCCTGCGCGGGCCGGGCTACGTTGCTCCCGTGGGCATCAAAGGCCACTTCCCACCCGGCATTCCCAACACGCCGCAGGTGGACTTGTTCCTGATCGAGCATACCAACCGCGACGGCACCTTCGCACCCGGTCGGGACGGCATCAAAGGCACCGCCGACGACCTCCAACTCGCTCAGCGGTTCAACCTCGACCCGAACTACGTTCCCGCCGGGCAGAACCTCACCCCGCCCGACTCCTATGGCTTCATTTCCGGGCTGCTCCCCGGCGCTCAGTCACGCGGCATCGCCACGCTGCCGGGCGGCATCCCGATTGTCAAGTTCGGCCAGGTCGTCGGCGGCATCGGCGTGTTCTTCCCCGGTAAGACCGGATACGCCACGGAAGAGAACTCCTCGCTGAGCGCCACCTTCGACGCCTCCAAGCCCGACCGCACGCTCGAAGCCGAGTGGATCGCGTTCGCCGCGGTCGGGGGCTTCCAGTCCAGCATCGGCACCGTGAAGACGTTCCCCATCAACAACGTCGGCGGCGTCGCGTTGCCGGCGGGCTTCGGCTTGCCCAATGGCCGCATCGACCTTGTCGGCATCACGCTCGATCTGGTTGGCCCCGGCGGGCAGGGCGGTCTCGATCTGATCGCGCAAGTCGGGAACGCGGTTGGTCGCGGCAATCCCAACGATGGCGTGAACAAGACCGTTTCGCCTGGGGTTGACGGCATCCCGAACACCGCCGACGACAAGTTCCTCCGTGTCGGCCGGCCCACCCCCGAAGGCTGGCTCGTGCTTCCCCACGATGGTGATGGCGTCACGGCCGCCGATGTCACCCGCATCATCATCAATGGCATTAACCAGGCTAATCTGACTCGCGCTGCCATTCGCTTGCCGGCCGGTACGCGGGCGAAGTTCGTATTCGCGGTGTCGGACCGCCAGGGTAATATCGTCGGCCTCTATCGCCAGCCGGACGCCACCATCTTCTCCATCGATGTGGCCGTTGCCAAGGCTCGTAACGTCGCTTATTACGCGAACGCGGCGCAGCTTCAGAATATCGACCAGGTTCCGGGCATCCCCAAAGGCGTGGCGTTCACCAACCGCACGTTCCGATACCTTGCCGAGCCTCGGTTCCCAGAAGGCGTCGATGGCGCGCCTCCCGGCCCGTTCTCGCAACTTTACGACGGCGGCTCCAACGTGTTCACCGGTCTCCAGGTCGGCCCGCGGCTCCCGGCCTCGGCTTTCAACACGGTTGTGGGCTACGACTCGTTCAACCCAGGGACGAACTTCCGCGATCCGTACAACTTCAGAAATCACAACGGCGTGGTGTTCTTCCCGGGCAGTTCGCCGCTTTACCGCATCCCGGCGAATGGCGGGCAAGCAACGCTCATCGGTGGGCTTGGGGTCAGTGGCGATGGCGTTGACCAGGACGACGTCGCCACCATCGGCGCGCAGGCCGGCTACGGTGCGAACGACACTACCACGATCTTCACGGCTGACCTGTTCCTATTTAACGGCGTCCGGTTGCCGTACCAGAAGACGAACCGCAACCCCGAGGGCTGAGCCGAAACAGCGGTTCCGTGACGAGATGACGGCGATGGCATGTGAAATGCTACGGATATTACCGTCTTTAAGTCGCCCACAACAGGAGATTTACAATGCGTAAGACCCTCTATACCGCGGCAGTTGCCCTCGCACTCGGGTTCGCCGCTCCGGCCCCCGCCCAAGCCCAGATCGTAATCGGCGGCTACCCGTCCTACAACGGCGGCTACTCGAACTACGGGTACGGCAACGCTCTGCCCTTCGGGAATGGCGGTTTGATCCAAGCCGGCCTGAACCTGGGTTCGGGCAACGTCGGTGGCTACAATTCGGGTTACTCCCCAAACTTCTATTCCCCAGGCTACCGCGGTTTTAACAGTGGCTTCGGCGGATATAACGGCTTCAATTCCCCTTTCTACGGCA
>Ga0105046_10008473_pt1 | contig 16140 bp, 8 predicted proteins | sample MAT03_FD_78385 | JGI IMG/M metagenome (GOLD analysis project Ga0105046, IMG submission 78385) | Freshwater microbial communities from Lake Fryxell liftoff mats and glacier meltwater in Antarctica - MAT-03 (megahit assembly) | ecosystem: Environmental > Aquatic > Freshwater > Ice > Liftoff...
ACCACACCAGCAGCGTGATGCCGCGAAGCGGGCGCTCAAAGGGGAGTCTCGGCGCGTCGCCGAACCACTCGCCGAACCACTCGCCGAACCACTCGCCGATCCGTATGCACCCGATCTCGGATCGCGCGCTGGTCCCGCCGGTGGCCCATCGGCGCGCCAGGTGCTCGTGCAACGACTGGGACAACAGTTCATTGGCGGTACCGAAGCGGTGCGTCTCGCCAACGACGTCGACGAAGACGCACGCACGCTCGGCGCCGCAACGAGCGATCGGGCTGAGAAGGAGCGCCACCCGGACGCGTCGGTATCGTCTCCTTCCAATGCACTGCTCGAGTCCGTCGGGCTCGACCCGGCGGACCCACGCGTGGCCGCACTCGCCGATGTGGTGGCCGGATTGCATCAACTACCGCGGCATCGTTCTATCCACGTGGGCGGCTTCGTGCTCAGTCGCGAACCGCTGGGCAGCGTGGTGCCCATTGAACCGGCCAGCATGCCGGGACGCACCGTGATTCAGTGGGAAAAAGACGATCTCGATCCCGTGGGCTTCGTCAAAATCGACCTGCTCGGCCTGGGCATGCTCACCGTCGTGCAGGATTGTCTGCTCTATCTCCGGCACACACGCGGCATTGATATCGATCTCGCACAGCTCGACATGACCGACCAGGCCGTATACGACCAACTGTGTGCGGCCGACACCGTGGGTGTGTTTCAGGTGGAGAGCCGCGCGCAAATGAATACGCTGCCGCGTCTCAAGCCACGGTGCTTCTACGATCTGGTGGTGGAAGTGGCGCTCATTCGCCCGGGACCGATTCAGGGGGACATGGTGCATCCGTATTTGCGCCGTCGTGCGGGACTTGAGCCCATCACCTACCCGCACCCGGCGGTGGAGCATGCACTCAAGCGCACACTGGGCATTCCACTGTTTCAGGAACAGGGCATGCAGGTGGCGATTGCGGCGGCGGGATTCACGCCGGGACAAGCCGATGTCTTGCGCCGGGCGATGGGGCACAAGCGCAGTCGTGAACGCATGGCGGAGATTGGGGAACAACTCATTGCCGGCATGGCGAAGAACGGAATTGAAGAGGAGACCGCACGTCGCATTTACAATCAGATCAACGCGTTCGCCGACTACGGATTTCCCGAAAGTCACGCGGCGAGTTTTGCGCTCATTGTGTACGCCACCGCGTACTTGCGGCACTACTATGGCCCCGAGTTCACGGCGTCGATCCTGAACGCGCAACCAATGGGTTTTTACGCACCGGGTACCCTGGTGGAAGACGCCAAGCGACATGGGGTACAGGTGCGCGCGATCGACATCACGAAGAGCGCGTGGGATCACACGCTCGAGCTGCCGGATGCCCGAGTACTGGTGCCGCACGATGGCACGGTGCAGTGGCGCACGGGTATCGTCCCCACCGCGACAGTGCGCGACCACAGCGCACCGGCACCGTCCGCACCATCGGTCCGACTCGGCGTGCGACTGGTTCGCGGACTCGGTGCCAAGGCGCGCGCGGCACTCGAACGGGCGCTCGCGCATGGTCCGTTCACGAGCGTGACGGATTTTGTGCAGCGTGTCAATCTTGACCGTGCATCGCTCACGCGGCTCGCCGAGTGCGGCGCCTTTGATACGTTGTTCGAGCAGGAAGCACCGGCGCGGCGACGGCGCGTGGCGCTGTGGGAGTTACTCGCCGCGCAGCGCGGAGACGCCGGCCCACTCGCACCAACGGCATTGCGTGCCGCACCCCCGGCGGTGCCGTCACTGAGTGCCGTCGAACTCACGGCCGCCGATTATCGCATGACCGGCTTGTCACTCGCGGGCCATCCCATGAAGCATGTGCGTGAGGCGCTGGCCATGAATGGCGTACGCACCGCGCGCGATCTCGTGCAGGACGGTCGTGATGGCGAACCGGTGGGCACTGCGGGCCTTGTAATCTGCCGCCAACGGCCCGGCACTGCCAAGGGGTTTGTCTTCCTCACGCTCGAAGACGAAACAGGGATGATCAACGTGGTGGTCACGCCCAAACGCTTTGAGCGGGATGCGAAGGTGATTTCGGGATCACCGTTGCTGCTGGTGCGCGGTGTACTGCAGGTGGAAGGACGCGTGGTGAACGTGCGGGCGCGTACGTTTCGGGCGCTGCGGGCCGACAGTGGCGAGGCGTTTGTGAAGGGGCACAACTACCGGTAGCGCGATTTTTCCTCACGCACCACACGTACCGCACGTAGCGCCCACATCGCGCGGCCATCGGGAAGCTTCCCAACACTGGGTACGCCCTCGAGTTCGGTAAAGCGGACCGTACAACGCGCGCGCACTTGCGGCGTGATTCCGCGCTCGTCCAGGACTTCGAGACGCACTCCGACGGAATCACTCCCCGCGTACGAAAGACGCTGGTGCGCCGGGCACCCCGTGGGGCCTGTTTCCCCTTGGGGAAAATAGAAGTAGGGGTCTTCCCCGAACTCCCGGCGCTCGAACCATTGGCGCCACCGCTCACTCACCGCATCGTGCGAGGCTTCGCGCGAGGCGCAACTCGAGGCAAGGAGGGCCACCAGATACGCGGCCCGACGGACTGTAAAGGATGACATGCGCTGCTCCGGGAAAGGGCGACGCTGATACAATGCAACAGTCCATCTCACCTGCCAATAGGACAAATGCCCTATAGACCGATCCCGCGCGAGCGGCTATGATCGCCGTTGGCCACAATGACTGCGCAGCCGCACACAGGCACGTAGCCCCCACCAGAATGGAGAGCGGTCCATGAAGAATGACGTGCCGGCGATTCCCGCGAACGTGCTTATCCGTCTCAGCGAAAAGGCCGACGGTCGACGCGGGATCCCCCAGACGATTGTGCGCATCACACGCGGCAAGACCGCGGAGTACGACGTGCTCACCGTTGCCGAAATCGACGCCAGACGCGCCGCCGGCGACTCCGTCGAAGAACTGATCCCGGTGGAAGCGCGTCACGTGGTGCCGTCCCGCCGAGAGCGCGAGGGCGAAACAATCGTGACGATTACCACACCTGGGAAAGGCGCCCGCACGCGTTCGTACAAGGCAAGCGAGGTTGACGCGGTGTTTCTGTCGGAATCGGCCGTGCACAAATTCGTGCTGCCGTATTACGCGCGGTCCTTCGACATTCCACAGTACGAGGAACTGCTCAAGCGATACTACTCACCAACCAACGTTGCCTGGGGGATCATTCACTATCCGCCCTCGATGTACGACATCATCGGCGAAGACTGATCAGCGCGAAAGCGGGACGCTCCGCACCTTCGGCGTCCCATCCACAGGCCGCACCTCACGAGCGAGCGGCCCCAGGATCGGGTCCCGCGCAATCAAACCGCCCAAGAGTGGTCGACGCTCGAGCGCCCAGCGCAGGCGCTCGAGGGCGTCCTGCTTCCGGCCTGTCAGCAGCAACAGCGTGATTTCTTCAGGAATCATGTCCAGCTGGAGTTCCGGATCATTGGTCGCGGCCGCGCGTTGACGCGCAAGCTCGCTCCGGGCCCGCGCCGTGTCGCCGGCTCGCGCGCTTATGGCGGCGGCCACAAGACGGCGATAGACCGGTGAATAACTGTGACCGGCGGACGCCGCGAGCGCCGGCGGATCCATCGAATCAAGACGACTGACGATTCTCCGCGCGCGCGCCGTATCAGGGCGACCGGCCAAGTCATATTTCATGATCGTGAGTGCACACTCGACAAACCACCAATCGGTCGGGTTCTCGCGCTGCCCACGCGCGCACCACGCGGTCGCGCTGTCGATTTGCTGCCGATACAGTGAGGTCGCGACGAGGTGGCGGTAAATCATCGGCGCGTCCTCGATGTATGCATCGGCATCGAGCGCACGGCTCCCCGCATTCCCGGCGCGTTCCACCTCGCCACGCATCAGATGGATGTTGCTGAGTGTCACCCACGCACGCGCACGATCCGGCTCCTGATCGACCGTGCGCTCAAGGTCGGCCACAATCGCGGAGATCTCGCCCAGATCGAACGGCGGTGGCAGCAGTTTCAGTCGTGCCCATCGCAGCGCGCTGCGGAGTTCAATGACCTCCGCCGATTGTGCATCGCGCGACGGAATCGCACCGGCGGCGGCTAAGGCTGTGTCGAGGAGCTGCAGACGGCCCGCTCCTTGAATGAAGCGGGCGTTGGTCAGCGCCGTCCATCCACGCTCCACTGCAGGGCGCACCCACTCGGGATCTTCGATGGCCGCCTGCTCGTACAGCGAGTCCGCGCGCCGCAACCCGCGAAGCGCCGACGCCGAGTCTGCGGCCGAACGACGACTCCCCATGAGCAGCACCGCGTCATCCCGCTCGCGATTCCCACGCGCGATCAGCCGCCAGGCGCGCACATTCGTCGACGCGCGCTGCAACTGTGTCAATCGCACTTCGCGGCCAAGCCGCTGACGAATTCCGATCGCCAGCTCCCGGGCAACGTCATCCTCGAGCGCAAACAGCTCGTTGGCACCGCGCTCGAGTGAGGTCGCGTACACCACGGCATCCGATTCCGAGTCGATCAGCCGCACGCGCACGATCAGTCGCTCACCCACGCGATGCACCGAGCCATCGACCACGCTACCAACGCGCAGCTGCCGCGCAATGCTATCCAGACCGACAGCGCCGTCGCGAAATTTCCGTACCCCACTCACCGGAATCACCTCGAAGGCGGGGGCGCCGGCAAGCTGCTGAATCACGGCCTCGGTAATGAGATCAGCCACCGGCGTCAGGTCGCCTTCGGCGCTTCCGTCGCGAAAGTAGAGCACCGCGAGCCGCCGCTCATCAAAGACCGAGGCCTTGGGCACGGCGCGCGTCCTCCACCAGGCGCCGCCCATCACCGCGAGCGTCAGCAGCAGGGCGGCCGCCCACGTCGCTCTTCGGCGCCACCGCAGCGGGGCGAAGGCCATAGCCGGCCCGAGCTCACTCGTTGCCGACGGCGCGCCCGAGCGGTATTCCGCCAGTCGTGGCGACGACGGTAGCGTTGGCGCGGGCGAACGCGTCCGCGCCGCCATGGGCTTCGCCGGACCGGCCGGACGGTCGTGGCGAAGCCGCTGCATCAGCTGCAGCACTTCGGGCTCCGCCGCCACCTCAAGCTCGCGGCGCAAACGCTCCTCGAAGGCCACCAACGTCTGCAGCGCTGCCGGCACTTCGCCCCCCGTGGCCAGCGCGTTCCCCGCGGCCAGGACAAACCGCGAGCTGAGCGGCTCGTCATGAAGCAACCGCAACCAACTCTGCGCTGCGTCGAGCCAACGCCCCTCCCGCTCTGCGGCGCCGGCGAGCTGCTCCAGGGCATGCTGACGATCGCGGGCAACGCGGCTCCGCTCCGCGTCAAGCCAGCGTTCGAACTCTTCAGCCCCGTCAAGGAACAGTCCGTCGAGGAAGGGCGCGTCGCTCAACGTTGACGCGCGTGCCGACTCTCCACGCGCCACGGCCTCTCCAAACTCCCACACATCGCAGCTGACGTTCGCCTCTGCCAGCGCGACAAGATCGCCATTCGAGGAGTCGAGTAGTTCGTCACCGAACTCTTTGCGGATCACGTACAGCGACTCCGACAACAGCTTCCGCGCCTGCGCGGCGTCCCGCTCCGGCCACATCAGCCCGATCAATCGGTCGCGCGAGAGCGTCCGAGCAGGCGCGCACGCCAGCACCGCGAGCAACGCCAGTCGTCGCTTTTGCGAGGCCTTCCCGTGCAGCGCAACACCGTCCCGGAGCACTTGCGGCGCGCCAAAGAGCTTGATCGACAGCGACTTGGGAAAATTATCGGGCAATTGTTGCACGAATTGAGAATCGAAGGAAAGCCAGTTGTCGGTGCCCACTTACCCTAGGTCATCAAGCCTCAGGCCGCCAGCACGACGATGCAACGTTTTTGCTGGCTCCCGCCGAAACCTGTCGATTCAACGGAGCAATACCATGCGCGACACCACCCAACTCCAGCTCCCGGAACTCCGAGCGGCGCCCGACGTGGACACGTGGCATCCGGACCTCGAAATCCTCGTCCGGTACAACGTGCCCTTCATCTGCTTCGATCGATCGGCGTCGCCGGTGCACGTCTCGCCCGGCGCCAACGCGCTCCTCGTTCCAGGCCAAAGGCTGAACGCGATGCTCTCCGCTCTGCGTGACGCGGCGCTCGACGCGTTCGTAGCCAGCGAGCAGCCGAGCGCGACGCCCATGCCACGCGTCACGCGTCGGGTGAACGATCCATCCGATGGCAGCAGCTGGGATATCCACGTGGTGCGAACCCGCCATGACTGGTCCATCGCGATCGCCGTTCGCGATGACGCCCGCGCTGCCCTTCCGGCACCTCGCCAGCGAGCCCGGCTCACGCAGCGTGAGCTCGAAGTGGCAGCGCTGGTGGTGGAGGGAGCCCGTTCGAAGGGCGTCGCGGAGGCGCTCGACATCAGCGTGCATACCGTCCGTCGCCACACGGAAATGGTGTTCCGCAAATTCGGCGTGCACTCCCGGGTCGAGCTCGCGCGAGCGGTGCTCGGAGTGAACGCCACCCTCCACCACGCAGGTGGCGCATGATGACCGCCGAATACAGTCTCCGTGAGGGGCCAGTGGACGTCCCTGCACTCAAACCCACCGTGTTCGGAAGCCCGGCATTTTGCGCCGAGCTCTCGGCAGCGCTTCGTCAGCGGGGCACGACAACGCTGGAGTACGCGATGCCGTCGGGCGTCGCGCCCACGCTGAGGTGTCCCAGCACCTTGCGTGCCGCCACGTCGATGATCGCGACACGCCCTTCCTTGCTGAGCGACAACAACGCATGACGGCCGGAAGGCGTGATCGCGATACCCTGCGGTCCGCCGCCGGGAAACTTCAGGCGTCCCAGCTCCGCGCGACTGCGACGCGCGAGGAACCGCAGTTCGTCCCCGCGGTAGTCGGGAATCATCACCACTTCCGCATCCGGCGAGAAGAGCACGCGATACGGCCACTGGAATCCCTCGGCGGCCGTCGTTACGGCACCCGTATAGTTGTCCACCACGCTCACGCGCCCCGTGGCGTTGCTACCCACCCAGATTTCGCTCGCGTCCCTGGTGACGTTGATCGCTTCCGGCTGCTCCGGCACGTCAATACTGCGCAGCGCCCGGCCGGAACGCAGATCGAGTTCGGTGACGGTGTTGCTGCCAATGTCGCCCGTCCAGGCCTGCACGCCATCGGCGGCTACACCTACCATGTGCGAGCCCGTCTTATCGGTGACCGCCGCGCCCACGATGGCGCTGGTGTGCACGTTCACAAGCACAACGGCGCGAGCCGCTTCTGAGGTCACGGCCACCACCGAGTCGTTTGGCAAAAACACGATGCCATGCGGTCGAGTATACTGACCGAGCGGAACTGTGCGTAATACGCGCACGTTGACGACGTCAATCACCGTGAGGGTGCTGCCGGGCTTCGGACCGGTGCCGTAGTCGGTCACCACGGCCATCCGCCCGTCGCTTGAGAGCACGACTTCGTGCGGACCGAAACCGGTGGGCAACGTGGCGAGCGTGCGTCCCGACCCAACATCCACGATCGTGGCCGTGTTGGGCGTTTTGTTGGTGATGACGATCGTGCCGGACAATCCTTCGACTTGCGCGGACAACGGCGCGAAAAAAGGCGCGACGAAGGCGGCGAGCGCCGCAACGAGCATGCGTCGGTGCATCGACATACCGGTCTCCACGTACTACGGTTCGAGAATCCGCGCGATTTCCGTGCGCAGGTCACGTAAATGAACACGCGTCATCGCATCGCCCGCCTTCGGCAGCGCCTGCTGCGCGAGGCGATCGAGATCCTGCAACTCCGCGCGCAGTACACCGCGCACGTCTGAAGCACTCGGAGCCGGTGCCGGGTTGTTCGCGCGTGTGAGCGCAGCCTCACCCGGATTCAGTCGCGAATCGGCCGCCGAAAGAAATGCACGCTGCAGGTTGCGACGATACACAGTCACGCGCACGCTCGACTGCGTGAGCTCACCCCAGATGCCAGCCCGCATATCCGACATGAGATCGGCCAGCGTGTACACCTCCGAGGAACGCCCGGCGAGCGCCTCGAACTCGACCAGTCGATTGAGTCGCGACTGATTCATCAACGCGTTCACCACAGACGCCTGACGGCTGCGGAAACGATCGACCGCGCCATCGTTTTCGATACGGCGAAGGAGTGACGCATCGAGAAACATCGACGGCACCTGGAAGGCGGCCGTATTGAGATAGCGCACGGCTTCGCGCTGACGCGCTTTCTCCACGGGGCGGAACCGTTCGCCTGTGCCGTAGCGCTCCTGCGTATACGCACCGCCCACGACGGCGGCGACGTGATTCATGTATCGTCCCCACTGCCCAACCGCTTCGCCGTAGAGTGTGGCCACTTCGGCATAACTCTCGCCCGGCTTCTCGGCCGCCGCCGGGATCAGGGCCACCACACGCGCAAGGTTTTTCATGCCGAGGGTGGTGGCGCGCACGGCATCCGCGTCGCCCACCGCTTCCGTGAGGTCCTCCGGATCGGCGGTTGCGTCCGCCGTGGAGAAGCGCAGCCACGGGAACTGGTCCTGCACGCGCGCCCACTGATCGAGCGTCGGCTTTTCGTCATCCGGTGTGCGCGCGGTCGGTATGGGGGTGTAGCCCCACTTCACGGCGAACACATCGTACGGACCAACCTTCGGAATGAGCAGGTCCGGTGGAATGCTGTCTTCCGGCTGCGCTACATAATTGAAGCGCGAGTAATCCATGAGCGTGGCCACGTGTCCGTTCATGCGCTGCAGGAATGCGCGATTGCGGATCGAGTCGACAGGATACTGCGAAGACGACTTCATGTTGTGCGGAAATCCGATCGAGTGTCCGATTTCGTGCGTCACCACGTATTCCACAAGACGCCCCATGAGCGAATCGGGCAGCGGTAGCGTCTGCGCACGTACGTCGAGCGGCGAGGCCTGGATGAAGTACCAATTCTTCTGCAGCTCCATGATGTTGTGGTACATGTTGACCTCGCCCTTGATGATCTGCCCTGACCGCGGGTCGACAATCTGTCCACCGGTGGCATTGGCCACCGTGCTCGGGCGCCAGTAGATCACGGAGTGCCGCGCATCAAAGAGCGAGAAATTCGGATCCTGTTCCAGCGTCGGCGCAATCTTGCCGATAATTGCGTTGCTGAATCCGGCTTCGAGAAACGCCTCTTGCCACTTGTTCACGCCGGTGACAATCCAGGGCTTGAGCCAATCGGGCGTGGCGGGGTCAATCCAGTACACGATGGGCTCCACAGGATCCGACACCGCCGCACCCGGATTTTTCTTCACCAGTTTGAAGCGGTGAATAAATCGCACCTGCTCGGCTTTCTGCACCGGCCGCGACATGTCGTACGCGCGGCTCGAGTTGAAGCCCACGCGCTCGTCGTGCCAGCGGGGCATCATCGGTTCCGCCGGCAGCGTCACCATGCTGAACTGCACGCGTGCCGTTTGCGAACGGAGCGGCGGCTGTGCTCCGCCAGCGCCTCCGCCAGCGCCACCGCCTCCGGCGGCCGGTGGACGCGACTGACCCGACTGCGTGACTTCAACATTGATGTTCTCGGGGAAGGCCCACGTCCGTTCCACCCAGCTGCGCGCGCGCACGATCCCTTCAACTGGCGCCATCTCGGGAATATTCGAGAGAAACAAGTCGCTGACGTCGATCACGGCGGCACTGTCGGGACCGAAGGCGGCCGCCGGGTAAATCGCGAGCACCGGGCCTTTGCGGAAGCCGGACACCTGACGCCAGATCGCCGACGTACTGTCCGCGAACAGTCCGTGCTGCCTGGCGCGTAACACCACCCGGTTCCCCTCGCGTTCCCACTGCACGATCGCGCGCATGCCACCGCCGAAGAATCCGGCCGGATCCTGCAGCGTGGATTCCACCGGTCGACTGATCAACAACATTTCGCGATCGAGCTGCGCGGCGGGAATCTCAAAGTAGAGCCGCTCACCCACACGGTGCACTTTGAAGAGACCGGTCTGTGTGACGGCCCGGTCGGCGATCACCTGCCGATACGGCCGCGGCCCCTGTGCCCCGCCACCGCCGGCCGCGCGGGCCGAATCCGACGTGGCCGCATTCCCTGCGGGTACAGGCGTCGGTGCCGGGCGCGCACTGGAGCACGCCGTCACACCAAACGCGAGCGTGGCCGCAATCAACGGCGAAGAACGATGCAGAGAGAGCGTTTTCATCGAACCTGAGGGAAAGAGAAGCGCCAACTTCCGGCTGAACCCACACGAGCACGCAACAACACCTGCATTACTGAATGAACTTCCAACTCGCGCGATGATCACGCGTGATCGGCTCACCCATCAGGCGGGCGCGCACCATTTCGATTGGCATGCGCCCACCCTGCAGAATGGCATCATGAAACTGCTTGTTCGTCATGCGGCCACTCTCCACCAACTCGCGGTGCAAGGACTTGATCTGCAGGCCGCCAAGCATGTACGCCGCCTGATACAGTGGAGAATACGACCCATTGAACGAGCGACGCACTTCGGCCTCGGCGTTCGCGCGTTCGTGACCAACACGATTCACGAGCAGATCAATGGCTTCCTGCGGCGTCATGTCGCCAAGGTGCACGCGAAGCGAGAAAATGATGCGCGCCAGCCGATGCGAGCGCCAGAACAGCATGCCCATACGATCCTGCGGCGTCTGCGCAAATCCCTGATCCCAGAGCAGCATCTCCCAGTACAACGCCCACCCTTCGCCCCAGAACGGCGTGCTGAAGAGGCCGCGATGCGTGTTGTAACGCGAGGTCATGTAGCCCTGCAAATGATGGCCGGGAATGAGCTCATGATGCACGGTGGCCATGGAGAAATGCGGGTTGTTGCCGCGCATGCTCATCAGCTTGTCGTCATGCGCCATCGAGTCGGTGGGGTACGCCACCTGAATGATCTCACCACCGAGAAAGAACGGTGACACGAGCTGCTGACGCGGCGTCATCATCTCCATGCGCCAGATCTCATCGGCGAGCGGCGGTACGGTCACGAGATCGCGCTGCGTGATGAATGCCAACGCTTCACCCGCGAGTCGGCGAATGAGCTCCGGCTGTTCGCCGGGTGGCACGTACGCCTGTTTCACGGTTTCAAGAGCAGCGCGCCAATCGTCGCCGAAGCCCATGTCATGCGCAACCTTTTTCTGCTCGGTTTCAATCCACGCGAACTCGCGTTCCGCGAGCGCGATGAGTTCGCGCGGCGTGTACGCGATCATCTCGGCATCGAGGTCATCGGCGAGTCCTTCGGCTCCGATGGGATCACCGATGATCGGCTCTTCCTGGCCGTCGCGCTGACCCACCACCGCTTCCCGAAGTCCCTTGGCGTAGCTGGTCAGCGCATCGTTGGCACGCTTGTAGGGATCGGTCGTCCACCACGAGAACAGCGGGTCATAGCCGGCCGAGAAGCGCTGCCAGTTCCGCAACGTGGTCTGCAGTGAGCCGATGTAGCCAATGGTGCGCAACGCGATGATGCGTTCGGCACGGGACGCACTGTCCGTGCGTTTGGCGCGACTCTTCTTGGTGAGGCTATCAGCCTGCGCGGCAATCGTGGCGAGCGCCTTGGCCACCTTGGCACCGTCGGGTCGCTCAAAGCGGCGACGCGCCTCCTCGAAACCAGTGATCACGTCGGCAAAGGGAGTCAGCGGGGCCATTTCACCCGCAAACTTTGATTCCCGTTTGAGTTGCGCAAGATCGGCGCGCAGTTTGTGATCCAGCAGCACATAGTCAATACGTCCCTCCTGACTGAGGGCGGCAAAATCGATCTTCGCCAGCCGCGCGCGCCAATCTATGTAGAAACCCTCGAACCGCGCGCTCCGTGCGGGGGAATACTCAACCGTCCATCGACGGTTGAGCGCCGCACGATCCGTCGCGTAGAGAGAGACCGTATCGCGGAGCTCGCTTGCGCCGACCGGTACGTCGACGATCTTCGACTGCGCGTGGAGAACACCGGACAACAAGAGAGATAGCGCCAGCAGGCGCGCGACAGCGGAAGTCGCAGCGGGACGCATCATCGTGTTGAGTCCGGAGTTCGGGAGAAGATCGGCGGAGAGCTGCTGCTGCAAGCTACGTCCCGAAGCGGGCTCATGTGAATCGCCGCTCGGCAACTTTCCCCCCAAGCTGGCTTACCGGCGAACGGCGCGTATTTTCTGTCCACGCTGCCCTCCGCTTCCAGCTGGTTTCGCGTCGGGTTCGTGTGCGCCATCCCACCGGAGAGAATCCCATGTTTCGTCATACGCTCGCGCTGTGCCTCGTTGCCCTCTTCGCCGCAGCCTGCGGTGGTGCGGACGGAGCAGTCGGCCCGTCCAGCATCACGTCCATCGCCATTTCGAATCCGCCCGGGCCGCTGAGCGCGATTGGCGAATCGGTTCCGCTTACCGCGACCGGACGCGATGACCGTGGACGCGCGAGCACGTCACTGGCCTTCAGCTGGGCGTCGTCCAATCCAGCCGTCGCGATCGTATCGGGAGGCACCGTCACTGCGGTGGGGAACGGCACGACCACGATCAGCGCCACCGTTGGGGCGGTTTCCGGCTCGGCACAGGTGACGGTCGCGCAGCGCGTCACTCAACTGACCGTCTCCTTCGCCAGAGACACGATCTTTACCTTCGGCGACACGGCTCGGGCCGCGGTGCAGGCGCGCGACTCCCGCGGCAATCCGGCACCCAATGCCACGCCGGTGTGGACTTCGTCCAATCCAGCCACCATCGCCGTCGACGCGACCGGCGTCATGACCGCCATCGCCAACGGTACCGCCACGATCCGCGCCAGCGTTGATGGGACGCAGGCGGAACGGGCGATGCAGGTGCGCCAGCGGGCCGCACGGCTGGTGATCACGCGGCAACCCGAAGGCGCTCGCGCGGGACTGCCGATTGCCGTCCAACCATCCGCCGAGATGCAGGATGCGCGCGGTAACCGCGTGACCACGGACAATACGACCGTTGTGAGCGCATCGATTATTACGGGCGGTGGCGTGATCGCCGGCGGCGGTGCGGTGACCGCCGCCGCAGGCGTCGTCAACTTCACCGTGCTGAGCGCGGGCGGTACCGTCGGCAGCAAGGTCCTGCAGTTCTCCGCACCCTCCGTGGCCAGTGCGAACACCGTGGCCTTTCAGCTGGATGCCGGCCTGCCCTCGCAGGTCGTGGTGGTGTCGGGGAACAACCAGACCGCGCCGGCCGCCACGGTGACGCCGCTTGGGCTGACGGCTGGCGTGCGCGACAGCTACGGCAATGGCGTGCCGTCTAGCCCGCTCGCGTTTTCGGTGTTGCAAGGCGGTGGCGCGGCGGTGGCACCGCCGGGAGTAACGGACGGCAACGGCAATGCGACCGCCATCATGACCGTCTCTCGCTTTGCCGGCGTGGCCACGGTGCGAGCCGTCTCGAGTGCGGCGCCGCAGGGCGCAGCGCTCTTCACGGTGACGGCCACGCCGAACGGCACGATCCGCGGCACCGTTTCGGCGCCCACACCGCCTCCCGGCATCATGGCGGCCACTGGCGATGCATCAGGTCGCACAGCACTCGCTGGCGCGCAGATGACGGGCGCCAAGCGGCGTGTCCTCGCGGGATTCCCTACGTCGCTGCCGCGTGTTCCCATGAGTGGTGCAAAAGCCGCGAGCGTGCCGAGGTCGCCGTCAGACGCTGTGCCGTTGAGCAGCGCCGGAGCAAACGCAACACCGGACGACGCGATCCCCGGGGAACTGCTCGTCACGTATCGCGGGGACCGGATCGGCGCGCCTGACGTTGGCGCACGCGCCTTTCGTCAGGCGAGCGTGGTAGCGGCCGTGAGCAGCGCCATTCGCAGCGCGGCCACATCGGGGGCGGCGCGTGACGTCGTGTCGCTGCTGGCCGTGTCACCGGCGATTCTGACGGCGCGGGTTCGTGTCGAAGACGGCGTGAGCGACGCGGCGGCGATCGCCGTGCTGCGTGCGGACCCACGCGTGCTCGCCGTCGAACGCAACTTGGTGATGCGATCGCATCTCGTGGAGCGCACCGCGCTGCAGAGCTACCTCGTGACCGCCGGTGTGCTGCGGACGCGACCAGAACAGGGGCTCGACGCCTTCGTCTCCTTTCGCTTCGCCAGCGCCAACAGCGCCAGCAGCACCAACTACCCTGGCGGCGGTGCCTATCCCGGAAACGCATTGTACATATATCAGTCGTGGCACTACAACATGGTATCGCTGCCACGCGCCTGGGAACTCACGCAGGGCTCGCCATCAGTCCTGGTGGCGGTGGTGGATGACGGGATCCGATTCGATCATCCGTCCATGAACGGCGTGCTCACCAACGATGGCTACGACTTCGTGCCGGTTGGCAGTGTCGCTGTGTGTGGCGGTGGCGCGGTGCCCACCAACGGCGACGGTGATGGCCCGGATCCCGACCCCACCCAGCCATTCAACCGACCACTGCTCAATGGCAACTGCGTGGGAGCGCTGAAGACCGACGGCAATCACGGGCTGCATGTGGCCGGAACGATCGGCGCGGCGCGGTCGAGTGCCTACGGGCTGGTGGGCACCAACTGGCAAGCCCGCATTCGCCCCGTGCGAGTGCTTGGCACGCACGGATCAGGCAGCAACTACACCATCATGCAGGGCATTCTGTACGCCGCTGGACTGCCTGCCGATAACGGGCTTGGTGGTACCGTCACTGCGCCGGGAGGACCGGCGCGCATCATCAACTTGAGCCTGGGCGGGAGCGGCTTCAGCACCGCCATGGCGACGGCCGTGCGACAGGCCACCGACAACGGCTCACTGCTGATCGCCTCGGCCGGCAACGAGAACAGCTCGGTGCCCAACTATCCGGCGTCTTATCCCGAAGTCATGTCCATCTCGGCCATTGGCCCGAACATGCAGCGCGCGAGCTATTCGTCGTTCGGCGCATTCGTTGACATCACGGCACCGGGCGGTGAGGCCTCGGCGCAAGCAACCACGTCCGGCGTATACTCGTCTACCTGGAATTACGTGACGAACTCGCCGTCGTGGGATGGATGGAATGGCACGTCAATGTCGACCCCGCATGTCAGCGGCATTGCCGCGCTCGTGCTCGCGCGCGAACCGGGACTCTCGCCGACACAGCTTCGGGCGCGACTGACAAACTTTGCGATCGACCTCGGCATCGTTGGTCCAGACACCTTTTTCGGTGCGGGACTGCTGGACGCTCGCAACGCCCTTACAGCTTCCATGGCTCCGCCCAGGCGACTGCTCGCCCGCGTCGTGAGCGCGGCCACGGGTTTGATCATCCGGACGGTCGTGGCGACTGGTGTGAGGGGAGATTTCGAGGTGGGTGCTTTGGCCGACGGCCCATACTGGATTTTTGCCGGCAACGACGATAGCAACGACGGACTCACGGGCCTGCCCATGCGTTCATGGGGCGCCTTCGGTGGTGCCGCCGTACCGATCAGCGTGATCGTTGATGGCGCTGACATCTATCCCGCCGTGTTTTCCATCGGTCGCGCGTCGGAGATCGAACCGAATGATATTCCGCAGCAAGCCGATGAGCTTCTTGTCGATGGTTACATGCTTGGCTCCATCGCGTTCGCGCAAGATGAGGACTTTTATCGACTTCGGATTCCGCAGGCCGGCACGTACGCGATCCGTGTGACCGGTCAGGTGGCAGCGTGCGGATTCGCGCTCGAGGCCGATCCGATACTGAGCGTGTATTCAGGGTCTGGCACCTTGCTCGGAAGCATCGATGATGTGGATCTGCCCAACAAGAATTATTGCTCTGCGCTGACGCTCAATCTTTTGCCGGGTGACTATCTCGTGCGTGTCACAGGTTTTTCCGGCGGACGATATGTAGTGAGTACGCGTCGCCAGTGACGCGTCCCGAACCTGAGTCCTCGTTGTCGGCATACGACGTCGCCTACGCCGCCTCACTCGACGATCCAGCCGGCTTCTGGGCGGCTGCCGCCGAGGCCATTCACTGGGATGTTCGCTGGGATCGTGTGCTGGAGGATACGAACGCCCCGTTCTACCGGTGGTTCAGTGGCGGCGAGCTCAATACGTGCTTCAACGCAATTGATCGTCATGTGCTGAACGGACGCGGTGCGCAGGCCGCAGTGATTTACGACAGTCCCGTTACCAACACCACGCGCACAATTTCCTATCGCGAACTGCAAAACGACGTGGCGCGATTTGCCGGTGTGCTTCGCGCACTCGGCGTAGAGCGCGGCGATCGCGTGGTGATTTACATGCCGATGA
>Ga0105046_10008474_pt1 | contig 16139 bp, 14 predicted proteins | sample MAT03_FD_78385 | JGI IMG/M metagenome (GOLD analysis project Ga0105046, IMG submission 78385) | Freshwater microbial communities from Lake Fryxell liftoff mats and glacier meltwater in Antarctica - MAT-03 (megahit assembly) | ecosystem: Environmental > Aquatic > Freshwater > Ice > Liftoff...
GCGCTGGATCATTGCGATCTGACCGTCGCCCGCGGCGAGGTGCTGGGCCTGCTGGGGCCCAATGGCGCCGGCAAGACCACGCTCTTGAGATTGTTGATGGGTTATTTGCGACCCTCGCACGGCAGCGCTCGCATCGACGGCATGGATTGCTACCACCAGAGCGTCCGCGTCCACACGCGCGTCGCCTACTTGCCTGGCGACGCGCGGCTGTTCGCCCGGATGCGTGGGCGGGAAGTCCTGCGGTTCTTTTGCGATGTTCGCGGCGCCGCCGGCAGTTATCAGCAGGCGCTCAGTTACGCGGACCGACTAGGGCTGGATCTCACAGGGCAGGTGGCCACGTTCTCGACCGGTATGCGGCAAAAGCTGGCGCTGGCCGCGGTGCTGGCGGCCGACACGCCGCTGTTAATGCTCGACGAACCGACGGCCAATCTGGATCCCACCGTCCGTAGCGACGTGGTGAACATCGTCCGCGAGGCGCAGCGCGCCGGGCGAACGGTGATCTTTTCCTCGCATGTGCTGGAAGAAGTCGAAGACGCCTGCGACCGCGTCTGCATCTTGCGGCAGGGAAAGCTCGTTCATTCGCAGCAGATGGACGCGCTACTGCGGCAGCACAGAATCAGCGCCCGGCTGACCGGACCCCTTCCGCCCCCCCCGCCGCAACTGGCGGGCGATATCCAGATTCATCGCAGTGGTGAAGACGCCGTGCGGATCGAAACGCCCGGCGAGCTGGCTCCGCTGCTGGGTTGGCTTTCGACATTGCCACTGGCCGAAGTGCGGATTGAGCCGATCCGGCTCCGCACGGTTTACGATCGTTACCACGCCGCGGGGGCCGACGCATGTTGAACAAGGCCCTGTGGCGCAAGTGCATTCGCGACGCGCGCGTGCTGCTCGTCTTTTTGGCGGGCTTGCTGTTTTGCTTCAACTGGCTGTTTGTCTATTTATCCAGTTTGATCGAACTGGGCCCGCTGGGGGTCTTTTTGCAAACGCTGCCGCCGGCGTTCGAGCGTCTCTCGGGCGTGTCGTTTGCCAGCGTGGCGACGACGCTCGGCAGAATCTCCATGGCGTACGTCGATCCGGTGGTCGTTTTTTCCACAACCATCTGGGCGATCGGTCGCGGATCGGACGCCATCAGTGGCGAGATCGGCCGCGGGACGATGGAAATGGTTTTGGCGCAGCCCGTGCGCAGGTTGTCCGTATTGGCGACCCAGGCGAGCGTGACCCTGGGCGGCGCGGCGATCTTGTCGATCGCGGTGATCGCCGGCACGGCAGCGGGCATTGCCACGGTGCCGCTGGCGGACGAACTGCGCTGGACGGAGTTCCTGCCCGGCGCGATTAATGTCTTTGCGATGACCGTCTTTTTGGCCGGCGTCAGCACCATGGTCAGTTCCTGGGACAATTACCGCTGGCGGACGATTGGCCTGATGGGGGCGTTTTATCTGTCGCAACTGATTGCCAAGGTGATCGGCCGGCTGGTCGAGAACTTTGGCTGGCTGCTGAATCTGAGCTTTTTGACAGCTTGCGAGCCGCAGGCCTTGATCGTCGACACGCAGACGGCGTGGACCCTCAGTTGGCAATACGACGGAATCCTGATTGGCCTGGGCATGGCCGGTTACGTGGTGGCGGCCCTGATCTTTTGCCATCGAGACTTGCCGGCCCCGCTCTAGCCGCCTGCGGAAACACGCTGAGCAGTCGTTTTCCAACTTGTTCACCGCCGGGTTGGCGTATATTTGCGCTATCAAGACTCGGATGGCAATAAAGGCAGGATAGCGACATAATAGGGATTCGTCGGACGAGGGGGACGGCACTCTCCGTCGCGCGATCCCCATCGCGCAGTCGCAGTTGCCGTCGCGCAATCGCCGTCGTGCAATCTCGTTACTCGTCGAATAGGGAGTGATCTCATGCGTGCGTCCCTTGCCTCGGCAATGATCGGACTGGGTCTGTTTTTGGCGCAACCGGGCGTATCGCTCGCGATGATGGTCGCGGAGCCGGAAGCCGGCCAGGCGGACGCCGCCAAGCCAGACGTGGTGACCGCTGACGCGGCCAAGGATGACGCTGGCCAGGGTGACCTCGACGCGGCCGTTGAAGCAAAACTCACGGCCCGCAACCCGCGAGACCTGAACGCCGTCATCACGCATTGCGAAAGCGCCATCGAGAAGGGGCTGGGCGAAAAGAATCAATCGTTCGCCCGCCAGTTGATGGCCTCGGCGCTTGTCGAGCGTGGCATGGCGATTAGCGAGGCGATCTTCGGTCGCAACCCTCCGCCCCCTCAATGGCCGCAGTTGCGGCAGATTGCCGTGGCGGATTTCGAGCGCGCGCTGCAATACGACGACAAGGTGGTCGAGGCGCATGCCCTGTTGGCCAAGCTGCTAATGCTACCGGGAGGCGATCGCAAACGAGCGGCCGCCGCCCTGGAGGAACTGGTGAAGCTGACCGCGGATGACCCGCGCAAACAGTCCGAAGCCTTGCTCCAGCGCGCGGGCGTGCAGGACACGCCGGAAAAGGCGATGGCCGATATCGACAAATCGATCGAGCTGGCCCCCGATGATCCCAAGCCGGTGCGCGTGCGCGGCGCGCTCAAGGTTAATCAAAAAGACATGGCCGGAGCGCTTGTGGATTTCGAAGCGGCGCTCAAGCTGGAGCCAGAAGACTCCGCGACGTTGGAAGCGAAGGGGCTGATTCTAGCGGCGGAACAAAAATGGCCAGAAGCCCGCGCGGCGCTCGACCTGGCAGTTAAATATGCCAAAGAGGGGCCGCAGGCGGTGACTGTGCTGCTGCAACGCGCCCGCGTGAACATGGCGGCGGGGGACACGAACGCCGGCCTGGCCGATTTCAGCGAAGCGCTGCGGATCGAACCGGAGAACCTGGCGGCCCTGGTTATGCGCGCGGAAGCTGCCGCGGAAGATCATCCGGATCAGGCGATCGAAGATCTCAACAAGGCGCTCGATCTCCGCCCAGGGCTGGTGCCAGCGCTGCGGCAACGGGCCGTGCTGCTGGCCAATACCAAGAAGCTGGCCGGCGCCATCAGCGATCTGGAACTGATCCGAAAGCTGGAGCCCAAGGATCAAACCGCGGCGCTGCAACTGGCGGCCGTTTATACGATGGACGGCAAGCAGGGCGAAGCGGCCAAAGTCTATGACAGCATCCTGCAGGCGGAGCCCAAGAATTGGTTCGCCCTGCGTGGCCGAGCCGACACCTTTTTGAATCAGGGAAAGCAGCGCGAAGCGATCGCCGATTACGAACAAGCCCTGAGCGAGAAGCCCAAGGACAGCGGTATTCTTAACAACCTCGCCTGGGTGCTGGCGACTTCGCCGGATGATTCGATCCGCAACGGCAAGCGATCGATTGAACTGGCGACGCAGGCCGCCGAGGAAACCAAGTTCCAGCAGGCGCACATTCTCAGCACGCTGGCCGCCAGTTACGCCGAGTCGGGTGATTTTGCCAAGGCGATCGAATGGTCGAAGAAGGCTGTCGAGTTGGGCTCCGAGGCGATGAAGCCGGCCCTGGCCAAGGAACTAGAGAGCTACGAAGCGAAGAAACCGTGGCGCGAAGATCAAACGGCCGCCAGCCAACCTGTGAAGGCGGAAGAGCCCGCGCCGTAGTGGCTGCGCGTCTCTGAAGTCACCGTTGCCAATTCAGTGCGGTTAACTATTTGCTTTCCGGTTCATCGTGCCAGAGCGCCTTTGACGTGAATCGTGACGACGCTTTTCGACTCGTCTGCCAGTACACCGCCAGCGATAGTCTGCGCAAGCACATGCTGGCCGTCGAAGCCTCGATGCGGGCATACGCGGAGCGGTTGGGCGAAGATGTCGAAACCTGGGGCATCGTCGGCCTGCTGCACGACTTTGACTACGAGCGCTGGCCCGATCCGCCCGACCATCCGCTGAAGGGCGCGGCCATTCTCACGGAGTTGGGCTATCCGGCCCACGTGATCTACGCGATTAAGTCGCACGCAGATTACCTGACGGATTGCCCTCGTGTCTCGCGATTGGACAAGGCGCTCTACGCCTGCGACGAGCTCGCCGGCTTTGTTACCGCCGTGGCGCTAATGCGGCCGGAGCGTTTGGCCAGCATGCAGGCTGCAAGCGTTAAGAAAAAACTGAAACAAAAAAGTTTTGCCGCCTCGATCAATCGCGAAGACATTCGCCGTGGTGCAGAAGACCTGGGCGTGAACCTTGATGAGCACATCCAGTTTGTGATTGGCGCGCTCGCCAGGGTTGCCCCGGAGCTAGGTCTGGAGAACAATGCTGCCAGTTCTGGCGCCGAAAGCTAAATGGAAAGCGTCCTGCCGGCCGGCGAATGTCGCAGGGCGAACCACAGTAGCTTTAGGCAACGCGCGCCGGACAGTAGCGTTTTGCAGCAGCGGATGACAATTCCGCAGAGCGGGTAATAGCGCTGCAATCAATTGGCTCCCCTCGGAAATAAAGAGAGTTCTCATGCCTCAGAGTTTTGACCTGTCGGTGCATGGCTTGTCTAACCGCAACGTGCTCCGCAATGTCACGCCGGCCATTCTGTACGAAGACGCGATCACTCGCGACAAAGAGACGCTGATTTCTTCCGGCGCGCTCCGCTCTTCGTCTGGCGCCAAGACCGGCCGCAGCCCCAAGGACAAACGGATTGTCGATCATCCGGAAAGTTCGCGTAACGTCGACTGGGGCGAGATCAATATTTCGCTCGACGAACATACGTTTCTGATTAATCATCGTCGCGCGATTGATTATCTCGACACCCGCAAGCCGGTCTACGTGGTCGACGGCTTTGCTGGGTGGGACCCGCGCTATCGGGTTAAGGTTCGCGTGGTTTGCGCGCGGCCTTATCACGCATTGTTCATGCACAACATGTTGATCCGGCCGACGGCGGAAGAACTGGCAGCCTTTGGCGAGCCGGACTTCGTGATTTACAACGCCGGTGAGTTTCCGGCCAACGTGCTGACTGCGCAGATGACGTCGCGGACCAGCATCGACATCAGTTTCGAACGCGGCGAAGTTGTGATCTTGGGGACCGAGTACGCCGGCGAGATGAAAAAAGGCGTGTTCACCATCATGAACTACCTGATGCCGCTACGAGGCGTCTTTCCGATGCACTGCTCGGCGAACGAGGGGCCGGATGGGGACGTCTCGCTCTTCTTCGGCCTTTCGGGCACTGGCAAGACCACGCTCTCGGCCGATCCGCGCCGTCGCCTGATTGGGGACGACGAGCACTGCTGGACCGATGAGGGCGTGTTCAATATCGAAGGGGGCTGCTACGCCAAGTGCATCAATCTCACGCGGCAGCAGGAGCCCGAGATTTACGACGCAATCCGCTTTGGCTCGGTGCTGGAAAACGTAGCGTTCGATCCCGTCACGCGCGAGCCGGACTACGCTGACGATAGCCTGACGGAAAACACGCGCGCCAGCTACCCGATTGAGTTCATTGCCAACGCCAAGATTCCTTGCGTTGGCGCGCATCCGTCGAACATTATTTTTCTGACCGCCGACGCGTTTGGCGTGATGCCGCCGGTCAGCAAGCTCTCGACCGCGCAGGCGATGTATCACTTCCTCAGTGGTTACACCGCCAAGATCGCGGGGACGGAAGATGGAGTGACCGAGCCGAAGGCGACTTTCTCTGCCTGCTTTGGCGCGGCCTTTATGGTCTGGCATCCCACCAAGTACGCCACGCTGTTGGCGGAACGGATCCGCGCGCAGCAGGCACAGGCTTGGCTGATTAACACCGGCTGGTCTGGTGGAGGGTATGGCGTTGGCTCGCGGATCAAGCTCGCCAACACCCGCGCGATTATCGACGCCATTCATTCGGGCGAGTTGGCTGAGATCCCTACGGTGATTGAGCCTCAATTCGGAATGGAAGTGCCGGAACGCTGCCCTGGCGTGCCGAGCGAAATTCTTTCGCCCCAAAACACCTGGCCTAGCAAGGCGGCGTATCGGCAAGCCGCGGAAAAATTGATTGGCCTGTTCCAGCAGAATTTTGCCAGGTTCGAAGCTGTCGCGAGTGACGAGGTTCGCCGCGCCGGCCTGCGGCTTGTGGAACCTGTTCGCGGCTGACGTCCACTATTGCATTGCGCTGCGTCGCGCGGTCTGCGATTCTCGAGCGAGATTCGCTTCAGGCATCGCTAGCGACGCTATCGACCTACGCCTTTTACCAGGTTGACGTAACCGGGCTTCCGCGCGCCATTTTCAACGGGCCTAGTCAAGCGACCGATACAATTGCTACCACCCACGCCCCGGGGGGAACGCGATTGATTTACGCTTGTTGCCTCGTCTTACCCAGATTCGCCGCTCGGTTTGGGCCCCTTCTATTGAGCAACAAGTAGCTAGTAAACGAGGGGCGACCAACGGAAGCCCCGGAACGCGGACAAAGTGCGTTTGTGGCCCAGCCCATTGGCTGCCTCGGTATAAATTATTCACCGCGCAACGTTCAGAACGCGCCTTAGCAGTGAGAGTCAGCATGCGACAGTCCCGAGGTGCGATGGTCGCGGCGATTGCAGCCGCGTTCCTGGCCGTGGCTAGCGGCGCGTCGATCGGCGTGGCGGCGCCTAAACTCCCACCGGCGCCGACTGCGGATTCTGACGACGCGCCCGTCGCTGAAGAAGGCGTCCTGGAAATCGACGCTTTTGAAATCAACGCGCCGCAGACGGACGCCGCGGAACCGGCCGACAACGAGTCGGAGCCATTCCGCCGCCCAGAGATCAAGGCGGCGTCGTCGGACGAAGAACCAACTCCCACGATGCGCAAGGCGGCCCCCAAAGGCACCACCTCGCGTTCGGCGACCAGCGGCCCTTCGCAATCGAGCAGGGCCCAATCGAGCCAGTCGAGTGACACGGATGCCAGCAATCGCCCGTCGGCGCGCCGCCAACTCAAGGTTGCGCCGACCTATCTGCCTCCGGTTCAACCGACCAAGCAAATCAAAACCAAGATCGTGGCGCCGGGCGTGCCTGCTCGCGCCAATCGGCCCGCGCCGCCAGCGGCGCCAAACGAAGAGATTGATGATAGCGGCGTTGGCACCGGCGCAGATGCACCCGCGCCGCCGCCGGAAGACGCCGTGCCTTCTCTGACTGAATCTCTCAACAAATCTTCGAGCCCATCGCAGAGTGATTTCATCCACACGCCGGGCGAGCTGGAAACCAACGAGCTCAACCCGCAGATGATCAAGCTCCGCGGTCAGATTCGCTCGGCGCTCGGTTACTACCACCAGAAACGTTTAAATACGCGCGATCATAATCCTTGGGAAGTAATGCACGTCATCGTGGCCTACGGCGGCGCGGCGCAACTGGATCGCGGACAGCCGAACGGCCAACAGGTGAACGCTATTGGCTGGCTCTGCTGGAATGGCGATTGCCACGGTGTGCGCATTTTGGACGTCGAGGATGGTCGCGTCGCGGCCCGTAAGGGACACCAGGTCCAAGGGCATCCCGGACAGTTCCTGGCGATCCTCGCTCAATCGCGCGTCGCAACCAGTTGCCCGATGAAGGTCAACGGTCAGGAGTTCACGCTCGAGGAACTGATCGAATCAGAAAAGCTAGGTTGCCGTCCCAAGACGGAGCTGACGTTTAAGCTGATCTCGCTCGCGTACTACCTGAAGATTGACGAACGCTGGAAAAGTTCGGATGGCCAGGATTGGTCGATCGATCGGCTAGTGCAAGAAGAACTGGCCCAACCGATCGTAGGCGCGGCTTGCGGCGGAACGCACCGCCTGATGGGCCTGGCTTACGCGGTCCGCAAACGCGAAGTGTCAGGGTTGCCGGTCACGGGCGAGTTTGCCCGCGCTCGCAAGTTCTTGGACGACTTCCACCGTTATGCCTTCAAACTGCAAAACGCGGACGGGTCGTTCAGCACCGAATGGTTCAAAGGTCCCGGCTCGCGGCCAGACCTAAAGCGCCGCGTGCAAACCAGTGGTCACATCATGGAATGGCTGGCCTATTCGCTCCCGGCGGATCAGTTGGACCACCCGCGCTTCGTGAAGAGTATCACCTACCTGACCGGCGTGCTGAATAGCGGCAAAGGGCAGGGCTGGGACGTAGGCCCGCTGGGACATGCCCTGCACGCGCTATCGATCTACGACGACCGCTACTTCCGTCCGTTCGACGCGCAGCAAGACGGGTTGGAAACGGCCCTGGACGATCGGATCCTTCCCACGGTGGGAACCTCGGACAAGGACTCGATGGACTCTGAGAATGAACCGCTCGAAGAACTGACGCCGGTCGAAGTGAAGCACGCCATGCGGCTGTTGGATTCCTCCACGGGACTGGCGCCCACGCGTCCGACCGGTCGCTAGCGATTGATCGTTTGACTGAGTTGGCCAAGACGCGCTGTTGCCGATAGCAGGAAAACCCCGTACATTCTCGACAAATCGATCGCGCCGCCGGCGCGACGACCTGGCTCCGCGAATTCTCGCGGTTCCCCCCAGTGGTCGAGGATAGTTCTCCGCGAATGAAGTCCCCACGCGCCAGCGATGAATTCTTGACCATTCTCGAGGTCGCGCTGCGCCTGGCGGCGTCAGTCAACGTGGAAGCAGTGCTGCTATTGCTGGAAACCGCCTCGGACTGGCAGCAGCTTAAGCAGCGCATTGGTGGGCAACGTTTGATCGTGGCGGCCGATAACGCCTCCGCCCTCGACGGCGCCGCCGAGGCTGGTTTCCCCACGATTCTGCTGTCCGACGCTAGCAATACGCCCGTCCATGAGAAGCTGGCCCAAGCGCTACTCAACGCCGTGGCGGACGAATTCCTGGCCAGCGGCGCCCGCGTGGTGGCGTTGTATGGCGGTTTTGACCCACACTCGATTGATTCAATCAGCGTGGTCGATCTGAGCGACCATTTGGGCCGGCTTTCGGTCCGCGATCTGCGACAGTTGGAAACGAGCGTGCCGCTCGACACGCTGCAAAGCGTGCTGAACCTGGCGATTGACATTGGCCGCGAAGGGCGCGAAGGAAAGCCTGTCGGAACGCTGTTCGTGGTCGGCGACACGCAAAAAGTTCGCAAGATGAGCCGATCTGCTAGCTTTGACCCCATGAAGGGGTATGGGCGGAAAGAGCGCAACCTGAAGCTGGCGCGCGTCCGCGAGGGGATCAAGGAGATCGCCCAGATGGATGGCGCCATCCTCGTGGCGCCCGATGGCACCGTTGAGGCCGCGGCGCAATACCTGGACGCCTCGGCCGCCGATGTGACCCTGTCCAAGGGGCTGGGCGCCCGACATTGGGCCGCCGCTGCCATCAGCCGGGCGACCAATGCCGTCGCCATCGCCGTGAGCGAGTCGAACGGCACTGTCCGGGTCTTTCAGGAAGGTGAGGTAGTGCTCCGCGTAGAGCCCTTCCGCCGCCCTATGAAGTGGAAGGCCGCGCACGATTCGGACGTGAATCTGGACCTATAGGCCTGGGGCGTCGTGCCAGATCCGCATTCTCGTTTTCCCACTTTCCCCGACCGATCTCGCTAAATCCATATTTTTGGCTAATCAAAAAAACTGTTTGCATATAGCCAAACAGTTGGTACGATAGCCCTGTGGAGTGAGATCCTGGTAGTCGAAATCGCCAGGGTGGTTTTGTTTTCCTGGCTTCGATTGGGTAGACGCGATGCGACCGATGCTTGATGCGAGGAGGAAAACCCCAGTCCGCTCTGGGGCTCCAGCAAACGATACCACCCGGGTCGGGTTCACGCTGGTGGAACTGCTGGTGGTGATCGCCATCATCGGGATGCTGATTGGGCTGCTGTTGCCAGCGGTGCAGATGGCGCGAGAATCGGCCCGACGAACGCAATGTTCGAACAATCTCAAGCAGCTTGGGCTGGCGCTTTTGAATTACGAAAACTCGCTGGGCGTTTTTCCGCCGGCGTACGTCGGCTCTTCCCGAATCGACGGCACTGCGTTTGGGGTGACCTACGGTGACGACAATCGCAATGGGCCGCCGGGCTTCGCCTGGGGCGCGTTGATGCTGCCGCAGTTGGAGCAAGCGTCCCTGTCCAGCAGCTTTAACTACAACGTCCCTTGTTGGGCGCCGGAGAACGCCGCCGCGGCCGCCATGGCGCTGCCGGTCTTTTTGTGCCCTTCGGCCGCCAGCGGAAGCGAAGGTTTTGAAGTCGAAAAGGACTCCGGAGATACCATCAACGGCACGCCGATGTCGCCGCGAATTTTCTTTGCCCATTCGCACTACGTGACCAACGCCGGCATCCATCAACCGTGGGGGCGGACGACGGCGTACTCTTACGACTTTGACATTCCGGAACCGATCGCCGAGGACAGCAATAAACGCGAGCCGTTAACGGGCCCCTTCTATCGCAACTCGCGGACGCGCGTTGCGGACGTGACAGATGGATTGTCGAACACGATTTTTTTGGGCGAGCACACTTCATCCTTGAGCCACAAGACCTGGGTGGGCGTTGTCCCCGGCGCGGCCACATGCCCACGAATGGACTTGCATCAATGGCTCAGCGAATGCAATTCGGCTGGCTGCCTGGTGGGCGTGCACAGCGGGCCGGACACGCACGACCATCCGGACGTCATCATCCACGCGCCTAACAATCCATTCGGCCACACGGACCAGATGCAGGCGGATCATCCGGGTGGATGCAACGTGATGATGGGAGACGGCTCCGTGCGGTTCCTGCTGGAGAACATCGATCTGGATACGTTCGTGGCGCTCTCCACCCGCGCGAAAGGTGACTGACGATTTCCCATGGCTATCTGTTTCGAGAATCGAATGATCGCTCGGCGACACTGGCTTGTTTTTGCGATGCTGGTTTCGCTGGGGCTCATCACAGGATGTGGCAAGCCACCGCAGATCGCGGATAGCCCCGAGGCTTTGAAGATCGCGGATGCCCTCTGGACGGCCATCGGCAAGCAGAACAAAGACTTGCTGACCGCAACGGCCGAGAGGGTAACGCAACTGGCGGAGGCCGGCAGCATTTCGCCGGAGGCCAAGGACTTCCTGCAGGACGTGATCCGCCGCGGGGAATCTGGCGATTGGGACTCCGCCCACAAAAAGTTGAAATCGTTCATCAAGGGGCAGCGGCGCGTGAAGTAGCGCTCAGTCCCGCTATAATCGTTGGACATCCGAGTCCATTCCGCCGACCTGCTTGGAACGATTGTATGCGCGCAGAGATCCTGGGCTTCGCGGCGCTGATGGTCGTGGCGATTGGCGTGATTGCGTTTGCCACGCGCGGATACCCACCCGGCTTGAACACGCCCAGCGTGCACCTATTTCACGGCGCGAATGCAACTGGCTACGAAGTGAAGGACCGCGAGCACGACGTCCTGATGATCTTGCCCAAGAAATGGCTCGTTCGATCGCAAGGGTCCGTGCCGGGTTTTGCAACCATTGTAAATTCGACCGGAGACAAGTCCTTGTCTCTCGCGCGGCACGGCGGAATGCCGAATACGGTCATGATCGACGGTAACACCTACAATCTGGCGTCCGGCTCCGTCTTTCGCATCCGCGAGATGGACAACGTCCAGAATGGGCAGCGCGTCTTTGATGTCACGCAGTGGCCCTTCGCCCCGCTCGACGTAACCCAGACTTACGTCGACAGCTTGAACGAATACTTCATGGAGCGAGACGCAGAGTCCGCTGCTCCGGCCGAAAGTCCGCCGGGCAACGATTCGCCCAAAGTCGAGGGCGGCGTGCAGCCCAGCACGCCCTAAGTGCAGGGGCACAGGGCGTCTTTGGATGGCGATTAAGACATCGGCGCGAAGGGACGATCTTCCAACCCAAGACGCTTCATCTTCTTGTAGAGCGTCGTACGGTTGATACCCAACGCGTCCGCCGTTGCGTGCCGGTTCCAGTGAAAGGATTCCAGCACTTCGAGAATGATCCGGCGTTCCGGTTCTTCCAGGGCTTGCTTCAGCGTGCGGCCCGCGACCGGTTCGATCGACGCACTGCTTGCGCCGTTCGTCAGTCCGTGGGGAAGGTCTTCCAGGCCGATCAGTTCCCCTTTGCCCAACAGCACTGCACGTTCGACCACATTTTCTAGCTCACGGACGTTGCCGGGCCAGCGATAACGCTCCAGCGCGGACAGAGCCTCGTCGGTAAAGCCGCGCGGCTCGCGGCCGCATTCCTCGCAGACTTCCTTGAGGAAGTGGGCGGCCAACGCCGGCACGTCGCTCGGCCGATCGCGTAGCGGTGGCAGCTCGATATTGATCACATTGACGCGGTAGTACAGGTCTTGGCGGAAGCGTCCTTCGCGGACAAGGTCTTCCAGTTTTTCGTTCGTTGCCAGCACCACGCGGGCTTCGCAACGGAAGGTCTTGGTCCCGCCGACCTGCTCGAATTCGAATTCCTGCAGCACGCGGAGCAGTTTGACCTGCATGGCAGGGCTGGCAGTGCCGATTTCGTCCAAGAAGATGGTGCCGCCGCCGGCCAAGGCGAACTTGCCGATCTTTTCGCCCAACGCGCCGGTGAACGATCCGGCCGCGTGGCCAAATAGTTCGCTCTCCAGCAACGTCTCGGGCATGGCGCCGCACGCAACTTCAACAAATGGTTTGTCGCGCCGGCTGCTGCGGCGGTGCATGGCGCGGGCGATCATCGACTTGCCCGTGCCGCTCTCGCCTGTAATCAGCACCGTGGCCTTGGTGTCGGCCACGCTGTTGACCATGTCAAAGACGTGGCGCATCCGGTAGTCGTGACCAATAACGCTTTCCAGTCCGAAGCGGAGATCGAGCTGGGCTTTGAGATTCTTGTTTTCTTCGACAACCCGGCGATGATTGAGCGCGCGATCGATTGATAGTTCCAGCTCATCGTCGACCAGCGGCTTGGTGACCAGGTCGAAGGCGCCGGCGCGGATCGCCTCGATTGCGGTCTCAACCGTGCCAAAGCCAGTCATCAAGATGACGGCCGTGTTGGGGCGGAGTTCTCGACAATGGGCCAGGATATCGAAGCCGTCGCCATCGGCGTCGGCGAGGCGAATATCGACCAGCGCCAGGTCATAGGCTTTGCGTTCCACGGCCGCGATGGCCTCGTGGTATCCGCCCATCGCGTCTACGGAAAAACCGAGCTCGCGCAGCCAGGAGGCCATGGATTGGAGGATTTGACGGTCATCGTCAACCAGCAGTAGTGACCCGCGTTTCATTGTCAGCGCCTCTCGAGCCATCGGGCAGCGCGAACCGGGCAGGCGCAGGAATCCCTCGCGCCACCGGCCGGACTGCCAGACGTGTGTCTAACGGAAACGGCCAGGTTCCGATCGCTAGCCGTGTCGGGCCATCCAAACGCCTTCTTCCGGGAAGAAAGCCGCCTGGGCCCGTATCATCGCTCTGTTCCGTACAATCGTTACGTGGCGAGGTTCGCCACGCTATTTTTTGACGGCTCCGGTGGGGAAGGCCCGCGGGAGATGGGACCGTGCCGTCGCAAAATATCTACGTCACGCGCTGCACAAGGTCAACGCGGCAAATGCCCAGGTGGCGTGTCCGAAACGGTCTCTAGCCGCCTGGACCGCAGATTGTGCCGATTGTTCGGCCTGCAATCCAACGGTACGCTAAGATACTAAGGACCCGAGACGCCTCGCCCCGCTTACGTCTCCTGTACGCTTCGCCCTCACGGAGAGTTCTTGCCATGACGATTCGAATCCTTATCGCTGACGATCATGAAGTGGTTCGCGAGGGTCTAGTTGGCCTTTTGGCCGGAACGGACATCGAAATTGTCGCTCAGGCCAAAAGCCCGGCCGAGGCCGCCAAACAGGCCCGCAAACATCGCCCGGATGTCCTGCTTTTGGATATCCGCATGGGCGAAGGGGGGGACGGTCTGGCGGTGCTGGAAAAACTCCATAAAGAACTCCCCGAGACCCGAGTGGTCATGCTCTCGGCCTTTGACAATCCAACGTACGTAGCGCGAGCGCACGCCCTGGGGGCCAGCGACTACTTATTGAAGGGCTGCACACGCGAGCAATTGCTCGACACCATTCATGGCGTGACCGAGAACCCAGGCCCGACCGAACATGGTCAACTGCAACGCGTGGCCGGCGCCATGGCGACTCGCCAGAAAACGCAAGACGACGAAGCCTCGCTGACGCAGCGCGAGACTCAAGTGCTGCGCCACTTGGCGCTGGGCCTGAGCAATAAAGAAATCGCCAAGTCGCTTTCGATCAGCGTCGAAACCGTGAAAGAACACGTGCAACACGTGCTGCGCAAAGTCGGCGTCAATGATCGCACGCAAGCCGCCGTATGGGCTGTGCGCAAAGGGATTGCGTAACATTCCGGTCGAGTCATCAGCGCCGTGGTGTCAGATCACTTCGCTGAGCACGCGCGGCAAGTTGGTCTGAAACGGAAATGGCGAGATCATCACCTTCGCCTCGGGCATAAACTGCAAGATGCTTTCGCGGACGACGTCCGTGACGTAGCGCGGCAGCGCGGAATTGATGATCAACGTGGCGCCGGGGTGCTTCTCCAACAACTGGCACATGGGGCCATACGCCAGCTTGGCGCGTTCGACCGGACAGACCGACGTGATGTCAATGATGATCAGGTCGACCGCGCGATCCTTGTAAATCGCCGTGGCCAGTGCGTCGAACGTGGTGATCTGCGCGTCGGGCCAGCGGGCCAGGACCATCGGCGGCACGACCAGCGTGCGCATGTACTCTTCGTCGTCGATCACCCAAACCTGCATCGCGCGCCTCGCTTAAAAAAACCGTCTGGTGGTCACCTATTCCGTATCGCCACGCGACCGCCACGCTTCATTCTACACCGCAAACGGCAGTGGATCGGGAACGGTCGAAACAGAAGGCCGGATGTCGGGCGGCTAAGCGGCCGGCCCGCCAGCTCAATTGGCGCGTGGGTGAGCCTTTTCATACGCCGATCGCAACGCGGCCGTACTGACGTGCGTATAGATTTGCGTTGTCACCAGGCTCTTGTGCCCTAGCAGTTCTTGCACGCTGCGGATGTCCGCCCCGCGGTCCAGCAAATGCGTCGCAAAACTGTGGCGCAAAGTGTGGGGCGTGGTGCGGCTATCGAGGCCGGTGATTTTCAGGTACTTCTCCAGCAATCGGCCGACGCTGCGAGTTGTTAGCCGGTGGCCGAAGCGATTGACGAACACGGCCTTGACCACTGGCTTGCCTGATGGCGTCGTATCTTTCGCCAGTCGCCGCACGGCCAGCCAATTCTCCAGAGCCTTTTTGGCGAACGAGCCGACCGGCGCCATCCGCTCGCGCCGACCTTTACCACGGACGCGCAAGACAGAGCCTGGCAGATCGAGATCCGTATCGCTCAGTCCTACCAACTCGCTGACGCGGAGGCCGGCCGAGTAAAGCGTCTCGAGAATCGCGCGGTCGCGCATGCCCATGGGGTCTGTCGCTGGCGGCGCTTCGAGCAGCTTGCCCAGCTCATCGCTGGATAAAAAATGGGGGAGCGAGCGGCCTTTGCGCGGATTCCGCAGCGGCTTGGCAGGGTTGGACTTTGTCCAGCCTTCGCGCTGGCCGAAGCGAAAGAAGCTCCGCATCGACGCCAGCCGCCGCGCGATCGTTGTCTTGGCGTAACCGGCCGCGTGCATCGCCGAGGCGTAACCGCGCAGATCGAGCGTGGTCAATTCCTCGGGAAGCGGATCCTGCCCCCCTTGCCGCTCGCGCAAATACTGGCCGAGCGTGGTCAAATCTTCGCGATAACTCTTGATCGTCAGTGGCGAAGCGTTCCGCTCCACGCGCAGATAACGCAAGAACCGAGTCACCGCGCCAGCCAAAGAGGATTCCGCAACGCTCGCCATACTTTTTGGTTCGACGCTGTCGCGTCGGGTGGCTTGGCTACCTGGATTTATGAGTGTCGGCCGGGTAGTGGGAATCGCTGTTTAACGACTCAGGCGGCTCTTTTGTGTTGGGGCGCGTTGTGGGCGCGCGGAAATGGACTGCGACGGCCCGCTCCGATTTGCAGAGGTTGCAAGCACCCTTTTTGGCGGCGGCTTAGATGATCTCGTCGCTGTCTGTTCGCAGCGGGAGTTCGAAGCGGCGGTGGGGCGTGGTGGGCTTTTGATTCTCTTGCCGAATCTTTTGGCTCAGCACGGCGGCGTCGTACCATGAGAAGCTCAGGTCCGGATTCGATGCGAAGCGGCCTAGCGTTCGCAAAGTGGCAGCACGGCTGGAATCATCGTAGAGGAATACATAGCGTTCCTCTCCCTTGACCAGCGCCAGAACGTTGATGTCTTGCGCCACGACCTGCGTCCTCCTTAGCGATCGTTCCCAACGGGCC
>Ga0105046_10008478_pt1 | contig 16136 bp, 11 predicted proteins | sample MAT03_FD_78385 | JGI IMG/M metagenome (GOLD analysis project Ga0105046, IMG submission 78385) | Freshwater microbial communities from Lake Fryxell liftoff mats and glacier meltwater in Antarctica - MAT-03 (megahit assembly) | ecosystem: Environmental > Aquatic > Freshwater > Ice > Liftoff...
TGCCGCCTTCATAGCTGTCGCCGCCGCCCGAGCCGACGAACCAGTCGTAATCGCCCAGGCCGCGCAGCCGGTTCGCCCCGGCATTGCCGGTGATGTGATCGGCAAAGATCGTGCCGGTCAGGTTCTCGATCCCGGTGAACCGGTCGGTATCGGCGCCCGATATCGCGATGCCCGCACTCATGTCGACCGTGGCGCCCCGCACCAGATCGACCAGGTTCAGCATGTCGATGCCCGCGCCGCCGTCGATGCTGTCGCTGCCCGCGCCGGGGGTGATCCAGTCGTCGCCCGCCAAGGCCCGGATGACCTCGTCGATCTTGTCGCCCGTCAGCTTGTCGCTGCCTGACGTGCCGACCAGCGACGGGCCAATCAGCGACGGGCCCGCGACGGCCTGGTCGGCCCGCGCGTCCAGCTTGACGTTGACGGCCCCGATCGTGACGCTTTGCATCACGCTCCCCGGCAGCCCGCCACCGGAAAAGGTCACGCTGTAGCTGCCCGCCGTCAGCGCAATCTGATAGCCGCCCGCAGCCCAGGTCGTGGTGGACCAGGTGCCGCCTGCGCCGGTGATCGTCACCGCGACACCACCCAGCCCCTCGCCCGCGTCATAGAACCGGTCGCCGTCGGCATCGGCGATCACCACCCCCACAAGCACGGGGCCGACCCCGGCGCGGGTGGCGAAATCCTGCGTCACGACCAGGGGCCCGACCTGCGTCGCGCGGTCGGTCTCGGTCAGGGCGGCCACGCCCAGTTCGGTATAGCGGCCGTTGAGGATGGTGTTGCGGTGCCCGGCAGGGTCCTGCATGCCGCCAGGGCCATAGCCCCAGTCGATGATAAAGCCCGCATGGGCATAGATCGGGTCCTGGGCATAGGCAAAGACGTTCTCGCCCCAGGCGCGGGCCGGGCCATAGCCCGCCGCCGCCAGCCGCTGATCGGGCGATGGGCCGCCGGGCAGCTGGTGCGCCTGCAGGTCGGCCGCGATCATCGCGGTGGAATGGCTGTCGGCCGCCCTGGCCAGGGCGGCGTTCCAGGCCACCGGTGCCACTGCCGGACGTGCCGCCAGATCGGCAGCCAGGGCCGCGAGATCGACATCGAACCAGTCGATGGCGCGGGTGATGCCGGGCGTGACCCCGATCCCGCGGGCCGCATCGCTGACCAGGCGGGAAAACTCGCCCCCCGGATCCATTCGGGCGCGATTGACCAGTTCGAACAGTTCCTGTTCCAGCGCGGATGGCTGCACCGATCTGCTCCTGTCGCCTGTGCCGATGACAGCAGAGCGGGTCACTGGGACGCCAAGATGGCGGGACCGGGGCAGCAGGGTGACGCATCGCGCTACTTGTGTCGATCCGGGCGCGGCAGGTCAGCGTTCGGGGGCGCGGTCGGGCGGTGGCGGCTTGCGCTTGAGGTTGCGTTCGTGCTGGGCGATGCCATCTTCGACCTTGCCGAAATAGCGGATATAGCCGTTTTCAAGCACAAGCGCCGCGTCGCAGACCTCGCGCACGTTGCCCATGGAATGCGAGACGTAGAGCGCGCTCGAGGTGCGCATCCGGTCACGAAACAGCGCCGAACTCTTGGCTTTGAAGGCAGCGTCACCCACGGCTGTCACTTCGTCGATCAGGTAGATGTCGAAATGCAGCGCCATCGACACGCCAAACCCCAGCCGTGACCGCATCCCCGAGGAATAGGCCCGGATCGGCTGGTGGAAATGCGGCCCCAGCTCGGCAAAATCCTCGACGAAAGCCGCCAGTTCGTCGGTGTCCACGCCATAGACCCTGGCCAGGAAGCGCATGTTCTGCGCTCCCGTCAGGTCGGGGTGGAACGAGCCCATGAAGCCAACCGGCCACGAGATCGAGCCGTTGATCAGGATCTCGCCTTGATCGGGACTGATCTCGCCGGCCAGCATCGACATGAGTGTGGATTTGCCTGCCCCGTTGCGCCCCAGAAGCGCGATCGACTTGCCCTTGGGCAGGTCGATCGTGGCATCGCGCGCAACCATCTTGGTGACGCCGCCCATGTGGAACCCCTTGGTGACGCCGTTCAGACGGATCATCACGTTTCCCATGTCCGCAGGCAGCGGCGGGGGGCGGAACAGCGACGCGAAACCAGCCAGCATGCGGACCTCAGCGGCGGTCCCGCAGGCTGTAATAGACCAGCACAGCGATGGCCCAGATACCGAACAGGACCATGCCGACAAGCCCCAGAAGCATGGCGCGCTGGGGATATGCCGGGGCCTCGGCCAGGGTGGGTTCGACATAGGCGGCCAGATAGCGGTTCTGGCGTCGCGCATCGGCCAGGGTCGCATCATAGGCAGCACGCGCCGAGAGATAGCTTTCCTGCGCGAATTCCAGATCGACCTGGAGAGTTTCGAACTGGCCCACCAGATCGGCATAGGCACCATCGCCGACGGCGCTGGCGCTGCCGACCTTGGCGCGCTCCTCGACGATGCGGCGTTCGATCACCTCGATGCGCTGGCTGGCCTGTTGCAGCCGCGGGTCGCCTTCGCGCGCGGTCTCGACCAGCAGGTCGGACGCGATCATGGCCTCTGCCAACTGTGCCTGCAGCGAATTCAGCACACCCATCGTGCCCTGCAGATCCGCATTCACATCGACGATCTGGGTCTCGTTGCGGAACAGCGTCAGCGCCTGGCGCGCCTGGCGCAACTGTTCCTGCGCCGTGTCGAGCTCCTCGACCGCATAGCGGGTCATGTCACCGCGCGCCACGGCCGAGAGGTTGTTGATCATCTCGCCCGACTGGCGGAAGACAGCCTGCGCCACCGCCTGCGCATCGGCAGGGTCAAAGGCGCGGACTTCGATTTCGATCAACCCGGTCGAGGGATCATAGAACACCCGCACCATGCGCTGCCAATAGGCCACGACATCCTCGATCGTGGCTCCCGGGGTCAGGGCAAAGATCGGATCGGTCGCCGACGGGCGGCCAAAAATCACAGGCAGATCCAGCTCGGCCTGCGCGAGGCGGACCATCTCCTGGCTCTGGATGAACTTGTAGAGGATGTCGGTATCGGTGGACGAACTTGTTCCGGTCAGGGCGCTCAACCCGCCAAGCATGTCGAGCCCGCTGCCGCCCTCCTCGCGCCGCACGGTAAACCCCACATAGGAGGCATACTGGTCGGCCGCCCGGGCATAAAGATACCAGCCTGCCACCCCGAGCGGAGCAAGCACCACCAAGAGGAAACTCACCATTATCAGACGGTGCCTGCGGCGTATCTTCGCCCGGCCCACCGGGCGGGGCAACTCGGCAATGCGCGGAGGCGCAGGACTGAGAGGCGGCGAGATCTGTTCGGCGGCTGCGGACAAGCTTGCCTCGGCTCTTTCCCCGGGTGGGGAAAAACATCTATGATGAGCCGACATTCTAGCCTACAGGCCCCCTCAGCGCCAGTCACAATCCCGGACGCCGCCGCACCCCATGTCTGATCTGACATCCTTCGACCATCTCGCCGCCGCTGCGCCCACGGTGCCGCTGCCGCCACTGCAAAGACGGGCGACGCGCTGTCGCGTCTTCCGGTCGGTGGGCGCCCTGGTCCTGCGCGAGATGACGACGACCTATGGTCGATCACCCGGGGGCTATGTATGGGCGATCCTCGAACCCGTGGGCGGGATCGCGGTCATGTCAATCGTTTTCAGCCTGGTCTTGCGCTCGCCGCCTCTCGGCACGTCCTTTGTGCTGTTCTACGCGCTCGGCATACTGACCTTCGGGCTTTATGGCAGCATCATGGGCGTAACTTCGGCGGCAATCCAGTATTCCCGCGCGCTGCTGGCCTATCCGGCTGTGACCTTCATGGATGCGTTGATCGCGCGCATCCTGCTCAATCTGCTGACCCATCTGATCGTGATGGTCATCGTGCTGGGTGCGATCATCCTGTACTATGAGCTGAACGTGATGATCGATTGGGACGCCGTGATGCTGGCTATCGGCATGGTGGTGACAATGGGAATCGGGGTCGGATCGGTGAACTGCTTCCTGAACAACCGCTTTCCGGTCTGGAAAATGGTCTGGGGGATCATCACGAAACCGTTGTTCCTGATTTCGGGGGTGCTGTTCATCCCCGAGAACGTCCCCGCGGCCGCCCGTCATATCCTGATGTATAATCCGCTGATTCATGCGACAAGCGAGATACGCAAAGGCTTTTACCCGACCTATGACGCGATCCATGTCGTGCCCTTCTATCCCTATGCGGTGGCCTTGGTGCTGACACTCTTCGGCTTCCTGCTGCTGTTGCGCTATCACAAGGAAATCATCCTGCGCTGACGCGGGGTGAGCCTGCGAGCGCCCCCAGGCAGAGCCAGAATCCAGGATGCCTCCACGCAGCATGAGCCAGAAGATCATCGATGCGCTGCAGATCCTTTTGCCCGGCGCTGCGGATCGGCGCTATCTGCGCCTGCTGCGGCGGTCCGGGCAGTTCGACCAGGCCTGGTACCTGGCCGCCAATCCGCAGTTGCACCTGCTGTTCCGGCTGTTCCCGCAACGCCACTACATGCGGGAAGGCGAGGCGATGGGGCTTTGCCCCAACCCCGGCTTCTCGCCCTATGCCTATCTGATCCACAATCCCGATCTGGCGCTGCGGCCCGGCCTGCGCCCCTTGCTGCACTATCTGGACTGCGGGCGGGCGGAAGGGCGACCGGTCATGGCTCCGCACGGCGGCCATGCGCCACCCGGGCCGCTGCCCGCCATCGGCCCGGGCGACAGGCCCCGACCGCAGGCCGACCATGCGGTGGTGGTGCATCTTTACTATTCCGCCCTCTGGCCCGAGTTCCGCGACCGGCTGCTGACTCTTGGCCCGGGCTTCGATCTGTTCGTCACGCTGACTGGCCCGGCAGTTCTGGATCAGTCTCTAAGAAGCCGTATAGAGTCTGATTTTCCAACTGCCCGCCTGTGGTGCCTGCCGAATGCCGGGCGCGATATCCTGCCCTTCCTGCATCTGGCTGCCTCGGGCGTGCTGCAGGGCTACCGCGCGATCTGCAAGCTGCACGGCAAGGCCTCGCCGCACCGCAAGGATGGCGACGACTGGCGGCAGGACCTGGTGGGCGGGATCCTGGGCGATCCGGCCTGGCTGCAAAGGCGGCTTGCGGCCTTTTTGGCCGCGCCCGATCTGGGGCTTTGGGTTGCCGACGGCCATCTGCGGCAGGGCCCGGAATGGTGGGGCGGCAACCGCGAAATCACCCTCGCCCTTCTGGCGCGGGCGGGGATCGCCGCCGATCCCGCAAGTCTGCGCTTTCCGGCCGGGTCGATCTACTGGCTGAAGCCGGCGGTGGTGGCGCGTCTTGGGGCGATGGGCCTGACACCTGCCGATTTCGGCCCCGAGATCGGCCTTGTGGACGCCACACCGGCCCATGCGATGGAACGCGCGATGGGCTATGTCCTGGCCGACATCGGTCTGGCCCCCTGCGAGACGGCAGAGCTGGACCGCAGAGCCGCCGCAAGCGATGGAACTCATCCGCAGGATCGGGCATAAACGCCGGGATCGCAGCGAATATCAGGACATTGACCGCATGGCCCGCGTTATCCTTCACATCGGGGCACACAAGACGGCAACCAGTTTCCTGCAGGCGACGTTCTACCGCAACCGGGCGCTTCTGGCGCGGCATGGGCTGATCTATCCGGCCATCGGGCCGAACGATGCGCACCACGCGCTGGCCGGGACCTGGCTGAAGATGCCCGACATTCCGGCGAGTTTCTATGGCCCTGGCGGCCCCGATGCGCTCTGGGACAGGATCATTGCCGCCCATGCGCGCAATCCGGGCTGCCTGTTTCTTTCGGCCGAACCCTTCAGCCGCATCTGGCCCCAGGCGGTGCCCATGGCCGATCTGGCCAAGCGGCTGGCAGCCTTCGAAGATATACGAATTGTATATACGGTGCGGCGCCAGGCCGATCTGATCCCCTCGGTCTGGGCACAGATCGCGCGATCACGGAAGATATCGCAACCGGCCAGCTTCGTGCGCACTGCGGTCGAGGCGCGGCGGGCGGGCGGGGTGCCGATCGATCACAATGCGGTCTATGAAAGAATCTTGGCCGGCTTTGCGCCCGGGCAGATCCATCTTCTCGACTACGCCGACTTTGCGCAGACCAGGAACGGCGTGCTGCAGGTATTTCTCGATCTGGCAGGCGTGAGCGTGTCGGCAGAGGAGCTTGTCCCTGCACCACCCGAAGACTCCAACATCTCGCCTGATCCGCTGGCGATCTTTCTGGCGCAGACAATCAGCCGCGCCGCCCCCCCGCCCGCCGATCTGGTCAGCGACATCACCGGAGTCCTGCGCCGACCGCAACAGCGCCACACAACGCTGCTGTCGCGGGCAGAATACGCAAAGATCGCAGGCCGATTTGCCCCCAGCAATGCGCGGCTTGCCGAACGGGTCCAGGATGTGCAGCCGGGCTTCCGTATTCTCGAGACCGATCCGCCGGCAACCATGCTCTATCGTGACGAGGTCGGGGCCGACCTATGGGCCGCCATCGCAGGCGCGATTTATGATCAGGTACCGACCATGGGGATCGGGGTGCAGGTCGGCTCGTTTCTGCGGCGGGCGCGGCGCAAGCTGTCGATGCCCCTCTAAGCCCCCTGCCTGCGCCTGACACGGCCCATAGCCCCAAGATGGCCTTGGCCAGGTCGCTCAATCTTTAACAAAGCGCCAAGATTCGGCCCGCTTTGGGCAAAGCCGGATTAACCCGGCTGACCGAACCTGCAGACCGCGTGGGGGCGCGAGTGTGGGTCGAGCAGAATGGCAGGTTTCAGCCACGTCCAGAGCATCTGGACGTCACAGGTTGCGTTTCTCGGTCAGCTGGCACGATTCATGCCAGGGACAAACGGGGTGGCGGTATACGATCCCGTCGCACGGCTGGTCGCGACCGCCCCGCTGGGGGCGGCTGCGCTGACCCCCGCCCAGTTCAGTCTCGATTCGGTCGCGGGCGACCTGCGCCAGATCACCGTGGCGGGCACGACACGGCGGATCGACAGCAAAACGCTGGACCTGCTGCACGACAGCCCGGGCGAAAGCGCCATCCTGCATCTGGACGGGGTCGTGACTGCCGGCAACCTGGCCGTGGTCCACGGCATGACTGTGGCAGGGCAGAGCCTGCTGGTCCTCGGCGCGGCCGTGCAGCGCGGCATTGCGGTCCACAGACAGGACGACGCCACAGGGGCCGTCACACAGATCCAGGTCGTGGCCGACAGCGCGGCGCATTATCTGTCCGGTATTGTCGCGATCGACAGTCTCAAACTGGCGGGACAAAGCTTTGTCCTGGCCGTCTCGGGAACCGAAAACGGGATCACGGCGCTACGCGTCGGGGCAGATGGACGGTTGAGCCCGGTCTCCTCCATCGGGACAGGGCAGGAACTGCCGATCAGCAATCCGACCGATCTTGCCACTGTCGTGATCGACGGGCGGGGCTATGCCATCGTCGCTGCAGCGGGCACCGGATCGCTGAGCGTGCTGTCGGTTTCCTCTGCCGGACAACTGACCTTTGCCAGCCAGGTCAACGACAGTCTCGGGACCCGCTTCGGCGGCGTCGCCGCAATCGACACCATCACCTGGAACGGGCAGGTCTGGGTCGCGGCCGCCGGCAACGACGGTGGCGTCACGCTGTTTCAGCTTTTGCCGGACGGCCGTCTTGTCCTGCGCGACACGCTGGTCGACGCCACGAACACGGCGCTGGACGAAGTCAGCGATCTGCGCTTTCAGCTGGTCAACGGTCGGCCGGAACTGCTTGTCATCGGCACCGGGGACAGCGGCCTTGCGCGGTTGCGGCTTGATGCCGCTCTGCCTGGCGGGGTGAACCGCACGACAGATGGCGCCGACCTTCTGATCGGCGCGGCGGGCGGCGGCACGCTTCATGGCGGGGCAGGGCGCGATCTTCTTGTCGATGCCGGGGGGCGCGACATGTTCTCGGGCGGGGCGGGGTCGGATATCTTTGTCTTCTCGAGCGATGCGGGCGAGGACCGCATCCTTGACTTCAACCCCGCCGAAGACCGCATCGACCTGACCTGTGTGGCGGGGCTGCGCTCGCCGGCCGGGCTTGCGATCTCGACCACCGCGACGGGGGCGCGGATCGGCTGGGGCGACGATGTGCTGTTCGTGGTGAACCATGATCGCCGGCCGCTGACAGTGGCCGAACTGGGGCAGGCGCTGTGTTTCCGCACCGACCGGATCGCCATGCCCGACAGTGCAAGCTGGCTGCTGCACGAAGGCGGCACCGGCGCCGACGTGCTGACCGGCACCGTCACCGACGAAACCTTTCTGGGTGGGGCGGGCAGCGACTGGATCACCCCGGGCGAGGGTCGCGACACGATTGACGGCGGCAGCGGGCGCGACATGATCAGCTATGCCGACCTGGCCGCGCCGGTGACGATCGATCTGTCGGCCGGGCAGGCGGTCAAGACCACCGGCACCGACCGCATCGCCGGCATCGAGAACGTGACCGGCAGCATTCACGGCGATCTGATCAGCGGCGACGGCAACGCCAACCTGCTGCGGGGTCTGGGCGGCTACGACTGGTTCACCGCGACCTGGGGGGCCGATACCTATGACGGCGGCACCGGACGCGACATGGTCAGTTATGTCAACGCGACCGCCCGCATCGTGGCCGATCTGGGCGCCGGGCGAGGCACCCTGGGGATGGCCGGCAGCCATGTCTATGTCTCGATCGAACGTCTGACCGGATCGGTGTTTTCCGATGTGTTTTACGGTGCCGCCGGAGAGGAGGATTTCCGCGGCCTGGGCGGCGACGACTGGTTTGTCGGCTCGGGCGGCGGCAAGGACCGTTACGACGGCGGGACCGGGCGCGACACGGTGGCCTATTCGGCCGCTGCCGCAGGCGTCACCGCCTCGCTGCTGCTGGGGCGGGGCTCGGCGGGGGATGCGGCACGCGATCTCTACAGCACCATCGAAAATCTGACCGGATCAAGCCATGCCGATCATCTGACCGGCAACCACGACCGCAACATGCTGCGCGGGCTGGCAGGCCAGGACCTGCTGATCGGCCAGGGTGGCAACGACCGGCTGGAAGGCGGGCGTGGCAACGACAGTCTCGACGGCGGGTCGGGTTGGGATTACGCGATCTTTTCCGGCGACCGGAGCGAATACAGGATCGCGACGGCGGGCGATGTGACGACGATCACCCATCTCTGGGGCGGACGCGAGGATGGCATCGACAGCCTGCGCGGGATCGAGGTGCTGGTCTTTGCCGACACGCTGGCCTGGCTGTGAGCCCTATTGCAACTGGTTGGCCAAGCCAAAGACGCTGCCGACCAGGCTCAGGATCGTGCGCACGCCACTGACCGGGCTTTCGGTGACATAGACCAGATCGCCTGATCGGATGTCGAACTGCCCCGCGCTGAACAGGCCATCGGCGCTGGTCAGGTCGATGACAAAGACCGTGCGTTCATGTGCAGGGCCGCTGCGGTCGCTGCGGACCATGCTGGCGGAATAGTCGCGCAGCACCAGGATGCCCTGGGCATTGGCCCGGTCGGGCGCGATGCCCCCGATCAGCGAGAGCGCCTCGAGCGCGGTGACGCGATCGGTGGGAAAGCGATGGATCGCCTCGGACCCGGCCGCGCCGAGCGACAGGAAGCTGCGCTCGTCCTCTTCGATGTAGATCCGGTCGCCACCCACCAGGGTCGTGTTCAGCCGCGGATGATCGAGCAGGCGCGACAGCGATACGCCGTAAAGATCGCCGCCGCGCTGGAGCCGCACCTGCGGGTTGGTGAATCTTCCGGCCACGCCCCCGGCCTCGGCCAGCATCTCGAGCAAGGTGACATCCTGAGTGACCAAAGAATAGACACCAGGGCTGCCGACCCCGTCAACGAGACTGACGGTGCGCTGGCGTCCCTCGACCACGGTGAACTGGACCTGCGCCGACGGGCTGACTTCGATATAGCGCTCTTCGACCCGGGCGCGTGCCGTTTCGGGCGCCATGCCGCTGATCCGGACTTCGCCGACATAGGGCAGGAAAACCGCGCCGCCCGAGGTGACCTGCATTTCGGGCAATGTGACGGACCGTTGTCCCGTCGCGGTCAGAAGGCCGTTTTCTTCGGTCGTCCAGATCGTGATGGTCACCATATCGCCCGCAGCGATGATGCGGTTGTCGGGCTGGTCCACGCGTTCGATCCAGGCCAGGCCAGTGGCGTCGGTTACCGGCCATTCGGCAAAGGTGCCGATGTTGTCGCGCATGACCATCTCGACCGAGAAATCCTGGGGCAGGGGAATCGCACCGTCGGTCGCGGCGGTGGTCGCGACGGCGGTCTGGGCAAGCACCTCGCTTTGCAAGCCGGCCCCGCGGGGCAAGGTGCCGCACCCCGTCAATACGAGGCCGGTGACGGCCACGACAAGCAACACCCGCATCGACTGCCCCCCTGGGTCAGAATCCTGTCGCACAGAGATAGCCGTTTGCCACAGGGGGGGGAACCCATCGCGACGGGCATGGGCTGCCGAGCGCTGCCTGCTGCCGGATTCTGCGGCGCACCCGCCTCCGGGAAGCCGCGCAGATGCGCGACCGTTGCGGGGGCTTGCCGCTGGCTCCGCCGCCTTGCCAGCGCGGGGCAAATTGAGAATAAGGGGCAGCGCAGGCACCAGCCTGCACCAGACCTGCGGCATCCGGCTTGCGCTTTGCCGACATGATGCCGACACCGAAGGACCAGACATGAAGATTGCTGTTGCAGGGCTCGGCTATGTTGGTCTCTCGAATGCGATCTTGCTTGCCCAGAATCACGATGTCACGGCTGTCGACATTTCGGTCGAGCGTGTGGCGCAGGTGAATGCCGGCAGATCCCCCATTCTTGATGCTGAATGTGCGGCCTTTCTGGCCCGCGGCGGGCTGCGCCTGACCGCCACCACCGATGCCGCCGTCGGGTTTCGGGATGCCGACTATGTGGTGGTCGCAACGCCCACCAACTACGACCCCGTGACCAATCAATTCGACACGTCTTCGGTCGAGGCGGTGGTGGCGCAGGTCCAGAGCGTCAACCCCGGTGCCGTCATCGTCATCAAGTCGACGGTTCCCGTCGGCTATACAGAAGGTCTGCGGGCAAAAGTCGGCAGTACGGCGATCCTTTTCAGTCCCGAGTTCCTGCGCGAGGGCAGGGCGCTGCAGGACAACCTTTATCCGTCGCGCATCGTGGTCGGTGAAATATCCGAGCGGGCGCGGCTTTTTGCCGCTCTGCTGTGCGAAGGTGCTGTGCGCAAGGACTGCCCCGTCCTTTTCACCAACGCGACCGAGGCCGAGGCGATCAAGCTTTTTGCCAATACCTACCTTGCGCTGCGGGTGGCTTTTTTCAACGAGCTTGACAGCTATGCCCTGGTCCATGGCCTTGACACACGGCAGATCATCGAAGGGGTGGGACTCGATCCCCGGATCGGGCTGCATTACAACAATCCCTCGTTCGGTTATGGCGGTTACTGCCTGCCGAAGGATTCAAAACAGTTGCTGGCCAATTATGCCGCCGTCCCGCAGAATCTGATCGCTGCGGTCGTGCAGGCCAATTCCACCCGCAAGGATTTTCTTGCCGACCGCATCATCGCGACAGCACCGCGCGTGGTGGGCGTCTATCGTCTGGCGATGAAGGAAGGGTCCGACAACTTCCGTTCAAGCTCGGTGCAAGGCATCATGAAGCGGATCAAGGCCAAGGGGATCGAGGTCATCGTCTACGAGCCGGAACTGGCGGCAGAGAGGTTCTTTGGATCGCGGGTGGTGCGGGATTTGGCGGCCTTCAAGGCCGAAGCCGAGGTCATCATCACCAACCGCAAGTCCGCCGATCTGGGCGATGTGGACGAGAAAGTCTTTACCCGCGATCTCTTTGGTGTCGACTGAGCCCAGCAAGGGCGTGTTTCGCATGCGAAACCCGGGGGCGGCGTGTTTCGCATGCGAAACGCCAAGGGCAGCGCGGGGCCGGGCAGACACAGCCCCTTGCCGCCGGTCCCGGCACCTCGTCAGACCCAGCCCCGGCCCCGCAGCCAGCGCTCCAGCGCCCGGCGAAAGGCCGGATCGGCCACAAGATCGCCGCGGATCCGCGCTTCGGTGTCATCGGGGAAATCAAGATCGACCCGGCCTTCGGGGCCGCTCGGTGCCGCCTGACCCGGTGCCAGTGCGGCGCGCGCCTCGGGGACCGGGCGGATCGTGGCGGCAATCCGGGCCGCTTCGACAGCCGGGGCCAGGGGCGGATCGGCGGCCAGGTCCGCGGCAAGCCGATCGGCAAGATGCGGATCACGGTCCACGGCGGCCACCAGGGCAAGGCCCTGCTTCTCGCTCAGATAGGTGGGGAAAAACAGGCCCGGATTGGGGCTTTCGGGCCGCTCGAAGACGCGTACCAGCCGAGTGAAACTGCCGATCTTTGACCGCCGCGACCGCGGGGCGGCTACAAAGAGATAGGCCAGCGCGGTCCGGTCATCGGAAAACACACCTTGGTCGGTCGCCCGCACCACGACCCGCGCGCGTTCGTAAAAACTCAGACCCGCGCGGATCTCGTTCTCTTCGACCATTGCCAGATAGGCCTCCGCCGCAGCATCGGGGCGGCGCTGGATCGCCAGCACTGTATCGGCCCCGCCAGCCGCCGCCAGTTGGCGCAGCACCACAAGGCGCCGCCAGCCCGAGATCAGTCCATAGCGGCCGCCGCCCAGGGCGGCGACCTCGATCGGCACCTGCTGACCGCGCGCCCGCAGCGAGGCGGTGAGCGCCGCCATCTCCTCGGGGTCGATCGCCATCCGGTCGCGCACCAGATAGCTTTCGTCCACCGCAGCCAGCGGCAGCCGCAGCAGCAGCCGCCCCTCGGCCCGGGCGCTGGTCAGTTCCGCCGTGACCGCCTCGAGCGCGGCCTGCGCAGCGCTGTCGGCCGCGACGCTGGCGATCGGGGCCGTGCGCGTGGGCGCAACCCCGAGCGGATGGCGGGGGAACAGGGATTTCGTCTCGAGCCCGCCGGTCTCGGCGGTTGTGGCAAGACCGGGTGTGGTATCAAGGCGTCTGCGCTTGGCCATGGTGCAGGCTTTCGGCTGAGGTCGGGGCTTGGGCAGGGTGGCGCGCCTGCTGCGGGATGGTGCAGGACCGGTAAAGATGACGCACGCCGGGTCCGGCGCGCCTGCCCGCCCCGGCCCTCACGCCGCACCCGCAGTTTCGGCGGCCAGATCGCGCGCCCAGGCCCCGAGGATCAGCGTCTTGACTGCGGCCCAGGTCGCATCGAAGGTTTCGCGCCCGCGTGCATAGGTGTCGCGGTTGAAGTCGCGGTAATCGGCCTCGTAGATGCCCTTCACCGCCTCGCCCGCCTGCCCGATGAGCGCTGTAAAGTCCTGCCGGTGCGGTGTCAGCGTGCGCCCGAGCCAGGCCTGCATCAGCCCCGCCATCTCGGCCTGCTGGCCCGCGTCATAACGGGTGACGATGGCACGCACGGCGTCCCAGTGAAAGGCCATCTCCGGCCGCCCCAGCGCCCGGGCGGCCAGGTTCTCGCCCTCTTCGATCGAGGCGAAGGTCGCATGCAGCATGTCGAAGAAGCGGCCGGTGGAATCGAATTCGAGAAACGATGCACCGGTGGGCACCAGCACGATGTCGGCCGCCGCCAGCCCGTTGATAGTGAGATAGCCGAGCGCCGGGGGTGTATCGAGAATGACGATGTCGTAGTCGGCCAGCAACCCGTCCTCGGCAAGCATGTCGCCAAGGCTGTCCCACAGCTTCCAGCCGCGGCTCGCCATGCGCCAGACCGGGATCTGGAATTCGGCCCAGTACAGGTTCAGTTGCGCTCCGATCAGGTCAATGTTGGGCCAATGCGTCCGCTGCACCAGACTTTGCGTACGCACGCCCATTGCCTCTGTCAGCGTCTCATCCAGCGCGATGGGCACCTCGCCCCGGTCGGCGCGGGCGCGGTTGTCGGCCTGCAGCCGTGCCGCGTAGTGCCGCGCGATCAGCGGAAAGACTGTCTGCCATTCATCGGCGACCCGGCCGCCGAACAGCGAGGTCAGCGAGCCCTGGCTGTCGAGGTCGATCACCAGCACCCGGTAGCCATCCAGTGCCGCAGACATCGCCAGATGCGCCGCAGTCGAGGTCTTGCCCACGCCGCCCTTGAAATTTGCGACCGCCAGAATCTTGGCGGGAAGCCCCTTCGGCCGCCAGGGCAGATAGGGTTTGGCCCGCGAGCCTTCGGCGCCGAAATGGGCGCGCAGGCGCAGCACCTCGTCGAAGGTGAACCATTTCGCCCCACCCTCCGTCTCGCTCGCGCCCTGGGGCAGGTCGGGGTTCTGTTTCAGCACCCGCCGGAAATGCGCGGCCCCCACCGGAATCAGGTAGCGCGTGATCTCCCAGGTCGAAAACATTCGCAAGCGGCGTGTCCCCGTCGCATCGAGGCCGCGCGCCGCCAGATCGTCGCGCCCCGCCGTGCAGGCCCGCGCGATCGCGCCGAAATCGCCGGTGCCGGTGCCGGTGCCCAGTTCGGCCAGCGCCGCTTCGGGGGTGATCCCCAGGTAAGGCGGCAAGGGCTCGCCCTTGCTGCTACGCGGGGCCTGACCGGTGCGGGACCCCGATCTGGAAAGGCTCATGCCTGCTGCCTCTGCGATCATATGCTGCGTTTGTACCAACATACAACAAAACGCAGCATATGGAAGAAAACATTTCGTATCGCGAGCCGCTTTGGCCGGATTCTGCGCCTTTTTGGCACGTTTCCAGCCTGGTTTGTGCTTGCTCTGTGCGTCTTTTGTGCCTGTTTCGGTGGCGGATCAGCCGATCTGGTTGTTAATCGATGTTAATAGTCTGGTTAGGATTCGCAACCTGGTGCGTAAAGCTTTGGTAGGACAGATGATTTCCCGATCTTCCGGGCTTGGGTGACTCTGATCCGCCGTTGACGCGATTCTGATCCGCCGAAGATCCGATTCCGATCCGCCGTTGTTTGCGACCCATTCGGCAGGCCCCGCGTCCTGGCGGTCGGCGGCTGGTCAGGCCCTGCTGGACGCCGCCTGTGGATAACTTTAGGGTGCTGTCACTGAAACCCCGAAGAACGGGGAATCGTCGGGAACTGCGGGCCGTACGGGCGGTGGCAGTTGCGGCAGTCGCGAGGATGATGGCGGCAGACGCCCAAGGGCAAAGGCAGACGGGCAGGGGCTTGGGCAGGGGCATGGGCATGGGCAGGAATGTCGGCGGCGGGGCAGGGGCCGGTCTTGCCGCAGCGGGGCTGCACGATTTCTTCGTCTGCGGCGTCTTCGATGCGGCGCTGAAGGACGACCTCGCCTCGATGGAGCATCCGCTCTTTTCGCTCTCGACCCGGCCCGATCTGCGGGTGCGCATCTATGACCACAACGGCACGCGTGTGACGGTGACGCCCTCGGTGCGCGGTCGGGCCACGATCCATGACAAGGACATCCTGATCTATTGCGTCAGCCAGCTGATGGCGGCGCTGAATGCCGGGCGCGCCATCACCCGCCGCCTGCGGTTGACCGCGCACGATCTGCTGGTCGCCACCCGTCGCGATACCGGCGGCGATTCCTACGCCCGCCTCACCGCAGCCTTCGAGCGGCTGTCGGGCACCCGCATCACCACCAACATCGCCCAAGGCGGGATCGAGACCACCAGCGGGTTCGGCCTGATCGAGTCTTGGGAGATCGTGCGCCGCAGTCGGGACGGGCGGATGGTCTCGGTGGCGGTGACACTGTCGGACTGGCTGTTCCGCGCAGTGACGGCGCGGGCGGTGCTGACGCTGAGCCGGGAGTATTTCGGCCTGCGCAAGCCGCTGGAGCGGCGGGTCTACGAACTGGTGCGCAAGCATTGCGGCCAGCAGCGCGAATGGCGGATCGGCCTGGCCACGCTGCAGCACAAATGCGGCTCTGACGCGCCGATCCGGGTGTTTCGCGCCGCGATCCGGCGGACGATCGCCGAGGCAGGGTTGCCCGATTACCGGCTGGACGAGGAGCCGGGCGACATCATCCGCGTGACGCGCGCCACCCTGATCGACGAGGCCGAGACGGGGGGCCCGCTGTTCGGTGCCGCCACGGTCGAACGGCTGCGCGAGATCGCGCCGGGCTGGGATGCCTATGGGCTGATGGCAGAATGGGAGGGGTTCTGGCGCCAGACCGGTCGCCCCGCCCTGCGCCGCCCCGAGGCCGCGCTGATCGCCTGGGTCCGGGGCCGGATCGCGCGCTGATCCGCTCCAGGTTCTGGCCAGATAA
>Ga0105046_10008480_pt1 | contig 16134 bp, 11 predicted proteins | sample MAT03_FD_78385 | JGI IMG/M metagenome (GOLD analysis project Ga0105046, IMG submission 78385) | Freshwater microbial communities from Lake Fryxell liftoff mats and glacier meltwater in Antarctica - MAT-03 (megahit assembly) | ecosystem: Environmental > Aquatic > Freshwater > Ice > Liftoff...
CGATTGATGTGACAAATGAACTGACGCCGGAACTCAGTCGTCTGGCCATCATGATCGGTGAAGCCGCTGCCGCTGCGACGACCGAAGCCAATCAGGTTGAACTCAAATCCGCCGGCGATCGTTGCAAAATCCTGGCGGATAATGTGCAGTCATGGACGCGGCAGTCGGTCGAAAATTCAGTGTACTGGGTGGAACGATCCGGAACCTACAAGCAACGCTTATCGTTGATGAGCGCTCCGGTGGAAGTCGGTCCGATCCTGCGCGAACATCTGTACAACGCGATACCGTCCGTCATCATGACCAGTGCCACGCTGGCGACTGGTGTGAAGGATTTTAGTTTCTTTCGATCGCGGGTCGGCCTGACGGAAGGCAGCAACATTCGCCTCGGGAGTCCCTTCAACTACGAGACGCAGACCCGCCTCATTCTTTCCACAAATATGGCCGATCCAGCGGTGGATCCCAAACGCTTTGAACAACAGTGCTGCGAACGGATTCAACGGCATCTGCTGGACACTCAGGGCCGCGCCTTTGTGCTGTTCACAAGTTATTCAATGATGCAGTTCTGCGCCGACCGCCTGACGGGCTGGCTGGCGCAGCATGATCTGTCACTTTATTGTCAGGGAAAGGGTCTGCCGCGCTCAGCCATGCTGGACCGATTTCGAGCCGACGAACGGGCCGTGTTGTTTGGAACGGACAGTTTCTGGCAGGGTGTTAATGTCCCAGGTGACGCATTACAGAATGTGATTATCCCGCGACTTCCGTTCAGCGTCCCGGATCATCCACTGCTGGAAGCTCGACTCGAAGCCATTCGGGCGCGCGGCGGTAATCCGTTTCGGGATTTTCAGACACCGGAAGCAATCATCAAGCTGAAGCAGGGTTTCGGGCGACTCATCCGCCATCGAAACGACACCGGTCGCGTCGTCATCCTCGACCCACGCATGTTGACAAAGCCATACGGCCGATTGTTCCTCGCCAGCCTGCCAAAATGCCGGACAGAAATCGACAATGGTGAATCGATTGAACCGATTGATTCTGATGGTTCTCCATAGTGCTGGCTGCCCACACACTTGACGGTTCACTGCCTTTCCTGGCCAGCGCAGATTACCAAAGAGCGTGAGTTGGTTCAAAGTTGGTTTCTGACCAGTTACATTCGTTTCGGCACACTGCCGAATGGTCAGGCCGCTGCGTTTCAGGAGAGAACGATTCTCTTCGGAAATCGTGAAACAAACGGATTGGTTTCGTCGTGATCGTGAATAGGAAAGGAATCTGATTTTATGGATCAATCAGCCCAGCCTGCACCGCATCTGTTGAAGGGACTCAGACGACTTGTGAATGACATCCGTGTCAGTCCTACTATGAACGGATCGGGATTGACGGACGTTGTTTGCGGAACGACATCGCTGCTTTCATTTGGAGATTCCGCCGTCTCTTACTGCGGCCAGTCGATTGACGATCTGACCGAGCAGCCTTTGTTTGAGCGAGTTCTCTGGCTCCTGTTGCATCAAACGCTGCCGACGGAAGAGGAACTGGCTGACAGTTGTTCGATCATGGCGGATTCTGCAGTCATCGATCAATCTGCATTGGACATGGTGTCGCACCTGCCGTTATCGGCACGACCGCTGGATGTTTTCCCCTTGTGCATTTCGTTGCTGTCGTTCTTTGATCCTACACCGCAGGACAGTTCGCCGGATGCTGCGCGGTCCCGGATTCTCCGCCTGCTGGCGCAGTTACCGATGATTCTGTCGGCAGGTTTTGGCGACACTTTCGAAGAAAGTCGTTTGAGACCGACAGGATTATCATTGGATGAAACGGAATTGTCGTGGGCAGGTCGATTGCTGCATCGGCTTCGCCGATCGAATGAACGACCGTCAGCGGCCGAAGATACCGCGATGAATACGCTGATGATTTGTCAGTGCCTGACCGAAATGCGGCCTGCCTGCTTCACCGCTCGGTTTGCCGCCAGCGCGACGACACATATCCTGGCCGCACTGCAGTCCGCAGCGACAGTGTTCGTGTCGCAACTGCGGAATGATCCCTATCTTTGGACCAGCGAACTGCTTCAGAATTTCCGCGACCCAGGTCAGGCTGAAGCATGGTGGCGCCGGCGCGAAGGGCAAAGGATGCCTTTTGGATTTTCAAATTCGAACGATGATCTGCGAGCTGACATTCTGGCGGAAACTGTGCTCACGCTGCTCGGAAGCTCCGACCGCATCCGACTTGCAGGATGTGCATCACGGCTGGAGAAAGTTCTGGCGACGGATCTGTTTTTTCCGACGGCAGACTGGGTATCGACGAAAGTGATGACGTTGCTGGATATTCCACCCGAGCGCCAATCGATCGTTATCGGCCTCGCTCGTCTTGCCGGCTGGTCCGCTCAGGCGCTTGAACAGCAGGCCTCCGGTCTCAGTTTGTTGCCGCGTCTGAATTATGGCGAAGCGGAAGTGTCATAGTGCATGTAGGATGGACATTCATGTCCGTCGCCCTGGCCGTCAAACGCGGCTGAGTCAAAGGTCGCGTTGCTGCAGCAGTCCTGCAAAATGGCACGTCGTTTGGCGAAGACTCGGACATGAATGTCCACGCTACAGGAATCTCAGCGTCGCAGGGAACGGCGTCAACTGTGCGAATGTTGTGCGTCTGGGAATGAACCGTTCCGGACTTCCTGAATGTAACTTTGGACTGCGTTCGTTGCCTGATTACGAAGGTCAGCAAACTGCTTCAGAAATTTGGGCTGGAAGTCGGGGTTGAGGCCCAGCATGTCGGGACCGACGAGAACCTGTCCGCTGCATCCGGCTCCGGCTCCGATACCGATCGTCGGGATGGACAGGGCTTCTGTAATCCGCGCAGCGATGTCCTGTGGCACGAGTTCCAAAACGATTGCAAATGCACCGGCATCTTCAGCGGCACGGGCGTCGTCGAGCAGTTGCTGTTCGTCCCGCTGGACTCTTCCCATGCCCCCCAGTTGCCGCACAGCCTGAGGTCTCATACCGACATGTGCCATTACGGGAATTTCTGCGCGGCCGATGGCGCGAATTGTTTCCGACTGGATTGCACCGCCTTCCAGCTTCACCGCATCGGCACCAGTTTCCTTGATGATGCGACCGGCGCTTCGCACGGCTTGCCGTGGGCTGACCTGATAGGACATAAACGGGAGATCGACAATCACGAGTGCCCGACGCACCGCGCGGGCGACCATTTCACCATGATAAATCATTTGATCGAGCGTGACGGGCAGCGTGGTGGATCGACCCTGCACGACCATCGCCAGACTGTCGCCGACGAGAATACTATCCACGCCCGCTTCGTCCATGATACCGGCCCACAGATAATCGTAGGCGGTTAACATTGTGAGTTTTTGACCCTGAGCGGCCAGATCACGGAACACCGGAACCGTGATTTTTCGAGGAGTCGTTTTCATGGAAGAACTGATTACAAGCCCTTCAGGAAACGCTGGAGGCCCGGATCAATCTCGTCATCGGCACTCTGCACAGCGTTGTCGGCCACTTCGAAAATCTCGTCGATCACATCAACGTCCAGAAAGTCATCGGCAACAACGTATGTCTCTCCGGAGACCACGGCATCTGCAAATGGCTGCGGAAAAATGGTGTCCGCACTGTCATCAATCCACAGCCCTGCATCCTCACCATGCAGCGTTGCTGCATTAGACGTCTGCTCAGGATCGCGACCGCGTTCCACATCCGAGCCATCAGAGATGCTGAGCACATCCAGGTCGTCAGGAGAATTGGAGGAATCAACGATCGCAGACTCCCATTGCGGCTCTTCATCGTCAACTTTTTCGGATTTGCCGACAACGTCACCCGGTTGCACCGCATAGTTGTCATCAGCACGGAGACTCTCTTCGGAAAGGCGGCGACCAAAATCAATGATTTCAAGGCGACTGTCCATCGGATCATGCGTGGGCGAAATCAACTCCGGCAAACCGCCAGCCAGAAGCTGACCACTCAGGTTTTCTGCCGTCGCCTCGTGCGGTTCTGCAGATTCACCGCCCCGTTCCATGTTGTAATCCATCGGCACGTCGGAATCCACAATTCTTGATCGACCGCCAACCGTGCTGCCATCTCTGCCGAGGGTCCGACGTGAAACAGAATCACGCCCCGCATCTGTACCCAGGGATTCAATCGCAACGCCCGCAGCGATTTTTAATTTCACCCTGTCCGCCGACACAGCCTCTGCACGCATATGAATGATAAATCGAATGGGACCGAGAGCCAGTTGCGCACCATCGGCAACGTCGTAACGTTTGCCCGCCGTGATGCGTACATCATCAATGTAGGTGCCGTTGCTGCTGTCAAGATCGGTGACGGAGACGGAGTCACGCCCGACGCGAAGAAAGCAGTGCCGACGACTCACCTGCGGCGCGGAAAGGCGCAAATTGCAGTCAGAACCACGACCGATCACAATGTCGTGTCGAACAGTGATTCGACGCACATTGGACGGCTGATCCTGCAGTTCAAGTACCACCTTCATAAGAACGATTCCCGTTCAGCGAAAATGCCGTCAAAAGAAGTCTGCTAAGGCGAGCGGAAGATTCGGAACAACCGGGCCGAACAACCGGACGCTAGCGCGTGGCGGCTGATTTTGTGAGCCGCAGGGCGCTAGCCCCCGGTTTTCGACGGTAATCAGCAATCTGCCGCTCGCCCCAGTCCTGTTCGTCGACTCTTGTCTTGCTCTTGTCATTTTCTTGTCATTGACACTCGCAGGGAGTGCAGCTTTTCATAAATTGAGACCAACTGCAAGACGATGAACCAGATTTGCTGCATTTGCTGCCATATTTGTGCAGGCTGGAAGGGCAAAGCCTACCAGGCACGCCCGGTGGCGGGATATTTGCGAAACCACAGCACGCCGGCGTGGAGCGCGCATCCGGACAAGCCTACAATCCAGTGTTCTTCCGCAGAGTCTCTCTAACCCGTCCACCAAACTGACAGTTTGCCCGCCAGACAATCCATGACGATCGACTGGAAAGCCTTCACCAACCATTCACTGACGACTGCCGAAGTGCGATTACTCGGAGCCGTGGATCTGCCGTCTGTTCTGGCTTTGCAGAAGCTGATGGTCCATGAGGTGCGTTCTCAAAGTCGCACAAATGCGGCAATTCTGATCTGTGAACATCCGCCAGCCGTCACCGTCGGCGAGGGTGCCAGTCTGCTGGAACTTCCGGAATCGCCGCGCGAACTGGAATCTCGACTGATCACGGTCCACCGAGTGCGTCGCGATGGGCATGCGATTCTGCATCAGCCGGGGCAGATCGCCGCGTATATTGTGATGTCGCTGCCGGAATGCCGTATGGATGAAACGAAATTTCGTACCTGCCTGCAACAGGCCGTGATCGATACGTGTCGAGAAGTCCAGGTTGTCGCTTCGACCTCGCCTGACGATCCAGCCGCCGTCTTTGGACGACATGGCGTGGTGGCCGAACTGGGAATTCATGTCGATCACGGCGTGACCAGCTTCGGAATTTTCCTGAATGTCACCTGCCGGCTGGACGAAGCGCGCGGGATCGGGCGCGGACTGCTGGGACAGCGCGTGTCATCTCTGAATGCCGAACGCGTCCGACCGACACAGATGCCGCAGGTTCGAGCGGCTTTGATTCAGTATTTGTGTACACAACTGGGCTATCCCGATTATCATCTGCACACTGGTCATCCTTTTTTGAAACGAACACGGACCCTGATCCATGACAAGTTTGCCAATCCACAATCAGTTGACGAATGACACGACGCTGCGGATTCCCTCTCTACACACCGCACCGCTGAATATCGTGCCGCTCAACGCGATGCTGCAGTCGGACGCGCCTCACCGCCGCCTGCCACGGTGGCTTAAACGCCCGTTGCCTCAGGCTGGCATGGCCTTTACCAGTGATGTGATTTCTGACCTGCGGCTGGAAACCGTCTGCGAAAGTGCCAAGTGTCCGAATCGCACAGAATGCTGGTCGCAGAAAACAGCGACATTCATGATCGGTGGCAACGTCTGCACGCGCCCCTGCGGATTCTGCTCTGTGCCGAAGGGCAAAACCGAACGTCTGGAACTTGATGAACCGGAACGAGTCGCCGAGGCTGCCGCGCGGCTGGGTCTGAAATACGTGGTACTCACGTCCGTCACCCGTGATGACCTTCCGGATGGCGGTGCCGATCACTGGTATCGCACGGTCCTGGCTGTCCGCGAACTCACGGGGGCGCAAGTGGAAGTGCTGACGCCCGACTTTCTGGGCAATCGCAATGCCATCAGCCGTGTCATCGCATCGCGTCCGGACGTCTTCAATCACAATACGGAAACCGTGCCTCGGCTTTATCATCGCGTCCGCCGCAATGCCGAGTATCAGCGCACGCTGGATCTGCTGAAACAAATCAAGGACGAAGCGCCGGACATGCCGACCAAGAGCGGCCTCATGCTGGGACTTGGCGAAACTCGGGAAGAACTGCTCGACGTCTTTGCCGACCTGCGCGGCGTCGGGTGCGACATGCTCACGCTGGGACAATATCTGCAGCCGACTCCTGATCACCTGCCCGTCGAACGTTATGTGCCGCCCGAAGAATTCGATGAAGTCGGCGAACAGGCCCGCAAGCTGGGCTTCAGCATGGTCGCCAGTGGCCCCTTTGTCCGCAGCAGTTATCATGCGGGTGAAATGGCCGAAGGAATGGAACATGCCACCGGGCGACGGCAGGATTAGTCATGCTGCTCGCCATTGAGACGTCCGGAATACAGGGTTCTGTTGCGATTTTTGATGGCCACACGCTGCGGTTCGAACGCATCCTCGGCGCGTCCGGCACCCGACATGCGCAGACCCTGCCCGCTGAAGTCGCTGATGCACTCGCACAATGCAGCCTGCAGCCGCAGGATATCCGATCAGTGGCCGTGAGCATCGGACCGGGAAGTTTCACCGGACTGCGCGTCGGACTGACGTTTGCAAAAACCTTTGCATGGCTGAATGATGCAGTGTTGGTCGCAGTCGATACGCTGCGTGCAATCTCGCAGCGGGTTCCGCCAGATATGGAATATGTGACGGCAATCGTTGATGCGCAGCGGACGGAATTCTTTGCCGCGACGTATCGCTGGGATGCAGAGCTCGGCCTTCGAGTTGCAGTCGATGGCGTGCATCTGGTGAACGTGGCTGACCTGCCGACGGAATACCCGATCGTCGGGCCGGCCGGCAACAAACTCAAAGCCGCCGCACCCGATCGATTTCATGTGCTCGACGAATCCCTGTGGCAACCATACGCAGTCAGTGTCGGACGCATCGGACTGTACATGCATGACCAGCAGCAGTTGTCAGATCCTGACAGTCTTGAACCTGTCTACATCCGCTTGAGCTACGCGGAGGAAAAACGCCTGCTTTCGTAGCGCGGTAATGGTGGCCAGTTTATGAATTTCGGCTTAATGCAGGGTGGGACCAGCGACAGCGCAGGCCCATCGAAGCACTTTTACTACAATCATGCGACACCGATATACCGGTTTCGCCAATTACTGATCGAGATTCTGACATGCGTTCTGCCGAAGAAGCTGATCTGAACATTTTGGGAGCTGCCCCGGTTGAACCGCCGCGTGAAGCCCATGCACAGCAACTGACGAAGCTGGTGGAACGCAGTCAGAAACTTATGTCCCATGCATGGATGATTCGAACTTTCGTCAAGCATTCGGACGAAGTCGAAGACTTCCCGCAACTCAATGAAATGGCCCGGACGATTTTTGATGTGTTCCGCGCGGTTGAGACACAGATCCACGACCCGGCAGGATATTTCAGGACAGTTCGCAAGAAGCTGGGTAAACTTCAGGCAGCGGCGGAGCAGTTTGCGAAGGATGCCTGGCACGCATCGACGCATACAAACTTCCAGCAGGCCGTAATCGCGTCGAGATTTCTGGTTGAACAATTGTCAGAACTGCTGGCAGAAGCAGAATTTTTGTTGCCTGCACCAGTCGCACCCCCCAAAATCACGCTGCCACGCAAAGCAGCGCCGCCGCCGCAGGATGACAGCAAAGGATTACCAGAATGAAACCAGCCGCACCTGCACTTCGGCCCGCACCTCGATATACAACTCAGGGCTATGGAACTCAAAACGCGCCCGGCTGGATCGGCGTTTCACGCGGTGCGGCACTCGGCATCGCCATCGTCACCACATTGAATCTGCTTGAAGTCTTCGCGTTCAACACGAGCGCCGTGAACAACTGGCTGTGCAACTTTCGCATGATCACGCAGCCGCTCTGCATCGCCATCCTTACAATGCTGGCGACCGCGTCGTTTATGTATTCAGTGAAACCTGCTTTGCCAGTGACCGTCTGGATGGCCACGCTTGTGCTTGTCACAATCATAGCCGTGTTTGCCGGCTGGGAATTGTGGGAAGTCACTCAACGCGTTCCGGAGAATCTGCGACAGACGGCGATGAGTCGTCCGCTGGGAATACTGATGTTGTTCGCAGTCGCAGGCATGGGAATCCTTGTCGGTGATTCGCCCTCAACATATGGAAAGTCGTCGCTCCTGATCATTGCCGGCAGCAGCCTCCTGGCAGTCATGGGGTTTGTTGTCGTTACGCTGCAGTCCGGATCGATCGGTGATCCGATTCCGTCCGATGCGGCCCCCGCAATTCTGGTTCTGGGATGCGTCGTCGAAAGCTCCGGCACGCCGTCCGAAGCCCTGGCAGACCGCATGGCGACGGGCAACAGGTTATTTCTCGACGGCCACGGAAAGCTGCTTCTTCTGTCCGGAAGCCCGGGCGAAGGCAGCGTCACTGAATCCGCCGCCATGAAAAAATTGGCGCTGGAGGCCGGTATTCCGGAGACCAAAATGTTGTTGGACTCTGCCGGCATCAATGTCGCAGAATCAATTCGATATGCCGCCGCACTGCCGGAACTCAAAGAAGACCGACGCATCATCGTTGTCAGTCACTGGTATCAGTTGGCGAGGATTCGCATGCTCGGCCGCCAGGCAGGGCTGCAGGTGATCGCGGTTCCCGCCGAACAGCAGCACGCACTGTTCAATCAGAATCGGCTCTATGCGCAGGAAGTCATTGCGTTCCTGAAGACCAGTCTGGCATCCGTGAACAAGCTGGCGCAGCGCTAAAACCCGGATCCGCGCATCTCGGAAAACATTTGATTCGCACCTCGATTGAGGATGACATCCCGGGTCAACTTTACGACACTGTGAGCATCAATGATGTTGCTTCCGGAACGATGAAGTTGCTTCCGGAACTTAATTCGCAATCAGGCTTCGCAAAGGACCAGCGATGATCAGAACAGTGATTTTCAGCTTAGCGTGTACCCTTCTTGGGGCGACTTGTGGCGCGTTTGCTGATGAAGCCAAACCGGCAGAGTCAAAGCCAACCGGCGCAGAACAGAAAACGGTCGAACGCAGGACGCGTACCGACTGGGCGGAGATCAAACTATCCGGATCATATCCGGAACACCAGCAGATGCCGGGACTGTTCGGTGATCTGGTAGAAGGCCTGTCAACGTGCATGGACCGACTGCATCAGGCGGCCCGCGACAAATCGATTAAGGGCGTGATCCTGCATATTGAAGAAGTAGAGATCGGCTGGGCTCGGTTGAATGAACTGCAGTCGGCGATCGCGGAAGTCAAGGCGGCTGGCAAACCGATCTGGGCGCGGATGAACGACGGGGGGAACAAAGACTATCTGCTGGCGGCGGCGTGCGACAAAGTCCTGATGCCAGAATCCGGCACGCTCATGCTGACCGGCCTGCGCGCCGAAGTGATGTTTTACAAGAACCTGTTCGAAATGTTCGACGTCAAAGCTGACATGTTGCGTGTCGGCGCCTTCAAGTCGGCAGCGGAACCATACACACGGTCGGAAATGAGTCCCGAGTTCCGTAAGGAAATGGAAGAAATTCTGGACGACTATTACGCAGTGATGGTCAGCCAGATTGCTGCAGCGAGAAAACTGCCGGAAGAAAACGTCAAAGCCATGATTGACGAAGGTCTGTTGTCCGCTGCACGCGCGAAGGAGCTGGGGCTCATCGATGAGGTTGCATACCAGGACCAGGTGAACGATTTGATTGCAGGTGGCGACACATCGCTGGACGTGCGCATCCGCGAAGACTATCGCAAAAAGGCAGCGAATACAGAACTGGATCTGTTCTCGCTCATGGAGTTACTTTCCGGCGGATCATCGCAAACCACGAGCACCAAACCACGCATCGCCGTACTGAAGCTGGAAGGTGCGATCGTTTCCGGCAGCAGTCCGATGAGCCTGTTTTCAGAAGCTTCGATCAGCTCCGACAAGATCGTGCCCTTGATTGAAAAAATCGGCAAGGACGAAAACGTCAAGGCAATTCTCCTGCGCGTCGATAGTCCTGGCGGCAGCGCGCTGGCGAGCGATCTGATCTGGCGGGCGCTCGAAGCAACGCACAAACCCGTCGTGGCCAGCATGGGTGACACAGCAGCCAGCGGCGGCTACTACATTTCGATGGGAGCAGATGCGATCTTTGCAGAACCTGGCACGCTGACTGGTTCCATCGGGGTCCTGGGCGGGAAAATCGCACTGGATGGTCTGATGAAGAAGTTTGGTGTCACGACATCCGTGATTCAACGCGGCAAAAACAGCGGCGTGATGAGTTCCGTTGCGGCGTTTTCAGATTCTGAACGCGAGACAATGCAGCGGATGCTCAACACCGTCTATGAGCAGTTCACTCAAAAGGCGGCGGCGGGGCGACACATGGAATATGCGGCGTTGGAAGCATTGGCCCGCGGTCGCGTCTATACGGGTCGTCAGGCGAAGGAGATCGGTCTGGTAGATCACCTTGGCACGCTGGCAGATGCTGTCGCCTACACGCGGAAGCTGGTTGGCGATGACGCTGGTAAGCTGGAACTGGAAGATCTGCCAAAGGCTCAAAGTCCTCTGGAAATGCTCATGGGGCAAACAACCCGGACCAGTCAGCCACTGGCGGAATTGGCGGCGTTACTGCCGGAATCCGTTCGTCCGGCACTGCGACATTTCTCCGTGCTCCGACAGATCGCCGACGAGCCAGTATTGATGATTCTGCCATATGATGTGCGATTCGAATAGCATGTCCGGGGCAAAGCCGGAAATACCATTCGCGACAGATCCGTAGACCAGGTATGTTGTTCGGTTCTGCGGGTCTGCTAGATTTCGGTCTGCTGATACGCTTCGTCCGCGTCCCGAGATTTCACGAGATAGCTCATGCCCATCAAAGTTCGCTGCAAGGCCTGCGAAACAGTTCTGAATGTGTCCGATCAGGCAGCAGGAAAAATCGTTAAGTGCAAACAGTGCGGCGAACGAGTCCGCGTTCCGATGCCGAAAGGTGATCGTCCTGCAGGCAAAGCCCGCCCGCCGCGGGAGGAAGACGCTGAAAGCCCGCCCGGTGATGCGCTTGAGAGTCTTGATCTGAGAAGCATGGAAGACACTAAACGCAAAGTGTGTCCCGGATGTGCGCGACCGGTCGATCTCGATGCCGTCGAATGTCCGAAGTGTGGTGTGACAATCGCCACCGGCGCGTTGAGCGAACGACAGCGGATCAGGTACGAACGCAAGGGGCCACCACCGGAAGAATTTTACGGAGCCATCTGGAACAACGGCTGGAAGTTTCTGAAGAAGCACTGGGGTTATGGCGTACGCACGGCGATGATCTGGTCGATGACGTTGTCCATGTCGTTAACGTGTCTCTACTCATTAAGCTATTACGTCACGGCTCGGACAGCCGAACTGCAGGCGAGTGCGGACGCCGACAAGGCCAATATCAAGATCAACGGCAACGCCCTGACATTGACTGTGCCGAAAGAAAAGGGGTCAAAGGCCGTCTATGACGGCACCTACTACACGGTGGCCGGGAGTGTCATCAAACTGCGTGCGCCACACGTGCAGCCGTGGTTCGAACCACCGTCTGCGTTCTGGATTTTTCTGACGGTCGTGTTTCAACTGGGTTTTGGTGGCTGGGCCTGGACACTCGCCATCACGATTTCTAAGCTGACAATGTCCGGTGAAAAACGCATCAAGCGATTCCCGATGGACTTCTTCGGCAACCTGACGATGGGCTTTCGTTTTTACGTCTGGCCTACGGTTCTCTTAATGCCATTCCTGTGGATTTCGGGGGTCATCGGATTCTTCAGCCCCATTGCCTCCGGCATCGTCACCGCTGGACTCATGCTGATTCCGCTGCTGGTGCTGCCATCCGCTGTGATTCACATGACTCAGAATTATCACTATCGCGGATGGCTGTTGTGGTGGATGGCCAGGGATTTCTTCAAAACCTTCGGTCCGTCCATGTACATCTTTGTGCTCAACCTGTTTCTGGTTTTCCTGGTCCCGTTAGGTGTGGCCATCACGATGATTGTGGCAGGCCGCCAGATTATCGCCTGGCTGATGGCGCAAGAAGCCGCGTTTCTGGTCTGGACAAAAGCCAATATCATGGATATGGGGGAAGGGAACTTTCAATTTCTGTTTTACCAGATGCCACTGGTCTTCACGTTCTGTTTTCTGGTGTTCTTCATCATCTGCGGCCTGATGTCGTTTCCTGCGGTCTTCATGATGCGTGTGGTTGGACTGTATGGTGTCTATTTCAAACCGGATCTGTCTTTGGTGAATGAGTTTCCGGACCTGGAAACCGCTGGCTTTGGGCCTCGTTTCCTGGCCTTTTTGATCGACATGATCATCGTGAGTCTGCTGGGAGTGGTGGGTGGATTCATAGGCACACTCTTTGGCCTGCTGTTTGATTTCTATGGCTGGGGTGCGTTGGCCGTCATTCTGGAACAGGTGATACGCGGGCTTGCATCTTTGCTGCTGGCTGGATTCTATTTCGCATCGATGGAATCCGGCGCGTCGCGAGCGACGCTGGGGAAAGCCAGCATCGGACTAATGGCACTACGAGATGATAACACGCCCATGACCCGTCAGCAGGCATTTGGTCGAGCCGCCTCGGCGTTTGTTACGGCACTGACTTTCTATCTCGGATTCCTACTGTGCTTCTTCAGGGCCGATAAGAAGGCATTGCACGATTTGATGAGCCATTCCAAGGTTGTGTGGCGCGGGGAAGAGCGGTAATCAGCTGTGTAGGATGGACATTCATGTCCGTCGTATCACCGAGCAATTCTTCCCACGAGAAAATGCGTCGTACAACAGTCAATCGCCGGTGGAGGATTGTCTGGTGAATAACTCGGACATGAATGTCCAGGGTACAGTAAATCCTCGAAACGCATCATTTTCAACGACTTTGGCAAATTCTCCTGGTTTAGCGCAGCAAACTCGCGTTGGGTGACACTTTAATGTCAGCCATGACACATTCCCCGGACAGCAACGCAAGTGATCCTGCACTGCCATCGGATCGTGACCTGCTTCGGCGGTTCATTTTCGATGGGGATGAAGCGTCGTTTGCGGCCATCGTCGAACGACATGCGACGCTGGTGGTGTCAGTCTGCCGACGAGTTGTCGGGCAGTCGCCGGATGTGGACGATGCATTCCAGGCGACATTTTTTGCACTGGCGCAGCGACCTGCGAGCATCCACGAATGTCGCTCGCTGACCGGCTGGCTGTACAGCGTGGCATGGAGGGCATCGGTGCGACTGGTGCGGCTGAGGAAACGAACAATGACGCAACCGTTGCCTGATCAGGTTCCGGCGTCGGAACCTGATCCACTGGATGTGATTGCTCAGGCCAGCGACCTGGCATCCCTTGACGAAGAACTGAATCAACTGCCGCAGAAATATCGAGACGTGCTGGTCATGAGCTACTTCGCTCAGCAGACCAATCAGGAAATCGCCGATCAGTTGAATGAAAGCAAAGGAGCCGTTGATGGCCGGATTCGTGATGCACGCCGCATGTTGCGCGTCCGATTGGCTCGACGTGGAGTAGAAGTGGGCGTGCTGGCGGTGGCAACTGCGTACGTGCAGTCATCTGCGTCAGCAGCCACGCCGGCACTAATTCAAAAAGCCATCAGTCTGGGCGCGCCCGGCATGGTTTCGCAGGAACTTGCTGCCCTGAACGCAGCGGATGTGGCACACATGAAATTACTCACCTCAACAGGAATTCCAATCATGAGCAAAATAGGGCTGACAATCGCGGCGGGGTTGATACTGGCCACCGGAGTTTGGGGCATGTCGCATCTGGCGGCGTTTCAGGATGCTGACGATGAAGGTGATGTGACGGCCGTTAATGCCGTTGGAGGAGACACTGCGCCAAGTGATGAGACTGCCATTGAGCTTCGCGGGCGAACCGAGGCGAGCGATCAGGCAGGCAGAGATGTCGATATTGCGCCAGTCGAGTATTATGGTGTCATTTCAGGTGACGGCACCGGAATGGGTGCTATGTCAGGAGACGGCAACGGAATGGGGGACGCAACACCCGCTACCAAACCTCGCTCGCCATTGAGCAAAGCGACTGCTGAATTCTCACGACGTTCGGCAAGCGAAGTGGAACAGCGACTTAACGAACTCGTGCATCTTGAAAAGGTCAAGAACCTGTCGTTTCCGGGAGAGAACCCGCTCACTGATATACTTGAACAGATCTCAACCCAAGTCTCAGCATCGCAACATCAGAGATTCACGATTCTTCCAGACGTTCGCCGACTCGATGAGGATAGCGTTTCACTTAACAACGTCATGATCAAGGATATTGAACTCGATGGAATTTCTCTGAGTAGTGCCTTAGACATCGTCATGGGACAGACGGATCCCGAGCTCACATGGATCGCAAGAAATGAAGTGATCCTGATCACCACTGAGAGCGCCGCTGAGTCCGATGAGTACATGTTTCTGCGGAGTTACGACATCACGCGGCTGCGAGAAATTACTGAGCTGACTGTCACCACATGGGACGCTCGTGGCGGGCAGGGGGGCGGCGGCATGGGTGGTGGCGGTGGATCTTTCAGTGTGGTTTTTGAACCATCACAATTCGGGGGCGACGCCAGTGGCATGGGCGGCGGGGGCACGCCTCCGGCTGCAACACAAAAGAAGAAAACACTACCCTCAAAACCGCAGCATGATGAATCCGAGTCCGCAAACAAGAAACAAGTGTCTGTCATCACATGGGAAGCAGGTTTGCTGCAAACAATTCAGGAAATGACCGGGCCACCGTGCCATTGGTTTGACATTGACGGCGAAGGCGGCAGGCTGACCATCGCCGGAAATCGCCTGATCGTACGTCAGTCTCGCAAAGGACACGAACAAGTCGTGGCCGTGCTTGAACAGCTGGAAATGGCCGCAGATGATGCGGCTGAAGAACGGTAAGCATCGAGCGGTCAATAAGTGTCTCGGCTACATCAGCCGTTGAGCGTTAGCTCACGGTTTTCAAGGAACCGGACGCTAACGCGTTCCGGCTAATAAGACAGCAATAAACCGCTCGATGCTAAGACAGGAATATGAGGCCGGGATGTATTACACTCCGCGCGGCCAGATAGGTGTCCGGCGAGCGGCGCGAGCCGAATGGCACTTGGTTTCAAATAGTAGACCTCACTCTCCGAGTGAGGCACGCCGCAAAACGCGGCCTTTGGCATTCGTCACTCAGAGAGTGACGGCTACTTTAATCGCAAACCAAGGACCATTAACCGTGAGCCTTCGGTATCTCGTTTTTGTACCGGCAAGCTGACGCATGCAATGGCACTTGGTTTAGAAAGTAGCAGGCACTTTCCAGGTGCTGTAGCCGTTGGAGTCGGTCGAAATAGCGGACGGCACACGGCGTGTGCCTGCTACATTGAAGGTAAACCACGTACCATCAGGCGTGAGCCTCCGGTACCTCGTTTTTGTACCGGCAAGCTGACGCATGCCGCTCGCCAATTCTCGCAGTTATTTCCCTTGGTTCCTGAGCCGTTCAAGCATTTTCAAAAGTCCATAGAAAGTAAAAGCGCAACCAGGAAAAAGATCTGCCGAAGGAAGCCGATCCCTTCGAATCAAGTCAGAATCCCACGGTCGAAAGATCAATCAAATCGGGCAAGCCTGCAGCTTCTGGACGTTGGGCGTAAACCGGTGGCTCCGATACACCTTCGAGGTGGCTTGTGGGTTGGTGAGTAAGCGCACTGCGGGCAACCACGGCAAGGATGAGGAACGCGACAACCTTGCACGTATCAGCAAGTGAGCTCCTTTCCTGATCCCGTTCAGCGAAGTTCAAAGCCGAAGGATGTGCTTTAGCCGATTGAGGGATGGAAACAGACTGCGGTATCGGA